>Ga0118677_10000268_pt1 | contig 53401 bp, 46 predicted proteins | sample AliMusrvi5mmetaG_FD_86154 | JGI IMG/M metagenome (GOLD analysis project Ga0118677, IMG submission 86154) | reverse complement strand
GAATACAAACTGCGCTTCTATTGCATCCGCGCCGTGAGCGATAGCGCCAACGACGAATTTCATATCGACTTTAACCAAATGCGCGATGCCAGCGGGCGGTTCCAACTGCCGCGCATCGTGCTGCATGCGATAGCCAGACCATCGCAAAGGTTTCCGGAACTGTTGAAGCTCAAGCGAAACAGCGAATCCGCGGCGAAAGCCCTGGGAGATTTTTTTGACGACTGCCGATTCTAATACAACTACCGCCGGACAGACCATGCGCGCCGCTGTTTACCGGGGCAAACAACAAGTTGACGTCGAGTCCGTGCCGGTTCCCACACTCGGCCCTGGTGAAATCCTGATTCGGGTAGAGTCCTGTGGAATCTGCCACACAGACCTGAAAAAGATCGAATATGGGCTGCTAGCCCCGCCGCGCATCTTCGGCCACGAGACGGCCGGTGAGGTTGCGGCAATCGGCGACGGGGTCACTAAATTTCAAATCGGTGACCGCGTGATAGTTTTCCACCACATTCCGTGCGAGAATTGTTTTTACTGTCAGCGTAAATTGTTTGCCCAGTGCAAGGTTTACAAGAAGGTCGGAGTGACGGCCGGATTTGAACCAGCGGGCGGCGGTTTCGCGCAGTATGTGCGCGTCATGGACTGGATCGTAGAGAGGGGCGTAGAGAAGATTCCGTATGGAGTCAGTTTCGATACGGCATCTTTTGTGGAGCCGGTGAACACCTGTTTGAAAGGTGTGGTTCAAGCCGATCCTCAGCCTGGCGATCTATGCGTTGTCATGGGACAGGGCCCGATAGGCATGCTGTTCACCATGATTCTGAAACAACGCGGACTTCGCACGGTCACAACGGATACCATGGAGGAGCGGCGTGCGCTATCGTTGGAGTTCGGCGCTGAACAGGCGTGGGACCCGCGCACGGCCGACGTGGTGGCCGAAGTAGGGAAATTGACCGAAGGGCGTGGTGCGGACATAGTGTTCGTTGCCGCGTCGGCGCCAGGAATTGTGGAACAGGCGGTGCGAAGTTCGCGCCCCGGCAGCAAAATCCTGCTTTTTGCGCAAACAGCTGAGAAGGAACGCATCGAGATGTCTGGCAAAGACATCTGTATGGATGAGAGAATAGTATTTGGTTCCTACAGCGCATCCGTCGAGTTGCAGCACGAATCGGCGGAGCTTGTTTTTAGTGGAGCGCTGCCGGTGGAGAGGCTTGTCAGCCACCGCGTAGCGTTGGATGAAATTATACGGGGCATCGATATGGCATTGCATCCGAGCGACGGATCGTTAAAAATTGTAGTAAGGCCCCAAGAGTGTTCATAAAGGTAGGAGTTAGGAATGAGGTGGTCCTAAGTGAAAACTGAAATGATGGCTGCCGTCCTGTACGGGAAAGAAACCCTGAAGGTAGAACCGGTAGCCGTTCCTAAAATCGATTCCGGCGATGTGCTGGTGAGAGTCAAGGCCGCTTTAACATGTGGAACCGACGTCAAGGTGTTTCGCCGTGGTTACCATGCGCGCATGATCGTTCCTCCCGCATTGTTCGGACACGAACTCGCTGGCGACATTGTCGCCGTGGGAAGTGACGTCACCAACTTCCGCGCCGGCCAGCGCGTTGTGGCTGCGAATTCCGCACCCTGCGGAGTTTGCTTTTACTGCAAGCGCGATCTGGAAAACCTCTGCGAAGATCTTCTGTTCAACAACGGCGCATACGCTGAGTTTATCCGCATCCCTGGCCGCATCGTTCAGAAGAACATGCACGAGATTCCAGCCCACGTCGCCTATCAGGACGCAGCGTTGATCGAACCGCTGGCCTGCGTGTTGCGTGGCTTGGAAGAGACCGGCATCCGGCCGGGCGATAACGTTGCCGTGCTTGGCTTGGGCCCCATCGGACTGATGTTTGTTCGCATGGCCAAGGCTGTCTTCAAGGCGCGCGTGATCGCCATCGGCCGCCGCCAGACACAGCTTGACCGCGCAGCCCGTATGGGCGCGGACGAAGTGATGTCGACGGCAGAGACCACCGACATTGTATCGGCTGTCCGCGGCATCACCAACGGACGGGGAGTAGACGTGGCGATTGAAGCGGTCGGCAAGCCGGAAACCTGGGAATACGCGGTTCATATGCTGCGCCGCGGCGGTACGGTGAATTTCTTCGGCGGCTGCCCCAACGATAGCCGCGTGGATCTGGAAACCAACCTGCTTCACTATTCCGAGATCACCTGCAAAGCCAGCTTTCATCACACTCCGGGCCATATTCAGCGTGCGCTCGATGCGGTTACGCGCGGCGAAATTACCGCCCGCGATTTTGTCAACCGTGAAGAGCCGCTGTCGAATCTGCTGGAAGTGATGAAGTACCTGATGAGCCATAACGGGCATTTGAAGACCGCGATCATCCCCTAGGGAGGACCGGACCGGATGCCTGGCATACTCGCGGCCCAAGATTTCGTCAAGAACTCTGAAGCCATGACCCGTCAATGGGATTTGGATGAAGCGCTCGCCTACACGCGGGCGCTTGCCACTTCCCACTACGAAAATTTCCACGTAGTCAGTTTCCTCTTACCGAAACGCCTCCACCAGGATTTCTATAACGTCTATTCGTTCTGCCGCTGGGCGGACGACCTGGGCGACGAGATCGGCGACACGCAGGAGAGCCTGCGCCTGCTCGCGTGGTGGCGCGAGGAGTTGTACGGGATGTACAGCGGCCGCGTGCGCCATCCTGTGTTTACGGCGCTGCAAGGTACTGCGGAGAAGCACCAACTCCCGCAACAGACATTTGACGACCTGATTACGGCGTTCATTCATGACCAGACCGTCACCCGATACGCCAACTGGGATGAAGTGCTGGACTACTGCAAGTATTCAGCAAATCCGGTGGGACGGCTCGTTCTCGGCCTGTGCGGCTTCCATGACGCCGAGCGGCACCGGCTCTCCGATTACACCTGCACGGCACTGCAACTGGCCAATTTCTGGCAGGATGTGACGGTTGATCTGAAGAAAGATCGCATCTACATCCCGCTCGACATTATGGCCAAGCACGGCTATACGGAAAAGCAACTGTTTGCGCACGAGTTCACGCCGGGCTTCCGCGAAGCCATGCACGAAATCTGCGACGTGGCGCACGATCTGTTTGTGCGCGGCCTGCCGCTGGTAGGCATGGTGGACCGCCGCCTCTCCATCGACCTCGATCTGTTCAGCCGAGGAGGCATGCGCGTACTGGAGAAGATCAAGGGGCTCGACTACAATGTGCTGGCGCAGCGACCGCACATCTCCAAGTCTGAACGTGTTGGATTATTGATCGGCACGCTCGCCCGCCAGGTATTCCGCGCCGCATGACACTCCAGGAATCCTACCTCTATTGCCGTGACGTCGCGCGCACCAGGGCCAAGAACTTCTATTACTCGTTCGTGCTGCTGCCCAACGCACAGCGCGATGCGATGTGCGCCATCTACGCCTTCATGCGCTACTGCGACGACCTGAGCGACGAGCCGGGCACGGCCACGCCGGCAGTGATGGACCAGTGGCGCGCCGACCTGATCAACGCACTCTCCGGCAGGTTCACCGAACATCCAGTTTGGCCGGCGTTTCACGATACGGTTCAGCGCTACAAGATTCCGCACAAATACTTCCATGACATGATTGACGGAGTGAGCAGCGATCTGGAACCCCGCCACATGGCGAACTTCAGCGAACTCTACCACTACTGTTATCAGGTGGCGTCGGTTGTCGGCCTGACCATCATTCACATCTTCGGCTTCAAGGACCCGGAGGCCCTGGTGCTGGCCGAGAAGTGCGGCATCGCCTTTCAGCTGACCAACATTATCCGTGATGTGAAAGAGGATAGCGGCCTGGGACGCGTTTACCTGCCGGGGGTAGATACACTACAGAGCGAGGCCTTCCGGGAGTGCCTGCGCTCGTATGCGGCGCGAGCAGAGGGATACTATACGGAGTCGATGCCGTTGATCGGAATGGTGGACCGCGAAAGCCGCGCTTCGCTATGGGCGTTGATTCAGATCTACTACCGGCTGCTGCATAAGATTGAAGCCTCGAACTTCGACGTGCTGGAGCAGCGCATCCGTCTTTCCACGGGCGAAAAGCTGTGGGTGGTGGTGCTGGCTGCGGTGCGCAAACTCACGTCTTAGTGAGTCAGGTCGTAGACGAAATAGTTCATGGCGATGCGATACGCCAAAGCGGCGAACTTCTCCGGATATTCGGGATCGTCTGAATACTCCCAGGCGTCCCCCAGATCCATGTTGTGGCAGATGGCGACCATGATGCGCCCCTTGTCGTCATAGATGGCGCGCCACTTGGCCTCATAGCCGTCGAACTCATAGGTCTGCCGGGAGCGCAGAAACTGCGCGCCGGGCACCTGGAATCGCTCGTCCAGATCGTAGAGCGTGTGGAAGATGGGGTCCTTCTTATCGATATCCACCACCTCACGATCTGGAAAGACGCGCTTCATGCTGTCCATGAAGATTTCCCACTCTTCGGTGCCATGGAAGTCGTCCACCATCAGAAAGCCGCCGCGCAACAGGTATTCGCGCAGTTGTTTGGCCTGCTCATCAGGCAACAGCCAGTGACCGACTTCGACCGCATAGAGCGCCGGCCAGTTGTAGATATCGTCCGAGCCATCGAGTTCCACAACCTGCTCCACCGAGCGAGTGTCTATCCGCGTGAGGCGGCGGACGCCGGCCAGAAGATGGCGGTCCGAGCGGGGATAGTCCTGCGTCCAGCGCCCCGGAAAGACGCGGCCATTGTTGTAGCGCAGCACGCGATTCGGATAGCCGTACGTATCGGGATAGCGCAGGCGGGCGCGCGTCCACTCGGCACGCTGCAGCGCATCGGCAGGTAACGGGAAATTCTCGTATTCAATCGCGGGCCATTCCTTGAAGGGCCGCTGTGCGCGCAGCACACCGTACACACTCAGAACCAACAGACCGGCGATGATCGCTTTACGCATAGCTAATATCTAGACGCACTACTACCTACTATTGTACGAATAGATTTGCGATCTGATAGCCTATGCAATGATTTCTTTAACGACGTTACCGTGAACGTCGGTCAGCCGGAAGTCGCGCCCCGCATAGCGATAGGTGAGGCGGGTATGATCCAGGCCCAACTGGTTCAGAATCGTGGCATGCAGATCGTGCAGATGGACCTTGTTGGTGACCGCCGAACCGGTCATCGCATCGGTCTCGCCATGGCGGATGCCGCCCTTGATGCCGCCGCCCGCCATCCACATCGTATAACCGCGATTGTTGTGGTTGCGCCCGTCGCCATCCTGGCCGGTGGTGGTGCGGCCGAATTCCCCGCCCCAGACAACCAGGGTGTCCCGCAGCAGACCGCGTTGCTTCAGGTCGGTCATCAAGGCCGCGATCGGCTGATCGATCTCTTTCGTGGTCTGCGTGATGCGCTGGCGGAGGTTGTTGTGATGGTCCCAGCCGTTGTGCGAGATTTCGATGAAACGCACGCCGGCCTCGGCCATGCGGCGGGCAAGCAGGCACTGCGTAGCGAAGTCGCCGCCTGCGCCAGGTTTGCCGATCCCATACATCTTCTTGGTCTCTTCCGATTCACTCCTGATATCGAGCACGCCAGGCACCGAGGACTGCATGCGGAAGGCCATCTCGTAGGATTGAATCACGCCTTCCAATTCAGGATCGGTCTGGGCTTTGTGCAGATAGTCGCTGTTCATCGATTGAACCAGGTCAATCTGCTTGCGCTGGTCATCTTTGCCAATGACGGCGTTCGAAACGTTCGGCAGTTTGCCATTCCTGGTGGAATAGGGCGTCCCCTGATACGATGCCGGAAGAAACGCCGAGCCATAGTTCTGCGTGCCGCCCTGGCCGGCCGGATTGATCGTGATGAAGCCAGGAAGGTCCTGGTTCTCGCTGCCCAATCCATACGTTACCCATGCGCCCATCGACGGGCGGACAAAGGTGAAGGTCCCGGTATGCAGTTGGATGGTGGCAGTCGGGTGCGCCGGCGAATCCGTGGTCATGCTGTTGATGAGGCACAGGTCGTCGGCATGCTTCGAAAGATTCGGAAACAGTTCGGAGATGCGCAGCCCGCTCTGGCCGCACTGGTTGAACTTGAACGCCGGCGCCATGACCTTGCTCTTTTCCGCGGCGGCGATCAGTTCCGGATTGTAGTCGAAGGTTTCGTACTGGCTGGGCGCACCCTGCATGTACAGGAAGATCACCCGCTTGGCTTTGGGAGCAAAGTGCGGCGTGCGCGGCGAGAGCGGATTGACAGCCGCGGCCGAGGCCTGTTCGGCGGCCAGGCCGGCGAGGCCCAGGTATCCAAATCCGCAGGATAGTGATTTCAATAATTCGCGTCGATTCATTTTCTTGTCCTCGCTAGCTTCTGTACCGGAACTCCGCGCTCTCAAACAGCGCCTGATAAAAACGTGCCCACGCAGTTGGCGGGGATGCGTCCTTGAATGACTGCACGTACTCCAACGACTTCTTTGTTTCCGCCAGGGACGGAGCCCGGCCCAGCGTCTCCAGATAAACCCGTTTGATGCGAGCCTCATCGGAGGGTAGCATCAGGTCCATTAATCGTACGGAAGCGCTCCTGGCCTGTGCCATCACAAATGGGCTGTTCATGAGGAACAGCGCCTGCGTGGGAACGGTGGTCACATCGCGGTGACCTTTCGTTTCGCTGGGCTCGGGGAAATCAAACACCTCAAACATCGGAGAGAGGTTGTTGCGGACGATCGGAACAAACACCGTCCGCTTGTTGGAGTCGAAGGCTACATCGCCTGCCATCGCGCCACGTCTTTTGCCCTGCAGGCGGCTGATATCGACGCCGCGCCTGTAGCCCAATACCGGGGATGCATCAGGCCGCTGCAAGTCGAGTTTGCCACCCACCATCAGGAGCGAATCGCGAATTGCTTCCACCTCCAGACGCTGGCGGTTCATGCGCCAGAGCAGCGTGTTATCAGGATCGGCTTTGGCGTTTACAGTATTGTTGGCGGTACTGAGGTGATAGGCACGAGTCAATACAATCTCGCGAATCATCTTCTTGGTGGACCAACCCTGCTCTACAAAACGCACGGCCAGATAATCGAGCAGCGCCTGATTGCTGGGCTGTTCGCCCATCTTACCGAAGTTGTCGACCGTGGGGACGATTCCTATTCCAAACAGATGTTCCCAGATCCGGTTCACCGCCACGCGCGCCGTGAGCGGATGGTCCTTGCGGGCGATCCACTGAGCCAATTCCAGGCGGCCACTTTCACCCGCGGGGATCTCCAGTTTCTCACCCGGCTTCATCTCCACCGACACAAAACCGCGTGGAACCTTCGGACCCAGATCCTTTACATCGCCGCGGACATGGACTTCGCAATCAGCGATCGTTTTGCTGTCGCGAACCCCCATTGCCAGATCCATCGGCAGCGGGAACTTATCGAGTTCGTTGAGAAGGGGCCGGGTTGCTTCGCGCAACTTTACTCCCGTAACAATGGGCTTCTTCGCATTGCCCTTATTGCCACGCTTGGGCCCAACAGCCAGCAGTTCTTTCAGTTGAGATTGCAGTTCATCCCACTTTTGCCGCTCTTCGGGAGTCTTCAAATGCTCTGGAGCTTGCTCACCTGGACTGTAGCTCATCTTTGCAAGCAGGTCCATATTGAAGTAGCTGAAATTGTCGCGCGGGCGGCGTTGCAGACCAGAGAGCATCTCGGTGCTCTTGAAGATGCCGGCCATGGCGTAGTAGTCGGTGGTAGGAATCGGGTCGAACTTATGATCGTGGCAGCGCGCACAGCCAACCGTGGTCGCAAGAAATGCGCGGGTAGTGGCATGTACCTGTTCGTCAACCACATCCATACGGAAGACCTGCGGATTGTTCTCACCCAAGTCGTGCGAGCCAAGCGCCAGAAATGCGGTTGCGATCATCTGTTCGTTCTTCTGCTTCGCATCGGCGGCAGGCAGAAGATCACCGGCAAGTTGTTCCCTGATGAACTGATCGAAGGGTTTGTCATGATTGAAGGCATCGATCACATAGTCGCGATAGCGCCAGGCGAAGGGAAACGCGTAGTTCCGGCCGCGTCCCACGGACTCTGCGTAACGGGCGACATCGAGCCAGTGTCGACCCCAGCGTTCGCCGAAGCGCTCGGAGGCCAGCAGGCGGTCGACCACCTTGGCATCGGCGTCTTTGCTCGCGTCTTTCAGATAGTCGTTCAGTTCATCGGGCGAAGGCGGCAGTCCGGTCAGGTCGAGATTAACGCGGCGGAACCAGGTAGCACGGTCGGCATCGGCAACAGGAGTGATGTGTTTGGACTCCATGCGGGCCAGCAAGAGTCTATCGATCGGCTGAGAGGACCACTTCGTATTCTTTACGGCAGGCACAGCCGGTTTCTTTGGCGGCTGGAAGGCCCAGTAGCTGCGGCCTTTTTCGATATCGATGGTGGAAGGCTTCCAAGTGGCAGCGGCGGAGACCCGAGGGTCGGGAGCGCCCATCTCGACCCATTTCTCAATATCGGCGATCACGCTGGCAGGCAACTGCGCCGAAGGAGGCATCTTGCGGCCTTCATAACGAACGGCTTTAACCAGCGCGCTCTTGGCGGGATCTCCGGGTAGCAATGCAGGACCATTCGCCCCGCCTTTCAAGACACCTTCGCGCGTTTCGAGCGACAGGCCGCCCATTGTGGCCTTCGCGGAACTGGAGTGGCAAGGATAGCAACTCTTGGCAAGAACGGGCCGGATGCGCGTCTCGAAAAAGTCCGCAGCCTGAGGCGTAATTGTCTTGTTGGCCGGCGTTTGGGAGAACGCAGCGGCACTGGAAATGAGTATTTGGAGCAGGAATTTCCTGCTCAGAGGCATCCGGGGCATCGAGGCTCCTCCAAAAGGGTCTGGCTGAAATTCTATCAAATTTCAGCCACGCTTATACCCTTAACCCTCGAAGTATGCAAAGGTTGCGAAAATTCTCATGGCCCCTTTCGCGCCAATGGAAGGCGCAGTGCCGCCCCATCCACCAGGCAGTATGGTAGGAGTACCCTTATGCAACGCGATCCCAGCCTGATTCCCCTCTCCCATCAGCATCATAACGGCCTGGCGCTGTGCGTGATGACCCGCAGGGCATTGGCGGCAGACAGCAGCGATTCGAACGTGTCCCAGCAGGCGCGGCGGATCATTGACCGGTTTGAAATTGAGCTGGTGAATCACTTTGAAATGGAAGAGCAGCTGTTGTTCCCAGCGGCGCAGGACAGGCCGTTGATCGAACAGCTGGTGTCCGAACACAGGCAACTGGAAAAGCTGGTGGCCATGCTTCGCGAACAACCTGCCGCGGCCTTGATTGAGGAATTCTGTGCCTTGCTGTCGAGCCACATTCGTATGGAAGAGAAGCAGTTGTTTGAGGCAGTGCAGCGGGAACTGCCTCGCCAGGAGTTGGATCGCATCGGCGCGGAGATCGATACGCGCGCCGTGCGCGTATGCTTGTAGATATGAAAGTCATTGCTGATCTTTGCGTTGTGCCAATGGGAATCGGAGTCTCGGTCTCCAAGGAAGTGGCCGCCTGCGAGCGAATCCTGACCGAAGCGGGGCTCAAGACGAAATTGCACGCGTACGGGACCAACATCGAGGGCGAGTGGGACGACGTGTTTGCCGCAATCAAGCGCTGCCACGAAGCGGTGCACGCGATGGGTGCGCCGCGCATCACGTCGAGCCTGCGCTTCGGAACGCGCGTGGACCGCGAGCAAAGCATGGATGACAAAGTACACAGCGTAGAATCGAAGCTCCGAACTCCTGAGGTCATGGAAAACAAGTGAGCCTTCGTGGCGCACGCATTCTTGCGTGCCGCCTCGACAGTCTTGTCGAGGTCCGGTTCGGCGCTGAAAACAAAACGTAGAAACGAATCTCGACGCTGCAGACATGAATGTCCGCGCCACGATGTCACCAGAATAGAATTGGTGATTTGCGAAAAACTATGCGGCATTGGGCGGTTTCGCATGTCCTTTGGCTCAGTCCATTTTTCACGAATTTCTGAATTGCCGGGCGACCTCAGGAGTTTGGAAGCGCCTCTAGCCCTCCAGTTTTTGAGACACTACGGGGATGAGATACTCTCTCCTGTTGCTGGCCGCCTCGCTCGCGGCCCAGACCAATGCCACATTCGAAGGACTGCCGGCGGTAAAGATTTCCAATGGCAAGCTGGAACTCACCGTGCTGCAAAGAGGCAGCTCATTTGCCGAACTCATCATGGCCGGAGACGCACAACGCGTCAATCCGTTGTGGGAGCCGATCCGCCTGGCCCGCGAGGCTGGCAGCAGGCCCAGCTTCGGCGCGTCGATCGGGCATTTCATCTGCGTCGACGGCTTCGGCGGCGTATCGAAGGAAGAGTCCGCGGCCGGACTGACGGGCCATGGCGAGGCCCACATCCAGACGTTTGAAGTGGTCAAGCGGACAGCAGATATGATTGAGATGAAGGCGAGCCTGCCCATCGTGATGGAGACGCTCACCCGCACAGTCAGGATGCTACCCGGCGAGAGTGTGGTATACGTTTCGAGCAAACTGGAGAGCCAGTTAGGGTTCGACCGCCCGACTTTTTGGGCGGAGCATGCGACCATCGGCTCACCCTTCCTCGAAGCCGGCGTGACAGCGGTAGATCTGCCCGCGGAAAAATCGCAGACGCGCCCTTACGCAGCAGGCGGCCGCGGTCTGCCGCACCGGTTGCCGCCGGGCGTGGACTTCACCTGGCCCAACGCGCCGGGCATGAACGGCAAGACCGTCGACGTGCGGATTCCCCCCAAACCAACCAATAGCGGCGATCACACCACCACCTTGGTGGACCGTTCGCGGAAATATGCTTTCATCACGGCTATCAACCCCGCAAAGGGGCTGATCTTCGGATATCTGTTCCGGCCTGACGAGTTTCCGTGGGTGCAAAGCTGGGAATACTATCCGGAGAACGGGAAGCTGGCACGCGGGCTTGAGTTTTCGACTCAACCTTACGACGTCCCGCGCCGTGAAGCCGCAACACTTGGCACCCTATTCGGCGCACCAACCTACCGCTGGCTGCCGGCCAGAACAACGATCACCAGCGGCTTCCTCTTTTTTTACGCGAGTATCCCGGCAGGCATGACAAAAGTCGACGATGTGGCGTGGGAGCATGGCAAAATAGTAATAACAGACAGGAAAGGTGGTCAGGTTGTGAGGCTGGCCGCCGCAGGTGAATTATAACAATGGCTTATAAAGGCCGCATATTAGAGTGCTTGACAGAGCCCGCAAGGAAGTTCTTTAAGGAGGAGTTCCGGAAAGACGACCAGGAGGCTTCGTTAAGAAAGTTAGAGTTCTTGATCATGGACGTTGTCCAGCCTTATAAGATAGGGCTGCTGTTCTTCGTCGCCACAGCCGCACTTATTGGCACAGTGGCCGGCTACCAGTGGTGGGCGATGCAGGGGGTCCAGGAGGATCTGCGGAAATCCAGAGATGAGAACTCCAAGCTGAAGTTGGATCTCGACGCTTCCGTTGCGAAGCTCATTGCAATCCAGGCAGAGCCAAAGAAGGCAACCGATAGCACGGCAGGCCTGGGCAACATGCTGAGCGAGAATCCCGATGCGTTCTTCCGGGAATTAATCGCCAAGGCTCAAGCGCAAAAGATTCCCAAGGCGGAACTGGTGCGGCTGATCAAAGATGCCGGCAACACACTTGCGGAGTTCACCGTGATGCAGTTGAAACAGAACCCTGTTCTGAGGAATGCACTGACGACAGCGGAGTTCGAGGAACTCGAGACGAAGGCGAACAAGAAGTAGCCAGTCCCTTTTTGCCATAAGATAGGAACAGGATTTCCATCCCTCAGGAAGGCATATGAACGAACAGAACCGCAGAGACTTTTTCAGGAAGGCCGGGCTCACGCTGACGGCAGCATCCTATTCACGCATCCTCGGCGCTAACGATAGGGTGAACCATGTTGTGGTCGGCTTGGGCGGACGCGGCAACAACCACATGGACAGCTTCATGAAAGTGAAGGACTGCATGGTGATGGGCGTCTGCGACGTCAACCAGACAGCCCGCGAACGGGCCATCGTCAAAGTCGAAAAAGGAACCGGGCAGAAGCCGAAAGAGTATTCGGACATGCGCCAGGTGTTTGCGGACAAATCCGTTGATTGCGTCTCCATGGCGACGCCGAACCACTGGCATGCGCTGGGCGCCATCTGGGCCGTGCAGGCAGGCAAGGACGTGTACGTGGAAAAACCGGCCAGCCACAATATCTGGGAAGGCTGGAAGATGATCGAGGCGGCGCGCAAGTACAACCGCATGATGCAGGTTGGCTCGCAGGGCCGCAGCATGGACCACAAGATCAAGGCCATCAAGCTGCTGAACGAAGGCGTGATCGGCGAAGTGTACATGGCGAAAGGCCTATGCTTCAAGCGCCGTAAATCGATCGGCCATAAAGCGGATGAACCGATACCGGCGGGCCTCAACTGGGATATGTTCCTCGGACCGGCGCCGATGCGCGCCTATAACGAATTGCGTTTCCGCTACAACTGGCACTGGTTCTGGGATACAGGCAACGGTGACATCGGCAATCAGGGCGTCCACCAGATGGACATCGCCCGCTGGGGCATGGGCAACATCGGACTGCCTGACAGCGTGGTCTCGACCGGCGGCAAATACGCTTACATCGACGATCAGGAGACGCCTAACACGCAGAACGCGGTCTTCGATTACGGCGGCAGGAAGCAGATCGTATTTGAAGTGCGCGGGCTGTTAACGGGCGCCGAAGGCGGACTGACGCCGCGTGGCGGCACCATCGGAAATCTCTTCTACGGAACCGATGGCTGGATGTCGCTGGACGACGCCGGATTCCAGGTCTACAAGGGCGAGAACAGCGAGAAGACGATGGACGAGAAGCGGACGTCGCGCAGCGACGACAACGCACCGCACATGACCAACTTCATCGAGGCAGTGAAGAGCCGCAACTACAAATCGCTGAATGCGGAAATCGAAATCGGCGCGATGTCGGCGGCGCTCGGTAATCTGGCCAACATCGCCTATCGAGTGGGCCGTAAACTGAAGGTCGATCCGGCCAAGCGCTCGTTCGTGAACGACAACGAAGCGAACAAGATGTTGACCCGCGACTACCGCACGCCTTACGTGGTGCCAGACAAGGTCTGATCTATTTTCCTTGTGTACCGGGGCCGTATAAGACCTGACCAGGCCGGGCCCCGGTCATCTTGCCTTCCAGCATCACAGGCTTCCCGTTGACCACCACATCGCGGAAGCCTTCGGCATATTGGTGCGGCTTGTTGAATTCCGATTTATCAATCACGGTAGCCGGATTGAAGACCACGATATCTGCTTTCATCCCCTCATGCAGTAAACCCCTGTTGAAGATCTTGAACCGTGCGGCAGGAAGACTGCTCATCCGCCGGATAGCATCCTCCAAGGTCAGCACCTTCTGCTCGCGCACGTAGCGGCCCAGCACTCGGGCGAAGGTTCCATAGTTGCGCGGGTGCGGAACGTCGGAACCGAAGACCGGGATACCGCCGTCAGAGGCGATCATCGTATACGGATAGCGCATGATGCGGACCACATCGTCCTCATTGATGGAGTGGTAGATCATGGAACAGCTGCCCTTCTTCAACAGATCGATGGCTACGTCGGCCGCATCGTCCACCGATTTCGAGATGTCGGCCAGCGACTTTCCCGCCAGTGATTTATCGAAGCCGCAGCTGGCGAAGACGATATTCTTCGGACTACCCGCGCCGCGGTCTGTCAGGATGGCGGTGATGATCTCCGCCTTCATGCGGGCACGCTGCGACGGGGCATTGGCACGCTCCACGAACGCCTTCTGGCCGCTTTCGAGCGCCCACTTGGGGAAGAGCGCAGCCAGACCGGTGCTCGATGCCGTGTAGGGATACTGATCCACGGTCACGTCAATGCCGCGGGCTCGCGCCTGATCTACCAGTTCCAGCGTCTTCACGCTCATGCCCCAGTTCGGCTGTCCGATGATCTTGTGATGCGTGACTTGCACGGGGATGCCGGCGGCCTCACCGATGTGAATGGTTTCGCGCACACTATCGAGGCTCTTGTCTGCTTCGTTGCGCATGTGCGAGGTATAGACGCCACCCATGGCGCCGGCGACTTTGGCGATCTCGACGACCTCTTCGGTCGGGGTAAATGCGCCCGGCAGATAGAACAGGCCCGTCGAAACACCGAACGCGCCGTCAAGCATCGCCTGGCGCATGATCTGTCGCATCTTGTCCAGCTCGTCCGGAGTGGCCTTGCGATCCTTGAGGCCGATTACCTGCTCGCGGATTGTTCCCTGCCCGGCCAGCATGCCGAAGTTCACCGTGGAGTGAGCAGCCGCGACTCGATCCAGAAACGGCTTGACCGGAAGCGGCGAAGAGCCATCCGGGCCTTCGATGATCGAGGTGACACCCTGCCGAATCTGGTTTTCCGCCAGCGGAACATCGAAGATGCCGCGCCGCCCATGGCTATGCGTGTCGATAAAGCCGGGCGCGACAGCGAGGCCTTTGGCATCGATGCGCTGTGCCGCAGTGCGATTGGCCAGGTTACCAATGGCAGCGATCGTGTCGCCCTTCACCCCAACATCGGCAGTGAACCACGGGTTGCCAGCGCCGTCATAGACATGACCGCCGGAGATAATGACATCGAACTCGGGAGTTTGTTGCGCGGAAAGAGAGAGGACGAAGAAGAGAAGAAGCCGCATTCAGCTATTGTAGCGGTTTACCAAAACAAATGGCCCCCAGGCACAAACTTCGTGCATGGGGGCCAACTAGGAGAGAGAACTACTTATTCAGTTGCGCCGGACTTGGCTTTTTCGCGCTGTTCGCGCAATACTGCCTTGCGGCTCAACTTGATCTTGTTGCCTTCGAGTGCAAGGACCTTGACCATGATCTGGTCGCCTTCGTTCAGCTCGTCGCGAACCTGCTTCACGCGGTTTTCCGAGATTTCGCTGATGTGCAGCAAGCCATCGGTGCCGGGGAAGATTTCGACGAATGCGCCGAAGTCGACGATGCGGACAACCTTGCCGAGATACGTCTTGCCGGGTTCGGCAACGGCGCAGATGTCGTTGACCATCTGGATGGCGCGGTTGGCGCTTTCGCCGTCGATGGCGAAGATCTGTACGCTGCCATCGTCCTCGACGTCCATCTTGACGCCGGTAGAATCGACGATACCACGGATGGTGACGCCGCCCTTGCCGATGAGATCGCGGATCTTGTCGGTGGGGATGGTGAGGGTGTAGATGCGCGGTGCGTAGATCGACATTTCAGAACGGGGCGTTTCGATGGCCTTGTTCATCGTATCGAGAATGGAGAGACGTGCGCGCAGTGCCTGCGCCAGGGCCTCTTCCATGATCTTGGTGGTGACGTTGGGAACCTTGATGTCCATCTGAAGGCCGGTGATGCCTTCCTTGGAACCGGCTACCTTGAAGTCCATGTCGCCGTAGTGATCTTCGGCGCCCGCGATGTCGGTAAGAATCGCGTAATCATCGCCTTCCTTCACCAGGCCCATGGCGATACCAGCGATGGGACGGTCGATCGGCACACCGGCGTCCATGCAGGCGAGGGTTGCGCCGCAAACGGTTGCCATCGAACTTGAACCGTTCGATTCGAGAATGTCGCTGACCACGCGGAGGGTGTACGGGAACTTCTTTTCGTCGGGGACAACAGCGGCAAGCGAGCGTTCCGCGAGTGCGCCGTGGCCGATTTCGCGGCGGCCAGCGCCACGCATAAAGCCGACTTCACCGACGCTGAACGGCGGGAAGTTGTAGTGCAGCATGAAGCGCTTGCTGGTGACCGTGGGATCGAGCAGTTCGATGCGCTGTTCGTCGTCTTTGGTACCGAGAGTGACGGTAACCAGGGCCTGCGTTTCACCGCGGGTGAACAGGGCGGAGCCGTGCGTGCGGGGCAGGAGGCCGAGTTCGATATCGATCGCGCGGATTGTTTCAAAGGTGCGGCCATCCGGACGGCGGCGATCCTTCAACATCTCATCGCGGAAGATGCGTTCCTTCAGGCGGTCGAACAGATCTTTCGCTTCGGCAACTTCTTCTTCGGCTACCAGGGCCTTGACCTTCTCCTTGGCGGCGGCGATGCGTGCGTAGCTATCGATCTTGGTGTATTTTTCCGTGTTCATCGCATCGCTGAGTTCAACGCGGATGGCATCGGAGATCTTTTTGTAGAGTTCTTCGTTGATGGGGGCGGGGGTGTAGACGCGCTTGGTCTTGCCGGCGAGTTTCACGAGCTCCGCGATTCCAGCAGCGAGCTTCTTGCAGCAGTCGTGGCCGAATTCGATCGCGGCGAGCACTTCTGCTTCGGAGGTGTGCTGAGCGCCTGCTTCTACCATGACGATGCCGCTGTCAGTGCCGGCAACTGTGATGTTGAGCTTGGCTTCCTTGGCTTCGGCGTAGGTCGGGTTGACCTTCATTTCGCCGCCAATGAGACCAACGCGAACGCCGGCCAGCAAATGATCGAAGGGGATATCGGAGATGGCCAGTGCAGCGCCCGCGCCGAGGATGGCGAGAGCGCCCGGATCGCGGGTCGGATCCGAAGAGAGCACCATGGCGATGATCTGCGTTTCGCAGGAGTAGCCTTCCGCAAACAGCGGACGCACCGGACGGTCAATCAACCGGCTGGTGAGGATCTCTTTTTCCGAAGGACGGCCTTCGCGCTTGATGAATCCGCCTGGGAATCGCCCGGTGGAATACGTGTATTCGCGATAGTCTACAGTAAGGGGGAAAAAGTCGACCCCGGTCTTCGGGGTCAGATTCGAGCAGGCGCTAACCAGCACTACGGACTCGCCGCAACTTACAATCACGGCGCCATTGGCTTGCTTTGCGATTTTCCCGGTCTCGAGGGAAATCTTTAGACCATGCAGGTCTATTTCTACAGTGTGTGTCATCTATTCCTTGAACCTTTTCCAAACGGATCAAGGGGACGGGAGTGTCAAGCGGAGGATGCCGCCCACCGGGGCGGTGTTGCCGGACGATCTTGCGGCAAAGTCCGCAAGAGAGAAGTCCGCGCCTACGAGTTCACTTCGCGCAATTAGCGGCGGATGCCAAGACTGGTGATCAGCGTTTGATACCTGTCAGCGCTGCGGCTCTTTAAGTACTTGAGCAGCCGGCGACGACGAGCAACCATGCTCAGCAACCCACGACGGGAGCTATGATCCTTCTTATTAGCCTTGAAGTGATCCTGGAGCTGGGTAATCCGCTGACTCAGAATTGCAACCTGCACCTCTGGCGAACCAACATCCTGCTTGTTAATGCGATACTTCGAAATCAACGTTGTTTTCTGATCTGCCGCCAGTGCCATTGCGAAAATGAATACTCCTTGTCTAACCTTAATCGATTCTTTACCAGACTAGGATAGCACAGTTTAGGCCTCGTGCAACATTCTATGTCGATTATGTGAAACCCGCTGACCCGCTAAATTCTGCACGTACTGTTCGGCATCAATTTGTGGCGGTTTCGCGCCACCATGTCGTATAGGCGTTCGCCAACAGGGGCGAAAACAGGAGAGAAAAAGAACAGCGCACAGATCACTACCGCCCTTCGCCAGTCAGGCCAGTTTTCAGGTGCGGCCGAGATGAGCACGGCAATCAGCAGCCACGTTAGCGGGTTGGTGAAGGCCATGTAGCGGAATGCCCGAAAGCCGGTATAAATCCGGCCATCGGCGACAAGATGCAGGCGAGTGGTGAGATCGTCCATGGAGATGCCGAATCTTGCACCGATGCCGCTCTGCAGAGGGTGCCACTCAATCAGTTGCTCCAAGTCAAAGCGCTCCACCCACTCCTTCGACTTCGCGCAAAAACCGCAGTCGCCATCCCAGATCACCATTACCTTCGATTGAGGCCACGGCACAAATGCCAGCATGGCTGCATTCATCGCGTAAAAGAACATGGTGAACGTCGTGCCCGTGAATATCATCAGGCCGCTTTGGAAAAGAATGTTGGTCCAAATACCAAACAAAGCCAAATGGCGGATGGCAAACATCGCGGGCATACACAACTCGGCGACGATGGTGAACCAGCACATGATCTTGCCAGCCACCAACGGCGGCAACATCGGCGAAATTGCCAGATAAACCGGGTTCTTGATCCTCGCCGAGGCCCAGTGCTCGAAGAACTGGCCGCTCTGCCAATCGGCATCGAGCAGTTTATTCAGCCCCGCCCCGAAGTACACGATCATCATCTGGACGCGAATGGGCCACGCTCGCGGACCGGCGTCACAGACAGACGCGAAAACCAAGAGCAAGCCGGTGAAGGTCTTGTTATTGCCATAGTAAGCGCGCGATGAGAGGACGGCAACGAGGATCGTCGCCCCCAGCAGGAACGCATTCACGCGCACCCATCGATTGAACAGCAGGAGCACGGCACTCACCAGGAATACCGTCTTCAGCACAATCTGGAGGTATGGGAGCCCTTCAAAGACCGTCAGGAACGGGAGAAACGGATCGGGCATCAGCCGGACATGATTGGTAAGCAGCAGGCAAACCGCGACGACCTTCGCCATCAACAGCAACGGCACCGGCATGGACGTTCCGCCGCAGCGGAGCGGGTTCAAGGACGATGCCATTCCAGCTCCTCTTTGCCGTTGATGCGGTACTTCATGACCACCTCTGCATGATCGGCCCTGCCATACTGCTCCTCATAGCCTTGGATGATATCGATGAGGTTCTGGATGGATCGATTATCGGTCCCACGCTTAGGCCGGCGATAGCGCTTGCGGATCTCTTCGGCCGAGAGCCTGCGCCCGCCGATGGTGACATCGAGCGTGTAGTCGGTCTGCATGTCGAACGGCGCCCAACAGAAATAGCGGGCGGGCACGAAGCGCGCGTAGCCGATCAGCGCAGCCTGCGCGGCAAGCAGAGGAACGGCGATCAGCAGGCGGACGGCAGAGAGCCGGTCCATTATTTCGGCGCCATGCGCAGGGCTCCATCGAGACGGATCACCTCGCCGTTGAGCATCTGGTTTTCGATGATGTGCCGGGCCAGGCTCGCATACTCAGCGGGTTGCCCCAGTCGCGGCGGGAATGGCACGGATTGTCCGAGCGCGATGCGCGCCGGTTCCGGCAGCGCAGCAAGAAGCGGCGTGTCGAAGATGCCGGGCGCGATGGTCATCACGCGGATGCCGTGGCGGGCCAGGTCGCGCGCCAGCGGCAAGGTCATGCCGGCAATGCCGCCCTTCGAGGCCGAATAGGCGCTCTGGCCGATCTGACCATCGAAGGCGGCAATCGATGCGGTGCAGACGATCACGCCGCGTTCGCCCTGCGCGTCCGGCTCGTTCTCATTCATCCGGGCGGCTGCGAGCCGCACCACATTGTAGGTGCCGATCAGGTTGACAGTCACGACGCGCGCGAATTTCTCCAGGCTGGCCGGGCCTTCTTTACCGAGTACTCGCTCCGCGTACCCCACGCCGGCGCAGTTGATATCGATGTGGATGGGACCGGCGGCCTGGATCGCGTCCTGCACCTGCTGCGGATTGGTGACATCCACGGCAAAGGCCAGCCCGCCCAGTTCTTCGGCAAGCTGGCGCGCGGCATCGGCGTTGGTATCGAGAATGGCGGGACGACCGCCCGCGGCATGAATCATGCGCGCACAGGCAGCGCCGAGTCCCGATGCGCCTCCCGTGATGAGAGCGGTCTTGCCTTGAATGTTCATGCGTTGCTGATCTCCTGGATTTCACTCTCATCATAGCCGAGGGCGCGGAGCACCTCGGCGGTGTGCTGGCCGACCTCAGGCGCGGGCTGCATCGCCGCCTTCGTTGCCGAAGCGAGTTCGATAGGCGGATTCACCACGCGCAGGCGGCCGTGGCGCGGGTGGTCCATTTCGCGGAAGAGTCCGGCAGCGGCCATCTGCGGATCGTCAGGCGCGTCGATCGTGCGATTCACCGGCCCCCAGGCGACGGAATGCGCATCGAGGATTTCGGCCCACTCCGCCATGTCGCGCGTGGCGAAGATGGAATCAGCGATCCCCACTAACTCGGCACGGTTTTGGAGCCGCGCATCGGCCGTCCCGAAGCGCGGATCGCCGATCAGGTCTTCGCGCCCCCAGGCACTGCACAGGCGTGGCCAGTCCTGCGCCGGCTGAATGGCACACAACAGGAACCGCTTTCCGTCGCGCGAAAGATAGTGGTTGATCATCACATTGCGTGCCGCGGCGCGGCGGCTGTGCTCATGCGGTGGAGCGCCACAAAGGGCCGCCTGCACCATGCTCGAGTTGGACCAGACGCCGTTGGCCAGAAGCGAGGAGGAGACCTTGGTACCGAGTCCAGTGCGCTGCCGGTCATACAAGGCCAGCAGGATGCCTGCAAAGACGGACATTGCACTGGGATGATCGCCCTGGCCGCACACAGAGATGGAGGGGCCGCCATCGGCATCGTGAAGCGACTCCATAAGGCCGGAGCGCGCCCAATAGGCGGTCATGTCGTAGCCGGGGCGTGCGGCATCGGGGCCGGATTCGCCATAGCCGGTGAGGTGCGCGTAGATGAGCCGCGGGTTCAACGGCGCCAGATCTTCGTAGCGCAGCTGGAGCTTTTCGTTGACGTCAGGCTGATAGTTGGTGATGTAGATATCGGCCTGTGCAACCAGCTTCTGCAGCGCTTCCCTGCCCTTGGCCTTGGCGATATTGAGCGTGACGCTTTGTTTGTTGCGGCCGTCTACAAGAAACGGGTAGTTGATTTCGCTCGGCGGCAGAGGCGGGTTCTGATAGAGATAGCGAAAGGGATCGCCATGTGGCGGCCGTTCCAGTTTGATGACCTGCGCGCCGAAATCGGCGAGCAGCGTGGCCGCGGCTGGTGCGGCGATGTAGGTAGCGACCTCGACAACGAGTAGGCCCGACAGGATTCCCGGCTGTTGTTGCATCGGTGGATCAATTTGTCATAGTCGGGAGCCCGAGCGCAAGGGTATCATTAGATTTCCATGCGATTCACAATCATTGGCGGCGGCATCGTAGGACTTGCCACCGCCTACAGGCTGGGCGAACAGCAACCCGGGGCCGCGATCACCTTGCTCGAAAAGGAGGAGGGAGTCGGCAGGCACCAGACCGGCAACAACAGCGGCGTGCTGCACGCGGGACTCTACTATAAGCCGGGCTCGAACAAGGCGCGACTGGCCGTCTCCGGCATCCGCAAGATGGTGCGGTTTGCGCAGGACAACGGCGTCCCGCACGAGATCTGCGGCAAGCTGGTGGTCGCGGCGAACGCCGGCGAAGTGCCGCGGCTCAACGATCTGCACACGCGCGGACAGCAGAACGGACTGGAAGGCCTGCGCATGTTGACGCGCGCGGAAATGCTGGAGATTGAGCCGCATGTCGGCGGAGTCCAGGCGTTGCGGGTGCCGCAGGAAGGCATCATCGATTACGCGCGAGTCTGCGCGGCGCTGGTGGAAAAGATCCGGGCAAACGGCGGGCGCGTCGTCACCGGGGCGAAGGTGAACCGGTTGCTACCGCAGCAGGCAGGGTGGGTCGCGGAGACTCCGGCGGGCGCGTTCGAATCGGACTTCATCGTCAACTGCGCCGGACTGCATTGCGACCGCGTGAGCCAACTGGCGGGCGAGAAGCGCGCTACGCGGATTGTGCCGTTTCGCGGCGAATACTACAAGATCCGCACCGAGCGCCAGGGCCTGGTGCGCAACCTGATCTATCCGGTGCCCGACCCGAAGTTCCCTTTTCTCGGCGTGCACTTCACGCGACTCATTCAAAGCGGCATTGAAGCAGGCCCGAATGCGGTACTGGCGTTTGCGCGCGAAGGATATAAGAAAACGGACATCAACCTCGCGGATCTTGCCGACGCCCTCACCTACCAAGGCCTGTGGAAGTTCCTCGGCAGGCACAAGCGGATGTGCTGGGACGAGTTGCGGCGGTCATTCAGCCGCGAGTTGTTCTGCGCCTCGCTGCAGAAACTGGTGCCGGAGATTCAACCCGATGATCTCTCGACTGGCGGCGCGGGAGTGCGGGCGCAGGCTCTCAGCACGGACGGCACACTGGTTCAAGACTTCGAATTCGTCAATGGCCGACGCGCACTGCACCTGATCAACGCACCGAGTCCGGCGGCGACGGCATCATTGGCGATCGCCGATGAGATCGTCTCGCGCCTGCCCACCGCTTAGTGAGCGAGAATTTTATCAATGAATGGGTCGATGTCTTTGTCCCGCACCTCGACCGGAATCTGATGCCCGAATTCAGAGTAGATGATGGCGCGGGCAGAGCCGCCATGTTCTGCGATCACGGCGGCGAGGCGGCGCGCCTGCGCCGGATCGGTGCGATCATCCCGCGCGCCATTCAGGATCAATGCGGCGGCCATGATGTTACCAGCGAAGCTGAGCACCGAGCGTTCCTTCAGAGCGGCCAGTCCGCCGCCGGTCTCCTCTTGCAGTGAACGCGCGATCATCTTCGAGGGGATGGAGTTCGCGTTGGCGGTGAAGGCAGGCAGGTCGTAAAGGCCGGAGATCAGCACGATGCCTTTGATGGATGCGTCGCGGGAGGCGATCAGGCCAGCCACCAGCGCACCGCGGCTGATCCCTTCCAGTACTACTTTACCGGGCAGTAGCAGACGATCTTGGGTTAACTTCTCGATCACGCCCGAGACCGCACGCTGCGTAACGGGACCGCAAAAATCGGGCGGACCATCGGAGTTGCCATAGCCGGGCTGAGAGATCGCCACCGCCAGATAGCCGCGCCGGGCGAAGCGCTCCAGCACCCGCCATTTCACAAAATCCAGTGCTCCGGTGCGCGGTGAATCCTGATGTCCGTGAAGCAGGACAACCGCCGGCCACGGACCAACCCCGGCAGGCTGCTGCAGAAAGAACTCCACTTTGCGGGCTGGATTATCCGGATGCGCGATGAACCGTGCGTCGGCCTGGACCGGGTGCGGGCGCGAACAGCCAACGGCCACGAGCAACAGCAAACAGCTGATCCGGATGTTGTGCGTTCGCATCAAGGCTACAGGTTAGCAGGGATTCGCAGCTTATGGATTGCCGGTCAACATCGGAGTCAACTGGTAGTAGATCATCAAAATCGCCGGTCCAAGCGTCACCAGCAGCACCGATGGGAAGATCAGGAAGAAGACCGGGAACACCAGTTTCACGCCGACCTTACGCGCGGCCTCGCGCGCGCTCTGCCTGAGGCGCAGCCGCAGGTATTTGACGTGAGAGCGCAACGCCGGGGCAAGCGAAGTTCCGAAGCGGTCGCTATCGATCAGAACCTGTGACAGCCGCTTCATCTCCGGCTCGGCGTTTCGCTCGGCCAGATTGCGGAAAGCCTCCACCCGGCTCTTGCTGGCCAGCAGTTCCAGTTGCACCAGATTCAGTTCGAGGCTGAGTTCCGGAAACGCAGCGCGCATTTCGCGGCTGGTATCGATGATCGCCGAATCCAGAGACTGGCCGGCTTCGAGGCTGAGCACCACCATGTCGAGAGCCGGAGGCAGCCCCGTTCGCAATTTCTCTGACCGCGTCTTCACCAGGGTATCAAGGTGCTTGTTGATCGCCAGAAAACCAAGGCCCGCTCCGCAAACGGCAGGCAGCAATGCGCTGGAGACGGTGTCATTCTTGACCACGGCGGCAATCCCCAGGGCCAGGGCTCCAACCGCCATTGCCGCGTACTTGACCGTGTTGAACACGTGCACGGCCGATGGCTGCCGGTACCCGGCAAATACCAGCTTGCGTTTCAGTCCTGCTTCATCTTTGACAGGCACGGACGCTCCGACTTTCGCCGCCGCATCCAGCAGGACCGAGGTCGCATCCGGTTGCGTAGCGGAGGCTTCGGAGGCGCCGGAAAGATACCAATAGCCGGCGAACGTGAGCACCCCCATCACGCAGACGAAAAAGCAGCCGAATATCCAATATTCATTCATGTGGTTAGGTCTTGATGTTCACGATCCGGCGGATGACATAATGGCCGGCTACCAGGCATCCCGCCGCAGCCATCAACATGTACTTGCCCTGCGGATAGGCGAACAGCGTGGTAATGTACTCCGGACTGGTGACGAACATGATAGCGGCGATGCCGATCGGCAAAAACGTCAGGACGGTGCCCGTCATGCGCCCGTTGGCCGAGATTGCCCTGACGTCCCCGCGCAGGGAGGCCGACTCACGAATCGTATCGGCAAGCTTTTCCAGCACCTCGCTCAATCTGCCGCCGGACCGCGATTGCAAAATCACAGCCGCCGTGAACAGCCTCAACTCCAAAATCGGCACGCGCCGGGCGAGATTGTCCAGCGCCTGATTCCACGACATCCCCAGCCGCCATTCGTCACAGGCGCGCCGGATCTCCAATCCCAGCGGCGCTGGGCATTCACCGGCCAACAGTTCCATCCCACCCGCAAACGGATGCCCTGCGCGCATCGCGCGAGCCAGTGAGTCGAGCGCGTCTGGAAACTGTTCTTCAAATTTCCGGAAGCGGGCCGTGCGCCGGTTCAAGATATACAGATAAGGAGGGAGTGCGCCAACCACGGTGAGCAGCACGGATGACCCGGGCGGCATCCATTCGAATTGGAAAGCGATGCCGGCGCCAATAGCGCCGCACAACAACATGGAAGCGGTAGTGCGTCCGATGCTCCAGCGAAGGCCAGCCTCGGAAACACGTGTCTTGAGGATCTCAATAAAATCGATTCGGGTCAGCAGTTCATGCCACAGCGAAATAGTGCTGAGCGTCTCCTCGCGGATCAGCATCGGGGCTTCAACGTCGTTCAGTGCTCCGGTAGAACCGGCCCCCGCAGAGGGCACCGGTCGACGATTCAGCACCACCGATGACACCACCACGGCAATCGCCGCGGCTGTGAAGGTAGCGAGAAAAACTAAGAAGATGGCAAGCGCAACCATGCTGGATTCCTAAGGCACCACTCAGCGGCTCGCAGCTGTCTGGACCGGGCGTAACAGCTGCGGCGTGACCACCACGAACAACTCCCGGTTTGACGACTGCTTCACGCGGCCCGAGAACAAGCGCTCAGCCAGCGACGGGGATTCCGTGCCATTGCATAGCCCGGTAACCACAAAACTTTGCCCTTCGGTGAGTTCTACTTCCGATTCGAATTTCCGGCTGGATGTGGAGATCGCGCCAGGAGAGGTTACCTCCGGCTGCACGCGAATCCGCATCGTGCCGGAGGAATTCACCGTGGGCAGGAACTGCAACTTCAGACCGTATGTCCCACCGGTTGGCGTGTTTGAGTTAGACCCGGCCTGCATGCTCACCTCGCGGTTGACGCCCGTGCTCAAGCGGGTCATGGTAAACACCTGAAGAGCCTGCTGCTCTTCCAAGCGGCTGATGACCTGATCGGCCAGCACGGTGCTGGAGAGGGCCGACACCTGCATCCATTCGGGATGCCTGGGGAACGAGAACTTTCCGGAGAGCTCTTCCATCGCACGCGAGGCTGCACCCACAATGCGAACCAGCAACGTTATCTTCTGCACCATCGGTGAAAGGATGGGCGCATCGGCAGAAGCCCTGACTGCAACCTGCTGCATCGCCGGCTGGCGGTAAGCTGGCATCTCCTGAAAGACATTCGCCATCATGATCGCCGGCCTTGGACCTCTATCCCGATCGGTCGGATTGCGCAACAAAAGGCGGATCTTCACCGCGGAATCGGCCAGCGCAAGTTGATCGGCCTCCTGAGGTTTCACCAGCATCGTTACCACCGGACCAGTCGGAGTGCGTCCGGGGATCTGTTCCGGCGGATTCACAGCGAGCACTTCAATATCCTGCAAAATCGTCCTGATGCGCGGGTCCCCGCCCTGCTGGCTAACCACCGCCTGCAGATCGACACGATGACCGGGACGCATCAACGCCAGAACGCCGCTCGATTCAGAAACCGTCACCGAGATCGCGCGCATGCCCTGTGCGATATTCACCCCGCCGGAACTGGTTTTGGAGGCCAGGCGCGCCTGCGTAACCGGCTCGCTCTCTTCCACGGAATTGAAGACAGTCTTGCCCACCACTTCCTCGACGGTCAGGTACGCGCCTTTGAGAGGCTCCGCACTTGCCCACTGCGTCAATTTGACGTCAGAGGCTTTGAGTACGGTACCGCTGGGAAGGGCGCGAGCAGCAACCACGACGTTCGATTTGGCGGAGTTAGCGGTTGCATCCTTAATCTTCCCGACAAACAACCCGTAGAAGATTCCGGTCGCGGCGATTGCCACAACGAATGCGATTCCAAGCAGCGGAACAATATTTCGTTTCATATAAGCGCACTTTGCCTGCAAGTACAGTAAAACATGCCACAGAGCGGGCAAGAATCAGGCATACACCTGAGTGCGCATTAGTATGCACCTTAGTGCGACAAATTGTTGTTATTGTTCGTACACGTAACGCTGCTGGACCCGTCCCTGGGGCGCGGAGATGCTGCGGGTCAGGGTCAGGGTCTTGCGATCGGCGGAGAGAACCCAGTCGTCGTAGAATTCCAACACGGCGTTGCCGTTGTTTGTTCTAGCGGAAACTTTCAGCGTGCTGCCCTCCCAATAGACATGGCTCTTGATCTCGCGGCCACCCACCGAGTTGGAGTTTTCCCGCCCGTCGGTCACGTACTTGTATTCACTGCTGGTCTCGCCCTGCGCGCCGATGGTCTTTGAATGCACGCCGATGTTCGGTTCCTTGTGATCGACCTTCATCACCATTGATTTCGGCGCGGGCGAACTGCCAAAGTCGCTCCTGGCGACAACTAGAATCCAGGCGCCGGAAAAGTTCGGCTTGCCGCCGGCAGCCGCGGCAGCCAGCGCGCCCAGCGTCAATGCAGCAACGGCTAAGTGGAGTCGCATACGATTTTGACTATACCAGCCCCCGTGAAAAAAGTAAGCCCGGGTTTTACCTTAGACGATCGGCCAGATGCTCGCCAATCCGCAAAGCATTGGCCATGATGGTCAGGGCAGGATTCACTGCCGCGCTCGAAGGGAAGATGCTCCCGTCCACCACATACAGGTTGTCCACCTCGTGAGCCTTGCAGTTGCGGTCGAGAGCGGATGCCGCCGGATCGGTACCGAAACGGACGGTCCCGTTCTGGTGCGCCACACCTGCCAGAGGGATGCGTTGGCCGACGAACAGATTACGAGAGAAAAGCCCCTGGTGGCACTCATGGCCGTGCACGCTGCACGCCGACTGCTTCGCGAGCAGATCTTTCAGCTTCGCGGTCAGGCGCTCGTGCGGTTCCTGGTTGTTGGGCGTGTAGGAGAGGACGATCTTTCCGCTCGAATCCAGCGTGACTCGATTCTCCGGATCGGGCAGATCCTCCGAGGTGAGCCAGAAATCGAGCGAATGGGCAGCCATCATGTCGAGCGTGAAGCCGGGAGTGAGCGGAGGCGCACCGCCTTTGAGCGTTTCGCCATCGAGCTTTCCGACAAATGAGATGTGCCCCATGGGAAACTCCCAATCCGGCGAGCCCAGATAGAAATCGTTCAACGAAAGCGTCTTCTGAAAAACAGTTGGGTTGGGGCACTTCGAAATAGCCATGAGCACCGAATTCACGTGGCCCATGTAATGCCGGCCCACCACGCCGGAACCGTTGGCGAGTCCGTTCGGATGCCTGTCATTGGCCGACCGCAGCAGCAAGGCAGCCGTATTGATCGCACCGCAGGAGGCCACCACAATCGATGCCGAGTACTCTTCGCGCTGCCCTTGCCGGATCACAATCACCTTGCTGATCTCACGGCCGGAGGACGAAGTTTCCAACTTCTCAACATAGGCGTCGGTCAACAGCGTGACGTTGGGAAAATCAAGCGCGGGATCTACCGAAAGCACCTGCGCATCGGACTTCGCATGCACCAGGCAGGGAAAGCCATCGCAGGTACTACAGCGGATGCATTTGCTGCGCGGTGGATTTGACTCGTCAAGCAACACACCCAGCGGCGTGTGAAACGGCCTCAGCCCCTGGTTCGCAAAGTCCTCGGCAAGCTGTGCGATGCGCGGTTCGTGGCTGATTGCGGGATGCGGATAAGAGCTGCTGGCCGCGGGTTCGGTGGGATCCTCTCCTCGATTCCCATGAACCTGATAATGCTGCTCGGCCTGCGTGTAGTAGGGTTCCAATTCGTCGTAACTGATGGGCCAGGCAGGCGAGATGCCCCCATGATGGCGGATCTCGCCGAAATCTTCGCGGCGCAAGCGGAACAGGGCCGCCCCGTAGAACTTCGTATTGCCGCCGACGTTGTAGTTGGTGTGCGGATGCAAGGGCTTGCCGTCGCGGTCGCTCCACACCTCTTTGGTCTGGTAGTGACCTTCGAGGTTGACGACGCGTGGATTCCAGTTGTCCTTTTCACGCGGGACATAGTCGCCGCGCTCCAGCAGGAGGATCCGCTTGCCGGTCGAGGCGAGTTTGTGAACCAGCGTCCCCCCACCAGCTCCGCTGCCGATGACGATCACGTCAAATATGTTCTTGGTTTCCATGGAGTCCTCCGTAGTTGCAGTGAAAATGACAGGGCCCCAGTTGCCCGTGATGGTGAAGCTTAGCACAGAAGACCCGCTCCACGCCGCGGCGGAAGCGGTACAGTTCAGCGGCCGAGACCATGCCCAGTAACGGCGCCGTGAAGTAGATCCAGATCGCCCGGTATTCATGGGCAAACACAGCCGATGCCAGCGTGCGGGCGGGGTTCATGCTCATGCCTGATGCCGGGGCTTCCAGGGTAATAAAAGCCGCCACCAGGAAGCCGGCGAAGAGCGGTGCGTAACGGCCGGTCTTGCGGGAATTGGAAACAATCAGGACGGTGCTGAGCATCAGGAATGAAATCAGAAACTCCGCACAAAACGCAGGCAGCACTCCAGCAGCACCGGGCACGGTAGCGATGAAGTTCACCGCCGGGTGAGCCAGCGGAGCGCCAAGCAGCAACGCCGCCACGCCAACGCCCGCAATGCCACCCGCAAACTGCGCTACGACATAGCACACCGCGTCAAAACCGCGAATCTTTCCCAGCAGGAAGAACGCAAGGGTCACCGAAGGGTTGATGTGCGCGCCGGAGCGCTTCCCCCATGGCGAGTAGAAGATGGCGACCGCGGTGAGCCCCATCGCAATCCCCTCGAGCATGCGCCGCAGAAAACTGCTCTCTATCGCTTGATGGACAGGCGATCCAGGATAGTCCAGCAGGGCGCTGAACAGGCAAGCCGAAAGCATGAAGGCACCGAGTCCGGCGGCCTCCATCAGATACTCCGGCCAATGGACCGGGCTTGTTGCACTCGATTTCGCGGGTTCCAGGAGACTCCTTATTCGGGCGCTTCCGGCCTGACCGCGACGATGCTGCCGCGATACATCCCCATCCCGCAGGTGAAACGGAATTCACCGCGTGACATCGGGGGCATTTCGATCACTGTATAGCCCATGAACGGAATCTCCCTGGTAATGCCGAAATCCGGGAACACCACTTTGCTGCCGCAATTCGGATCGGCGCTGCGCAGAAAGGCCAGGTTCACGATCTTGCCTTCGGGTATCACAATGCGGGACGGATCGAAGCCGTTTGCGCCCACGAAGACCCGGATCGCATCTGCCGGAATCTTGAAGGCAACCGGAGTCACCGGTTCGGGGTCGGCCACCTTGATCACGAAAGGAAGGGTCTCCACTTTGCCGGCGATCTGGATCTGCAGCCAGAGTTTATAGAGTCCGCCACTAAGGAAGCTGGTGGGGATGCGAACGGCCATCGGCGCCGGCCCCATCGATTCGGGCGTATGCACGTGCGCTTCGCTCTTCTTGATGGCGCTGCTGCCCTCCTCCACCGGATGCACGTGGACGAAGTTGATCAGCTTTTCAGCCGCGATCGCCGCGTGCGCCCATGCTCCCAGGTACGGCTGCAAGCCCGCAACCGGAGTCTTGCCATCGCCGATCCGGAACCGCAGTTCCACTTCGGTGAGACCGCGCAGCTCACCGCTCGATTCGAGCGTGACCGGAACGCCGCCAGAGGTCTTTACGGTCGCGGAGGTGGGCGCCAGCGGCACCTTCTTCGCAGCTGGCCCCTGAACGTTGATCTCGAAGATCTCCACGCGCCGGTTCTCACCGGGCAATGTGATGTCGGCATACAGGTTGTATTTGCCGGGATGCGTGAACGCATGCGGCACCTGCCACACGCCCAGTTCGTTGACCTCCGGATGCACGTGGGCAAACTCTTGCAGGTCATGCGAAACGATCATCAGGTGGATCGGTTTTTCGTGGACATACTCCAGATAGCGCAAAGGACTATTGAGCCGGTCCAGCACTTCGAACTGCAGCCATACAGGCTGCGCCGTCGTGAGCGCATTGGCGGCACGGAACTGAACCTTGGTCGCCTCGCCACGCGTCGCCTGGGCGCCACCGAAGGTGTTCGCGTAGTAAAAGCTGCCGTAGTATTCGTGTGCCAGCAGGTAGGGAAAGGCCAGCTTACCCTTCTCGTCGGTACTCAGAAAATAGGCGTAAATCCCATCCGGATAGTTCGGCGTTTTGACGACGCGTCCGTTGAATTCGTCCAGGTCTCCCGAGCCGGGCGCATACTCGTAATCTTCGACGAACGTCCCCAGCGGATACTCGCCGCCCACGGCTGGACCATACTGACCGGGCGACAGCACCGTCCCGTCGGGAAGCTTCTGGCGGTCAGTGATCTGGCGCAGACGATAGCTGGAACGCATGCGGCGCACGCCCTCGGCTCCGTTGCCCCACGGGCCGTAAACGGGAAAGCCGTCGAAGGCATAACCGATGATCGGCGAATGCTGGCCATTGCCTGGGATAAGGCTTTCAATCAAGCCTGGACGCTGCTGCTGGGTGAGGTCTTTGCGCGGATGGCCGGCGACTGTCCGCGAGCCATCGTCGTTTCTGGCGATCAGGTCATAGTGCCAGAAATTCTGCCCCTGATAGGATGCCGCTTCAAACTGATTGTAGATCGGCACTCCATTCACAAACGCGCCGACATACTCGCTCGAAACGTGCGCATGGCGCCCCTGTTCCTGCCTCGGAAAGATCGGGAAGCGGTAGACGAACTCGCGCGGCTCATTGCGCGGCACGGGCGGCGCTTCGAGCGGCCCCAGGTAGGCAAGTGAGAGTCCTGCGGAGCGTACAATCACTTCCGCGTTGGTGGTTTCGACGCTGTGGACATCGGGCCGGACTTTGGCCGCGGCGGCCGTGGAGCCTGGAGGCGGCGTGCCCTGAATCCACACAGACTTGACCGGCTGCCCTACAAGCACAGCCGGGAAACACAATAAATAGTAGAGAAATCTAAGACCGGTCACTCTCTCTATCATTTCACAGTTACTGAATCACGACATTAACCGGGTTCGAGGCTTTCCCGCCAGCCGAGACAACCACATCGACCTTTCCCTTCCCTGCCAACGCAGACGGAATCAGGATGTTGTACTGGTCGAGGCCGGCAAAGGTGCCCTGCGGTCCGGCATAGTAAACCGTTGCCGCAACTCCACCGATGGTTGCGGTCGCTGTCGCAGCACTCCCCAGTCCCGAACCGTACAGCACCAGATAGACCTGGTCGCCAGCGATTGCGATAGGGGCGGAGGTCAGGGCTTCATTCGACGCCACGCCGTTATGCAGGCGAGCAATGGATCCCGCCGCCAGCGCGCCTGCATTGGCCATGAACAGATTCGGATACGCCGGCTGGATGTTGATCTTCGACGTGATGGTATTGCCGCCGGCCGTGATGGTCACGGTTCCCGCACCGGAGGCAAGTCCGGCCGGGACCAGGAAGTTGATCTGCGAAGGCGAAGCATAGGCGATCTTCGCCGCGGACTTGGTCCCGGCCGAATCAGTCACTGCGACCGTCGCGCCGCCGAGAGTCAGCGGCCAATCGGCAGAGGTCGCATTAGCCGTCGAAGTTGCGAGGACGGAGAAGAACAACGGAAACGCAGTGGCGATAGAGCCGGGTGCGATCGGCCCCTGCTCCAGCGAAGCGGCCGAAGTGACCGCGGCATCGAGCGCGGGCGTGTTGCCTGCCTGCGAATCGATGCCCATAGCGTTAATATAAGTTGCGCCGTCCAGGAAATTGAACAGCACCACGCCGTTGACCCACATGCCCTGCGACCCCATGCCGGTATTGGTTCGCGTGGTGGCGGCAGCGGGAGTCAGCGGCACCTGGAACGTCGTGGCCTGACTTGCCGGAAAATTCACAAAGACGCCCGCCGTCATATCCGCTGAAAACCACGGACCCATCACATGCCCTGCCAGTCCGTTCGATGAAACATAAGCCGTGGAACCGGTGTAGCGAATCCGCTGCGCCTCGGCCAGTGCGGGAGTGGTGGCGGCGCCGGAGGTCCGGACTCCTGCGTTATTGGTTCCGCCCCAGGTAGTGGAGGGGCCGGCCGAAGGGTCGAAGCCAGAGACCACTTGCGCGAACTGCGTGGAATACTTCGTGGACCAGGAACTCAAGGCCGGCGTTGGATTTGCCACCGGAGTCACCGTACCGGAGTTGAAGTAGTCGGCCGCCGAGGCCGCCACACTGCCGTTGAACGCACCGCCGACGGTGCCGTAATACTGCCCCGCGATCACAAACGGAAAGGCAGGAATCCCATTGTCATCCACCGTCACGTAATAGGCATAAGTCCCGCCAGGAAACTCCGGAGTCACGGCCAAACGGCCGTTATACTGATCCAGGTCTCCCACGCCTGCCACCCACTCGTAATCCTCTACGTACCGGCCCAACGGGAAGTTCGCACTGACATCGGGGCCGTACTGCGTGGTGCTGAGATTCTGAGGCACATTGGCGTGATTGGGCAGCGACCAGTCAGGCAGCGACGTGCGCTTCGTAATCGAACGCAGGCGAAAGCCAGGCTTGATGCGCTTGATGGCGCTCTTCGGGTCTGTGGCGTTGGAATAACCGTAAGGCCCGTAGATCGGATAGCCGTCCGGCGCCCAGCCCAGGATCGGCGAGTGGTGCCAGCCCGACGGGAGTTCCGCATAGATGGAGCCGTTGCGCGAACTGCGCACGGTCTGCAGATTGTCGTTCAACTGCGCGCGCAGGCACTGCGGCGATGCGTGATAGTGATAGCTGCCGTTACCAGGCTGATGGCCAACACAGGAATCGAAGGTCAGTAGTTCGCCATAGTAGGCGTTGCGGCGCCAGATGCCGTCACCGCTTGCTCCGGCAGGTCCGCCGCCAGGAGGAGGGCCTCCGCCCGGCGGTGGTTGCGCGATGCCGATCGAGACACTGATAGCCAGGAGAACGAACAGTTGGAGAGCCTTCATAGTTTTCATACCCTGCTACTAAAACCGGCTCCCGCCCGATCGGACGTTAAGAGCGCATTAGAATTGTTAGCCAGAGGTAAAAACATTCTAGCGCGGTAAGCGTGGCCGCGCATTTTACGTTCTCTTAACAGTCGTGCCCTTACTCGCCGGAGGCCCAGCCGATGCGGAACTCCGGATACAGCGTGAGTCCGCCGCAGGCAAAGAAGGTCTGGCCTGTGACATAGGAGGCTTCGCCGGAAGCAAGAAAGGCAAACACCGCGGCTATCTCGTCGCCCTGTCCGGCGCGCCCCATCGGGATGTGGCTCTCCACTTCACCGCGAGCCTTGGGATCATCGATCCAGGACCTGTTCATCGGCGTGACAATCGCGCCCGGGCCCACCGCGTTCACGCGAATGTTGCGGTCGGCATATTCCAGCGCCAGCGACTTGGTGAGGTTTTCCATCCCGCCTTTACTGATGGAATAGCTAAGGAACTTCGGTTTGGGAATGATCTCATGCACGCTGGAGTTGTTGACGATCACGCCTCCGCCACGAGTCAGGAAGTGACGGATAGCCTCGCGCGCGCACAGAAACGGACCGCGCAGATTCACGGCCAGTACACGATCGAAATCTGCCATATCGACTTCGTGGGTCGGGCTCGGTATTTGGATTCCCGCGTTGTTGATCAGCACATCGAGCCCACCGAAGTTCTCAATCGTCTTTGCAACCATCTCCTTCACCTGCTGCTCGTCAGAGACATCGGCCTGAATCGTGAACTGCTTGCCTTCGCCGCCGGCACGCGCCTCTTGCGCCAACTGCCTGGTCACCTCCGCCTGCTGTGCGCCTCTGCGATAGTTGATGGCGACATTGGCGCCCTCCCTGGCGAACCGCACTGCGATGGACTGTCCAATGCCGGACGAAGCGCCGGTGATGAGAACATTCTTTCCTTGTAGTCTGAGCATCTCCAATTATTCTAAGCCGGATGTGCTTTGATTAAGATGCGATGGACTCATCACTGCTTGACCAGGAATGGCTCGAAACGAATGGACTGGGCGGCTACGCCTCCTCCACGGTGAGCGGCATTCACACGCGCCGCTATCACGGCCTGCTGGTCGCGGCTTTGCATCCGCCTGCCGGACGCATGGTGCTGCTGTCGAAACTGGAAGAGACGGCCGTGATTGGCGGCGTGCGCTATGAGCTTTCCGCCAATCGCTATCCCGGTGTGATTCATCCGCGTGGCTTTGATTACCTGACCGGTTTCCGGCTGGATCCATTTCCCGTTTTCACATTTGAAGTGGGAGGCACACGCATCGAAAAAAGCGTGTTCATGGTGCAGGGAGAGAGCACCACCGTGATCGAATACACGATGACGGGCGAGCCCTGCGAATTGGAGGTACGTCCGCTGATCGCATTCCGTGATTATCATGCCACCACGCATGCCAACAGTGCCATCAATGGAACGGTGGAACTGAATGGAAGTCTGGCCTCGATCAACCCTTATGAGGGTTGCCCCACGCTGCACTTCGCGCACGATGCCGAAGTGGTGGAGGCGGTCGACGATTGGTATCAAAACTTCGAATACGAACGGGAGCGCGAACGAGGACTCGATTTTCAGGAAGACCTGTTCAATCCGATGCTGCTCCGATTTCAAGGCAGCAAGGCGACCATCCTCGCCTCAACGCAACGGCACAGCGCCAGCGAAGCAGCCGGATTGCGGACAGCCCGCATCGCTCACTCTCCCACGGCGGCCGAACAGTTTCTGGTGCGGCGCGGCAGCGGCATGACGATCATCGCCGGCTATCATTGGTTCGCCGACTGGGGCCGCGACACCATGATCTCGCTGCCTGGCCTGACGCTGGTGACCGGCAAGTTCGAGATCGCCCGCAGCATCTTGAAGCAGTTTGCACAGAGCGTCGACCGCGGCATGCTTCCCAATCGCTTTCCGGACGCCGGCGACACGCCTGAGTACAACACTGTCGACGCCACGCTGTGGTACTTCCAGGCTATCAACGCCTACGTCGCGTGGACCGGCGACTACACCTTTGTGCGCGAACACCTTTTCGGCACTATGCGCGACATCATTGACTGGCATGTGCGCGGTACGCGCTACGGCATCCGGCTGGATAGCGACGGACTGCTGCTCTCCGGCGAGCCTGGCGTCCAACTGACGTGGATGGATGCCAAGGTCGGCGATTGGGTGGTGACGCCACGGCAGGGCAAACCGGTCGAGATACAGGCGCTCTGGTACAACGCCCTGTGCGTCATGGCGGAGCTGTCAAAGCAGTTCGCAGACCACACGGATTACGCCGCGATGGCCGAACGCGCACGCGAGGCCTTTCTGCCGCTGTTCTGGAATGAAGCCGAACAGTGCCTGCTCGATTGCGTTGGCGATGCCGCCATCCGGCCAAACCAGATCTTCGCCGTCAGCCTGCCGCACACAATGGTCCCGCTCGATCGCGCCCGCCTGATCGTCGAAACCGTGCGCCGTGAATTGTTGACGCCGGCCGGACTGCGCAGCCTGTCGCCACGCGATTCGCGCTACCGTCCTCGCTACGAGGGCGGCGTGGAGAGCCGCGATTCGGCGTATCACCAGGGCACGGTGTGGCCGTGGCTATTGGGCCCGTTTATCACCGCGTATGTGAAAGTGAACGGACGCTCGCCGGAGGCACGAGCGCAAGCGGGAGAGTGGCTGCGCATGGCGATGGAGCCATCCGGGCAGTCATGCCTTGGACAGATTCCGGAGATCGCCGATGCCGAGCCGCCACACACTCCGCGCGGCTGCACGGCACAGGCCTGGAGCGTGGCCGAACTGACGCGCGCGCTGCGGGAAGACGTTCAGGATTAGTGGTCCGCAACCGCTCCGTCTTGAAAGACATTGTTGGGGCGATTCACTGGTTTATACGGATGTTGTGCCGCGACCTTCTCATTGAGATCCACGCCCAGGCCCGGACGATCCGGCAGTTCGGCAAAACCCTTGACGACCTTCACCGCGCCGCCGTTAAACAGCTCGACGAGCCACGGCGCTTTGTTCGGCGCGTACTCCTGAATGGTGGCCGCGGGCGTAGTGGCATCGACGTGCAGCGACGCCAGCGTGCTCACTTCGCTCTGCGGATTGTGCGGCGCCATCTCCACTCGATTGGTTTCGGCAAGCACACCGATCTTCTTCAATTCCAGAATGCCGCCGGCATGGCAGACATCGGGCTGAATGTAGTCGACCAAGTGGCGATTGCAGAATTCGTTGAAGCCGTATTTGGTGAACGACCGCTCGCCCGTGGCCAGCGGCACTTTGGTCTTCGACCGCAGATGTGCGAGTTCGCCCAGGTCTTCCAGCTGCGTCGGCTCTTCTACGAATAACGGCCGCAGCTCTTCCACGCGAGTGCAGAAATCCACGGCCATCACGGTAGTCAACTGGCCGTGCGCATCGATCGCGATATCGAAGTCGTCGCCCACCGCCAACCGCACCGCGGCGACCTTCTTCGCCGCTTCGCGGGTGGCATAAGAGGGGATGACAACACCTTTGTCGATGGTGATGAAGCCGGATTTGGCCGCCGTATAGCCTTCCGCTTTGGCCTGCTGAAATGCCTCTACCGGCGACCCGACGTCCTTGTACATTCGAATGCGCTTGCGTGCCGCGCCGCCCAGCAGTTTATAGATCGGAACGTCGAGCGCCTTGCCGAGGATGTCCCACAGTGCGATCTCGACGGCGCTGATCGCGGAGTTCAGGATTGGCCCGCCGCGCCAGCGTGGATAGCGGTACATGCCTTGCCAGAGCGACTCGATGTCCGTCGGGTCTTTGCCCTCCAGAAATCGCTCATGCTCCATGATGGCCTGGGAAAGCGTCGCTTCCTTGCTGGTAATGGAGCCTTCGCCCAGCCCGGTGATTCCCTGGTTGGTGTAGACCTTGACGAACACCCAGTTCACGCTGCCCACGTTCACCACGAACGTCTTCAAACCCGTAATCTTGAGGTTGAGCGGCTTGGCCCGCGCTACACCGAGCGCAAGCGTCGGGATGGAAAGGAACTGACGCCGTAACATGACGTCCAGAATATCACTTCAACATCTTGATGCCGGTGGGCAGAATAAACAATTCGTCTTTCAACGGAACATTGATCTTTACCGCTTCCGAAAAGATCTCGTAGATCTTCTCGCCGTTGCGTTCGCGCATGATGTTGAACGGCCACTTCACGCCGCCGCCAACATCGCGATACTTGGCGAATACCGTGACCTCTTCGTCCTTTTCCTTGGTCACCGGATTCCGATGGTAGAAGATCTGCCGCACCGGGAGCTTGGTACTGTGATGGAAGTACACCGTGGTAACGCGATTTTCGCTGTCGACAATATCCACGATATCGACGGGCAGATTCTGATAGACCTCCGTCGATTGGAAATCAAAGACCATTCCCTTTTCGTTAAGGCGCTGGCGCAGAATGTATAAGACATTGCGCAGCGTGCTCTGGCGGTAGCGGGCCAGGCGGTCTGCTTCCACCGGTTGAGCGCCACGATAAGAAACATGGAAGCCGCCGGCCTCATTGAACAGAACAGCCGAGTCTTCTTTGGTTTTGCCGAACGACTGCCGCTCGTAGGCGCCCACAAAATCCGCGGGCGCTGTCTCCGGCCTGATCGGATAACGGGTATACACGCGGGCGATCGAGAGCCCCTGCAGTTTATCGCGATAGAACGAATAGACGCGGCCCGTCTCCTGACGGTCGCGCATGGCCAGGAAATGCGGACCACCGAGCGCTTCCAGCGCCTCTTCCACAATCTTCTTGCCACGCTCCTGTTTGGTTTGAGCTGCCAGGGGCAAAGCCAGCAGCAACAGCATGAACCATGGCCTCATTACCGTTTGTTGATCTCCGCGGCCGTCAGGCCGGTATTGATCTTGTACTCCTTCACCTTGATTTCGACGAACTTCTTACCGCCCTGCATCGTGGTGGTTAAGTAAGGAACTTTCACGCCGCCAACGTCGCGCCAGTCTGACAGGACCTCTTCCACCTGCTGCGGAGCGCCGCCCATCTGCGATTCCGTGTATATGACCTTTTGCAGCACTCCGGACGCTTCGTCGATCTGTAGCCTGACAATCTTGCCCTGGGCGTTGGAGATTTCCACCAGCCCGGGTCCGGCCAGATTCACTTTGCGCGTTGAGTCCCGATCGCTCAACAGCAGCGTGTACAAGGTGCGGAAGAGTTCTCCTTGCACCTGGTCGACCACCGGTTCAGGCATTCCCGCGGAGCCCTGAGGTGTGATCAGGAAACCGGACTTGCCTTCGTAGGCAGCAACGATCTTGCCAAAGGGGAACTCCTGTTCCTGGCGGAAGGCGCCAATCGCGATCCATAGATTACTCTGCTTGCCCTTCATCACACCTTGCGGCCCGGCCTGCATCTCTGCATCGCAGACGGAGGAGTAATCTTTGACGGTAGCAAGTTTATCGGCGCCGCCCATCGCCTGCTGGGCCTTCTTGAGCAGTTCCACGCCCTTGGCCAGCGACGCGCTGTCTGCCTTGGTGGCTTCGGCTTTGGGCTGCGGGATGGTGAGGTCAATGTTAGTGACAGGCAGGTTCAACTCCGCGAGCTTTCGGCCCAAAGTGGCAGAGTTTCCTACCGCGACAATCACCATCTCTTCGGACTTCAGATACTGTTTCGCCACGCGCAGAATGTCCGCTTTGGTTACCGCGGCAATCGCCTTCTGATAGCTCATCAGGAACTCGACCGGATAGTTGTAATAGCTGTAGTTGATGAGCCGCGTGAGTGTCTTGGCCGGACGGTCGAATTTGAACACGAAACTGTTCAACACTTTGTCCTTCGCGGTCTTCAACTCCTGATCGGCAACTTCAGCGGAGCGGATCTTAGCCACTTCGGCCAGTATCAACTCGATCGCGTCGGTAGTTACATTGGAATTCGTGGAACCGGAAATCGTAAACAACCCCGGATGGTCAAAGTCCGCGCCCCAATCGGCGCTGATGCTGTAGGCATAGCCTTTTTCAGTCCGCACCTTCTTGAACAAGCGGCTGGAAAAACCGCCGCCAAGAATGTCGCCCATCACTTCAAGTGCCGGGTAGTCTTTGTCATTCAACAGGCCACCCAGATGGCCGATGTTGAAGAAGGTCTGCGTCACATCCGGCTTCTCAGCGAAGTACACGCCCGCCTTTGCCTTGTTATCCACCTTGGGAAACTGCGGCACGGGAGGCTGCGTCACAGTCCAGCCGGCGAACAATTTCTCTACCGCGGCCTTCATCTCAGCGGCGTTGAAATCGCCCTGGATCGCCAGCACCGTGTTTGCAGGGAAAAAGTAGCGCTTATGGAATGCGACCAAATCGTCGCGCTGAATGCGCGCCAGATGCTCATACTCCATGCTCCAGCCATAGGCGTTGTTCCGGCCATACAGAATCGCAGGGAATTCACGGCCAGCTATACCCCCGGCATCGTCATTGCGCCGGGCGATGCCGCTGGCCGCCTGGTTTTTCGCGAGTTCCAGTTTATCCTGACGGAACGCAGGCGCGGTCAGGATGTCTTTGAAAACTCCCATCACTTCCAGGGCGTTGGCCTTCAGCGCGCTGAACGATACGGTCCCGCTCGCCTCGCCGATGCCTGCCTCGACAGACGCCGCGACGTTTTCCAACTGCTCGTCGATCTGATCGCCGGTCCTGGCTACCGTGCCACCGCTCCGCATCACTTCGCCGGTGAATCCGGCAAGACCAATTTTGTCCTTCGGATCGAAGAGATTCCCGGTGCGCACCAGCGCGAACCCGCTTACCAGTGGCAGTGAGTGGTTCTCAAGCAGGTACAACTTCATTCCGTTGGGCAGCGTGGAGACCTGCACGTCGGGCAGTTTCACCGGCTTCAGCGGCGGATACTGCAGATTGATCTCATCGGCCGAGAGGCTGAGGGCAAACGCGAGCAACAATAGCGTCTTCATTATTTCGCGTCTCCTTTCACGGTGTACGCAACCGTTCGATTCGCGGGAGCAAAGTACTGCTTCGCAACGCGCTGCACATCTTCCGCTGTCACTTTATCAATGTCATTCAATCCTGTAAACATTTTTCGCCAGTCACCATACGTCGCGTAATGCCTTGCAAGCTGCGAGGCCAGACCGGAGTTGCTGTCGAGACCGCGAATCAGGCCGGCGCGGATCTTCGTCTTCACGCGGTCCAGGTCTACTTTGTCCACCGGCTTCTTGCCGAGCCGGTCAATGATTTCGTACCAGGCCTTCTCGTTCTCCTCAATCGTATGGCCGGAAGATGGGGCACTGAAGAAGACGAACAGGTGCGGATGGCGGCCATCGGGGAACGTGGCAGCTGTCTCCACGCCCAGCGCGATCTGCTTGTCACGCACCAGTTCCTTATAGAGGATGCCGGTACGGCCTCCGGAGAGAATGCCGTTGAGGACATCGAATACAGCGTCGTCTTTATCCAGTTCGCCGGGGCGCTTGTAGCCGATCATCAGCACCGGTTGCGAAGGGGTCTCAATCGTCACGCGCTTTTCGCCTTCCTGCTTGGGCTCAACGATATTCAGACGGCGAGGTGGTGGCCCGGCGGGCAGCGGCGCGAAGTATTTCTGGGCCAGGCGCTTTGCATCGGCAGCGGTGATGTCTCCGGCGATCGAGACCGTGATGTTGCCAGGCACATAGTGCATCTTGAAGAACTGTTCGGCATCGGTCGCCCGCAGATTCTCAATGTCGCTGGCCCAGCCGATCATGTTGCGGTACGGGTGCGCCATGAACGCGGTGGCCATCATCACTTCCATCAGCTTGCCTTGCGGGTCCGATTCCACGCGCATGCGGCGTTCGTTGCGGACCACGTCGCGCTCTTTGTAGAATTCGCGGAAGATGGGGCGCTTGAACCACGACGATTGCAGCAGGAACCACAGCTCGGCGCGGTTCGAAGGCAGGCTGTAGAAGTAGTTGGTGTAATCACGTCCGGTGGACGCGTTAAAGCCGACCGAGCCGTTCTCTTCAATCGTCCGGATATAGGCGTTGGGCTCCACGTATCGATTGGCTTTATCGATCTCGCCTTTCAAGATTGTCTGCAGCCGCTCCACCGCCGCAGCGTTCGCCCGCGGTCCCTTGGCGCGCTCGGCTTCCAGCTTGTCGTAGGCTTCTTCAACGGCTTCGAGCGCCTTCTTCTCGAAATTCCAGTCCCGGCTGCCGAGCGTGGCAGTACCCTTGCCGATCATGTGTTCGAACATGTGGGCGAGTCCGCTCTTGCCGGCCGGATCGTCAGTCGACCCCGAGTTCACGTGCGCATAAAAGGATATGACGGGCGCCTGATGGCGCTCCAGCACGATGAAGTGCATCCCGTTCGGCAGATCGAACTCAGTAACGTTTTTCTCGAACTCTTTGAGATCCTGCGCGCAAAGCAGGACCGGCAAACACAACGTGAATAGGAAAAGGTTTCGCATGGCTCCCGATCTCTTCATTGTAGCTTGGAGTAATTCCGCGCATTTCAAAACGCGGAAAAGTTTCCAATTGCTGCTACGGTTTGAGGGACTTAAACCTAATGATGCTGCGGGAGGCCCGGACGTTCCATGAGATTCGCGCTAGCGGGCAAGCCCGATGCGCTTTAAGATCGCCTGAAAACCCGGCATACTTCGAAGGCGATCGAAAGAGGCATCGACGCCGATGTACAGCACCGACAGTTCGTGATCGTCAGCGGAACGCCCCAGCCACTGGATCGCTTGTGGATCGCCCAGATGAGCATACACCACGGCAAAGGATATGGCCGGGAGGAACTTCTGGTAGTCCGCCTCCATGGGGCGAATCAGCGCCAGTGCCTCCTCGCGGCGTCCGAGTTTGGCGAGAACCTGGGCGCGGCGCACTTTCCCGATCGGACCCGGCTCCGGATTGCGGTCATAGTCGGCAAGAACCAGGTCCGCCTTGCCATCCAACAGGCGGGCCCAATTGATGGTGCTGCGGGCACTGGCCATCTTGGGTGACCGGGCAAGCAGATCCTGGCCGATTTCGATCGCCTTGGAGTACCGGTGCTCCAGGATTCGCGCCGTGGCGATGTTGATCATCTGGGCCGAACTGTAGGGATTCTGCTGCTCTGCCATTCGGAGGCGCTGATCGGCCTCCGCAAAGCGGCCCTGGTAAACCAGCATCAGTCCGTAATAGGTGTTTGCCGCTGCGTTGGAATTTCCCGCAAGCGCGCGGCGGTACTCGCTCTCGGCACGTGCCCAATCCCAATCATTATCAAGCAGGAAGCCCGCCAGATTGGAGCGCGGCGTGGCGAGATCTGGATCGAGTTCCAGCGCCTTGCGATAGAGCGGAAGCGCCTCGTCCAGGACCTTACGCCGGCCGGCACGATCGCGTACCGTAGTCGTCGACCGGTTAATCAGTGTTGCGCCAAGCGCGGCATAGGCCTGGGCATACTCCGGATCGAGCGCCAACGCCCGGCGCAAAAGCACCTCCGCCTTGTCAAAGCTCTCCGTCGTAAACTGCTCGGCCTGGAACTGGGCCCGCATCAGTGCGTCGACCGCTTCCTGATTGTTGACGACATGCCGCTTGGATGGGGCCACTGCTGCGGCATGAAGGCTGGAGGCGATGTCATTCGCGATTTCGTTAGGAAGCGCCAATAAATCCGCCTCCTGGCGTTCGTACACACGCGACCAGATCTGCGCGCCATCCGAGGATCGCTCCAGCCGCGCATTCACCTTAAAGCGGTTGCCTTCCAGGGCCACACTGCCCTCCACCACATCGGTTGCGTGGAGGAGTTTCCCGATGGTGCGAACATCCTCTGCACTGTTCCGGAATTGAAAGGAGGAGGATCGTGAGATAACCAGCAGCGGCTTGGCTTTTGACAGTGCACTGGAGATCTGGTCCGTCAAGCCATCGCTGAAATATCGATTTTGCGGATCGGAGCTGAGGTTCTTGAAAGGAAGCACTGCGATCGAGGCCGGCGGTTGGGCAGACGGTGAGGGGCGCAAGAAAAACAATCCGAGCGATAGGAGCACCAACGTTCCGGCGATTGCGCCCGCGACAAGCCATCTTCGAAGGCGCCCGCGCAGGGCTGGGGCGTGCACGGATATCCCTTTTAGAAACCGCTCCAGGTCCGCGGCGAGGTCGTCTGGAGAAGCGTACCGGCGGTCGGGCTCACTCTGAATCGCCTTGGAGATTACTCTCCACAGATCGCCCCCCGTTTCGGAGCTTAAGTTCTCTTTGGTAGTGCTCCTCGCTGAGGCCGCCACATCCGTGATGACATCTCCTGGCATTCGCGGCTCCACTTCGCGCACCGCTCGCTCCAACCCGGCAATCACCGATTGCGAATCGCCAAATGGCCATGCGCCGGTGACCAGTTCATAGAGCAGGACGCCCAACGAATAGACATCCGTGGAGGCAGTCAGAACGTCTCCACGCAATTGTTCCGGACTGGCGTAGCGGGGCGTCAGCATGCGGAAAAGCGTGGAGGTGTTCTCTCGATCCGCCGCCTCCACCAGTTTGGCGGTGCCAAAGTCGAGCAATTTGACAGTGCCCTCTTGCGTAACAAGAATATTGGAAGGCTTCAGGTCTCTATGAATGATGCGGCGGCTGTGTGCAAACTCCACCGCGCCGCAGATCTGCTGGAACAGGCGGAGGCGATCACGCACAGGCAGGCGGCGGTCATCGCAATACTCATCGATACGCGTGCCGTCGACGTATTCCAGCACAAGATAAGGGTCGCCTTCAGTGCTGATACCGCTATCGAGCAACGTTGCGATGTTCGGATGGGAGAGGTTGGCTAGAAGTTGGCGCTCAAGCGCGAAACGGTCAGTGAAGAATTCATCCCTAAGATTCGCGCCCAGAACCTTGAGCGCCACTTGCCGTTCGAACTGGCCGTCGCAGCGATGCGCCAGGTAGACAGACCCCATACCGCCGGAGCCAATCAGTCCGTCCATCCGGTAATTTCCGGCACGACGGCCGGCCAGACTTGGAGCAGCCGCCTGCTTAGCTGCAAAAGGGGCGCTTGCCATCTCTTCGGCATCAAGCAGCGCCTGTACCTCGACCAGGAGCTGGTGGTCCCCACTGCACAGCGTTCGCAGCAGTTCCTGGCGCACGCTCCCTGATTCAGTTCGCGTTCGATGGAAGACGTCTTCAATGAGAGCCCACCGCTCTGCGCTAGGAAGTTGCATAAGATTCCCGGAAATTGCTCGATCGGTCCATCATTAAGAGTCAGCGCGAATCAAGGCGTGAGTCCCTCATCAGGCTGTTCCGGCTTCGAATGGAGGCGGAGGTAGAGCCAGCTCCTGATCAGGGCCAGGTCCCGTTCGGCAGTTGCGACGGAGATACCAGTGAGTTCCGCCGCCTCTCCAACGGTGCAGCCAAGAAAATAGCGAAGCTCCACCAGCAGGACTTTGCGTGGATCGATCGTCTCCATTTCGTCCAATGCCCGATTGACATCGATCATGTCCTCGCTGTCCATCCGCAGCCACGCCAGTTCGGCGCTCAGCGGCACGCTCTCTATTCCGCCTCCGCGCTTGCCGGCCTTTGCGGCGCGGGCATGGTCAGCCAGAATCAGCCGCATCATTTTAGCGGCAAAGGTGTAGAAATGGGCCCGGTCGTTCCAATCGGCTCTGCGCTGCTGCAACAGGCGAAGGTAGAGCTCATGAACCAGGGCAGTTGGCTGAAGCGTATGTCCACCCGCTTCGCGGCGCATGTAACTGGCGGCCACATCGCGCAAATGTGGATAGACATGCGGCATCAGTTCCTGGCGTGCTTCCTGATCGCCACCGCGCCACCGCTGCAATAGAACTGTGATGTCGCCTGCCATATTTTTCCATTGCCGTGAGGGGATTTTTGTAGTGCTCTCGCTATCCCTATTGTAGCCGTTATCAAAGGTTGCAGATTCCAGACAAAGATGAGGACCAACAACAATGAACCGATCTAAACTGCCCGCAAAGCCATTGCCGTGGAGAAAGATCTTACGCTGCGCATTCGCAGGCCTGGCGCTCCCCTGGTGTGCGGGACTTTCCTCCGCCGCAACGCTGTATTTTACCAATGCCTATGACTACGTGGATGGCTCCTCGGCAGTACAAAGCTACAATCCGAATGCCGTCACCCTGGCCACACAGAGCATCTCCGGTAACGGCGAAACATCGGCCTCCTCAGCCAGCCTAAGCGGCGGCACTCTCAAGGTCTTGAACACGGGAAATGTCACGGCCTTGACCTCCGTGAATACAGGTTCCTTCGCATCCCTGGGCGATACGATCACCTCAACGGGAGCGACCGCAGGCCTGAATCTTGGAGTCAGCCTCGCTGTCAGCGGTACCGCATATTCCGTCACCCCATCAGGTGACGATACCTTCCTGGTCATCGCAGCGTATGCCCCAGGAGTATTCGATAGCAATAACTACGGCAGCTCAATTTGGGCGGCAGGCTATCAATTGGGAACCAACTCCGGTGGCAGTGCACCGTTTTTTCTCTACGGAATCAGTTCCGTCACGGGAGTTTATGGTGACGGCGCCAACAACATTCCTGTCAGCATCCCCTTCGCCCTTCTGCCTTCCACTTTTGATCTGTTTGTGGGTCTGGCATCGTATGAAAACGGCTCCGGGCTGGTCTGGTCGAATGACTATAGCCACACGGTGACGCTATCGCTGCTGGCGCCAAACGGGGTGAACCTCGCCTCTGCTTCGGGTGCGCTGCCGATCACCTCGCAATCCTCGACGCCGGAGCCTTATACGCTTGGCACAGCAGGCTTCGCCATTCTGGCGGGACTGGCCATCTTGCGCGGGAGAAAACAGGTCACCACCGCCACCCGCTGATTAAGCGGATGCGATCGATTGCATCCACTCGACAACGGTGTCATCCAGCCAGAACCGCGGACGGCGGATGGCGAGAAAACTGACATGCCCGCCATGGTCGGTGGCGATCATCTTCAGTTGTGGATTGGCCGCGATCGACGGATGCTGGTAGATCTCGAACGGCACCAGCGGATCGTCTTTGGCCGCGATCAAAAGCGCGGGCACGGCGATCCGCTCCAGATGCGCAATCGCCGATTGTGTGCGGTAGTAGTTTTCCGCCGTCCCGAAGCCGAAGAACTTCGCCGTGATGCGGTCATCCAACTGCCACACGGTGCGGATATCGTCGAGCACGCCGTCGAACTGAAACACCTCGGGCAGCAACCGCTGGCGGTCGCGCATCTTCTGCTTCATGCTGCTGACAAAACGGCGCTCGTAGATGAAGTTCGAGGGCGCTTCCAGCTTCCGCGAGCAGGCGGCCAGATCGAGCGGAGCGGAGACCGAGCAGACTCCCAGAACGTCTCCACGCTCAGAACCCAACTCCGCCGCAAGCTTCAGCACCTGATTGCCGCCCAGCGAAAATCCGGTCAGGAATTTGGGGCCTTTGACGTACCGTAGCAATGCATGTATGTCGGTGGTGAGGCCGGCATGGTAAAGTGTCCGGCACCAATCGATTGTGCCGCCACAACCACGAATATTGGTGCGGTAGACGGAGTAGCCTGCATGCAGCGCGGCATTGGCCATGCTGCGCATGTAGCCGCCCTCGCTCGAGCCTTCCAGTCCATGCACAAGAATCAGGCTGGCCTTGGGTTTCCCTTCCGGATGCTGCACCCGAAGCAGAACTTCGGTGTCGGCATCGGTCCGCAACCGGACAGACTCAACAGGGAAACGGACGACATCCAGGGGGCGGCTCCAGAAATTGGACGCAATGGTGATGAGGTGGGGGTTACGGAAAAGAGGATCGTAGGGACGCAATCTAACTAGTGTAAATCTTCGGAAGCGCCCAGTGCGGGCCGGACGCTTCCGAATCTTCGGTTCTACTGCTTGTTCAGCTCTTCCAACAGAATGATGGCTTCGGCCAGGTCCTTCATCGGGCGACGAAGGCGGCGGCTTTCATTCCGCAATCTCAAATAGGCTTCCTCTTCGGTGAGGTTGTGCTTACGTTGCAAAAGGCCCTTGGCGCGCTCGACAAGTTTCCGCTCTTCGAGCTGGCGCTTAACTTCCTTGGTTTCCTCAGTCAGGCGGAGGTTTTCCTGGAGCAGGCTCGACTTCATGATCGCGCCGCCCATCTGTTCGCCGATGAAGGTCAACAGAGCAACTTCATCTGGCGTGTGATCATGCTTTTCGCGATGATGCACGTTGATGACGCCAATTACGTCGCCGCTGCTGATCAGCGGGACGGACAGAAACGCTTCGTAATTATCCTCAACCAGCGAAGGGAATTTCTTGAAGCGCTTATCGGCGCCGGCCTTGGAGCTCAAGGCCACGACGGATTTATGTTCCGCCACCCATCCGGTGATACCCTCACCGACTTGCAGGCGCAGGTTGCCCAGTTCTTCAGCGTGCGGAACCTGCGAAGCCCGCAACACCATCTCCCCCGAATTTACATCAATTAAATAAACAAGACACGCGTCACAGTTCGTGATGTGAGATGTCAATCCAACAATTTCTCCCAACATCTCATCCAGCGTTCTTTCGCTGGCAACAATACTACTCACGCGGTGCAACAACGAGACCTGAGTTAAAGTAGGTTCCATAAGAGTAGTCACAATCCAAGCGTAAAGGTTGCTGTCACAATGGTCCAATCGAAAAATGTTATTGCCCTCATCGCAATTCTTGCGTGGAGCCACGGTTACGGCCAGGATTTACGCGGCGTCGTCGACATTCACGTTCATTCTGATCCAGATAGCGTTCCGCGCTCCATTGATGCCTTCGGTGCGGTGCGGCTCGCCGCCGAAAGGGGGGTGCGTTCAGTAGTACTGAAGAATCACTACGAGCCGACGGCCGGTCTGGCATGGCTTGCCCGCAAGCAAGTGCCCGGAATTGAAGTCTTTGGCGGCATCGCGCTGAATTTGAGCGTTGGTGGAGTCAACCCGGCGGCCGTGGAGCAGATGACAAAGGTCAAAGGCGCCTTGGGGCGCGTGGTCTGGATGCCGACGTTTGACGCGGAGAACCAGGTTCGGTTCTCCAAAGAAAGCCGGCCGTATGCAGCGGTTTCGCGAAGCGGCGTACTCCTGCCGGAGGTAAAAGCCGTGCTCGACCTCATTGCCAGGAACAACCTGGTCCTGGCAACCGGACACTCGGCTCCCGCCGAATCGCTGCTGCTGATCCGCGAAGCCAAAGCCCGTGGCATCAAGCACATCGTGGTGACCCACCCCTCGATCGACCCAGTGGGGATGAGCGCCCAACAGATGAAACAGGCCGTCGCACTGGGAGCCTATCTGGAGTTCGTCACCAACGCGGTGATCGGCAATACGGCGACCTACAAACCCGCCGAGTACGCTGCCATGATCCGTGAAGCGGGGCCGGAATCGGTAATCCTTTCAAGCGATCTGGGGCAGTCCGGCAACCCACTGCACTGCGACGGGCTACTGGAAATGTACGCGATCTTGCGAAAACACGGCTTTACTGTAGCTGAAATCGAACGCATGGCCAAAATAAATCCCTCCCGATTGTTAGGACTCGAATGAAACTGCTGTTTTTCATGCTGGCCTCCACCTGGCTTCGGCTGGAGACACCCTATTTCGAGGTCGTGACCGACGCCAAAGAGTCTGCCGCGCGGGAGGTGTTGGACCGGTTGGAAGGAATCCGCCAGGCCATCGGTGACGAACAATCAAACCCGCTTCCGGTCCGGGTCTACCTTTTCCGCACGGAAAAGGAGTTTGTACCGTTCCGGCCCTCCGCCGCAACCAGCGGCTTCTACCAGAGCGGGCCCGACCGGGACCTGATCGTCATGTATGCCTCCGGCGATCCGGGCCACGTTGTCTTCCACGAGTTTGTCCACATCACGCTGCACCATTCCGGAGCCAGAATGCCCCAGTGGTTCGAAGAGGGCATTGCCGAACTATACTCGACGCTGGAGATCTCCGGCTCAAAGCTCCGGATCGGGCGACCGGTCCCGCAGCACACCCGCACACTGGAGCAGTCCACCTGGCTGACCGCCGAGGAGATGTGGGGCGTCAATAAGTCCTCGGCCCAATACAATGAGCGGGAAAAGGCAGGCATCTTCTATGCTCAAAGTTGGGCGCTGGTGCACCTGCTCTGCACTTCCCCGGACTATCGGGGGAAGGTCAGGGAGTTTTCGGCATTGATCGAAGCCGGAAACGAAGGCCAGCACGCCTTTCAAAAAGCCTTTGGACGAACTCTGGCCAGGGCGTTACAGGATGTGCGGGCCACGGTGGAAGCCAGGCGCTTTCCCTACCAGGAGGAGCAGAGGAGTTTCGAGAGGGCTCCCGTACCCACCCAAAGGGTCTTGGCAAGAGAAGAAGCAGATCTGTTGGAGGCAGAACTTTATCTTGCACTCGGTAAGCCGGAGCCGGCTGGCGCCATCTATACGCGGCTAACGAAGAGCAGTAAGTACAACGCCGAAGTCGAAGCTGGCTTAGGTTCCGTAGCCATGGCTTTCAGCGAATACGATCAGGCCCGCCTGCACCTCCAGCGCGCCATCAAGCTGGGCAACCACGACGCCGCGACGCATTTCGAATACGCCATGCTGCTGCGCGAATCGGGGGCGCCACTCCCGGCGATCCAGGCCGCGCTGCAGCGGACCCTTGCCCTCAACCCCAAACATGTCGAGGCCCATTTCGTCCTCGCCAACATGCTCTCTGCCGAGGGCAATCCTACCGCGGCCATTCCTCACTTGAAGCAGGCGATCGAAGTCCTCCCGCGCCAATCGCAGTTCTGGCATGCACTCGCCATCGCCTACCTGGATTCCAACCAGCGCACTGAGGCGGCCAGCGCGGCAAAACACGCCGCGGATTCAGCTGCCACGCCGCAGGAAGCAGACATGGCCGCCGATCTGCTTAGGATGCTGCAAAAGCAATAACCAGACAGCTGCCGCCTTTAGCCAGTAGGGATCCGCCACATCGGATTCAATCAAAAATATCGCTCCCTCAGATAGTGTGAACTATTTGAAAAGGACAGGCGAAACCGCCTGTCCCACCACCGGAAGTCACGTGTTTAAGATGTGGAACAGGCGGTTTCGCCTGTTCGCTCGCTTGCGAGCGCATTTCTTCACACCTTCTCACGGTCGCGGCTCGGTTTGAAGATGAACACTGCTAGCCGAGCCGCGACCGTGAGGGAGCGATATTTCCGTAGTCCACGCTGCAGGCTTATGAAATACCTGCTAAAAGCCGCTGGCCTAAAGGCGATGGACTTAGACCGGGCGCATTGAACTAAACAAAGGCGATAACGTCGATCTCAACCAATGAGTTCCCAGGGATGCCGCCCGCCGCCGCGATGGTGGTGCGCACTGGCGGTTCCTCGCCAAAACTGCCCAGAAAGACTTCATTCATGCCGGCGTAGTCCTTCAGGTCGTTCAGGTACACATTGCATTTCAGCACCTTGTCCATCGACGAACCGGCGTTCTCCAACTCCTTCTTGATCTCATCGAGCACGATCTTGGTGTGCGACTTGATATCGCCCGGGACGTGGGCGCCCTTCCCGGCAATGAACAACAGGTTTCCGTAAGAGACCGCCGAGTTGAAAAGCGGCGTCTTGGCGGGCTTGGCGCCCTTGCGATGGACCTTCTTCACCGGACCGGACTGCGCCTGTGCGGCCCCGGCAACAGCAGCGGTACCGGCAACAGCCTTCAAAATATTTCGTCTGTTAACACTCATGTAATCGTGCTCCCTTGCAAAGTTTGGTAATCTCGAATCAAAGCTATTTTATGCGACGCCGAACCTTTCTCCAAATCCCGGCCGTAGCGGCCGCCGCAACATCGGACGAAATACCAAAGTACACCATTGTGTCGAGCCATAAGCCGCAGGGCAAGGCCGGCATGCCCGGTCTGTATCCGGGACAGGTGGTTTCGCTGCAGTCTAAGAGTGTCATCGACGCGGCAACCGAAAAGGTCAATCCCAAGGTCGTCACGGAGATGATCAGCAAAGGGATGACAGAATTGACCGGCGAGAAACAGGCCGCCGACGCATGGCGCCATTTCTTCACTCCCGACGATGTAGTCGGCATCAAACTCAACTGCTCCGGTGCACCGAAGATCTGCTCGCACCCGCTGGTGGTCGCGGAGATCGTCCGTAACCTGATGGCGCTCGGCATCAAAGCCAATCAGATTTACCTGTACGAGCGATTCCTGGACCAGGTGGTCACCGTGAAGTATCCGGAGTACCTGCCGGCGGGCGTGAACATCGGCGTGGTCGGCAACAACCGCAGCGGCATTGTTGGCTATGACCCGAAAACGTTTGTCGAGGTCAACTTCTTCGGCGAGGACGATACCCGCTCCAATCTGAACAAGATGGTCACTGAAAAATTCACCAAGATCATCAACGTGCCGAACATGAAGGATCATGGCGCTTCCGGTGTCACGGGCTGCCTCAAGAACATCGCCTATGGCAGCTTCCACAACGTCGCTCGCTCGCACCAGTACAGCAAGACCCACACCCTGAGCTTCATCGGCACGCTGGCCAGTGTCGAACCGCTGCGCTCCAAAACCGTGCTCAGCATCATGGACGGCATGAAGGCAATCTGGCAGGGCGGGCCTTTTGAAAAACAGCATAAGTTCGCCTTCTATCCGGGCCGCATGATGTTCGGCACAGACCCGGTAGCGATGGACCGCCTGCTGCTCGACATTATTGACGACGAGCGCAAACGCCAGAACGCGCCAACCGTCTGGTCGCGGACCACGGGCGAGTGGGGCCCCTATGTGCGCGAACCCGGCCACATCGAATTCGCCGCTAAACTTGGCCTGGGCGAGTATGACAAGAAAAAGATCAAGCTGAAGGAGTTCAACGTAGCATGATCCCGTTGCTGTTTGCCTTCGCGATTCCGAATCTGTTCTGGGAGCCGGGGCCGGAGACGGCGCCAGCGCTCGACCAGGCAGGCATTGAGTGTCCTTACGTTCGCCCGGAGAAGATGGCGGCGTGGAAAAATGCCGGCCGCTGCGTGATGGGCGGCGATCCGGCAAAGCCGGAGAAAATGCGCGTGCCTGGAGTTCAGTACCGCATGAATGAGGCATCCGCCTCCCGCTCGCCGTGGATCAACTCCAACGGCTGGCGTTTTCAGCGCATCGGGCGAAGGGTTGTGCTCTACGATCTCCCGAAAGGCAAGGGCGCGTTCGGACTGGCCGAGGCCTTCATGTACAACGCCGAAGCCCTGGTGAAGATCGACCCTGACGACATCAAGGCCTATGGTGACATGGCGAAGTTCCTGAAGGGACTGGAGCCGCTCGGTATGCCGGAGCGCGTGAACATCGGCTTTGTGGATGACGGCTCGGCAATGGCAGGCGAGATGATGAATCTCATGGCGCGCAAGAACCTGCTGTTCAAAGTGGTGAAGAAAGCCGACCCGCAACTCGATCTCAACCTCAAACCGGAAGGCAAGAATCCGAATGAGTTTGCTGTGATGGCGCGCCAGAAACTGACCGATGCCAAGCGGCTTGTCCGGCTCTACGGCAGCGAGACCACGCTGGTCCGGCTGGAAGGCAATGACACCCGCTCCCGGCTGCACTTGATCAATTATGGGAACCGCCCGGCGGAAGGCCTGCAGGTGCGTGTGCAGGGCGAGTTTAAGAACGTGACGCTGCACCTTGCCCCGTCCGGCCAGGAACCGGCTTCGAAGATTGCCGCTCCTGACCTGATGACAGGCGAGGGTGTAACCGAGTTTACCGTTCCGTCACTGGCCGTCTACGCGGTGGTCGAACTTAACAAATAAATGACATCCAGAATTTTTCTCAAGCTCTGCGCGGCCGTGCTGGGCGTGCTCGTGCTAGCGCTGCTCGCTGTGGATTTTCTTGCGTCGCGCGTAGCGGAAACCAGTTATTACGAAACGCAAACTCGCATGCTGGCAGAAAAAGCTCGCCTGATCTCGTCGCTTGGCAAGGTGGATGCAACGCGAATCGGCGGTCTGGCCGGCGCGGCGGCGGCCCGCATTACCATCATCGCCAAGGATGGAACCGTCATCGCCGATTCTGAAGCGGAAGCGGCAAAGATGGAAAACCATCGCGACCGTCCGGAAGTCCGTGCAGCTCTCAACGGCCAGGATGGTTCCAGTATCCGGTTGAGTCCAACCCGCAACGTGCAGTATCTCTACGTCGCCATACCCTCGCCGCCGAACGTAATCCGGCTGGCGATGCCGCTGGTGGAAGTGAGCGCCAATGTCGAGGCCATCCGGCGTAGGATGCTGGCGTCTACCGCCCTCGCTTTTCTAATCCCGATTCTGGTGGCGGCACTCATTGCGCGAAGCGTATCCAATCGGTTGGGGCGCATCATCGAATACGCGGCACAACTGGCGCAAGGCAACTTCACGCCCCAGCAGCTGCCGGAAGCCACCGACGAACTGGGCCAGTTGGGAAACCGGCTCACCGAGACCGCGGGCAAACTGCGCGGCATGGTGGATGCGTTGGAGCGGGAACACACCGAACTCGAAAAGCTGGAACGGGTCCGCAAGGATTTCGTCATCAACGTTTCGCATGAATTGCGCACGCCG
>Ga0118677_10001303_pt1 | contig 53414 bp, 52 predicted proteins | sample AliMusrvi5mmetaG_FD_86154 | JGI IMG/M metagenome (GOLD analysis project Ga0118677, IMG submission 86154) | reverse complement strand
GGAGATACCACGTCGCTGGCCAAGACCCGCCCCAAGGCGGCCTTGATTTCGACGCTTTCGCTCTGCAGCACCGGCGTCACCAGGGTCTGCAAAAATTCCAGAGCGGTGTCGGCGCGCAGGGCCTGCGGGTCGTAGCCCTGCAGGCTGTCGGCTACTTGTTTCAGGGTCTTCATATCTGTTCCAGATCGTGCAACTCGCTCAGGGTGTTGGTATTGGCGAATGCGCGCGGCTCATCGTGCACCGCGTCAAAGGCCAGCTTGGTCTGCCGGTGGCTGGCGGTCCATGCGCCAATTTTTCGGCCACCACCGTCCATAAAGCTTTGCAGGCTGTCGGCCAGACTGGTGCGCATCAGACAGAAGACCGGTTGAGGCCGCAGCACCGTGCTGGCATTCTCCTGCAGTTCGGGTGCCATCGCCATGGCAATGTCGGCCCGCTTCGCAGTCAGGGCGCAGGACAGGCGTGCCAGCAGATCGAGTGGAAACAGGGGCGAGTCGCAGGGTACGCAGAGCAGGAATTCGTAACTGCCCTGGCATTGGCGCATCGCGGTCAGAAAGCCGGCCAGGGGGCCAGCAAAGTCCGGCATGCTGTCGATCCACACCGGCACGCCCATGGACTGGTACTGCGCCAGGTTGCGGTTGGCATTGATGGCGATCTGTCCAGGCGCCCCCCCGGCCTGCTGACGCAGCCGCTGCAGGGCGGTTTCCACCAGGGACTTGCCGCAAAAAACTTGCAGGCCCTTGTCCACGCCACCCATGCGCGTGGCCCGCCCACCCGCCAAAACCACGGCGCAAACCGATGTTGCAGGAATCTGTGGAGTGTCCACGCCTAGCCGCCTATATAGCTCATCTCGACCCTGCGTTTGCCATCGCCGGGGGGCGCAGCAGCTTCGGAGCCGCGCAGTTCGGAGTAGCGGTCGCTGCGTTCGCCCCAAATATGGGCGATTGCCGATGCCAGTTCGGCGTCGGATTGTTCACCTCGTACCAGATCGCGCAGGTTGTGGCCTTGTGAGGCAAACAAACAGAGATAGAGCTGGCCCTCGGTGGACAGTCGCGCGCGGTTGCAATCCGAGCAAAAGGCTTGCGTCACGCTGCTGATCACGCCAATTTCGCCGGCCACAGCGTCGTGCCCGCCCCGGCCATCCGCATAGCCCCAGCGCTGGGCGGTTTCACCCGGCTGCGCCGCTTCCAGGGGAATCAGTGGAAGCTCCTGTTGCAACAGGGCAATCACCTCAGCCGAGGGCAGCACGTCGTTCATGCGCCAGCCGTTGGTGGCGCCCACATCCATGTATTCAATAAAGCGCAGGACTATGCCTGTGCCCCGGAAGTGCCTGGCCATGGGCAGAATTTGATGGTCATTGGTGCCCCGCTTGACCACCATGTTGACCTTGATGGGCCCCAGGCCCGCCGCCTGTGCGGCCGCTATCCCGTCCAGTACATCCTGCACCGGAAAGTTCACATCGTTCATGGCGCGGAACACGGCGTCATCCAGCCCGTCCAGACTGACGGTAAGGCGATTGAGTCCTGCTGCCTTGAGCGCCGCCGCCTTGCGCTTGAGCAGCGAGCCATTGGTGGTGAGCGTCAGGTCCAGCGTTCGGCCTTCGGGTGTATGCAACGCCGCCAGTTGCGCAATCAATATTTCTATATTTTTGCGCAGCAGCGGTTCGCCCCCTGTGAGACGGATTTTTTGCACGCCATGCGCCGCAAATTGTCCGGCAATGCGGGTGATTTCCTCGAATGTCAGCAGCGCGGAATGCGGCAGATAGGGATAGTCCTTGGTGAAAACATCCTTGGGCATGCAGTAGCTGCAGCGAAAGTTGCAGCGGTCGGTCACGCTGATGCGCAAGTCCCGCAGCGCCCGGCCGCGCCTGTCCGTCAGCAAACCGGTGGCTGGTGTCAGTGCACCGAATGTCAGCGCGCCTGCCGAGGGCGCGCGCGCACGTTGGTCGATCAGTGGAATGACGCGTTGGGGTGAATTTTCTGCCATGCCCTATTGTCGGCTCAGTGGCTGGTAACCGTGGCGCGCGGCAATAACCACGGCTTGGGTGCGGTTTTGTACATCGAACTGGCGCAGAATGGCCGCCACATGGCTCTTAACGGTTTCTTCAGAGACCCGCAAATGGTCTGCAATTTCACGGTTGGACTGGCCATCGAGCAGGCAGCGCAGCACCAGTTCTTGTCGCTGTGTGAGGGCGGGCCCCTCGGTCACCTTCTCGGCAATGGAAGTGCTGGCGTTGAGTTCGGAGGGCAGGTAGATGTCGCCATTGAGCACATTGCGCACGGCGCGCAGCAACTCGTCACTGACGCTGGACTTGGTGACAAAACCGGCTGCACCCGCTTGCAGCACCTGACGCATGATATGGGTATTGGCCGAGCCTGACAAAAGTACAACGGGCAATTCCGGATGCCGCTCGCCAAAGATGGGCAAGGCATCCAGACCGTTCATGTCCGGCAAGTGGTAATCCAGCAACACCAGATCGAGATCGCCATGGGTTTGAGCCAGGCCAAAGGCTTGGGCACAGGTTCCAGCCTGCAGCACCTCTAGGTCCTCATCCAGGCCTTTAAGCACCTGGCGAAGCCCTTCTCGCACCAAGGCGTGGTCATCAACGACGAGTATTTTCACCAGCGACTCTTTATTTTTAGGACGACTTGATTGTTTACATGTCAATGCTAGTGCATTTTGAATCCGCAGGCATACAAATTCTTTCGCCAGTGAAAATAACAAGGCCCGCTTGCGCGGGCCTTGCAAAAACCATTGTTGCGTCAATTAAACGCCGTGGAGCTTCATCATGAGCGGCACGATCAACAAGGCCACGATATTGATGATCTTGATCAGCGGGTTCACGGCCGGGCCGGCCGTGTCCTTGTAGGGGTCGCCCACCGTGTCGCCGGTGACGGCAGCCTTGTGAGTCTCAGAGCCCTTGCCGCCAAAGTTGCCATCCTCGATGTACTTCTTGGCATTGTCCCAGGCGCCGCCGCCGGTACACATGGAGATGGCTACAAACAGACCGGTCACGATGGTGCCCATCAGCAGGCCGCCCAGGGCCGCTGGCCCGAGGATCAGACCGACCAGGATAGGAGCCACTACGGGCAACAGGCTGGGGATCATCATTTCCTTGATGGCAGCGCTGGTGAGCATGTCCACCGCGGTGTCGTACTCGGGCTTGCCGGTACCGTCCATGATGCCCTTGATGTCGCGGAACTGGCGGCGCACTTCCACCACCACCGCGCCCGCTGCGCGGCCCACGGCTTCCATGGCCATGGCACCAAACAGGTAGGGAATCAGACCGCCAATGAACAGGCCGATGATGACCATAGGATCACTCAGGTCGAACTTGACGTGGCTGCCCAGGCCCTCGAGCTTGTGGGTGTAGTCGGCAAACAACACCAGGGCGGCCAGACCGGCGGAACCAATCGCGTAGCCCTTGGTCACGGCCTTGGTGGTGTTGCCCACAGCGTCCAGCGGATCGGTGATGTCGCGCACGCTGGCCGGGAGTTCGGCCATTTCGGCAATGCCACCGGCGTTGTCGGTAATCGGGCCGTAGGCGTCAAGCGCCACCACAATACCGGCCATGCTCAGCATGGAGGTGGCCGCAATGGCAATGCCGTACAGGCCGGCCAGGGCGTAGGCCGAGTAGATGGCGGCGCAGACAAACAACACCGGCCAGGCGGTAGAGCGCATGGAAACGCCCAGGCCGGCAATGATGTTGGTGCCGTGGCCGGTGGTGGAGGCTTGTGCAATGTGGCGCACGGGTGCGTATTGCGTGCCGGTGTAGTACTCGGTAATCCAGACCAGGGCGCCGGTCAGGATCAGGCCCACAGCGCAGGCGCCGAACAGAGAGCTTGAGGTGATGACGCGTCCATCAGCCAGGGTCAGGGCGGTGGGGAATAGCGACTGCGTCACAAAGTAGAAGGCAATCAGCGACAAGATACCGGCCACGGCCAGACCCTTGTACAGGGCCGGCATCACGTTCTTCATGCCGGGCGAGGCCTTGACGAAGAAGCAACCGATGATGGACGCCACGATGGACACGGCGCCCAGGCTCAAGGGGTAGAGCACGGCATTGGGGCCACCGGCGCCCAGCAGCAGGGCGCCCAGCACCATGGTGGCGATCAGCGTGACGGCATAGGTTTCAAACAGGTCGGCCGCCATACCGGCGCAGTCGCCCACGTTGTCGCCCACATTGTCGGCAATCACGGCCGGGTTGCGCGGGTCATCTTCCGGGATGCCAGCCTCGACCTTGCCGACCAGATCGGCGCCTACGTCAGCGCCCTTTGTGAAAATGCCGCCGCCCAGACGGGCGAAGATGGAAATCAGCGAGGATCCAAAGGCAAATCCGATCAGCGGATTGAGCTTGGCGGCTGTGACCGCGCCGTCCGGCACCAGAAACATGTAAAAGCCCGTCACCCCCAGCAGTCCCAGGCCGACCACCAGCATGCCGGTGATGGCGCCGCCGCGAAATGCCACGTCCAGCGCCGGCCCAATGCCCTTGGTGGCGGCCTGTGCGGTACGCACATTGGCGCGCACCGACACATTCATGCCGATAAAGCCGCAGGCGCCCGAGAGCACCGCGCCCAGCACAAAGCCGACCGAACTCATGGGGTCCAGAAACACCGCAATCAGGATCGCCAGCACCACGCCGACCATCGCAATGGTGCGGTATTGGCGTGAAAGATAGGCGGCAGCGCCGGTCTGAATGGCGGCCGCAATCTCCTGCATCCTCGCGTTGCCTGCATCCTGGGAAAGAATCCAACTGCGTGCCCAAACGCCGTACACCACGGCGATCAAGCCACATACAAGCGCCAATGTCAGCGCTGAGTTACCCATCATATGAAGTCTCCTTGTTGATTCGCAAAAAAGGGCCAACGCATGCGCTGTCCCGCTGCGTTGCTTCCTCGTTGCTCCTGCTCAACATTTCTCCAGGAGAAGATTGGCCAACCGGCGAACTGTAGCGTTAAAAAATGACGCTTATGGCTAATCGCAAGGGCGGAGTCAGTAAAATCAGGGTTAATCCTGACAGTTTTTGATTTTCATCAGTAAAGAGACCATCTATGTCCTTAGACAACGTGACCCCCGGCCCCAAGTGCCCCGAAGAATTCAATGTGATCATCGAAATTCCGATGAATGCCGATCCGGTGAAGTACGAAGTGGATAAGGCTACAGGCGCTATTTTTGTGGACCGTTTCATGAGCACGGCCATGCATTACCCCACCAACTATGGCTATGTACCCAAGACCATGTCGGGCGATGGCGATCCGGTGGACGTGCTGGTGATTACACCCGTGCCCCTGATTCCCGGAGTCGTGGTGCCCTGTCGCGTTATCGGTATTCTGATGATGGAAGACGAGGCCGGTATGGACGGCAAGGTGCTGGCCGTGCCCACCAACAAGATTCTGTCGCTCTACAGCCGCTGGGAAAAGCCGGAAGACCTTCAGCCCCTGCGCCTGAAGACCATTGCCCACTTCTTTGAGCACTACAAAGACCTGGAAGAAGGCAAGTGGGTCAAGATCATTGGTTGGGAAGGCCCAGACGCTGCCCGTAAGGAAATCATGGACGGCATTGCTGCCTACAACAAGCTGCAAGCCTGATAGGCAACGCGCGCTAGTCCTTGCGAAAGGGCGTGCGTGTGTCCAGGTCATCCATGTAGTTCGCTATGCCATTGCCTTCTCTTTCCAAGAAGTTGGCGATGGCGTCGCTGAATTGCGGGTGGGCGACCCAGTGGGCGCTGCTGGTCTTGACCGGCAGCAGTGCACGCGCCATCTTGTGCTCGCCCTGTGCTCCGCCTTCAAAGCGCTGGTAGCCATTGGCAATGCACCAATCGAGCGGCTGGTAATAGCAGGCTTCAAAGTGCAGGCAGTCCACCCGTTCCAGCGCACCCCAGTAGCGGCCATAAGCTACTTTTTCCAGCCTGGGATCCGATGCCACTAAGCTGTTGGCGCGATAGCTGCCAATGCCAATCAGGCTGCTGGCAATCGCTTGACCGTCGCGCTGGGCAATAAATAGCAACCAGTTTTCCGGCATGTCCTGGGCCATGCGCTTGAAAAAGCCAGGATTCAGGTAGGGCGCATTGCCATGTTCCAGGTAGGTGCGTTCATAGCAGCGGTAGAAAAAGTCCCAGTCTTGTGGGCTGATTTCTATACCCTCGGCGCAGCGAAAAGTCACACCGGCCTCAAGGACCTTGCGCCGTTCCTGTCGGATTTTTTTGCGCTTTTCCTGGGACAGCGAGGCCAGGAAGGCATCGAAGTCGGCATAGCCTGGTGCCGTGTTGGTCCAGTGAAACTGCACGGTGTGGCGCAGCATCAAACCGGCCTGCGCGCAGGCCGCGATATCGTCCTGGGCACCAAACAGCAGGTGCAGGGAAGATAGCCTCCATTGGTGGCATAGGTCCACCAGCGTTCGTACCAGTTCAGCCCGCGCCTGCGCATCACGCGCCAGCAATCTGCTGCCTGGCACTGGGGTAAAGGGCACGGCCACCACGGCTTTGGGGTAGTAGGGCAGGCCGTGCTGCTGGTAGGCGTTGGCCCAGGCCCAGTCAAACACATACTCCCCCATGGAATGGCCTTTCACGTAGAGCGCGGCAGCGGCGGCCAGCCCCTGGTCATCGCTTAAGGTCACAAAACGAGGCTCCCAGCCGGTGCGCGTGCAGGCACTGCCGCTGGTATGCAGCGCGCTCAGGTAGGCATGACGCATAAACGGCGTGGCATGAGACTGCTCCTGAAGCAAGCCGTCCCAGGCCTGCGCGTCGAGTTCCAGCGGCGAAGTCGCGACCTGAATGACATAATCATTCATGCTCTGCTCCCGGGCACGACGGTCCCATCTCTCTTGGGGCTGCTTACAAAGTGGTTCATGACTCTCAAACTGTGCGTTGCGCAACTTAATTTTTTCGTTGGTGATTTGGACGGCAATGTCCGCAAAATAGTGGATGCGGCGCACCAGGCCTATGCCAGCGGCGCCCGCTTGCTGCTGACACCCGAATTGTCTCTGTGCGGCTATGCCGCCGAAGACCTTTTCTTGCGTCCTGCCTTCATTCAGGCCTGTGATGATGCCTTGTTGCGCTTGGCCTCGCAGTTGGCTGGGTTAAAAGGCATGGCCGTGGTGGTCGGGCATCCCACGGGAGGCACCGAGACGCGCACCCGTTCGGTTGCAACCCAGCGTCGCTTCAACGCGGCCAGCGTGTTGCGCGAAGGCCAGGTGGTGGCCAGCTATGCCAAGCGCGAGTTGCCCAATTACCAAGTGTTTGACGAGCGCCGTTATTTTCAACCGGGTGATGGCGTATGCGTATTTGAAGCAGGTGAGGGTGCCGATAGCGTTCGTGTGGGCCTGTTGATTTGCGAAGATGCCTGGTTTGAAGAGCCGGCAAAACTGGCAAGGCAAGCGGGCGCACAGCTGCTGGCAGTGATCAACGCGTCGCCCTTTCATATCGGCAAGGGCTATGAGCGTGAGGCCGTGATGGCGCAGCGTGTGCAAGCCACCGGTCTGCCCCTGGTCTACGCCCATCTGGTCGGTGGCCAGGACGAGGTGGTGTTTGAAGGCCATTCGTTTGCACTGAATTCCGATGCGTCGCTTGCCGGACGTGCCAGCAGCTTCAAGGAGCAACTGTTTGAGTTGCAGTTGGATCAGGGGCCGAATGGTTTGCGCCTCACGGGCGGCGTGGAGCCGGTGCGCAGTCCGGAAGCGGATCTGTGGGACGCGCTGGTGCTGGGCGTGCGCGACTACATTGGCAAGAATGGCTTTCCGGGTGTCTTGCTGGGCTTGTCCGGTGGCATTGACTCGGCCCTGGTGCTGGCGGTGGCGGTGGACGCCCTGGGTGCCTCAAAAGTGCGCACCGTCATGATGCCCTCACCTTATACGGCGGATATAAGTTGGCTGGATGCACGCGAGATGGCCCAGTGCATGGGCGTGCGCTACGACGAGATTTCCATAGTGCCGGAATTTGAGGCCTTCAAGGCCTCGCTGGCGGGCGAGTTCGCTGGCCTGGCGCTGGACGCCACCGAAGAAAACATTCAGGCCCGCATTCGTGGCACCTTGCTGATGGCGCTGAGCAACAAGTTTGGCAGCATTGTGCTGACCACGGGCAACAAGTCGGAGATGGCGACGGGCTATTGCACGCTGTATGGCGATATGGCCGGCGGCTTTGCGGTGATCAAGGATCTGGCCAAGACTCAGGTCTTTAGAATGGCTCGCTGGCGCAATGCCCATGATCCCTACGACACCTGCGCCAATCCCATACCGGATCGCATCATCACGCGCGCCCCCAGCGCGGAGTTGCGCCCTGATCAGACCGACCAGGACAGCCTGCCGCCCTACGACATTTTGGATGCGATTGTGGAGCGCTACATGGAAAACGACGAAAGCATAGACGCACTCATCGCGGACGGCTTTTCCAAGGAAGACGTAGAGAAGGTGACGCGCCTGATCAAGGTCAACGAATACAAGCGCCGCCAATCGCCCGTGGGTATTCGGGTTACCCACCGCAGTTTTGGCAAGGATTGGCGGTATCCTATAACTAACCGCTTTAGGGCCTGATTTTTCCTGGAATTATTGATGAAACAAATTACCGCTGTCGTGAAGCCATTCAAATTGGAAGAGGTGCGAGAAGCCTTGGCCGCCTGTGGCGTGACCGGTTTGACCGTGACCGAGGTCAAGGGCTTTGGCCGCCAAAAGGGCCATACCGAGTTGTACCGGGGTGCCGAATATGTGGTCGACTTTTTGCCCAAGGTAAAGATCGAAGCAGTGGTCAAGACCGAGGACGTGGACCAATGTGTGGACGCGATTGTCAAGGCTGCTCGCACCGGCAAGATCGGCGACGGAAAGATTTTTGTGACCAGCGTGGAGCGCGTGGTGCGTATCCGTACCGGCGAACAGGACGAGTCTGCAGTCTAAAGCTCTACAAAGCCGGATATTTGGCTGTGCTCACGCCAGATGCTGGTAGAGCGCGGCCAGCCACACGCAGGCGCAAAAAATCAGACTGAGCAGCACGGCTGCGCTGCCCATGTCCTTGGCTCGCTTTGAGAGGTCATGCCATTCGGGGCCAACCCGGTCGATGGCGGTTTCAACGGCCGTGTTCAGCAGTTCAACCACCATCAAGGCGATCACGCTACCGGCCAGCAAGGCGGTTTCGATCCAGTTGGATCCCAGCCAAAATGAAAGCGGCAACAAGACCATTGCGGCTAGTACCTCTTGGCGAAAAGCGATTTCACCCCAGCCGGCGCGCAAGCCGGCAACTGAATAGCCAGTTGCATGCCAGACACGGCTAAGGCCCTTGCGTTCCTTTTGCGGGTTCACCACGGCGGTTGGGTCTGGAGCTTGCATGGGGTTTGGTTTATCAGCTTCGAGGCTGCGAGCTTACCAGCCGCGTGCCGGCCCAGACGTCGTGCCAGAACTGGCCTTGTGGCTGAAACCGGCTGAGCAGGGCCCAGACCGCTATCCAGCCCCCTACGATAAGGCCCAGCTCCGATCCCGTGAGGTGGAACGGTGCGGCTGCAATCAAGGGCGGTAGAAACCAGACCCAAGCCAAGAGATAGCGCCCCAGCGCCCGCGCTTGGCTGATGGGATTGCCGACACGATCCACCACACGGACATTCCAGGTCTTCATTGCCAAGGTCTGGCCCTTGGCCCAAAACCAGACGAAGTAAATCCCGAAGATGACGAACAGGAATGCCTGCAGTGCATTGCGGTTGTCCATGGCATTGCGCGTCTGGCTGAGCGTGCCAAACAGGTAGCCAGCAATAAAGACTACGCCGAACATCAACATCCCTTCATAGGCCCAACAGGCCATTCGGCGCCAGATTCCGGGTGCCATCAGGGTTTGGGAGGGGTTGGCTCTGACTCGGCAGCTGGCGCCGGTTCCGCATTCTGCGGCAGTAGCGTATTGCGATTCAGTGGTTTCTGTTTGGCTGCTGCGGCGCGCTCGGTTTCAGGCGTGTGTCTGGTGACCGGCACCGTGGCCATTTTATCAGGTGCCACCGGTTTGATGGCAACCGCAGCGCCTACCGGTTTGACCTTTGCGCCGTCCGCCAGTTTTTTGCGATCTTCCGGACTCAGTGCCTGATAGGCCTTCCAATCGGCTGCGCGGTCTTCCTTGGCAAGGGATTTCGTTTGAGCAAAGTTCAAGCGTGCCAGCTCGCGGTCTCTGGGGGAAAGTCCAGCCCACTCCACCATGCGGCTGTGCAGCTTTTCCTGATCCGCGGCGCCCAGACTGGGGTAAGTCTTTGCTATTGCAAGCCACTTGCGCTTCTGGCCTTCACTCAGGCCGCCCCAGGCCTCTTTCAATGGTTTCAATGCCTGCTGCTGGGCCTTGCTCAGAGAGGACCATGCGCCGGTAGTCTCGGCTACAGCCGGATTGTTGTTACTTGGCGTCGGGGTTGCCACGGGATGAGCCCACGCAGTCAGCGGCAACATGGCCATGCACAGCAAGGCCGCGCAACAACTCCCGGCGAATGCGCAATGGCGTATAGGCAAGTTCGAACCTAACCTTGAAAGCATGAAGGTGACGGGTTAATTGGTTTTGTTGGCTCGCAAATACTGCGCAAACCCTGGATCGACATAGGCAGAAGGCGGCAGCTCATCGGTGAGAAGTTCGGCATCCACTTCGGCCACTTCCCTTGCGCGCAACTCGTCTTGCAACACGACAATCGTGATCAGCCCAAGCACCAAGGCCAGCAAGGGCAACAGGGACGCAAGCCGATTCCAGAAACCTTCTTGGTGACCACCCCACTGCAGCACGGCCTCAACGCCAGATACGGAAACCGCAGTGGCGACTTGCATGCTTTCTACTCTGCGCTTTGAAACCGCTCGATTACGGGCGGCTCTCAGGCGTTCGCTGAAATCGTGAGGAAGCAGATCCGCTCCTTCCGACAAGCGTGCTGCAACTGCCATCCCGAAAGCATCGCCATCAGCTGCCAAAACATTTTCTGCCCGCGTGTTCATAATCTAATTCCCTTTGCTCTCAAAGCCTGGCTAAGTGCCGACACCGCCCTTGAGCAGTGTGTTTTTACACTGCCCTGCGAACAGCCCATGGCAGCGGCTGTTTCCGCAACATCCATCTCCTCCCAGTAACGCATCAGGAAGGCTTCCCGTTGACGCGTTGGAAGTTGCTGCACCTCCGCTTCGATGCTACGCAAGGTTTGTGCCCGGTCTGCAATGTTCTCGGCGCTCTCGCCCATGTCGTTGCCAGAGGATGCGTCCAGCGTCTCCAAAAGGTTGAAGTCTTCGTCCTCATTGGATGATTCAAAGTCACTCATGTTGGAAAACAGAGCGTTCTGGACCTTTTGACGGCGAAACCAGTCCAGCGTGCAGTTCGACAGGATGCGCTGAAACAGCATGGGCAGTTCTCCCACCGGCTTGTGGCCGTAATGCTCGGCCAGCTTCATCATGCTGTCCTGCACGATATCCAGAGCCGACTCTTCGTTGCGAACGTGGTAAATCGAGCGTTTGAAGGCCCGCCTTTCTACGCTTTTCAGGAAATCGCTGAGTTCGGATTCGGATGCCAAGACAAAAGTTCGCTTGAAAAAACGCGAATTATCGCACTATGACGGCAGAAAATTCGCAGCGATTTGGCAGAGCGGGCCGCAGGAGTGCCATAATCCGCATTGCTCATCAAAAGGCAAACGGGTCCTGGTCCGGCGCAATATTCACTGCGTCCATGTCTTGGTCCTTAAGTCCCGACGCGACGCCAAAAGTGTTTGTGAAGGGGCACCCAAGGTTTTTCGTTAGAGAAATTCACAAAGGTTCATCATGGAAATATCCAAAGCTGAAATCGCTTCAGCGGCCACTGCCGCACAAAAATCTGCCTCTACTCCTGAACTTCGCGGTGCGGAGATTCTGATCAAGGCGCTACAAGCCGAAAACGTCAAGTACGTCTGGGGTTACCCAGGCGGTGCCGTGCTGCACATTTACGACGCTTTTTTCAAGCAGGACAGCATTCAACATGTGCTGGTGCGCCACGAACAGGCGGCAGTGCATGCGGCCGACGGTTATGCCCGCGCCACCGGCGATGTCGGTGTGGCATTGGTTACCTCCGGCCCCGGCGTCACCAATGCCGTGACCGGTATTGCTACCGCCTATATGGACAGCATTCCGATGGTGATCATCAGCGGACAGGTGCCAACACACGCCATCGGCCAGGATGCCTTCCAGGAATGCGACGCCGTGGGCATCACACGTCCGGTGGTGAAACACAATTTTCTGGTCAAGGACGCCAGAGATCTGGCGGAAACCCTGAAAAAAGCCTTCCACATCGCGCGCAGCGGCCGTCCCGGGCCGGTGTTGGTGGACATCCCCAAGGACGTGTCCTTTAAGAAGGTGGCCTACGCCGGTTATCCGAGCAGCATCGAGATGCGCTCCTACAACCCGGTGCGCAAGGGCCATGGCGGTCAGATCCGCAAGGCGCTCCAATTGCTCCTGGCGGCCAAACGACCCTACATTTACACCGGTGGCGGCGTGCTCTTGAGCAATGCCTCGGCCGAGCTGCGCACCCTGGTGGACATGCTGGGCTACCCGGTCACGCACACCCTGATGGGCCTGGGTGCATACCCGGCCAGCGACCGCAAGTACCTGGGCATGCTGGGCATGCACGGCACGGTGGAAGCCAATAACGCCATGCAAAACTGCGATGTGCTGCTGGCTGTGGGTGCACGCTTTGACGACCGCGTCATTGGAAACCCCAAGCACTTTGCGCAAAACGAACGCAAGATCATCCATATTGACATCGACCCGTCGAGCATCTCCAAGCGGGTGAAGGTGGATATTCCCATCGTCGGCGACGTGAAAGACGTGCTGAGTGAAATGATCGCCATGATCAAGGAAAGCACGACCAAGCTCGATGGGGGCGCTTTGGGTGCCTGGTGGGACCAGATCGAAGCCTGGCGCAAGAAGGATTGCCTGAAGTACGACCACGGCAAGGGCGACGTGATCAAGCCTCAGTATGTGGTGGAAACGCTGTGGAACATGACCAAGGATGCGGACACCTACATCACGTCCGACGTGGGCCAGCACCAGATGTGGGCCGCACAGTATTACCGCTTTGACGAGCCACGCCGCTGGATCAATTCCGGCGGCCTTGGAACCATGGGCGTGGGCATTCCCTACGCCATGGGCATCAAGCTGGCCAAGCCCGAAAGCGAAGTGTTCTGCATCACCGGCGAAGGTTCGGTGCAGATGTGCATCCAGGAACTCTCCACCTGCCTGCAATACAACACGCCGATCAAGATCTGCTCGCTCAACAACCGTTACCTCGGTATGGTGCGTCAGTGGCAGGAAGTGGAGTACGAAGGCCGCTACAGCCACAGCTACATGGACGCGCTGCCCAATTTTGTGAAGCTGGCCGAGGCCTATGGCCATGTCGGCATGCTGATCGAGCGACCTGAAGATGTGGAGCCCGCACTGCGCGAGGCCCGCAGGCTCAAGGACCGCACGGTGTTCATGGACTTCCGCACCGACCCGACTGAAAATGTGTTCCCCATGGTCAAGGCCGGCATGGGCATCACCGAAATGCTGCTCGGCGCTGAAGATCTGTAGTCCCCATAACCATTTACTTTTTGACGAATCTATGGCCCGCCAAACCTGCGCATTACCGTGTGCGGATGAGGGCGGCGAAAACGGAATGCTCAAACGCAGGTTCACATCTGCGCAGCATGTGAGCCGTAGCCAAAAGAGGAATCTATTCTTATGAAACACATCATTGCAGTTCTGCTGGAAAACGAGCCCGGTGCTCTTTCTCGCGTCGTTGGTCTTTTCTCGGCCCGTGGCTACAACATCGAGTCGCTGACCGTGGCTCCGACCGAAGACCCCAGTCTGTCGCGCATGACGATACAGACCGCTGGATCCGAAGACGTGATCGAGCAGATCACCAAGCATCTGAACCGTCTGATCGAGGTGGTCAAGGTGGTGGATCTGACGGAAGGCGCCTACATCGAGCGCGAGCTTATGATGGTGAAGGTGCGCGCCGTGGGCAAGGAGCGCGAAGAAATGAAGCGCATGGCAGACATCTTTCGGGGGCGCATTATTGACGTTACCGAGAAGAGCTACACCATCGAGCTGACCGGCGACCAATCCAAGAACGATGCGTTCCTGGACGCGATTGAGCGGTCCGCCATTCTGGAAACTGTGCGTACCGGCTCCAGTGGAGTCGGGCGCGGTGAGCGCATTTTGCGCGTTTAAATTTTTTAACGGAGAGATGACATGAAGGTTTTTTACGACAAGGATTGCGATCTGAGCCTCATCAAGGGCAAGACGGTGGCCATCATCGGTTACGGCAGCCAGGGCCATGCCCACGCACAAAACTTGAACGACAGCGGCGTGAAGGTGGTGGTCGGTCTGCGCAAGGGCGGAGCTTCCTGGGACAAGGTTGCCAAGGCTGGCCTGACGGTCATGGAAGTCAACGACGCCGTGAAGGCCGCCGATGTGGTTATGATTTTGTTGCCTGACGAAAACATTGCGGGTGTCTACCAAGAGATTGAATCGTCCCTGAAACAGGGCGCTTCGCTGGCCTTCGCCCACGGCTTTAACGTGCATTACAACCAGGTCGTGCCCCGCGCAGATCTGGACGTGTGGATGGTCGCTCCCAAGGCGCCCGGTCACACCGTGCGCAATACCTACACCCAAGGTGGCGGCGTGCCCCACCTGGTGGCGGTGCACCAGGACCAGTCCGGCAAGGCCCGTGATCTGGCCCTGAGCTATGCCATGGCCAATGGTGGCGGCAAGGCCGGCATCATCGAGACCAACTTCAAGGAAGAAACCGAGACCGATCTGTTCGGCGAGCAAGCCGTTTTGTGCGGTGGCGCGGTGGAACTGTTGAAGATGGGCTTTGAGACGTTGGTCGAAGCCGGTTACGCGCCCGAAATGGCCTACTTCGAATGCCTGCACGAACTGAAATTGATCGTGGACCTGATCTATGAAGGCGGCATCGCCAACATGAATTACTCGATCTCCAACAATGCCGAATATGGCGAGTACGTGACTGGCCCCGAAGTCATCAATGCCCAAAGCCGTGAAGCCATGCGCAACGCGCTGAAGCGCATCCAGACCGGCGAATACGCCAAGATGTTCATTCTGGAAGGCCGCACCGGCTACCCCAGCATGACCGCTCGCCGCCGCCTGACCGCCGAGCACCAGATCGAAGTGGTGGGCTCCAAGCTGCGCGCCATGATGCCCTGGATTGCCAAGAACAAACTGGTGGACAAGACCCGCAATTAATCTTTTTGATTGCCCGCGAAAAGGCCACCTTGCGTGGCCTTTTTCTATGGCGGCGGCAAGGTTTTTCCGCTCCTAGGCGGAAGCGCCCTTCTGGGGGGCAGCGAGCCACATGCAGAGGGCGAGCGTGGGGGCGGCGTAAGGCCTGCGACAATGAGCGCTGGCTTACACTTGGTGCCAGGTTTGTGGCAGACAGGCCGCAAGCATTTATTTTTGGATGTTGGAAAAAGCTCAGGAACACTTATGCAAGATGGAAATGATCCCGCCGCTCAAGACAGTGACATGGTCGCTGTGCGCAAGCCGCGCAAGGGCATTTACATACTCCCGAATTTGTTTACGTTGGCAGCGCTGTTCGGCGGCTTTTATGCCATTGTGATGGCTGTGGATGGCCGCTTCGATCTGGCAGCCGTGGGCGTTTTCTGTGCCATGGTGCTGGACAGTCTGGATGGCCGCGTGGCGCGCATGACCAACACCCAAAGCGCGTTTGGCGAGCAAATGGACTCACTCTCCGACATGGTCTCCTTTGGCGCCGCACCGGCGCTGATTTCCTATGTGTGGGCCTTGCATGGTCTGGGGCGTTGGGGCTGGTTTGCCGCGTTCGTCTACTGCTCCTGCGCGGCCCTGCGTCTGGCCCGTTTCAATGTGAATACCGCGGTCGTGGACAAGCGTTATTTTCAAGGCCTGCCGTCGCCCGCCGCCGCCGCCCTGATCGCTGGATTTATCTGGCTGGCCACCGATCTGGGCTTTAAGGGCTCAGAGCTTGCCTGGCCCACCTTTATCCTGTGCCTCTATGCCGGCCTGACCATGGTCACCAATGTGCCTTTTTACAGTTTCAAGGATGTCAGCATGAAGCGCAGCGTGCCGTTTGCGGTGATCGTTGCGATTGCCTTGGCGATTGCCCTGGTCAACCTGGATCCGCCCAAGGTGATCTTTGGCTTGTTTGTGCTTTATGGCCTGAGTGGCTATGTGGTGTATGGCGTGCGCAAGTCGCGCGGCGTGCAGACCAGCGTCATTAGCACCTCCACCGACGAGCCCGACGAACGCGGCTTGCATTGATACAGGAAACAACAAATGACCGACAAACTGATTATTTTTGATACCACCCTGCGCGACGGTGAGCAGTCGCCCGGCGCCTCCATGACGCGCGACGAAAAGCTGCGCATTGCGCGCCAGTTGGAGCGGCTCAAGGTGGACGTGATTGAGGCCGGTTTTGCCGCCAGTTCCAACGGCGACTTCGAAGCCGTGCAGCTGATTGCCAACACCATCCGGGATGCGACGATCTGCTCGCTGTCCCGCGCCAATGACAAGGATATCTCGCGTGCGGCCGAGGCGCTCAAGGGGGCCAACCGTGCCCGCATCCATACCTTCATCGCCACCTCGGCGCTGCACATGGAAAAGAAGCTGCGCATGACGCCAGAGCAGGTGTTTGAGCAGGCCAAGCAGGCGGTGCGCTTTGCGCGCAATCTGGTGGAAGACATTGAATTCAGCCCGGAAGACGGCTACCGCAGCGACCCCGACTTTTTGTGCCGCGTGATCGAGGCCGTCATCAAGGAGGGCGCCACCACCATCAATGTGCCCGACACCGTGGGTTACGCAATCCCAGAGCTGTACGGCAATTTCATCAAGGACCTGCGCGAGCGCGTTCCCAATTCGGACAAGGCGATCTGGTCGGTGCATTGCCACAACGACCTGGGCATGGCCGTTGCCAACTCGCTGGCCGGTGTCAAGATTGGTGGCGCACGCCAGGTGGAATGCACCATCAACGGCCTGGGCGAGCGGGCCGGCAATTGCAGTCTGGAAGAAGTGGTGATGGCGGTGAAGACGCGTCGCGACTATTTTGGTCTGGAACTCGGAATCGACACGCGCCACATCCTGGCCGCCAGCCGCATGGTCAGCCAGACCACCGGTTTTGTGGTCCAGCCTAACAAGGCCGTGGTCGGTGCCAATGCCTTTGCCCATGCCTCCGGCATCCACCAGGATGGCGTGCTCAAGGCGCGCGACACCTACGAAATCATGCGCGCCGAAGATGTGGGTTGGAGCGCCAACAAGATCGTGCTGGGCAAGCTCAGCGGCCGCAATGCTTTCAAACAGCGCCTGCAGGAGCTCGGCGTGCAGATGGAAAGCGAGGCCGACATCAACGCCGCATTTACCCGCTTCAAGGAGCTGGCAGATCGCAAGAGCGAGATATTTGACGAAGATATTCTGGCCCTGGTCAGCGAAGAAAACGTGTCCCAGCACAAGGAACAATTTGTCTTCGTGTCGCTGTCGCAGCACAGCGAGACCGGCGAGCGACCCCAGGCCAGCATCGTATTCACGGTGGACGGAAAAGAAGTGAAGGGCACATCCGAGGGCAATGGCCCGGTGGACGCATCGCTCAAGGCGATCGAATCGCACGTAAAGAGCGGGGCCGAGATGGTTTTGTATTCGGTCAATGCCATCAGCGGCTCTACCGAGAGCCAGGGTGAAGTGACGGTGCGGTTGCAAAACAGCGGCCGGGTGGTGAATGGCGTGGGCGCCGACCCGGACATCGTGGTGGCATCGGCCAAGGCGTACCTGAGTGCGCTCAATAAGCTGCAAAGCAAGGCCGACCGGGTTGCTGCCCAAGGTTAATCGCGAGCCGGCCCTATTTTTTCATTAAGTTTGTTTTGCAAGTACTTGATCTAGTGGAACTTTCTTGATTACACTCAGGGCCATCTGCAGGCGTCCGTCGGCGTCATTGCGACCTGGCCGAATGAATGGAAATCACCGTGAACCAACATAAACTGTGTATGCGCCGCTTAGCCTTGCTTGGAGTCATGGCGCTTACGCCCCTGTGCGCCAACGCGGTGCAAGGTGCCGAGCATGTCAAGCATCCCGTCAAGAAGCATGTACTGAGGACGCATGCGCTGAAACATGTGGCCCATGCGGCGCTAGTTGGTGTGCCAGCTCAGCCCTCATTCGGGCAGCTAGCGGGCTTGCATGGTGAACACGATGCGCTGGCTCTGAAGTCTAGCGTGGCGCTGGTGATAGACCAGGATACCAAGGAAGTGTTGTTCAGCAAAAACGACCACGCGGTGGTTCCCATTGCGTCGATTACCAAGCTGATGACCGGCTTGCTGGTCAGCGAGGCCCATTTACCCACGGATGAGGAAATCACCATCAGCCAGGCCGATGTCGACACCGAAAAAGGCAGCTCCTCCAGGCTTGCCGTGGGTACCACGCTCAGCCGTGGCGAACTGCTGCACCTGGCGCTGATGTCTAGTGAAAACCGTGCTGCCCATGCCCTGGGCCGGACCTATCCAGGCGGCTTGACGCACTTTGTTGAGCTCATGAACACGCGTGCCAAGAGCCTGGGCATGAACGACACCAGCTATGCGGAGCCCACCGGGCTGTCTAGCAAGAACCAATCCAGTGCGCGCGATTTGGCAACCTTGGTGAACTTCGCCTATGGCGACTCCACCTTGCGTGAACTCTCTACATCTACCGGCTACCAGGTGGAGGTGGGTCGCCGCACGCTGCAATACAACAACACCAACCGCTTGGTCAAGAATCCGGCCTGGGACATTGGCATTCAAAAAACCGGCTACATCACCGAAGCCGGTCAATGTCTGGTGATGCAGGCAAAAATTGCCGGACGCAAGCTGATCATGGTGTTTCTGGACTCGGCCGGCAAACTCAGCCGCATTGCCGATGCTGAGCGCGTGCGCCACTGGGTTGAAACCAATCCCCTGTTGAGCCGCAAGGGCTCACCGCTGGCCAGCCGCCAGCCGGACCAACGCGTCGTCGTCAATTAGTCTGGCGGGGCTTGCCCGAGCTGGGCCTAGCGCGTGCCGCTGGCCTTGTGACCCAAGGCCTCTGAAATGCTTCTGGCAGTTTCCTTGAGCTTGGGCAGCCACTCGTCTTCCAGTCGACCGGAGGGTGCCGAGATCGAAAGCCCGGCCACCAGTTTGTTCTGGTCGTCGTAAATGCCTGCGGCCATGCAGCGCACGCCCAATTCCAGTTCCTCGTTGTCGCTGGCCTGGCCATATTGGCGGACCTTGCCGAGCTCGCGCTCCAATGCCTCCAGCGAGGTGATGCTGTTTTTGGTGTGGCCTTGCAGGCCGGTGCGGGTGGCATAGGCGCGGGTGCGCTGGGGGTCATCCGCGGCCAGAAAAAGCTTGCCCACCGATGTCAGATGCAGGGGCGCATGTCCGCCAATGGCGCGCACCACCTGCATGCCCGAGCGCTCGCTGTAGGCGCGCTCCACGTACACGATTTCGTCGCCCTGGCGCACGCTCAGGTTCACTGGTTGCTGTATCAGCTTGTGCAGCTCACGCATGGGTGTGAGCGCCGCATCGCGCACGTTGAGCCGGCTTTTAACCAGGTTGCCTAGCTCCAGCAGGCGCATGCCCAGGCGGTAGCTGCCGGGTTGGGGGCGGTCAACAAAACGGCCAGTCGCCAGGTCGTTGAGGATGCGGTGGGCGGTGGACGGGTGAAGGCCCGCCTTTTCGCTGATTTCCTTCAGGGAGATGGCTTCTTCGCGCGAGGCCAGCACGTCAATCAGCGTGAACATGCGTTCCAGCACCTGTACTGCCGGTACGCTGGGTAGGTCGGGGTCTTTTTTTGCCATGCCGAAGTATCAGGCCAAACCGGCCGATGTGGCCTCATGAATGCGCCACTTTCCATTCGTCAAGATCTCGCAGGGTGCAAAACGGGACTTGTAGTTCATTTTGGGGCTGTCCTCTATCCAGTAACCCAGATACACATAGCCCAGCCCTAATTGTCTGGCCTGCCGGATTTGCCACAGCACGTTGTAGGTGCCGTAACTGGCGTGGAGCTCAGGCTCGTAAAAGGTGTAGACGGCAGACAGCCCATCATCCAGCACATCGAGAATGGAGACCATCCTCAAGGTGCCGGCAGCGCCATCCAGGCCGGGCTCACGAAACTCCACCAGCCGGGAGTTCACGCGGCTTTGCAGCAGGAATTGGGTGTACTGGTCGACGCTGTCCTCATCCATGCCACCACCGGCATGACGGCTGTTCTGGTAGCGCAAGTAAAGCGCGTAGTGCTCCGCTTCAAACCCCAGCTTGAGCACCCGCACCACCAGTTGCTGGTGCTGGCTCCAGGCCCTTCGCTGACTGCGCTTGGCCCGAAAGTGCTGCGTGGGCACCCGCAAGGGTGTGCAGGCCTGGCAGCCATCGCAATGCGGACGGTAGGTGAACATTCCACTGCGTCTAAAGCCGCGATCCACCAGTTCGGAATAGGTGGAGTTGTTGATCAAATGGCTGGGTGTGGCCACCTGAGAGCGCGCCATGCGCGCCGGCAAATAGCTGCATTCATAGGGTGCAGTTGCATAGAACTGCAGGGTTTGAAGAGGAAGCTCCTTGAGATCGGTCACAAAAATCGTCAGGTATCCAGTAGGTGCGTCCAGTATAGAGGCTCAAACCGCCAAGCCGGTGCTGTCTGAGTCATCGCACGGGATACCGTCGACAGAAAAACGGAGCGTGGCGTCTCTGTGGCGCCAAGGGAGGAGAGGTGCGCGGTATTTTGCTGGCAGTCAATCATCGCCACACCCTGGGCACGGCAAAAGGCGACTAGGGCGGCCAGTGCCAGTTTGGACGCATCGCTGCGCCGGGCAAACATGGACTCGCCGAATACCGCCTGGCCAAGACTGACGCAATACAGTCCGCCCACCAGTTCACCATCGACCCAGGTCTCCACACTGTGTGCATGGCCCGCGCGGTGCAAAGCCTGGTAGGCAGCAACCATCTCCGGAACAATCCAGGTGCCGCTCTGACCCCGGCGCTCGCTATGCGCACAGCTTTCGATGACGCGGTCGAAGGCAGAGTCGATGCGAATCTCGCAGCGCGCGTCGGCGCGAAACCGCTGTATGGTTTTTTTGAGCGAACGGTGCAACACGAAGCGTTTGGTATCCAGCACCATGCGCGGGTCCGTGCTCCACCACAGAATCGGCTGACCCTGGCTGTACCAGGGAAAAATCCCGTGTGCGTAGGCACGCAGCAGGCTGGCCACATCCAGACTGCCGCCCGCGGCCAGCAGCCCTGGCGCGTCGGAGTCAGTTGGCCATGCCTGCATGACGTCGGGAAAGTGTTCGCCTGGATCGAGCCAGGCAAGTGGGGGCGGTGTTGGCATGTGGAACCGGCTTATGACGGGTAGGTGAAAAATACTGCGGTGCCCAAGGGCTGTGGGCAGTCCAGCGGTTAGAATATGGGAGTCGGGGCGTAGCGCAGCCTGGTAGCGCATCTGGTTTGGGACCAGAGGGTCGAAGGTTCGAATCCTTTCGCCCCGACCATTATTCAAAGAGTTAGCCGGTTAGCGCCTGCTAACTCTTTTTCGTTGAGCTTAGACATGTGCTGCAGTTTAAATGCGACGGGTTCGGCATGGTACGGATTCACTGTGTCCTCTTTATACCAATCCGAACCAGCCCAGCAATCCACCTGCGGCCAACAGCCACAGCAGATGGATGCGGGTGCGCCAGACCAGCAGCGTCACCGCAATGGTCAGCAGCCACAAGGGCCAGTTGTTGCCGGCACGGTCCTGTGCGTGCGACAAAATCCAGCCGGTTGCTCCTAGCAGGCCGATGACGATGGGCGCCATGCCGGACTTGAAGGCGCGCACGCCCAAACGTTCGCGGTTTCGGTGGCCCCAGCGGGCCGCTGCCAGCGTCAGCGTGGTGCTGGGCAGCAACATGCCAACCATGCTGGTGGCCACGCCCAACAGACCCCAGGGCCAGGCCGCCATGCCGCTGGCCGTACCACCGGCCGAATTGACGCCCACATTCCAGCCCATCAGCGGTATGAACAGCAGATTGGGTCCGGGTGCTGCCTGCGCCAGGGCCATGCTGGCGCTGAACTGGCTTTGGCTCAGCCAATGCTGTTGCTCCACCAGATAGCGGTGCATGTCGGGCGCGGTGGCAATCGCTCCGCCCACGGCCAGCAACGACAGCGACAGAAAATGTCCCAGCATCTGCCACCAGTCCATGGCGCTCAGAACAATGCTCATGGCTTTGCTCTCGTTCCGGTGGCCGGAGCTCGAACCTGGCGCAGTGCCCGGTAGGCCAGGGTGCAGCTCAGGCCCCCCAAGCTCAGCAGCACCCACACCAGGGGAATGCGCAGCAGGGCGATGGCGACAAAGCCCCAGGCCACGAATAGCCAGCTCAGCTTCTGGCCTATCGGGTTATTCTTGAGCGCTGGCAGCAGTTTGAATCCGGTGGCGGTAATCAGGCCGGCGGTTACCGAACCCATGCCACGCAGCGCGCCCTGGATTTGCGGTTGGTCGGCAACGCCGGAATACAGCAGCACCATGGCCAGCACGATCAGCAAAGGAAAAAACAGCATGCCGGCCATGGCCAGCAAGGCCCCGGACGTGCCAAAGTAGCGGTCACCCAGAATCAGGGACAGGTTGACCACATTCGGTCCAGGCAGGATTTGCGCCACGGCCCAGTCTTCCACAAATTCCTCGCGCGAAAGCCATTGTTTTTCTTCCACCAGCACGCGCTGCACCACGGCCAGCACGCCGCCAAAGCCCTGCAAGGCCAGCCAGGAGAAGGACCAGAATAAATCGGATTTTGAGCTGGGTCGCATGGACATGGAGCTTACAGCAGCGCCAGCTCCGAACAGACCCAAGCGATTACTTTCGCATCGGTACACAGTTGCAAATGGCCCAGTCCCTCAAACACCACGGGCCTGACGCCTTGCAGGGTTTGTGCACGTTGCGGGAAGACGATGTTGTCCTGCGGCGTGAGCGCCACGCGAAACAGGCTGCGTGTGGCCTCGGTCTCCGCGGCCGCCAGGTCTTGCAGCCAGGGGCTTTGCCAGGCCATTTGCAGCGCGTTGGGTGTGGCAATGACAGGATTAATTTGTGTGCCCACATGCGGTGTGCCCAGGGTGATGGCGCGCGCCACCTGTGCAGTGCCAAAACGGCGCATCCAGGCGCGCATGGCCAGGCCACCCATGCTGTGGCCTACCAGCGCCAGTCGCTGCTGCCCGGTCTGCTGAAGCAAGGCCTGCACCGCAGTTTCGACCCCTAGCGCATAGTCATCGATCGAGGTAAACACCGGCTCCAGGTTGATAGCCAGAAGCGCATGGCCTTGGGCTCGCAATGCCGCAGCGATTGCGTCCCAGAGGCGGTAGTTGCAGCCATAACCGTGAACCAGCAGCACCGCAATCTTGGCCTGCCCACCAACGCCAATTTGGGTTTGCGGTGCAGCCAAGGCCCAGGGCTGGCGCAGCAAAAAAACCTGGATGGCGGCCCAGCATTCTCCGGCCAGCGAACGCCACCACAGGGCGGCAGGTTCATCCGAACGCGAGACCGAGCAGCTATAGAGGACGGCCAGCAATGCCACGGCTACAGGCACCGCCAAGGCGGTAAAGACCATGGTGAGCAAGGTCCATGTCGGCGCGAACCGGAAACCCAGCCAGAAGCCCAGCGCCGCACCCACCAGCGTCTGCAGGGCAATGGCAAGACGAAGCGTGCGGGCCAGCATCTGCTTTAGTTCCTGTTTTTCAGCAACGCCTCAATCTGCGCGTCCTTGTCTTGCCAGAGCTGCTGCACCCAGGTCGAAAAGGCTTCTCTAAATGCCGGGTCATTGCCGTAATCACCGGCCAACAACTCCGGCGGAATGGGGATGCTGCGCACCCGCACGATGACCCGGCGCATACGCCCGCATAAAAAGGTCCAGAAGCCGGGAATGCCGTCGGGATAGACGATGGTCACATCCAGAATCGACTGGAATTTGTCGCCCATGGCGTTCAGTGCCAGCGCCACGCCGCCGGCCTTGGGCTTGAGCAGGTAGCGGTAGGGCGACTGTTGGCGCGCATGTTTGGCCGGGGTGAAGCGCGTGCCCTCCATGAAGTTGGTGACGCTGGTGGGTATCAGGGTGAACTTTGCGCAGGCGCGCCTTGTGGCCTCCTGGTCCTTGGCGCGCATCTCCGGGTGCTTCTTGAGATAGGCCTCGCTGTGGCGGCGCATAAAGGGGAAGTCCAGCGCCCACCAGGCCAGGCCCATGATGGGCATCCAGATCAGTTGCTGCTTGATGAAAAATTTGAGCAGCGGGATGCGCCGGTTAAGCAGGTGTTGCAGCACAAAGATGTCGGCTGCGCACTGGTGGTTGCTGTTGACCAAGTACCAGTGGTTTGGGTCCAGCCCTTCCATGCCCAGCACATCCCATTGCGTTGCTTGGGTGAGGGACATCCAGGCGCTATTGCAGGCAATCCAGTTTTCGGCAATGCCCACCAGCACCGGGTCCAGCGCCAGGCGCACGCTCTGGAATGGCAGCACCAGTTTGACCAGGGCGAACACCAGCAGAATCGGCACCCAGAATAGAATGTTGAGCAGCAGCAACGCGCACGCCAGAACTCCGAGCAGCAGTGCAGGCAGGCGGTTGAGCATGGCTTTCTTAAATCACTTCAGACTGCCGGACAGGAACTGAGCCAGCCGCTCGCTCTTCGGTTTAGCCAGCACCTCGGCCGGATTGCCTTCTTCCTCCACCACACCCTTGTGCAGAAAAATCAGGTGGTTGGCCACCTCGCGGGCAAAGCCCATTTCGTGCGTCACCACCACCATGGTGCGGCCCTCCAATGCCAGGGTCTTCATCACCTTGAGCACCTCGGACACCAGCTCGGGGTCGAGCGCGCTGGTGGGTTCGTCAAACAGCATCACCTCGGGCTCCACGGCCAGGGCGCGGGCTATGGCCACGCGCTGTTGCTGGCCGCCGCTTAAATGCGCCGGGTAGCGGTCTTCCACCCCGGACAGGCCCACCTTGTTGAGGTATTTGCGCGCGGTCTCAATCGCCTCGTCCTTGGGCACGCCCAGGATGTGTACCGGGGTTTCAATGATGTTTTGCAGCACCGTCATGTGCGCCCACAGGTTGAAGTGCTGGAACACCATGGCCAACTTGGTGCGCAGACGCTGCAATTGTTTGGCATCTGCCGCTTCGAGTTCGCCGTTTTTGCCTTTGACCAGCAGAAGCTTTTCTCCGGCCACCTCGATGCGGCCCTGGTTGGGCTTTTCCAGCAGATTGATGCAGCGCAGAAAAGTGCTTTTGCCCGAGCCCGAGCTGCCGATGATGCTGATCACATCGCCGGCATGTGCCGTGAGCGACACGCCCTTGAGCACCTCGTTGGGCCCAAAGCTTTTGTGGATGTTTTCGACCTGGAGTTTGAGTGCGGAAGTGGGCATGGATCTGGCTATTCAAAAAAGCATTCGCGGCATAAAGGCATTCGCAACAAGCTGTCAGTTGCCCAGCAGGGGACCGGTTCTAAACGGGGTGGGGCCAGCAATCTTGCCGATTTCGCAACCGGCAGTGACATAGCGGTCGCGTATGCGGGCATAGAACCGCCCATCCACACCGGCCAGCACCTTGCTTGCGACACCTGCAATCGGGTCGACGACCTCGGCCACCAGGTCGCCCATTTTGAGCATCTGTCCCGGTTCTGCAAAAAAGACTACGACGCCGGGGCCGCGCGCACGCAAGGTTTCGGAGCCGGCCAGCGGCGTCGGCTGGCACAGCGCCGCGGGAACTTCTGGCTGATGGCCGGTCTGCAGCACGCCCAGATGTTCCAAGTAGGAAAAGATCGCGTGGGCGTCTTGCGCCGCATGGGCGTGGGACACATCGAGCTCGCCGCGCAACTCAATCGTGGTGGTGCAGCAGCCCTGAGGAATGGGATGGTCCAGGCCCCGTTTTTTCAGCGCCTCGGCCAAGCGCCACCAGACGCCCGACAGGCATTCGTCGAGCGGTCCGCCGCCCGAATCCTTGGCAAGCAGAATGGCCTGGCTTCCCATGAAGTGGGCAATGGGCTCCAGTTGCGGCCAGCAGCTTTCTTCGCAGTAAAAGTGCATCACGGCTTCGCAGTCGCAATGCAGATCCAGCACGATGTCGGCATCAAAGGCCAGACTCAGCAGCGTCTTGCGCATGCTCTGCAACTCGGTGCTGGGGGTCCAGGCGGCCAGATGGGTGGCCATGGCGGCGCGCACGACCCGCACGTTGGTGTCCGCATCCGTACCCAGCTTGCCAAGAATCTCCGGCAGAATTTCCGTCTCGAAGTCCGGGTAATGGCGGTTAAAGTTTTCCGAGCTGCCCAGCTCAAAGCGGCCCATAGGCTTGTGGTCCAGGCGCTGCGCTAGTCCAATCGGATTGGAGACCGGCACCAGCACCACTTCACCTGCGACCTGCCCAGCGGCGTCTGCCGCTTCCAGCAGTGGGCGCAGATGGTGGGCGGCCAACATGCCCGGCAGCTCTTCGGCGTGCAGGCTGGCCTGGATGTAAATCTTGGGCCCCGCGCCCGCGCGGCCAAAGTGGAAGCTGGTGAGGCTCTTGTGGCTGCCCAGACTGGGCGACAACAAAGCGTGGTCTATGCGGTGCATGATTTCTTAGTGCTTGCGCGGCGCCAGATAGGCCAGGAAGCGGCGCTCGGCCAGGCGGAACACGGCAATCAGACAGAACGACGCGACCAAGTAGATGAATGCTGCCGCAATATAAGCCTCAAAAGGCAAGTAGTAGTCGGAATAGACCCGGCTGGCGGCGGCGGTCACGTCCAGCATGCTGGGAACGGCGCTGGCCAGGCTGGTGCTTTGCAGCATCATCACCACCTCATTGCTATAGGCGGGCAGGGTGCGGCGCAGGGCGCTGGGCAAGACCACGCGCAACATCACCTGGAAGCGGCTCATGCCAAAGGCCTGTGCCGCCTCGATTTCGCCGGCATTGGTTTCGCGAATGGCGCCGGCCAGCATCTCGGCGGTATAGCCGGCCGTGTTCAGGCTAAAGGCAAACAGGGCGCAGAAAAAGGGTTCCTTGAAATAGGTCCAGGGCCAGATATCGTTCCAGCGTTCCTGAATCCATTCCAGCTGGCCCAGGCCGTAATAAATCATGTAGACCTGAATCAGCAGCGGCGTGCCGCGCACCACATAGGTGTAGGCGCCAACGATCCAGCGCAAGGGCGCCCAGGGGCCGGTCAGGGCCAGCGCAAAAATCAACGCCAGCACGGCGCCAATGCCCAGTGAAGAGAACAGCAGGCCCAGCGTGGTCAGAATGCCATTGCCGTACAGCGCCAGGTTTTGTGGCTCGAAAATGACCGACCACTTCATAGCGTAGCCCGTTTGGCACCCAGGCTGAAGCGCGCATTGAGCTTGCGCAGCGCGTACAGGGAGACGGTGGTATAGACGAGGAACAGCGCCGCAGTAAACAAAAAGAAGGCAAAGGGCGAACGTGTGGCGGCACTGGCTTGCTTGGCCACATAGGTCATTTCCTTCAGGCCGATCAGGCTGACCAGGGCCGTGGCCTTGATCAACACCAGCCAGTTATTGGTGAAGCTGGGCAGGGCGTAGCGCACCATTTGTGGTGCCGTGATGCGCACAAAGGTCTGCACCCGGCTCATGCCAAAGGCCCAGGCGGCTTCCATTTGTCCCTTGGGAATACTCAGAATGGCGCCGCGAAATGACTCGGTCATATAGGCGCCGTAAATAAAGCCGATGGTCAGCACCCCAGCGAAAAATGGATTGATGTCTACATTGCCGTTGCTTCCCAGGGCGGCCAGCAAGTGGTTCAGACCAATCGTGCCACCATAAAACACCAGCAGCATCAGCACCAGATCCGGTATGCCGCGAATGATGGTGGTGTAGGCGGTGGCCACGGCCACCAGCAGCCTGTTGCCCGAGAGCTTGGCAGCCGCGCCCAAGAGGCCCAGCACAATCGACACCAACAGTGCCAGCAGCGAGACTCCCACTGTCAGCACGGCGCCGTGCAGGATCGTGAAATAGTAACCGTTCATGGATGGCCCAGTAGACAAGTACAGCGCGGTGGCTGCGCTGTACTTGGGCTTGGCTTATTCGCCGTAGACGTCGATGTTGTACTTGGCAAAGTACTTGTCGTTCAGCGCCTTGTAGCTGCCATTGGCGCGGATGGCCTTAATGCCTTCGTTCAACTCGCCCTTGAGCTTGTCTTCACCCTTGCGCAGGGCAATGCCGATGCCGTAACCATAGTACTTCGGGTCCTTCAGCTCGGGGCCGACCACGGTGTAGTTGACACCTTCGGGTTTGCCCAGAAAACCACCAGCAACTTCCAGGTAGTCGGCCACGGTGCCGTCCAGTCGTCCTGACTTGATGTCCAGATAGACCTGGTCTTGCGCTTCGTAGGAAGTCACGATGGCACCGGCGGGCTTGAGGTCACCCATGGCGTATTTTTCGTTGGTGCTGCCCTTGAGAACGCCGATCTTCTTGCCCTTGAGCGAAGCGATATCGGTGAACTTGAAGGACTTCTTCAGGACGATGCGGCTGGGCGTGTTGTAGTACTTGTCGGTGAAGTCCACTTCCTTCAGGCGGTCATCGGTGATCGACATGGAGGAGATGATGACGTCGTACTTTTTGGCGTTGAGGCCGGGGATCATGCCGTCCCACACCTGCTCCACAAATTCGCACTTGCGCTTGATCTGCTCGCACAGGGCGGTGGCGATGTCCACGTCAAAGCCGGTGGGTTTGCCGTCGGCGGTCTTGAAGGTGAAGGGCTCGTAGGTGGGGTCGATGGCGACCTTAAGCGCGGCTGCTTCAGGGGCTGGAGCCGACGCGGCCGGAGCGGCGGGGGCAACGGCAGGAGCGGGCTCTTCCTTCTTGCCGCAGGCGGCGAGTGCAGAGAGGGCGACCAGCGTCAAAAGCAGTTTCTTCATGGGGTTTCCTTAAAGTGACCCGCAGCGGCGCTGCGAGCGAATGGGTGGACGTGAAAAATCGATTCTACGATCCAAAGCACGCAATTTTGGTGCCGGTCAGAACTAAAGCCTTGGGGTTTGTACCGTGCGCAGTACCCTTGGGCCGCTCAATGGCATGCGTAAAACCTTACACTCGCCCCTTATTTCCCCCCGGTATCCCTGATGAACGCCCCCTTAGACGTCTCCTTTTTTGCGCGCGCCGCCAAACCGCTGTCCAGCTACCGCAAGTACTGGGCGAGCCGCTTTGGCACGGCCCCGTTCCTGCCCATGAGCCGCGCCGAAATGGACAAGCTGGGCTGGGACAGCTGCGATGTGATCCTGGTGACGGGCGATGCCTATGTGGACCACCCCAGCTTTGGCATGGCCGTGATCGGCCGCATGTTGGAGGCCCAAGGCTTTCGCGTCGGCATCATCGCCCAGCCCGACTGGACCAGCGCCGAAGCCTTCAAGGCCCTGGGCAAACCGAATCTGTTCTGGGGTGTGACGGCCGGCAACATGGATTCCATGATCAACCGCTACACCGCGGACCGCAAGATTCGCACGGACGACGCCTACACCCCCGGCGACGTGGCCGGCAAGCGCCCCGACCGCGCGGCCATTGTCTACAGCCAGCGCTGCCGCGAAGCTTTTAAGGATGTGCCGCTGATTCTGGGCGGCATTGAAGGCAGCCTGCGCCGCATTGCCCATTACGACTACTGGAGCGACAAGGTGCGCCGCTCCATCGTGGTGGACGCCAAGTGCGACCTGCTGCTGTATGGCAATGCCGAGCGCGCCCTGGTGGAAATTGCGCACCGTTTGGCGGCACGCGAGCCGGTGCATTCCATTACCGATGTGCGCGGCACCGCTTTTGTGCGCCGGCCCGATGACGAGACCGGCAAAGGCTGGTTCGAGATTGACTCCAGCAGCGTGGACGAGATCGGCCGGGTCGAGGCCCACGTCAACCCGTACATGACCACCAGCGAGCAGGCGGCCGAGCAGGGCGCAACTTGTGCCAAGGAAGACGATGCCAAGGCGGTGGCTGAGGCTGCGCAAAGCGCCGGTAGCGCAGGTGCCAAGACACAAGCGGTGGCAGGCAAGGCGCCTGCAAGCGCCAGTTTGCCCATCACCTTCCACCCCAATCCGGCGCTCAAGGGCAAGCTGAAGGTGCCGCCGCGCGACCGCTCGGTGATCCGCCTACCCAACTACGAGCAGGTCAAGAGCGACCCGGTGCTGTATGCCCATGCCAACCGCATCCTGCACCTCGAAACCAACCCCGGCAACGCCCGCGCCCTGGTGCAGGCGCATGGCGAAGGCGTGACGGCGCGCGATGTCTGGATCACCCCGCCCCCCATCCCGCTGACCACCGCCGAGATGGACCTGGTTTTCGATTTGCCCTATGCGCGTAGCCCGCATCCCCAATACGCGGACGAGAACGGCAGCCATGACGGCGCCACCAAGATCCCGGCCTGGGAGATGATCCGCTTCTCCATCAACATCATGCGCGGCTGCTTTGGCGGCTGCACCTTTTGCTCCATCACCGAGCACGAGGGCCGCATCATCCAGAGCCGCTCGGAAGAGTCGGTGATCAAGGAGATCGAGGATATCCGCGACAAGGTCAAGGGCTTTACCGGCACCATCTCCGACCTGGGCGGCCCCACCGCCAATATGTACCGCCTGGGCTGCAAAAGCCCCGAGATTGAAGCGGCTTGCCGCAAGCCGAGCTGCGTTTACCCCGGCATCTGCCAGAACCTGGGCACCGACCACGGCCCGCTGATCCAGATGTACCGCAGGGGCAGGGCGCTCAAGGGCATCAAGAAAATCCTGATCGGCTCCGGCCTGCGCTACGACCTGGCCGTGAAGAGCCCGGAATACGTCAAGGAACTGGTCCAGCACCATGTGGGCGGCTACCTCAAGATTGCGCCGGAACATACCGAGCAGGGTCCGTTGACCAAGATGATGAAGCCAGGCATCGGCACCTACGACAAGTTCAAGCAGCTGTTTGACAAGTTTTCCCTGGAGGCCGGCAAGAAGCAGTTCTTGGTGCCCTATTTCATCGCGGCCCATCCCGGCACCACCGACTCCGACATGATGAACCTGGCGGTGTGGCTGAAGAAAAATGGCTTCAGGGCCGACCAGGTGCAGACCTTTTATCCCAGCCCCATGGCCACCGCCACGGCCATGTACCACAGCGGGCGTAACACGCTGCGCAAGATCCATCGCAAGGCCGAGAGCGACGACGAGACAGTGGATATCGTGCGCGGTGAAAAGCGCCGCCGCCTGCACAAGGCCTTTCTGCGCTACCACGATCCGGCCAACTGGCCGCTTTTGCGCGAGACGCTCAAGGCCATGGGCCGGGCCGATCTGGTCGGCAACGGCAAACACCATTTGATCCCGACCTTCCAACCGCTAAACGACGGTGCCTACCAGAGCGCGCGCAAAAAGAATTCGACGCCGACACCGGTGAAGGCGGCCGTCGCAACAACGCCTGTAAAAACGTCGAATCAGCCAGTCAAGGGGCGGCTGCTGACCCAGCACACCGGCCTGCCACCGCGCGTGACGGGTGCGGCCGCCAAGACCGCACGCAAGCCGCGTTGAAGCATCACGCGCAAACTTTGTAACTGGCGCCTGGCCCGTGCCAGGCCCTCGCAATCTCAGCACGCAGCTTCCGCCGTCAGCGGCTGCCCTAGCGATTTCAAAATGTCGCGCACCATCTGCGCCCGCTCCTTGACTTCGGGCAGGTTGCGCTCGATGCGCAGCTTCTCGTTGCCGGCCAATTTGATGTGCTTGTTTTTCTGGATCAGGGCGATGATGCGCATCGGGTCGATCGGCGGATTCTTTTTGAAGGTGATGGTGATCACACCCGGTGCCGCGTCCACCTTGACCACGCCATAAGGCTTGGCGATGACACGCAGGCGGTGCACATCGATCAGGGTCTGGGCCTGGGCTGGCAGCTTGCCAAAGCGATCGACGATTTCTTCCAGCAGGGCATCGATCTGGTCGGTGTTCTTGGCCGTGGCCAGCTTTTTGTAAAAACTTAAACGCAGGTGCACATCGCCGCAGTAGTCGTCCGGCAAGAGCGCGGGGCCATGCAGGTTGATTTCGGTGGACACATTGAGCGGGTTGAGCAGATCCGGCTCGATGCCGGCCTTGAGGCAGCGCACCGCCTCGCTCAGCATTTCGTTGTAGAGCTGGAAGCCCACTTCCAGCATATTGCCGCTCTGGTTTTCGCCCAGCACCTCACCGGCGCCGCGAATCTCCAGGTCGTGCATGGCCAGGTAAAAGCCGCTGCCCAGTTCTTCCATCGCCTGGATCGCGTCCAGGCGCTGCTTGGCCTGCTTGGTCAGGCCCTCGATGTCGGGCACCATCAAATAGGCGTAGGCCTGGTGGTGGCTGCGCCCGACGCGTCCGCGCAGCTGGTGCAACTGGGCGAGACCAAACTTGTCGGCGCGGCTCATCACAATCGTATTGGCGGTGGGCACGTCAATGCCGGTCTCGATGATGGTGGAGCAAAGCAAGAGGTTGTAGCGCTGGGCGATGAAGTCGCGCATTACCGCCTCCAACTGGCGCTCCGGCATCTGGCCATGGGCCACGGCAATGCGGGCCTCGGGCAGCAGCTCTTCGAGCTTGGCGCGCCGGTTCTCAATCGTGTCGACCTCGTTGTGCAAAAAGTAGACCTGGCCGCCGCGCTTGAGCTCGCGCAGCACCGCCTCGCGAATGATGCCGTTGCTCTCGGAGCGCACAAAGGTCTTGATGGCCAGGCGGCGCTGCGGCGCGGTGGCAATCACCGACAGATCGCGCAGGCCTTCCAGCGCCATGCCTAGCGTGCGGGGAATCGGCGTGGCGGTGAGCGTCAGCACATCGACCTCGGCGCGCATCGCCTTCATGGCCTCCTTGTGGCGCACGCCAAAGCGGTGTTCCTCATCGATGATGAGCAGGCCTAAGTCCTTGAAATGCGTGTCCTGGCTGAGCAGCTTGTGGGTGCCGACGACGATGTCAACGGTGCCGTCCTTGACGCCCTTGAGTGCGGCGGTGATTTCCTTTGCCGAACGGAAGCGGCTCATTTCGGCAATCTTCACCGGCCATTTGGCAAAGCGGTCGGTCAGGGTCTGGAAATGCTGCTCGGCCAGAAGTGTGGTGGGCGCCAGAAAGGCCACTTGTTTGCCGCCGGTGACTGCAACAAAAGCCGCGCGCAGGGCCACCTCGGTCTTGCCAAAGCCCACATCGCCGCAAACCAGCCGATCCATGGGGCGCGGGCTGATCATGTCCTGGATGACGGCGTGGATGGCGGCCTTTTGGTCGGCGGTTTCCTCAAAGCCGAAGTCGTTGGCAAAGGTCTCGTAATCGCTGGCCGAAAAGCGGAAGGCAAAGCCCTCGCGGGCGGCCCGACGGGCGTAGATGTTCAAGAGTTCGGCGGCCGAATCGCGCACCTGTTCGGCAGCGCGCCTCTTGGCCTTTTCCCATTGGCCAGAACCCAGCCGGTGCAGCGGCGCCTCATCGGCGGAGACGCCGGTATAGCGGCTGATCAGTTGCAACTGGCTGACCGGCACATACAGCGTGGCCGCGTCGGCATATTCCAAGTGCAGGAATTCCTGCAACTCCGGCTCACCCTTGGCATCCTTGTTGCCCACATCCATGTGGATCAAGCCCCGGTAGCGGCCTATGCCGTGCGAGGAGTGCACCACCGGGTCGCCCAAGGTCAGCTCGGACAGGTCCTTGATCAAGGCCTCGACATCGCTGACTTGCTCCTGCTTTTTGCGCCGGCGCGTCACGGGGCCGGCTGCAAACAGCTCGGTCTCGGTGATCAAATCGACACCGGCCTCCAGCCAGCCAAAGCCGACCGTCAGGCCGGCCGTGGCAATGCCCCATTTTTCGCTGCTGGCTATGAATTCCTGCAGCGAGTCAAAGGAGGGCGGGTTGATTTGCGAGGCGCGCAAAAAGTCCAAGAGGCTTTCGCGACGGCCATCGCTCTCGGCCAGCACCAACAGCCGCTGCTGGGTGTTGCGTGCGTAGTCTTTGAGCTTGGCCAGCGGGTCTTCGGTGCCGCGCAGCGCGGCCATGGCGGGCAGGGCGCTGATGTCGGCATAGGCCGAGGCCGTTTCTTCTGCGGTGTTGGATTTCAGTGCCAGCTGCGCGTGGCCATTGGCCAGGGAATAAAACTGCTCGGTGCCCAGAAACAGGCTTTCGGGCGGCAGGGCCGGGCGCTCGGGGTCGCCTTGCACCAAACGGTATCGGTCCTTGGTGTCCTGCCAGAAGCGATGCAAGGCGGGCTCCAGGTCGCCGTGTAGCACCACCGTGGCGTCAGCGCCCACATAGTCAAACACGGTGGCCGTCTGCTCGAAAAACAGCGGCAGGTAGTACTCGATACCGGCGGTGGCCACGCCATTGCCGATGTCCTTGTAGATGCGGCTTTTGGTCGGGTCGCCATCCAGCAGTTCGCGCCAGCGGCTGCGAAAGCGGGCTCTGGCATCGTCATCCATGGGGAATTCGCGTCCGGGCAGCAGACGGATCTCGGGCACCGGGTAGAGGCTGCGCTGGCTGTCGGGATCGAAGGTGCGGATGCTGTCGATCTCGTCGTCAAACAAATCCACCCGGAACGGCACCAGCGAGCCCATCGGGAACAAATCAATCAGGCCGCCGCGTACCGCGTATTCGCCGGGGCTGACCACCTGCGTCACATGGCTGTAGCCGGCAAGCGTGAGTTGGCCCTTGAGCTTGGCCTCGTCGAGCTTTTGTTTGACCTTGAACTCAAAGGTGTAACCGGCCAGAAAGCTGGGCGGCGCCAAGCGGTACAGCGCGGTAGTGGCTGGCACGATGATCACATCGGCTCCGGTCTCCTTGTTGCGCTGCTGGATGCGCCACAGCGTGGCCAGGCGTTCGCTGATCAGGTCCTGGTGCGGGCTGAAGCTGTCGTAGGGCAGGGTTTCCCAGTCCGGGAACAGGGCGCAGCGCAACGTGGGGGCGAAGAAGGCAATTTCTTCCAGCAAGCGCTGGGCGTCGTTGGCATCGGCCGTGACGATGGCCAGCGGTTTCCCGGCGGCTTTTTCGCGCATTCCGAGTTGGGCCAGGAGCAGGGCGTCTGCAGAACCCGCAGGACGGGGGAGGGTGTAGCGTTTGCCGCTGCTGAGTTTCGGAAGATCCATAGTTGGATAGGATTTTAGAATGGGGCAGCAACAAAGCGCCGCCCATGCCCCAAACAACCCTGCACTCTTACCAATCCGCCCCGCCGAATCCCCGCCTGTGGGCCCTGATTCCCTGTGCGGGCAATGGCTCGCGCTCGGGCGCCATTGGACCCAAGCAGTACCAACAAATTGCCGGCAAGCCCATGGTGCTGCACACGCTGGCCGCCTTTACAGCAGTGGAAAGGCTCGCGGGGACAATGGTGGTGGTGTCCGAGGGAGATAATTTTTTCGATGCCTTGCCCGTGCAAGTGGCGCCTTGTGGCGGCGCTACCCGCGCCCAAAGCGTGGCCAATGGACTGGGTGCCTTGTTGCAGCGCGGTGCTATGCCCGAAGACTGGGTGCTGGTGCATGACGCCGCGCGCTGCCTGATCACGCCGCAGCAGATCAACACCTTGATTGACGCCTGCCTGCCCGACGCAGTAGGCGGCCTGCTGGCCCTGCCGCTGCCCGATACCTTGAAGGCGGCAAAGGATGGTCGCGTAGCGGTTACGCTGGAGCGCAGCGACAAGTGGTTGGCGCAGACGCCGCAGATGTTTCGCCTGGGCGAGCTAAAGGCGGCGCTGCTGGCTGCAGGCGATGCCGTTACCGATGAGTCGAGCGCGATGGAGTTTGTGGGCTTGAGTGCGCTGCTGGTGGAAGGTTCGGCACAAAATTTCAAGGTTACCTACCCGCAGGACTTTGCACTGGCTGAAAGCGTGCTGTTGTCGCGGGGCATTGCAGTCTGACGTTTTTCTGACGCGATTCGCAGTTCGGGGGTTTGCCCTAGCAGGCATAAGTCAATTCACCGGCACCATATGGAGCATGACGACAGACTGCATTCTCCAGACACAAAAACTGAGCAAAGAGTTCAAAGGCTTTGTGGCAGTGGACCGGGTGGACCTTTCCGTGCGCCGTGGCAGCATCCACGCGCTGATTGGCCCCAACGGCGCGGGCAAGACCACCTGCTTTAATTTGCTGACCAAATTTCTCAAGCCCAGCTCGGGCGTGATCCTGTTCAACGGACAGGACATTACCCAGGACGCACCGGCGCAGATTGCGCGGCGCGGCATCATCCGCTCGTTCCAGATCTCGGCCGTGTTCCCGCACCTCTCGGTGCTGGAAAATGTGCGCGTGGCCTTGCAACGCAAGATCGGCACCTCGTTTCACTTCTGGCGCTCCGAGAATTCGCTGCACAGCCTGAACGACCAGGCGCTTGAGCTGCTGGCCGCGGTGGATCTGGAAAGCTATGCCTACACGCCGACCGTAGAGCTGAGCTACGGCCGCAAGCGTGCGTTGGAGATTGCCACCACCCTGGCCATGGACCCCGAGCTGATGCTCTTGGATGAGCCGACGCAGGGCATGGGTCTGGAAGACGTGGACCGCATCCGCCAGCTGATCAAGAAGGTGGCTGCCAACCGCACCGTGCTGATGGTTGAGCACAACATGAGCGTGGTCTCCAGCATTGCCGACACCATCACCGTGCTGCAGCGTGGCGCCACGCTGGCCGAAGGCCCTTATGGCGAAGTTTCCAAAAACCCCGCCGTGATCGAAGCCTATATGGGCAGCGCCGATACCGAACTTGTCGGAGCCCATTAATGAGCCCCCACGTTCATCACTACGTGTATTTACTGCCCCCCGAGGGGGCATTGGCCTCCCTTGAGGCGGCCCGGCGGGAGTCCATATGACCACAACTTACCTGGAAATCCGCGACCTGCACGCCTGGTACGGCGAGTCGCATGTCTTGCATGGCGTGAACTTTGACGTCAACGAGGGCGAAGTGGTAACGCTCTTGGGCCGCAACGGCGCAGGGCGCACCAGCACCATGCGCGCCATCATGGGGCTGACCGGTAGCCGCAAGGGCTCGATCAAGGTGCATGGCAAGGAAACCATTGCCGCTTCCACCCACAGCATTGCACGTATGGGCATTGGTTACTGCCCGGAAGAGCGGGGCATTTTTTCCAGCCTGACCACCGAAGAAAACCTGATGCTGCCGCCCGAGCTGGCCAAGGGTGGGATGGGCATAGACGAGATTTACACCATGTTCCCTAACCTGCAGGAGCGCGCCAACAGCCAGGGCACTCGCCTGTCGGGTGGCGAGCAGCAGATGCTGGCAGTGGCCCGCATTCTGCGCACTGGCGCGCGCCTGCTCTTGCTCGATGAAATATCCGAAGGCCTGGCGCCAGTGATCGTGCAAAAGCTGGCCGAGATGGTCAGAATGCTGCGCACCAAGGGCTACACCATCGTCATGGTGGAGCAGAACTTTCGCTTTGCAGCGCCTCTTGCCGACCGCTTCATGGTCATGGAGCACGGCGAGATTCAACAGGAATTTACCCAGGCGCAACTGCCGGACCGCATGGCCAAGTTGCATGAATACCTGGGTGTTTGATGTGTCACTAACCAAGAACGAGGAGAACTCAATGAAACTGAAAAAACTTGCCGCCGCCTGCGCCATCAGCTGTGCCGCCCTGGCTGCCGTGTCTACACCGGCCCAAGCCCAGATTTCGGGTGACGTGATCCGCATCGGCATCATCACCGACATGTCGGGCCTGTATTCCGATCTGGATGGCCCGGCCGGTGCCGAAGCCATCAAAATGGCCATCGCCGATATGGGCGGCGCCATCAATGGCAAGAAGATCGAAATTTTGAGCGCCGACCACCAGAACAAGCCCGATGTGGCTGCTGCCAAGGCGCGTGAATGGTTTGATACCCAGGGTGTGGACATGCTGATCGGCGGCACCAACTCCGGCACCGCCCTTGCCATGGCCAAGGTTGCTGCCGAAAAGAAGAAGCTGTTTATTGCCATTGGTGCGGGTAGCTCGGCGCTGACCAATGAGCAGTGCAACCCCTACACCGTACATTACGCCTATGACACCGTGGCCCTGGCCAAGGGCACCGGCGGCGCGGTGGTCAAGGCCGGCGGCAAGAGCTGGTATTTTCTGACAGCCGATTACGCCTTTGGTGCCTCGCTGCAAAACGATACCTCCAACGTGGTCAAGGCCGCAGGCGGCACCGTCGTTGGCTCGGTCAAGCATCCTCTGTCCGCCAGCGATTTCTCCTCTTTCCTGTTGCAGGCGCAGGGCAGCAAGGCCCAGATTCTGGGGCTTGCCAATGCCGGTGGCGACACCATCAATTCCATCAAGGCCGCCAACGAATTCGGCATCACCAAGACCATGAAGCTGGCCGGCATGCTGGTGTTTATCAATGACATCCACTCGCTGGGCCTCAAGGCCACGCAGGGCATGTACCTGACCGATAGCTGGTACTGGAACAAGGACGCCGAGACCCGCGCCTGGAGCCGCAAGTTCTTTGAGAAGATCAAGCGCATGCCGTCCAGCCTGCAGGCAGCCGACTACTCCGCCACGCTGCAATACCTGCAGGCCGTCAAGGCCATTGGCACCGATGATGCCGACAAGGTGCTGGGCCAGATGAAGAAGACCAAGATCAACGACGTGTTTGCCAAGGGCGGTTACATCCGCGACGACGGCCGCATGGTGCACGACATGTACCTGATGCAGGTGAAGGCACCGGACAAGTCGGTGGAGCCCTGGGATTACTACAACGTGATGGAAACCATCAAGGGCGATGTGGCGTTCACGACCAAGGCCGAGTCCAAGTGCGCTGCCTGGAAGTAATGGCCCCCACGGTTGCCCACGGCGTGTGGCGCCCTGCCCCCCGAGGGGGCCGCGTTGCGCCTTGGGGCGGCCCGGCGGCGCAACATCCCCTTTGCGCATGTATCAAGGAAGTGTAATGAGCGAGATATTCGGCATACCGATTCAGGCTTTCCTCGGGCAGTTGCTGCTGGGGCTGGTCAACGGTTCTTTTTACGCCATGCTCAGCCTGGGCTTGGCGGTGATTTTCGGCTTGCTGGGTATCGTCAACTTTGCGCATGGCGCGCTGTACATGATCGGTGCCTACGTGGCCTGGTTCAGCCTGGAGAAATTCGGGCTGAACTACTGGGTGGCGCTGATCGTGTCACCGCTGGTGGTGGGCCTGTTGGGGGTGCTGATTGAACGTCTTTTTTTAAAGCGCCTTTACAAGCTTGACCCGCTTTACGGTCTGCTCTTGACCTTCGGCCTGGCGCTGATCGCCGAAGGCGTGTTCCGGGACCAGTTTGGCGTCTCCGGTCAACAGTATCCGGTGCCGGACCTGTTGCAGGGCGCGACCAACTTAGGGTTTATGGTGCTGCCCAATTACCGGGCCTGGGTCGTGGTGTCTTGTCTGTCGATTTGTTTTGGCACCTGGTTTCTGATCGAAAAGACCAGCCTGGGTGCCACGCTGCGCGCCAGCACCGAGAACCCGCAACTGGTGCAGGCCTTTGGCATCAACGTTCCCCTGATGGTGACCCTGACCTATGCCGGTGGTGCCGCGCTCGCGGCCATCGCTGGCGTGCTGGCGGCACCGGTGATTCAGATCACGCCGCTGATGGGCTCCAACCTGATCATCGTGGTGTTTGCCGTGGTGGTAATTGGCGGCATGGGCTCGATTCTGGGCTCGATACTGACCGGCGTGATGCTGGGGCTGCTGGAGGGGCTGACCAAGGTGTTTTACCCCGAGGCTTCCAGCATCGTGGTGTTTGTGATCATGGTGATCGTGTTGATGGTCCGCCCGGCTGGCCTCTTTGGCAAGGAAAAATAACGTGAGTGCGTCCGCTTCTTACTCTGCCGTTTCAGCCTCTGCCGTGACGGCCTCCAGCCAAGGCCGCAAGCTCTGGTTGCTCGGCCTGGCCTTGTTGATCGCAGCGCCCTTTGTTGGCATCTACCCCGTATTTTTGATGAATGCGCTGTGCTTTGCCATCTTTGCCTGCGCCTTCAATTTGCTCTTGGGTTACACAGGCTTGTTGTCCTTTGGCCACGCCGCCTTCATGGGATCGGCCGCCTATGTGACCGGTTGGCTGGTGCGCAGCGCCGGTTGGGCGCCCGAGGTGGCGGTGCTGGCGGGCACCCTGGCGGCGGCCGTGCTGGGCCTACTGGTGGGGCTGGTTGGCATCCGACGCCAGGGCATTTACTTTGCCATGGTGACGCTGGCCATGGCACAGATGATTTACTTTATCTGCCTGCAGGTGCCCTACACCGGTGGCGAAGACGGCCTGCAGGGTGTGCCGCGCGGCAAGCTCTTGGGCCTGTTGCCCTTGGATAACGATCTGGTGATGTACTTTGTGGTGCTGGCCATTTTTGTGGCAGTGTTTTTAGGCGTGGTGCGCATTGTCTATTCGCCCTACGGCCAGGTCTTGAAGGCGATCCGCGAGAACGAGCCGCGCGCCATCTCCCTGGGCTATGACGTGGACCGCTACAAGCTCTTGGCCTTTGTGCTGTCCACCACGATTGCCGGTCTGGCCGGCTCGGTCAAGACGGTGGTGCTGGGCTTTGCCACGCTCTCAGACGTGCACTGGTCGCTGTCTGGCGAGGTGGTGCTGATGACGCTCCTGGGCGGCATGGGCACCTTTGCCGGTCCGGTGGTCGGGGCCTTCACCATCATCGGATTGCAGAACTTCCTGGCCGATCGGGTAGGCTCATGGGTCACGGTGATCATCGGTGCCATTTTTGTGTTCTGTGTGATTGCCTTTCGCAAGGGTATCGTGGGTGAATTGCTGGCTTGGCAACAACGTCGTCGCGCTGCTTGAAACCTGCGTAAAAGGGGTTTAGACATGCAGTTTCGTGTTGGGGAGGGCTGGGACATCCACGCCCTGGTGGAGGGCCGCAAGCTCATCCTGGGCGGCGTAGAAATTCCGTTTCACAAGGGCCTGCTGGGTCATTCGGACGCGGATGCCTTGTTGCACGCCATTACCGATGCGCTCTTGGGCGCAGCCGCCCTGGGCGATATTGGCACGCTGTTTCCGGATACCGATATGCAATTCTTGGGCGCAGATTCGGCACTGTTGCTGACTGAAGCTGGCGCGCGGGTGCGGGCTCTGGGCTTTGAAATCGGCAACATCGATTGCACCGTGATTGCCCAGGCACCCAAGCTCTCCGCATTCAAACCCGCTATGCGTGAGCGCATCGCCGAGATTCTGGGTGTCGCAGTCGATCAGGTCAACGTGAAAGCCAAGACCGCCGAAAAAATGGGCCCTGTGGGCGAGGGCCTGGCCATGGAGGCCCGCGCCGTGGTGCTGCTATTCAGGGCGCCCGCTGCAGCTTGATATGGGCCGCCAGGCCGCCATTGCTGGCGTTCTTGAGCGAAAAGGCGCCGCCCATGCGGGCTATGGTTTTTTCCACAATCGCCAAGCCCAGACCGGCACCGTTGGCGGCCGTGCGTGCCGCTTCGCCCCGGTAAAAAGGTTGGGTCAGATGGGCAAGCTGGTCTGGCGCCACGCCAATGCCGTGGTCGCGCAGCTTGATGTACACCCATTTGCCCTGTGCCAATGCGATCACCTCCATCTGGGCCACACCGGTGTCCACCGACTTTCCGTATTTGCGGGCGTTTTCCAGCAGGTTGGAAATCACCCGGCCTAGCTCCACCCCATCGGCCAACACCTGAAGTCCGTCCTCGATTTGCAACGTGACCTGTGCATCGGGCTTGTCGGAAAAAGGATAGGCGCAGTTTTGCACGATTTCCTTGAGCGGCACTGCGAGCAGTTCGACCCGGTCCGGGCGCGCATAGTCGAGAAACTTGTCGATGATGGCGTCGAGTTGCGCGATGTCGGCGGCCATGTGGGCTCGCGCGTCCAGATCGGACACGCTAAGTTCGGCCTCCAGCCGCAGCCGTGCCAGAGGCGTGCGCAGGTCGTGTGAAATGCCGGCCAGCATCAGGGCCCGGTCCTGGTCCAACTTCGACAGGCGCTGCGCCATGCGGTTAAAGCCGATATTGACCGCGCGAATTTCGCTGGTGTGCACGGTTTCGTCCAGGCGGCTGGCGCTGAAGTCGCCGTCACGCACCCGGCTGGTGGCAAACGAAAGTGCCCGCAGCGGCCGGTTGATGCGACGTGCGATGAGGGCTGCACCCATCAGCGACAGGCCGGTGGCAACGATCAGCCAGATCACCCAGGTTTTGCCGGCGGCGGGGCTAAAACGCTCCGGATCGGTCAGAAACCAATAGGGGTCGCCATCCATCTCGAAGCTGATCCACAGGCCGTTGCTGCCATTGACCTGGCGCGCAACCACGGTGCCTGCGCCCAGGTGCTGGCGCAGTTCACGCGCCATGTCCTGCACATAGATGTCGGCATCCAGCGCACCCACCTGGTCGCTGCTTTCGCGCGGAATAATGCGCAGGCCTTCTTCCTGGGACATGGTTTTGAGCAGGGTGACGCGTGCGATGGCATCGGCGTTGATCAACGCGGCACGGCTGAGGTTGACCTGCGAGGCAATCTGGTGCGCGGTCTGGATCGCGCGCGGTTCAAACTCAAAGGCGCGCAGGGTTTGCAGCCAGGCCAGAATGCTGCCCAGCAGCAACAGCGCCAGCATAAAGAAGGTGCGCCAAAACAGGCTCAAGCCGCCCAAGGCGATCCGGGCGCGCGGACCCGACGATTGCTCCGGCGGCAGTTCGGCAGTGTCCTCAAACTCTGGCGGCTGGGTCAGGTTCACACGGCCTCTTCGGGTATGAAGACATAGCCCACGCCCCAGACGGTCTGGATCATGCGCGGGTTGCTGGAGTCGGTCTCGATCAGCTTGCGCAGGCGCGATACCTGCACATCCAGGCTGCGGTCAAATGGCTCGAACTCGCGGCCGCGCGACAACTGCGCCAGCTTTTCCCGTGACAGCGGCGTGCGCGGATGGCGCACCAGGGCCTTGAGCATGGCGAATTCTCCCGTGGTCAGCGTCAGCGGCTCGCCGTCCTTGTGCAAGGTACGCGCGCCCAGATCGAAACTGAAGACGCCAAAGCGCAGCACTTCCTGTTCCGCAGAAGGTGCGCCCGGCACCTCGGGCACCGGGCGGCGGCGCAGCACAGAGTGGATGCGAGCCAGCAACTCGCGCGGGTTGAAGGGCTTGGCCAGATAGTCATCCGCGCCTAGCTCCAGGCCTACAATGCGGTCCACGTCTTCGCCCTTGGCGGTCAGCATGATGATGGGCGTGAGGTCATTGGCGGCGCGCAGGCGCCGACAGATGGACAGGCCGTCTTCGCCGGGCATCATCAGGTCCAACACGATCAGGTCGGCGGTATCGCGCATCATCACGCGGTTCAGTGCCTTGCCATCTTCGGCCAGCAGCACCTCAAAACCTTCTTGCACCAGATAGCGTTTGAGCAGATCGCGGATGCGGGTGTCGTCGTCTACCACCAGAATTTTGTCGGGTCTATCGGGCGTTTGGGTCATGGAAGCCTCAGATGTGTAACAGCGCGAATTTTGCGCGACTCAGGGGCCTTGCCGGGCGGGTGACGGGGATTGTTGACACAATATTACAAATAACTGCGACGGTGGAGCCGGTCATTGTTGACAATAGGCGCAGTTTCCTATCCACGCATTTCCATCTTATGTTGCGCTTTGCCTTGTTCATTGCCCTGGTGCTCAGTTGTGAAGCCCAGGCTGGCGGTGCTCGGCACATTGGCGGCGTCTCACAGGATGGCGATGCCAGCGCGGCCGAGCTGGCGCAAAAGCGGCGCATGGTTTTGCGCGAGGCGCTCAAGCAGCCGGTGGAAGATGCATCCTTGCCAGCGCGCCAGTTGAGTGCGCAGCAAAGAGCCGAGTTGCGCCAGACTTTGCGCCAGCAGCCGCTGGACTTGCCACAAAACACGAGGCTTGCCCCATGAACATCGCCATCACCCGAAGCCTTTTTTCGCTTGGCCTGGCCGCAACAGCGCTGACCGCCAGCGCGCAGTCCCAAGGGCCCGCGGAGCCCCGCAATATCGTGCAGCTGTCTGCCAGCGGCACGGTGGAGGCCCAGCAGGACTGGTTGACCCTGACCTTGTCCACCTCCAGGGATGGCAGCGACGCAGCCTCTGTGCAAGCCAGTCTGCGCCAGGCGCTGGAGGCGGCGATGAATGAGGTTAAAAAAACAGCGACACCCGGCGCCATGGAGCTGCGCAGCGGCAGCTTTAGTTTGCAGCCGCGCTACACCAATGAGGGCAAGATCAACGGCTGGAGTGGCAGCACCGAGCTGCTGTTGGAGGGACTCGACTTTGCCCGCATCAGCGCGGCCGCAGCCAAGGTACCGAGCATGACGGTTCGCAGCATAGGCTTTGGCCTGAGCCGACAACTGCGCGAGCAACTAGAGATCCAGGCGCAGACGCTGGCGATTGACAACTTCAAGCAAAAGGCAGCTCAGATTGCGCGCGGCTTTGGCTTTTCCGACTACCAGCTGCGTGAGGTCAATGTCAACACCGCAGACCAGGGCATGCCGGTTCCGCGCATGCTGGCCATGAGCAGCCGCGCCCTGGTGGCCGACGCGCCACCCCTGCCGATGGAAAGTGGCAAGTCCTTGGTCGTTGCCAATGTGTCGGGGGGCGTACAACTCAAGTAGCATTGGGCTCATGGCCGACATTTCCGCGTTTCCGTTAAGCAGCACCCGTTCAGCAGCATCCGGGCTGAACCCCTCTGGCACCTTGGGCCGTTTTGAACTGCGACGCCAACTGAGCCAGGGCGCACAGTTCACCGACTGGCTGGCCTTCGACCCGCGCATGCAGCGCGAGGTGATCCTCAAAGTGTTGCGCGCTGGCGGCAACGAGCCTGCCATCCGGCAGTGGCTGCAGGAGGCGCTTAGCCTGGGCCGGGTGAAACACCCCAGCATTGTTCCGGTGCTGGAGGCAGACATGCATGCGCAGCATGCCTTCCTAGTTTCTGAATACGTGGAGGGCGAGACCTTGGCCCAGCTGCTGGCGCGCAAGGGGGCTCTGGTGGCGAGCGAGGCAGTGGCCTTGATGCTGGACTTGTTGGATGCCTTGGCCGTGGCTCACGGCGAGGGTGTGATGCATGGCGGCCTCACACCTTGGCAGATTCTGGTGGACATGAGCGGACGGGCACGCATCATGAATTTTGGCACCGGGGCACTCGAGCGTAGCGGCTCTGCTGCAACCCAGCCCAGCCCTGCCTTGGACCTGTTGGCTTGCGCTCTGGTTTTTGCGGAAATGCTGCTGGGCCAGCCTCTGCTTGAGGTCACTGCTGCCAATCGCGTGTCCCATGGGCCACTGCCAAAGGATCTGGCAGCGGACGTGGATGAGGGCCTACGCGCCATCGTCAATCGGGCGCTCCAGCCGCAGCAAGGTTTTGTCGATGCGCGTGCGTTTTTCGAAGCGTTGGCCGACTGGCGCCAGTCGTCCGCTGACAGCGTGACGGCAGCCAGCCATGTTGGTGGAACGCTGGAGTTTTTGATGCGCCGCATGCGGCACAAAAGCGACTTTCCAGCCTTGTCAGAGTCGGTGCTGCGCATCCAGTCCATGGCGAGCTCCGACACCGAAAGTGTGGGCAGCGTGACCAACCAGATTCTCAAGGACGTGGCCTTGACCAACAAGCTGCTGCGGGTGGTCAACAGCGCCCACTACGGACACAGCGGCAGCATCAACACAGTGTCGCGCGCGGTCAGTCTGGTGGGTTTTAACGGCATCCGCAATATGGCGCTCAGCCTGATGCTGCTGGAGCATATGCAGGACAAGTCACATGCGGTGCAGCTCAAGGAGGAGTTTATTCGCTCCCTGCTGGCCGGCACCGTGGGTGCCGAACTATGTGTGGGCTCGTATGACGCTGAGGAGGCGTTTATAGGCGCCATGTTCCAGAATATGGGGCGTCTGCTGACACAGTTCTATTTCCCGCAGGAGGCGCAGGAGGTGCGCAAACTGCTGCGCTTCGACCAGACCGCCACCACCGAGGCCAGCGCATCGCTGCGGGTCTTGGGCCTGAGTTTTGAGGACTTGGGAATAGGCATTGCCAAGTCCTGGGGATTGCCAGAAAGCATACAAAAATGCATGCGCCATCCGCTTGGCGGCCCATCCAGCAGCCTGTCCTGCGACAGCACAGAGCATCTGCGCTGGGTGGCTGCAGCAGCCAATGAAATCGCCGATGTGTTGCTGAAGTACGAAATGCAAGAGGCCGCACCGCACTTGGAGCGCTTGGCTAGAAAGTATGCCAAAGCGATCGGCAGTTCCGAGAAAAGCCTGAGCAAGGTGGTTGCGCAGGCCAAAATCAAACTGGTGGAGATGGCCGTCGCCATGGAGATCCGGGTGGCGCCCGATTCGGCAGCGCACAAGTTACTCCACAGTACCCTGCCCAAGCCAGTACCGGATTCACCGCTGCCCGAAGGTATCAAGGGTCTGGAGTTGCAGGCCACGCCGGTGCCTTCCCTGGGTGCGCTGGCCGACAAGTCGCCCAGGGTGGCCGAGATCTTGGCCGCAGGCATTCAGGACATCACCAATGCCATGGTGGAGGACTTCAATCTCACCGATGTGTTGCGCATGATTCTGGAAACCATGTTCCGTGCGCTGGAACTGGAGCGCATCATATTTTGCATGCGTGACCCCAAGACCGAAACCGTGACCGGTCGCTTTGGCCTGGGCGATGGCGTGGAAGTCCATGTGAAGGGCTTCAGAGTGCCGCTCAAGGCGGCCACGCCCGATCTGTTTGGCTTGGTTTGCATCAAGGGCATCGATAGCATGGTCAGCGACGCCAGCGAGCTGCATATCGTGCAGCGCCTGCCGGCCTGGTACCTCGCTTCGCTCAATGCGCCAGCGTTTCTATTGCTTCCCTTGCAGATCAAGGGCGCGCCCTTTGGCCTTATCTACGCCGACAAGACCGCTGCGCTGGAACTCGACGAAAAGGAACTGGGCCTGCTGCGCACCCTGCGCAACCAGGCCATCATGGCCTTCAAACAGTCGAGATAAATAGCAGCCCCCACGCCAATTCTTCGCCACATCGGCCCTGAACGCGAAGGCCCTGCCGCAGACAGTGCTCACAGCACGGCAAGGTGGGCCGACAAAGTGCAAGGTTGATTTGGCGAAAAATTTATTGGGCGACCCAGCCGCCGTCCATATTCCAGGCCACGCCGCGGATATTGTTGGCCGCTGCGGAGCAAAAGAACACTGCCAGAGCACCGAGTTCTTCGGTGGTGGTGAATTGCTTGGAGGGCTCTTTTTCACCCAACAGCAGGCCCTTGGCGTCCTCATTGGAGATATTCAGTGTGGCGGCCTTGGCGTCCACCTGCTTTTGCACCAAAGGGGTCAGCACCCAGCCCGGGCAGATGGCGTTGCAGGTGATGCCGCTGGTGGCATTTTCCAGCGCGGTGACCTTGGTCAGGCCGACCACGCCGTGCTTGGCCGCCACATAGGCAGATTTTTCAGCCGAGCCGACCAGACCGTGCACCGAGGCCACGTTGATGATACGGCCCCAGTTTTTGGCCAGCATGCCGGGCAGCGCTGCGCGCGTGGCATGGAAGGCACTGGACAGGTTGATGGCGATGACAGCATCCCAACGTTCCACGGGGAAGTTTTCGATGCGCGCCACATGCTGGATGCCGGCGTTGTTGACCAGTATGTCGACGCCGCCAAAAGTCTGAGTGGTGAACTGGACCATGTCCTCAATCTCACCGGGTTTGCTCATATCGGCGCCGTGGTAGGCCACCTGCACGCCTAAAGCGGCAATTTCGGCCTTGGGACCCTCGGCATCGCCAAAGCCGTTGAGCACGATGTTGGCGCCTTGCGCCGCCAGCGCTTTTGCAATTCCCAGGCCGATGCCGCTGGTGGAGCCGGTGACAAGGGCAGTTTTACCTTTCAACATGGGAGATTCCTTCTGAAATGGAGTGAGGTTTGAATTAGGATGGGACATTATCAAACACCGAGCTCCAGCATGGCTGACCCGACGCTAAATTACGTTTCCTGCCCCGACGCCGCCAATGGTCATCGCATGGCGTATTGGTCTTGGGGTGATAGCCAGGCCGCGCACACCGTGGTCTGCGTACACGGGCTGACGCGTCAGGGCCGGGACTTTGATGTGCTGGCCCGGGCGCTGGTGGCACGCGCGGAGCATCCCGTCCGTGTGGTCTGCCCGGACGTGGTTGGGCGGGGCAGGAGCGATTGGCTGGCCGATCCACAGGGCTATGCCATACCGCAATATGTGGGCGATTTGCTGACCCTGCTGGCCGAACTCAAGCCCCAGACGCTGGACTGGGTGGGCACCAGCATGGGTGGATTGATTGGCATTGGCGTGTGCGCGCATGCGCCGTCGGTTGGCGCCGCGGTGCGGCGTCTGGTGCTCAATGATGTCGGTCCGGTGCTGGAATGGCAGTCGCTGCTGCGCATAGGCAGCTATCTGGGGCGCGACATGCATTTCGATTCGCTGCAACAGGCCGCCGATGCCCTGTGGGCGATTGCCAGCAGCTTTGGCCCACACACCCCGTCGCAATGGCTAGAACTGTCGCGCCACATGATCAAACCGGGCGTGGATGGCGGCGTAAGCCTGCATTACGACCCGGCTATTGCCCTGCCGTTTCAGGAGATTACGCAAGAGCTTGCCTTGCAGGGCGAGGCCGCATTGTGGTCACTCTATGACGGCATCACGGCGCAAACCCTGCTGGTGCGCGGCGCCGAGTCAGACCTGCTGTCGGAGCAGACGGCATTGCAAATGCAGCAACGTGGCCCAAAGGCGCTTTTACTGGAGTTTGTCGGCGTCGGTCATGCCCCGACTCTGGTGGCCGACGACCAGGTGGATGCCGTGGCCTCGTTTTTGCTTGGCTCCTAGGGCCACACATTTCAAGCCTCGAATATGAAAAGTAGCTCTGCCGAATATGGCAGCGTGGCGCCCGCTCCTCTGGTGGCCATTACATCGCAAGGCCTGCCCGAACAGGCCGGTGCGCTGGCTCGGGCGCGCGCCTTCGCCGAGCCCCTGCTGACCAGCGAGACGCTGGACACCGGCGAGAACATCCTGGCCCATGCCGATGCCGTGGCCGGTATTCTCAAGCGCATTGGCGGCTCCGAGGCGATGCAGGCGGCCTGTTTCCTCGTCTATGCCTGCGACCACCTGAACAAGCCACAGGAGGTGATTACCAAGGCCTTTGGCGAAAGCTTTGCCAAGCTGGCGATGGAAACCACCAAGCTGGTGCGGGTGCAGCGCATGGCGCGCATCACCCAGGCCTCGGCCACCCACGCGCTCGGCAATGCGCCCATGGCCCAGACCGCTGCGGCGCAGACCGAGAGCGTGCGCAAGATGCTGCTGGCGTTCTCGCGCGACCTGCGCGTGGTCATGCTGCGCCTGGCATCGCGCATGCAGACCCTGCGTTTTTTTGCCGCCAGCAAGTTGCCGGTGCCGGCCGGCCTGGCCCGGGAGTCGCTGCAGGTGTTTGCGCCGCTGGCCAATCGCCTGGGTATTTGGGAGATCAAGTGGGAGCTCGAAGACCTGTCGTTTCGTTTTTTGGAGCCCGACACCTACCGCCAGATTGCCAGCCTGCTGGATGAAAAGCGCAGCGAACGCGAGGCCTCGATCGAAGCCCTGCGCCTGCACTTGGCCGAGGATCTGGCGGCGCAGGGCATCACGGCCACGGTGCAGGGCAGGCCCAAGCATATCTACAGCATTGTCAAAAAAATGCGCGGCAAGTCACTGGGCTTTGAACAGGTGTATGACGTGCGTGCCCTGCGCATTGTGGTGCCCACGGTGCCGGATTGCTACGCCGCGCTGGCCTGGGTACACAGCCACTTTAGGCCGATCAACGACGAATTTGACGATTACATCGCGCGACCCAAGCCCAATGGCTACCAGTCGCTGCACACCGTGGTGCGCGACCAGTCCGGCAAGCCGATTGAGGTGCAACTGCGCACCCAGGCCATGCACGACCACGCCGAACATGGGGTGGCTGCGCATTGGGCCTACAAGGAGGCCGGAACTAAGGGTTACGCCGGGGCCGTGTCCGCCAGCAGCGACTACGACGCCAAAATTGCCGTGCTGCGCCAGTTGCTGGCCTGGGAGCGCGATCTGGCGGGGGCGCATGCAGGGGCAGGGCAGAGCGACTCCGCCCGGGACGCATCCCTGCTGGACGACCGTATTTACGTGCTGACGCCGGATGCCGCCGTGGTGGAACTGCCCCAGGGCGCAACCGCGGTGGACTTCGCCTATAGCGTGCATACCAGCCTGGGCCACCGCTGCCGTGGCGCCAAGATCGACGGCCAAATGCTGCCGCTGAATACGCCGCTCAAGAACGGACAGACCGTCGAGGTCAGCACGATCAAGGAGGGCGGCCCTTCGCGCGACTGGCTGAACCCGGAACTTGGCTTTCTGGCCAGCCACCGCGCCCGCTCCAAGGTGCGCGCCTGGTTCAATGTGCAGGCCATGGGCGAGACCCTGTCCAAGGGCCGCGAGGCCGTGGAGCGGCTGTTGCAGCGCGAGGGAAAAACCTCGGTCAAGCTGGACGATTTGGCAGCACTGCTGGGCTTCAACTCGGCCGACGCATTGTTTGAGGTGGTGGGTAAGGACGAGTTCTCGCTGCGCAATATCGAAATCGTGTTGCGTCCGCCGGAGCCTCCGCCCGAGCAGGGCGAGGTGCCGCAGCTGAAAAAGCCCAGCGCGGCCGGTCATAGTGGCGGCGTACTGGTGGTGGGCGTGGACTCGCTGATGACGCAGCTGGCCAACTGCTGCAAACCGGCGCCTCCGGATCTGATTACCGGCTTTGTGACGCGCGGCAAGGGTGTGGCCGTGCACCGCTCGGATTGCTCCAACCTGCGCAACATGATTCTGCGCAGCGGCGACCGTTGCATTGACGTGGCCTGGGGCGGTGCGCCAGGCAAGAGTGGCAGTGTCTATCCGGTGGATGTGGCAGTGCAAGCCCATGACCGCCAGGGACTGCTGCGCGACATTTCCGAGGTGTTTACCAAGGAAAAAATGAACGTCATCGGCGTGCAGACCCAGTCGATCAAGGGCACGGCCTGGATGACGTTTACCGTGGAGGTGTCGGAGTCGGGGCGGTTGGCCAAGGTGTTGGGAATCGTTAGCGATCTGGCCGGAGTGCGGTCCGCGCGAAGGCGCTAATCCAGACAAACCTCGGCCGGGGTCACACCACATTGCGCGGCCAGTGCCTCGACCACGATGGCGTGGTCCTCGCGCTGCGGCACACCCGACACGGTCACCGTGCCCACACAACCCACCCCTTTGACGCGCACCGGAAAGCTGCCGCCATGCTCGGCATAGTCGTTCAGGGACACACCGGTACGCTGCGAAAGGGAGCTGCCTGCCTTTTGATTGGCCAGGCCGCTGGAGTAGGAGCTGCACTGCAACAGGTCCACCGTGTTGCGCTTGCGCCGCACCCATTCGGCGTTGTTGGGCGTGGTGCCCGGCATCGCGTAAAAAAACAGGGTTTCCTTGGAGCGGCGAATTTCGATGGTGACACCTACCGCTCGCGCCTCACAGATCGCCTTGATGCGCGTTCCCAGTTCCCAGGCTACGGTTTCGTCAAAGCGCTCCAGTTGCAGCACCTGCTCCTGTAGCGCCAGGCGCTGCAAATCTTGTTCGATAGTGCTCATTATTGGGTCCCGAAAATGCGGTCACCGGCGTCTCCCAGGCCGGGCAGTATGTAGCCGTGGCTATTGAGTTCGCGGTCAATCGCGGCGGTATAAATGGGCACATCAGGGTGCGCATTGAACATGGCATTGATGCCTTCGGGGCAGGTCAGCAGGCACAGGAACTTGATCGACTTGGGCTTGCATTCCTTCAGACGGGTCACTGCGGCGGCGGCTGAGTTGCCGGTGGCCAGCATCGGGTCGACCACCACGATGTCGCGCTCCTCCATGTCCTTGGGCATCTTGAAGTAGTACTCCACCGCTTGCAGGGTGTTGGGGTCGCGGTACAGGCCGATGTGGCCCACGCGCGCTCCGGGAACGACCGACAGCACGCCATCCAAAATGCCGTTGCCGGCGCGCAGAATGCTGACAAACACCAGCTTCTTGCCGTCAATCATCTTGCCCGTCATGGTCTCCAGCGGGGTCTCTATCACCACGTCCTGCAGCGCCATATCGCGGCTGACCTCATAGGCCATCAGGCTGCTGAGTTCATTCAAGAGGCGTCGAAAACTGTTGGTGCTGGCCTCCTTTTTACGCATCAGGGTCAGCTTGTGCTGCACCAGCGGATGGTCTACCAAATGCACGTTGGCACGGGCTGCGGGATCTATCGGAATCATGGAAGTCTCTCTTTGTCGAAGGGGACGGCTCGCGGCGTAGTCGCTGAAATGCTTGCTCGGCGAACCCATAGTCCTGAAAAGTACAATCTACGCTCTAGGGTAACGAATTATCAAAGGATTTCGCGTGGCAGGACACAGCAAATGGGCCAATATTCAGCACCGCAAGGGTCGTCAGGACGAAAAGCGGGGCAAGATCTGGACGCGCATCATCCGTGAAATTACGGTCGCGGCCCGCGCCGGCGGCGGTGACTTAGGGATCAATCCGCGCCTGCGCCTGGCGGTGGAAAAGGCCAAGGGCGCCAATATGCCGGCCGAGCGCATCAAGTACAACATCGACAAGGCCACCGGCAATGCCGAGGGTGTGAGCTACGAGGAAATCCGCTACGAAGGCTACGGCATTGGCGGCGTGGCCATCATGGTGGACACCATGACCGACAACCGCGTGCGCACCGTGGCCGAAATGCGCCATGCCTTCAACCGCAATGGCGGCATCATGGGCACCGAAGGTTCCGTCGTTTTTCAGTTCAAGCATTGCGGTCAGCTTATTTATGCGCCCGGCAGCAGCGAAGACAAGATCATGGAGGTGGCGCTGGAAGCCGGTGCCGATGATGTGATCACCGATGACGACGGTGCCGTGGAGGTGCTGAGCTCGGTGGGCGACTTTGAAGCCGTGAAGGCCGCGCTGGAAGCCGCCGGTCTGGTGGCCGAGTTGGCCGGCATCACCATGCGCCCGGAAAACACCGTCGAGCTCAGCCCCGAGGACGCCGATCGCATGCAAAAACTGCTGGACGTGCTGGAAGATCTGGACGATGCCCAGGAGGTTTACCACAATGCCGCACTCTAATTTGCGTATGAATATTTTGGTTATCGGCGGTGGCGGGCGTGAACACGCGCTGGCCTGGAAACTGGCGCAGTCGCCCAAGGTGCAGATGGTCTATGTGGCTCCGGGCAATGGTGGCACTGCCACCGATCCGCGTCTGAAGAACCTGCCGATCACCGACATCGTGGAACTGCGCGAATGGGCCCAGGCCAACAAGATTGGCATGACCGTGGTGGGCCCCGAAGGTCCGCTGGCTGCCGGTGTGGTGGACGAGTTTCGTGCCCACGGCATGCGCATTTTCGGGCCGACCCAGGCGGCCGCGCAACTGGAAAGCTCCAAGGCCTTCTCCAAGGCCTTTATGCGCCGCCACGGCATTCCCACGGCCGAATACGACAGCTTTTCCGACCCGGTGGCAGCCCACGCCTATGTCGACAAGATGGGCGCGCCGATTGTGGTCAAGGCCGACGGTCTGGCTGCCGGCAAGGGCGTGGTGGTGGCCATGAACCTGCAGGAGGCGCATGAGGCGATTGACTTCATGCTGCTGGACAACACGCTGGGCGTGACGCACAACCAGGGCGGC
>Ga0118677_10001302_pt1 | contig 53436 bp, 31 predicted proteins | sample AliMusrvi5mmetaG_FD_86154 | JGI IMG/M metagenome (GOLD analysis project Ga0118677, IMG submission 86154) | reverse complement strand
CACCAAGACAGTTCATTCACATGGCAAAACCATACATCGACTTCGGGGCGGTCAAAACGGCCGTTTCGATACACCAGGTGCTTGAGCATTATGGCCTCACGGCCAAGATGCGCAGCACCCGCAGCGGCGATGGCCTCGAAGGCCCTTGCCCCATTCACAAAGGCAGCAACCAGGACGACTTCAAAGTGACCCTTTCGAAGAACGCCTGGTTCTGTCACAACAGTGCCTGCAAGTGCGGAGGCAATCACCTCGACTTCGTCGCCAGGATGGAAGACTGCAATGCCCACGAAGCGGCACTGCGGATCGACCAGTGGTTCAACCTTGGCCTGGCTGGCAAAGCAGACTCTGTTCCGTCTCACCGCGACGGTGCTCCGAACAATTCGGCGTCACCGGCACATGCCAGGTCATCACGAAGATCCAACGGCCCGCCTTCACCTCCCCCCACTTCCACAGTGGCGGAGGAACAGACGGAAGAACCCGGATGCAACGAACCGCTCAAGTTCGAACTCACCAACCTCAACTCCGATCATGCCTACCTCTCCGAGCGCGGGCTGACACCGGATACGGTTGCCGAGTTTGGCCTCGGCTTCTGCCCCAAAGGCACGATGTCGGGAAGGATCGTCATTCCGATTCACAACCCCGAGGGCGACCTCGTTGGCTATGTCGGACGCTGGCCAGGCTCACCGCCTGAAGATCGTCCGAAATACAAGCTGCCAGCCGGCTTCCGGAAGAACGCCGAGGTGTTCAACCTTGACCGCGCTCTGACTGAACAGCAAGGCTTGCCGCTGATCGTTGTGGAAGGGTTCTTTGATGCCATCAAGCTCTGGCAGCAGGGCTTCCATCGAGTCGTTTCGATCATGGGCAGTTCGCTTTCTGCTCAACAGGAAGCGCTGCTTGTCCAAGCGTCCGCTTCCCGTCCGGGCATCATCCTGATGTTTGACGAGGATGACGCCGGAAGGGCTGGACGAGAAAAAGCGCTCGTCCGTCTCGCTCGCCAAACATTTGTGCGTGTTGTGCCACTGCCCCAAGAAGGCGCACAACCCGATCACATGACCGAAAGCGAGCTTCATGCTTTGCTGGACTGATTCCCCACCCAAACCCTATGGACGTGCTTTGCACTACTTGCGGCGAGCCGTGGGATCATTTCCATCTCTGGCAGGACGCCATCCACGAAACCGGTCTCAGTGATCAAGACACTGAGGCTTGGAGCAAGCTGCCCACCGATGGGCGGCTGACTCCCTATCATCGGGCCGCATTCAAAGCCGCTGGCTACGAATTCGGCAGAACCATGATGCACGTCATCCGCTGCCCTGGATGTCCCGTGAACGCCAGGCCCGATGCTGAAAAGCTCGGTCTGAAACACACCATCGAAGACATGCTCGGCGACGACATCGACGGCATCGCAGTCACCTTCAACGACCACGGTCTATGATTGAACTCAAACCGGGGCGACCAAAGTTCAGCCTCGGCAACGTCTATGCCACACCCGGTGCTCTCGAAGCACTCACCTCGTCGGAGATTGCCACATGCTTGCAGCGACACCATCGCGGCGACTGGGGCGAGCTTGATGCTGAAGACAATGCGGCCAACGATCAATCCCTGATCGACGGCTCGCGTCTTCTCTCGGCGTATCACAACGCCGCCGACATCAAGTTCTGGATCATCACGGAAGCTGATCGCTCAGCAACCACAGTGCTCCTGCCCTCCGAATACTGAACCGGCCCACAGGCCGAACCTCTCGCGACGCGCACCACGCAAAGTGCCGTCCCGCTTCAAGCGCGAGAGTGTCACCCAAGAAGCAGCCTGCTAGTAACAGGTGGACGGCAAAGGAGAGTGAAGTGGAACAACTCGAACTGTTCAAGTCAAATAATCCACCCGACCGACGAAGACGAAAGTCTGAGCCCAAGGAGTGGAAGGTTGTCAGTCTGCGGGAATGCCCCGCCCCTGAAGCAATGATCAAGATGGATTGCCCGGCACAGGCCGTTCAATATTGGAAACAGCACATTTGCACCGCACCGGAGTTCAATGCCGATGTGGAGTGTGTGGTCGTACTCGTGCTTAACGTGAGACTCCGCATCAAAGGACACTACATCGTGTCCACGGGTACGCTCTGTGAGGCGATGGCCGAGGCACGCGAAGTCTTTCGCATCGCCATCATGGCCGCCGCACACGGCATCGTGCTCCTGCACAACTTATGTGCTTCGGCACATAAGTTGTGTTATGTGGAGCGCCCGTTTATGTGCAGCACAGAGGCGTAGAGCCACAACCGAGGCCGGTTTGATCACACAGATCAAGCCGGCCTCTTCACATAAACAGGGGTGGTTTTTCGCGCACGGGGCAGAGGCTTTTGCCTGGACGGTGCCTGGCGTTCGTACCCTGTGGTGATGGAGGAGGTGCCGCTTTTATGCTTGAGCACTGGTACAAGGAGAAACGCACCCTCGTTGACTTCCGGCGTGGCCCTCTGGGGCCATATTTCGATGGCCTTGCCGCTCATCTGCGAGCCAAAGGATACACTCGGTCTGGCGGTCGTTATGTTCTGGGCAAGAGCTGCCTGTTCAACGCCTTCTTGATTGAGCACGGGGTTTCTCGCTGCAAGGAACTCTCTGAGTCTCTTGTCGATGCCTTCATGGAAGCGTGTCACCCCTGTCCATTCGAGACTGGTTTCCGACGTGATCCCAAGGAGCAAACGCGGCGCGCGCTCAAGCATCTGTTCGCTTACCTCGTTGAGATCAAGGCCTTCACGCCACCAAACCCCAAACCAGTCCTGAAGCCATATACCTGGCTCCTTGATCCGTTCGTCCAGCATCTGCGGGTGGAGCGTGGGCTTTCGGAAAGTGCGCTCAAGTATCGGTGCGGCCAGCTCAGCTCGTTCCTTGAATCTCTGGGGAGCGGGGCTGGGCGCGAACGATTCAAGACACTGACCGCCATGTCGGTGGAGAAGCTCGTTCGAGACCATTTCCGAAAGAGCACATCGCACCCCAGTTCGCTGTCGATCACCTTGCGCGAATTTCTTCACTACTGTGCCCGACACCATTACACTCAGGCGGATTTTTCAAGTCTGGTTCCTTCCCTCCGCTCGTACCGGCACGCTTCATTGCCCAAGGGCATGGAAGACTCCCGTTTGGAATCGATGCTCAAATCGATCCCGAGGGACACCGCAGGTGGTGCCAGGGACTATGCCATCATCCTCATCATGATGGCCTATGGCATCCGGGGAATCTCGGCGGCTCAACTGCTCCTGGATGACATCGACTGGCACCGCGCGCGTATCCGCATTCGCGCCTGCAAAGGAGGAAAAGAAGTGGTGCTGCCGCTCGTGGAGGCGGCAGGCGAAGCCGTCGTCCAATACCTGAAGCATCGCAGGACCGGCACCCCCTATCGGGAAGTGTTCCTCAGCGTCAAAGCTCCATTCCGCCCGATGAACAGCATGGGCATCTCGACCATGGTTCGTCGTTACCTGGTTGAGGCCGGCGTCAAAACCGCCGGAAGCGGCTCCCGAACTTTGCGCCATTCCTGGGCCATCCGCGCTTTGGCGAACGATTCACCCATCAAATCCATCGCCGACGTGCTGGGCCATCGCTGCATCGACACAACCTTCATCTACGCCAAGGCTGACCTCAACTCGCTTCGCGAAGTTGCTTTGCCGTGGCCCGGAAAGGACTGACCGTATGGCAACCTGCCTTTTTCGAAGCCCGCTTGCACCCAGGTTCCAGGCTTTCATGGAAGCTCGCCGCACCGGAGGTAGGCGCGGTGCCAGCAGTCAAAAGATTCTCCGGTCGCTGGATCGGTTTTTGATGAGCGAACTCAAGCCGGGACAGCCGCTGAGCCGTGAGATTGTCGAGCGTTGGATTGAAAGCCTCAGTCACCTCAGCCCCTCCACGCGGATCAATCGCATCAGTGTTCTCAAGCAGTTTTGCCGGTATCAGAGCCTCTTCGATCCGCGCACCTGCATCGTGTGCAATGTCTACATGCCGTGCCGTGTTCGTCCGGTTCCGCACATCTTCTCCAAAGGCGACATGCGCAGCATCCTCGCGACGGCAAAGAAGCTCGGGCCGCCCGGAAGTTTTCGTCCGGTGGTTGTCGCCACATTGATCGGGGTTCTGTACGCCACCGGACTGCGCATCGGCGAGGCGCTCAATCTGAACCTCGGTGACATTGATCTGAAACGCCGTGTAATCGAAGTTCGCGAGGGCAAGTTTGGGAAAGCACGCTATGTGCCGCTCTCGCGATCCACCGTGGGCCATCTTGCGGCGTACATGAGACAACGCTGCCAGGCGGGCTTTGAGACTGCCCCTTGTGCGCCAGTGTTTCCTAATGTGGCAGGCAGGAGGCAGGGGCATCCAGGATTTGTGACCGTCTTCCTTCAAATCATACGCGGTCTGGGGTTGCGCGGCCCCGTCGGGCAGCCGGGGCCTCGTGTCCACGACTTGCGGCATACCTTTGCGGTGCATCGCCTTCTGGCCTGGTATCGGCACGGGGACAATCTGCAAGCCAAACTCCCGCTGCTTTCAACGTACCTTGGGCACAGCACCTTGAGCGGCACTGAAATTTACCTCCATGCGACAGCGCAGCTTTTGGAGAGCGCTGGCAGGCGGTTCCATGCCCACTTCGCCGTCCCACGAATCGCCATAACAAACGGCCATGACAAAGACTGACCTGGGTACATCACTCCGCAGCTTCTTCGAGCACCATCTCGTGTTGCAGCGCGGACTGAGCGAAAACACTGTCCTTGCGTATCGCGATGCATGGAAGCTCCTGTTGCAGTTTGCCTGTGAGCACCACAGGAAGCGCTGCACCGATCTCACGCTTGAAGACCTGGCAGCCGATACCGTTCGCCGCTTCCTGGATTATCTGGAAGCAAAGCGCAACAACAGCGTCCAGACCCGCAACAACCGGCTGGCTGCGATCCATGCTTTTTTCAACTACTTCGCCACCACTGACCCGCGCCACCTCGCTCACTCTGAATCGATTCTGGCAGTTCCATTCAAACGCCAGGCCGCGCGGGTGCCGGAATACATGGAACGGGAGGAGGTTCGCGCCATTTTCGGCGCGATCAAAACCCAAAGCCCGCTCGGACAACGCGACGATGCCTTGCTCCGGCTGCTTTACAACACGGGCATGAGAGCCCATGAACTGGTGAGCCTCAATGTCGATCATGTGCGCTTCAGCCGCCCGTGCTACGTGCGCATTTTTGGGAAGGGCAAAAGGGAACGCACGTGTCCGCTGTGGGTGGAGACCATCCACGCCATCAAAGCCTATTTGGAGCAGCGCTCCGTTCGGCCTGGCGACATCACTCCTCTTTTCGTGAATGGCGAAGGCAACCGGCTCACCCGCTTCGGCGTGCGGTACATTGTCGCCCATCGAGTCGCCGAAGCCGCCGAAAAATGTCCTTCGCTTCTCACTCGCAAAGTCACGCCTCATACATGGCGTCACACGACTGCGATGCATCTGCTCCAGTCAAACGTTGACCTCGCGATGATCCGGTCCTGGCTGGGGCACGCCTCGATTGAGACGACCAACAGCTATGTCGAAATTGACCTGGATATGAAAAAGAAAATGCTCCAGTCATGCGAAAAACTCCTTCCCCAAAAGAGGAGGCAGGGCGTCTCCTGGCAGCGTGATCAAGACCTGCTGTCCTGGCTTTCAAAATTGTAGCAGTTTCGCCCCGTATTTATGTGAAGAGGCCGGCTTGATCTGTGTGATCAAACCGGCCTCGGTTGTGGCTCTACGCCTCTGTGCTGCACATAAACGGGCACTCCACATAACATAATCACCCTAGTGGCGAGCCGGACCCAAGCTTTGCTGATCGTGCCCTCACAAGGCGCATCCGCGAGGCTGGCGAGGTTCTCCGCATTGCCCTATGTGACCACGTCATCCTGGGCCACCAGCGCCACTTCTCCTTCAAGGAGGCAGGACTGCTGACGTAAACCCAGTGACGATAAACAGCCCCGACCAGACTTCAGTCTGATCGGGGCTTCTTTCCTGATGTGGTGCTGTGGTGTCAGGCGATCAAATCCGGCCGCAATCACTGGGCTGAGGCATCAGTCCAGCCGGTGGCTTTGTCCACGAAGGCAGCAAAGTCCTTCTCTTGAAACCGGCGGCTCCATTTCCATACCTGCCGGGGAATGGGGAGTGAAAAGAAGCTGCGCACATCGTCTTCGAGTCCCGACAGGTTGGGAAGAACGCCGCTCTTTACTGCTTCAAAGCACACAGACAGATGCGTGATCAGCAGATGCACAAACCTCTGCTCAACAACGGAAACTGTTGCCTTGCGGAGGCTGATGTCGTCCTTCAGGATACGGGAAAGCGCGGGTTTCTCGACGAGTTGCAGCCACAAGTCGCGGTGACTTTGAGCCAGCTCCATCAGATTGCTGATGCGTCGCTCCCTGGCATCCGCCCGGAAGGAGGCTGTGGTGAAAAAGAGCCCCAAAATGACCCCTGCGCTTTCCAGGGTGTCTTTGCCATGCTCGAACAACCACTGCATGATCTCGGTCATGCCATGATTGTATCACAAGCGGAGCCTGGGTGTCAGCGAAGCCCGGCAATGTCCGGCTTCGCGGCAATCACCACGTTGCGAGGAACCCTCACGATGCGTTCATCCGGACCGCATCCCGCAGAGCTGGGAAGATGACTGGCACACGCGTCTGTGATGTCGATGCCGATGATGGCGAAATCGCCGTCGGCAAGCTCAAGGATGTCCGGGCAGCCATTGAGTGCCACCGTTTGGTTGCCATTGGCATGGGGGTCGGGTCCGAGTCTGCGGAGGATTTTCATAGCACCTGCTATCTAACTATGGTGAGATGCCATGTCAAGCGCGGAGGTGATAGTAAACAGCGTGCCCAAAGAATCCACGCGACAGGCCGTCTGCACCAGCGTCGCCCGCCTCCTTCGGGAGGAACGGGTGCGGCAGGAGCTGTCGCTCAACCTTCTCGCCAAAAAGGCCGGGCTGTCCCAGCAGATGGTGAGCTACGTTGAGCGTGAAATGCGGGCACCTACCCTCGATACTCTTTTGCGGATTGCCGATGCGCTCGGCATCGAACTGTGGCGAGTCATCCGTGACGCATCGAAGCCTTAAAATACTCTTCAACATCAGCCCCACGTGAATCATGTTTGGCATCATCCGCAAACGCAAACCGATCATCTTTGCACACTGGTATGTGCCGCTGATGGACTTCGAAAGTGACACCGGCCAGTTCTTCCAGTCGCTCGAAGAAGAGCTGTCCAAGCGGCGTGTGCCGGAACTGATCATTGAACGCATCCACTTCAAACACGCAGGGGTGCTTTCCGCCAATCGGGCCTACCTGCGTTTGAGACGGGAACGCGTGGTGATCGACATATGCTCCGCGCCGTTCGGAACAAGCTGGTGGTTCTCGGCGAGAGCTGCCGTGCTTCCCCGCATCTTGCGAGTCTGGGAGTTGCTTCTCTTTTTGCTCGGGATGGGAAGTTTCTTTGCCCTGTACTGGCAGCTCTACGGTCTGATGGTCGGAGGCATTGTGTTTGGTTCGTCCCTGTTGTTCATGCTTGTCGTTTTTCTCACGGCGCAGAACTGGTCCGGGCTCGACGAAGCACTGCTGTATATGCCGGTCATTGGTGCCCTGTATGAGCGTTTTGCGCGACCCGAGTCCTATCACCGGCAGGACCAGCGTCTCATGTTCGGCGATCTTGTGAACACCATCATCCGAATCAAGGTGGTGGAGTTTTGCATGGCTGGGGGCATCGTCGAGCCGGAGTTCATCACGGTCAAGAATCCCGAGCAAATCCTCACGGAGCGGGAGCTGGTGAAGTATGCGGTCGATGAGCTGAGCGACAAGCCTACCAAACACTCATGACGGTTTATGAACGCCTCGCCGAGAACTTCTACCGTTGGGAGAATCGCGGTCGGGGTGGTCTGACGTACGAATGGCCGGTGGAGCTGGAGCCGCCGTTCATTCGCTTCCCTGGGCACCGCCTGCGGCTGGAGGGGCCTGTAGATGATGGGACGAGGCCGACGTTCTTGTCCAAGTTGACGGACAAGATGTTCCGGGCGCTTCAGCCGCCGAAGACGAGTGCCTTGAGCGATCCCGAGCCGGAGCCGGAAGAACCGGAACCGAACTGGTGCGGAGAAGAGGATGAACTGCCTGTTGAATTCCGCGTAATGCTGCCATCCGGGGCGACGCATTCAGCGGAGTTGATGTCAAACTTCCTGAAGACGCTGGCGACGGTGAATGCGCCCGTGGCGTTCGAGGTGATCGGCACGGGCGTTGAGGTTTCGGTGCAGATCACGGCACGCGTTACGGATGCCGCAATGCTTGAACAGCAGCTTGCGGCGCAGTTCCCCGATGCTCGATTGTCATGGTCGCAGGAAATTTTGTCCGAGGCGTGGAAGGATGATGGCAGTTCCGAGCGCGTCGTGATCGACTTCGGCCTGTGCCGTGAGTTCATGATGCCGCTGGATGCCGGCACGAGGCTTGATCCGTTTGTCAGCCTGGTTGGCGCAATGGCCCATCTCAGGGAGGGCGAGACGGCGGTATATCAGGTGATTTTCTCCCCGCTTTCGGCACCATGGCGGGAGAACGTCATGGCCGCAGTCACCAAGGGAGACGGAAAGCCGTTCTTTGATGATGGGGCTGACCTTGTGAAAGGTGCGACGGAGAAGATGGGCCGCCCGCTCTATGGCGTGGTGCTTCGCCTCGCAGCGAAGTCAGAGCAAATTGATCGAACATGGGAAATCGTTCGCAGCCTGTCTCCCGCTTTGCGGCTGTTCTCACGGCACGGCGGTCAGTCGTTGATGCCGCTGACCAACGTGGACTATGACCACGAAGCGCATTGCGACGATTTAGTGCGTCGTCGGTCGCGGCGCTGTGGGATGATTCTGAATTTGGACGAACTGGTGGGTTTGGTTCACTGGCCCACGGCAGGGGTGAAGTCCGAGAAGCTTGCGCGACTGGTTGAAGACAACTCGCGTGCCGCACCGCTTACTGAGAGCACTCAATCGGAGATCGGCACCGTTACCCTCGGTGTGAATGAGCACGCTGGCGACGAATCCCTCGTGACTCTCACCACCGCGCAACGACTGCAACACATGCATGTTGTTGGTGGCACGGGCACGGGAAAGAGCACGTTCTTACTCTCACTCATGCTCCAGGACTTGGAGTCGGGGCAGGGGTTTGCCTTGGTTGATCCGCATGGGGACTTGATCGACAAAGTTTTGGCGAGTGTTCCCCCGTCGCGACTGGACGATGTGATCTTGATTGATCCATCCGATGAAGACCACGTCACCCCTTTCAACGTGCTGTCAGCGCACAGCGATCACGAGAAGACGTTGCTCGCCTCGGATTTGGTGAGTGTGTTCCGCAGGCTCTCGACTTCTTGGGGAGATCGCATGGGGATCATCTTCCAGAACCTCGTGCTCGCGTTCTTGGAACACACCGAAGGCGGCACGCTAGCAGACATGCGACGGTTCCTTGTTGATGCCGACTGGCGGGGACTGTTCCTGCAAGGTGTGGATGACCCGGATGTGCGCTTCTACTGGGAACAGACGTTTCCAAAACTCGATGGCCCGAAGAGCGTCGGCCCAATCCTGACCCGCCTTGAGACGCTGCTTACCCCGAAGATCATCCGCTACATGGTGAGCCAGCAGGAGAATCGCATCGACTTCAGCAAGATCATGGATGAAGGCCGCATCCTGCTGGTGCGGCTCCCTCAGGGTCTGATCGGCACGGAAAACGCCTTCATGCTCGGCAGCCTCGTGATGGTGAAGTTGCAGCAGATGGCCATGGGCCGCGCACGAATGCCGGCCAAGGATCGCGTGCCGTTCTTCTGCTACGTGGATGAGTGCCAGTATTTCGTGACTCCAAGCATGGCCGCCATCCTTTCCGGTGCGCGCAAATACGGATTGGGGCTGGTGCTTGCCCACCAGGATTTGCACCAGCTTTCTCAGAGTGCAGACGTTGCGTCAGCGGTGATGACGAATGCTGCAACGCGCGTCGTGTTCCGGGTGAGCGATGCCGATGGCCGGGCGCTCAAAGGCGATTTCGCCCACTACGAGCCGAAGGACTTTTCATCGCTCAAGCAAGGCCATGCCTTGTGCCGCATCGAGCGTGCGGATCAGGATTTCAATCTGCGAGTGATTCTGCCCGAGGCACCCGATGAGGACGAAGCGGAAGATCGTCGTATTGAAGCCATCGAGGCAAGTCGCCGCCGCTACACCGTCCCGCGCAAAGACGTGGAGGCCGAACTTCGCCGGAAAATGGCGGAGCAATCGGAGGCAACAAAACCCTCTCGTCAGGATAAGAAACTGGAAAGGAAGCCGCCAGCAACCACCGCCGAACAGGTCGCCCCGGCACCACCCGACGCACCTCCGGTGGATGCGTCGCCAATGGTGGCACGGGATGCCCCACCGCCGGTGATCTTGCTGCCACCGCCACGCGAAGAGATCCAGCCAGCCCGTTCCGCCGGCATGGGACGGGGTGGCGACGACCATCAAATGATTGTCGCCCGCCTCACTGCGGAGGGAGGCGGCCTTGGCTACAAGGCGACCAAGGAGGCGACAGTTGCGGGGGGCCGGGCGGACCTGACCCTGGAGTCGCGCAACCGCCGCATCGCTGTGGAAGTGGCGGTGAACACGAACACGGCCCATGAGATCGAGAACCTCACCAAGTGTGTTGATGCAGGGTTTGATTTTATCGTGTCGGTCGCTCCGCTCGCCAATGTCCGGGAGAACATCGAAAGGGCGGCCCGAAAGGAGTACTCCGAAGCGATCTTGTCAAAGCTGCGCTTTCTCTCGCCGGACGAGTTGCTCATCTGGCTTTCGGAGCTGGCCGCCGCCGACCGGGCGAGCACCGCGCCGAGCGATCAGCCCCGGATCATCGCGGGCCGCAGGGTGCGCGTGCGGCACATGGAGGTTTCGCCCGAGGAGCGCCGCAGGATCGAAGCCGAGCAGCTCGAAGAGATCGCCGACTTGGTGAACAAGAACCGCTCAAAGCTCCCGGAAGACTGATCGGAAAGCAGATCACTTTCGCTTGCAAGCCCTCATTTATGGGTTACAAATTCCCGACTTCTATTTATTGCGTTATATGAGTGCAAATACGAGCCAAGGGAAACGGGTTGGAGTGTGGATTCGCGTCTCCACGGAAGATCAGGCCGCCGGGGAGTCCCCCGACCACCACAGGGTCAGGGCCAAGCACTACGCCGAATTCAACGGCTGGACGGTGGTCGAAACGTACGACCTCGCCGGAGTCAGCGGCAAGTCGGTATGGGAGCATCCCGAGTGCCAGCGCATGTTGCGCGACGTGAAGCGCGGCCACATCCAGGGGTTGATCTTCTCGAAGCTCGCCCGTCTGGCGCGCAACACGAAGGAGCTGCTCGATTTTTCCCAGCACTTCGAGACCCACAAGGCGTCGCTGGTGTCCATCGAGGAAAAGATCGACACGAGCACGCCGGCAGGACTCCTGTTCTACACCATGCTCGGTGCCATCGCGCAGTGGGAGCGCGAAGAAATCGCCTCACGCGTCAGGTCTTCCATCGCGGTGCGGGCGAAGCTGGGCAAGCCCCTGAGCGGGATGGCCCCGTTTGGCTATCGCTGGGACGACAAGAAGCTGGTGCAGGTGCCAGAGGAAGCCGCGATCAGGCGGCAGGCGTTCGAGCTGTTCCTTGAGTACCGCCGCAAGGGCGCTGTGGCCCGCCTGCTCAATGAGCGGGGGTTGCGCACGCGGGAGGGCAAGAAATTCCAGGACACGCAGGTTGGCCGGATGCTGCGCTGCACCAGCGCCAAAGGCGCTTACCGGATCAACATCTTCAAAAGGAAGCTCGCCAGCGGCTGGAAGATGGAACTCAAGCCGGAAAGCGAATGGGGCACCGCCCCGTGCGTGCCCATCGTCAGCGAAGAGGTCTTTGACCGCGTGAACCGCATCCTCGAAGAGCAGATAAAGCCCGCCAGGAAGCCGGGCAAGACGCCTGCGCAGATCTTCACAGGGCTCCTGAAGTGCGGATGCGGCGGCAGGATGTACGTCTACACCGGCAGCCCGAACTACACCTGCACGAAGTGCAAGAACCGGATCGCCGCTGCCACCATCGAGCAGATCTTCATCGGCACGATTGCCGATTCGTTGGCCGACGGAGGCAGGATTGCCGTCCACCTGGACGCCGCAAGGCAGAAGGTCGCGGAGCGCATCCATCGCGCGGAATTGGCCAGGCAGCAGATCGCCTCAACAAGGGATGAGATGCGGAAACTCTATGAGCTTTACCTCGGAGGCGGCATGAGCGTCGATCAGTTCAAGCAGGTGAACATCCCTCTCAGCGAGCGGCTGACCCAGCTCACCGAGGAACTGCCCCGCCTCGAAGGCGAGGTCACCGCGCTACAGGTCGCCGACCTGTCGGCAGACGCTATTGCCACGGAGGCCAAAAGCCTTGCTGCTCTGTGGCCCACCCTGAACATCGAAGGCAGGCAGCGGCTTGCCGCGCTGATCTGCACGGGGATCGTCGTTCCCCACGATGACCCCGAGGCCCCCATCGACATCACCTTCACCCACGCGCCACAAGCAGGAGTCTCCGACTCCTGTTCAAACTCCCCAAATAACCAACAGGGCCTATACGACCTATTTTCTGGAGCCATGCGATGCCCAGTGGGCTATTTGCCCTTCTGCTGATCGCGATAATCGAGGCGGGCGCGGGTCATGCGCTCGCGGAGGCCGCCTTTTTGAAGGAAGTCCTTTTCGAGGCGGCGGATCTGCTGGTCGAGCAGGTAATTGGCCTGATGAATGAGGCAGAGGGCGATGTTCGCCAAGGTTTCGGCGGGGCGGGTGTCGGCGAAGGTCCGGTAGGACTCGTAGCTTTCATCCGGTTGTTTGCCGAGCTTGCGGATGTAGAGGGCTTCGGCGGAGTCCTTGGCCCACGCGGGCAGGTCGCGGACGCGGAGGAAGTCCTGGTAATCGATGAGCAGCTCTTCCAGGCTGGCGCGAGCGACGTTGGTGAGCTTCAACTCCATCTCGGTGGAGGTGATGGATGCCTTGCTGCCTTCGGCAATGTTTTGTTTCCCGGACCGGGCGGCCTGCACCATCTGGTCAATGGTGCGGTCGCCACGCTTGAGGTGCTTCTCGCAGAAGCGGAAGGTGAGGTCGTAGATGACCTCCGACTTCCGGTAAGACAGAAGCTCCTGGTAGTTGCCGCCTTGGGGGAGAAAGCCTGAAGGGTCTTCCGAAGGCATGGCGGCGGGAGGTGGAGAAGCCGGGGAACTGAGAGGCCGGGAAAATAGGTCCTATGTGTCCTATAGGACCTATTCAGGGAAGCTAAGCCACGGTGTAGAGGGTGTCTCGGAGGTCAGACTCATTTCTTGGCTGGCTTCGGTGGCAGCTCGCGTATGAAGGCCCACGACACTTCGGCGGTCTGGCCGTTGTCGTAGTGGACGAAAAAGCCGATGCAGGGATTCTCATCGAGTTCAACGCGAGTGGGCTGTGCTTCAGGCGCAATCTTGTTCGCTTTACGAATCGTACTGTGCGGTTCAAGGAAGCTGAGACCGTCTTCGAAGTCCACCTCAAAGGCGTCTTCCCAGGACAGGTATTTCGCGCCGGTGACCCGGAGCATCTTGGCGGTGCCAAATGGCACCTTGAGGGAACGTGCTAGCTTCATAGGCGTCCTTCGCGCTGAATCTCTGTGATCACTTTTAGCAGCTTTCGACCGGGTTGCCAACCTTCCACTCCGGTCATTGTTTCAAGATTCAATCGCCCGAGGAGCTTGCCATCCGGTGTTTCGACATGGACATGCCTCTGAGCATGGTCGCCAATGAACCACTTGATGATGTAGCCACCTTTTCGGATTCGGCCCATGAATTAAGCCACGGTGTAAACCTCGGCTCCGCCCTCGACAAACTCCTTGGACTTGTCTTCCATGCCGCGCTGCAAGGCTTCCTCTTCGGCCAAGCCTTGTTCGGCCGCATACTTTCTCACATCCTCAGTAATTTTCATGGAACAGAAGTGCGGGCCGCACATCGAGCAGAAGTGGGCGCTCTTGGCGCCGTCCTGCGGAAGGGTCTCATCATGATACTCTCTGGCGGTGACGGGATCGAGAGACAAATTGAACTGGTCTTCCCAGCGGAACTCGAACCGGGCTTTGCTGAGGGCGTTGTCGCGGTACTGGGCACCGGGGTGGCCTTTGGCGAGGTCGGCGGCGTGGGCGGCGAGCTTGTAGGTGATGACGCCGGTTTTGACATCTTCTTTGTTAGGCAGTCCGAGGTGCTCCTTGGGGGTGACGTAGCAGAGCATGGCGCAGCCGTACCAGCCAATCATGGCGGCGCCGATGCCGCTGGTAATGTGGTCGTAGCCGGGGGCGATGTCGGTGGTCAATGGCCCGAGGGTGTAGAAGGGGGCTTCGTGGCACCACTCGAGCTGCTTGGCCATGTTCTCCTCGATCATGTGCATGGGGACGTGGCCGGGGCCTTCGTTCATGACCTGGACGCCTTTGGCCCAGGCGCGCTTGGTGAGCTCGCCCTGGACTTCGAGTTCGCCGAACTGGGCTTTGTCATTGGCATCGGCAATGGAACCGGGACGCAGTCCGTCGCCAATGGAGAAGCTGACATCGTAGGCGGCCATGATGTCGCAGATGTCGTCCCAATGGGTGTACAAGAAGCTTTCCTTGTGATGCGAGAGACACCACTTGGCCATGATGGAGCCGCCGCGGCTGACGATGCCGGTCATGCGCGAGGCGGTCATGGGGACGAAACGCAGCAGGACGCCGGCGTGAATGGTGAAGTAATCGACGCCTTGCTCGGCCTGTTCGATGAGGGTGTCGCGGAACAGTTCCCAGGTGAGGTCTTCGGCCTTGCCATTGACCTTCTCGAGCGCCTGGTAGATCGGCACGGTGCCGATGGGCACGGGGCTGTTGCGCAGGATCCATTCACGGGTGGCGTGGATGTTCTTGCCGGTGGAGAGATCCATGACCGTATCGGCGCCCCACTTGGTGGCCCAGCGCATCTTTTCGACTTCTTCTTCGATGCTGGAGGCGACGGCGCTGTTGCCGATGTTGGCATTGATCTTCACCAGGAAGTTGCGCCCGATGATCATGGGCTCGAGCTCGGGGTGATTGATGTTGGCCGGGATGATGGCGCGGCCGGAGGCGACTTCGGAACGGACGAACTCGGGGGTGATCTCGTTCGGGATGCGCTGGGGGAAGCGCTTGAAAATGCTGGGGGTGTAGTCGCTCTGGATCTGGGTGGAGCCGGCGTGCTGCTTGTCGAGGTCGTTGCGGACGATGTCGTCCTTGAAATCCTTGATCTGGGCGCGGCGCATGTTTTCGCGGATGGCGATGTATTCCATCTCCGGAGTGATGATGCCCTGCTTGGCATACCAGAGCTGGGTGACGGGGTGGCCGGTGGCCTTGAGGGGACGGCGGCGTTCGCCGTGCAGGCCGGGGAACTCGACGAGGCGGTTGCGTTCGGCGGTGCTGGCGAATTCGGCGTGCTTGCCGGAGAGGTAGCCGTTGTCCTGGGGCTTCACTTCGCGGCCGTCGTAGGCGGCGACGTCGCCACGGGCGGCGATCCAGCTTTCGCGCAGGGGCGGCAGGCCCTTGTCGGAGGTGCCGGTGAAGTCGGGATCGCCCCAGGGACCGGCGCAATCATAGACGCGCACGGGCTCATTGACTTCGATGCGGCCGTTGAAGCTCTTGGTGGGGCTGAGCTTGATTTCGCGCATGGGCACGCGGATTTCGGGATGAAGCTGGCCGGGGACATAGACGCGGCTGCTGGCGGGAAGCTGCTCGCTGGAGTGTCCTTCGAAGGAGGTGTTGGGGTCGGCGATCATGGGGGGCGGAAGAGTGAAGAGTGAAAGGGGGAGGCTCGGAGGGACCTGGGAGCGGGAAAGAGGGGAGGGAACGAAAAAAGCCATGCAGCGGGGAGCGGCATGGCTGGCTGGTGAGATTGCGCTTTGCTCCCTGCGACGGCATTACCCGCATCAAGTTCAAAGGGTTCCTCCTCGCGGAGGTCTCAGCCAGACAAACCAGCGCCCCTGTTAGCAGGTGGATTGTCGGGTGGAGACGGGGGAAGTCAACTGGAGATGGGCGGGGGGCGTGCTCCGCCTGCCCTTTCGCTTACAGGTGGGCCTTCAGGCGCTCGCGGACATCGTCCTCGAGGTGGCGCACGTAGTTGAGGGTGTACTCCTCGACGCAGAGGCTGTCGTCTTCGGCCAGGGGGGTGAGGTCCATGGCGAAGGTGAGCAGGCTGGTGTTGTCGGTGGTGTGGGAGTCGAAGTAGGTGGCATTGGCGTGGCGCAGGCCTTCTTCGGCGAGGTCGTAGCGTTTGCCGCCGCTGATCTGCGAATCGAAGACGCCGAGCAGGGGGCGCAGCAGGTGGGAATGCTTGTCCACCTTGAGCATGACTTTGTCGGCGGTGAGCAGCCAGTCGAGCTTGCGCCAGACTTCGCAGCCATAGACCTTCTTGGGACGCTTGTCCTTGGGCAGGCTGCGGATGGCTTCCATGCAGCGCAGGAAGGTGGCGACGTGGGTGTTGTGCCGGTCGCAGGGGTTGTGGACGTAGAGGATCTCCGGCTGGGTCTGCTCGAGGATCTGCGCGATATCGGCACACACCTGGGTGCGGCCTTCGGTCTTCAACTCATCGCTGGGGTAGCCGAGCTGGATCATGACGCTGTACTCGCCGACATAGGCGGCTTTGCGCTGCTCGGTCTTGCGGACTTCCTGCATCTCCTCATCGGTGTAATCGGCATACGGGCCTTTACGCGGGCTGCCGGAACCGTTGGTCACCACCACGCCGCCGAACCATTTGTCCTTGCTGTGGAAGCACTCGGTGATGCCATGGTAGGCGGCGATTTCGAGGTCGTCCTGGTGCGACACAATGCCGAGATGGGTGACGCGCTGCAGCGCGGAGAGCGGGTCTGACTGATCGGGGACGAAGACATCGTGTTTCTCGTGACGGAAGCGCATGGTGGCCCGCAGCATGGCAAGATGGGATGCGGGTGCAAGCGGCAGTCGTTCTTGTCCTTCTGCTCGTGCTACTCTTCCTCTTACTCGAAACTATCGCGGCGCACAAGGCTTGGCAGCGCGCGCGGACGCTCCTTCCACCTTCTTGCGAAGGCAGCTAGTCCGGAACGCGCGATCAGGAGCCGTGCAGGGGTGATCGCGTGAACGCTTGACTCCAACTATTGCTGATGGCGTCGGGTGACGGCGATGAGCGTTGAATACTCGAGGACGAGGGGAAGACTGCGGCGCTACTTCTGGTAGATCGGCAGGAAGTGATGGTACACGCTGAGGCTGAGCAGGGCGAGCGAGGTGGCGTACACGGGGCCGGCGCTTTTTTCGTTGCCGTTGCGGGGCATCCATGAGCCGTCGGCGGCCTGGTTTTTGAGGAGGGTGTCTTCGGTCTTGCGGCGGGCGGTGGCGGCATAGTCGCCGCCGCGCTGGTACATGCTCTGGGCGTAGTAGTAGTTGCCGTAGAAGAACCAGGGCTCGGTGATGGCGGGCGGGCTCTTCATGAGGAAGTTGGAGGAACCGATGGTCTCCGGCGCTTCGTACTGGCCGCTGGCGAGCAGGCTGAGAAGGCCGGCGGCGGTGGTGGAGAAGGTCTGGCGGCCGCCATAGGGCTCATAGCTGAAGGCGGCGGCCATGTCGCGGGGCCGGCCCACCGAATCGCGTTCGCTGCGGTAGCTGCGTTTCACATAGGCGACGGCGTCGGCAATGGCGTCGGGCGGAACGCGCAGGCCTGCATTCTTGGCGGCGCGCAGGGCCATCAACTGCCAGACGGTGACGGACATGTCGGCATCGCTGGACTGCGGTTCATAGCGCCAGCCGCCTTTGTTGCTGTCGCTTTTGGGCACCTTCTGCGATTGCAGGATCAGCTTCACCGCGCCCTCGGCCATGGTGTGGAGTTTGCGGTCCACCTCTTCATCCTGGCTCATGCCGAGCATCTCCATGATCATGAGGGAGATGATGCCGTGACCGTACATGCGGGAGCGGTCGCTGCGGCCGAGGTAGCCGTTTTCGTCGGGCTGGACATAGTCCACCATGAACTTCAAGGCTTTGGCCACGGCCCTGCCTTCGGGGGTGGGATCGCCGGGCATGCTGCCCACGCTGGTGAGGCCCATGATGGCGAGGGAGGTCATGGCTGCGGAGTGGGCCGGCAGGTCGCCGCGCTTCACCGGCTGTTCGCCCCTCTGTTCGGTGAAATAGCCGGATGGCTTCTGCTGCTCGACGAGCCATTTCACCGCGTGATCCACCGACTGCTTGACCTGCGGGCTGATGGTGGGGAGGGGTTCGGCGGCGGAGATGAAGAGTGAAGGGTGAAGAGTGAAAAGTGAAATGAGGAGGGGAAGTGAAAAGGGGTGAGCAAGAAGTGAAAAGGGATAAGTGAAAAGTGAAAAGGGAATGAGGAAACGAGGAAATGGAAAAGCGGAAATTGAGGGACGCGATTCGGCGGCAGGACTTGTACATGCCGGCTTCAATGGGTTCGGTTCAGATTTCATGCTCATCCCTTTTCACTTTTAACTTACCCCTTTTCACTTGCCTCTTCACTTCTTCGCCTTGCTCGCGATGGCTTTGTAGTAGTTCTCAATGGCCGCCCGATACTCGGGTGCGGCTTCCTGGCGGGTGGCTTCGTTGAGGTCCTCGGCCATGCGTGCGGGCAGCTTGCCCCAGTTGCCATCGACCACCACGTTGACGGGCACCATCACGCCCTCTTTGCCGGGGGTGTTGGCGAAGTTGCCGCCTTCTTCGGGGGACTGTGAGCCGTCGGGCTTGGGCTGGCCTTTGCTCTGGGCGGTCTGTTGCGGGCCTTGCTGCTGGCCGGGCACCTTGCCCTGGGCGCGGTCCTGGGCCATGGACTGCTGCTGGCTCTTCTGCGCCTGGGCCATGCTTTGCTGGGCGCCCTGCTGGCCTTTCTGCGGCGGCTGCTGGCCGCTCTGCTGGGCTTGCTGCTGCTGTTGACCACCATTGACCGGGTGGAGCTGCGCATCGAGCTCATCAAGGGCTTTGGCCAGCGCCTGCGCCTGGGTCTGTGCAAACGGGCTGATGTTCGGCTGGGCCGGGGTCGCGGCGGCCGCTTGTTCGGCGGACTTGGCGGCGGACTGGGCGGCGGCGGTGGTCTCCTGGGCGACTTGCGGGGTGGCGTTGCCGGGCTCGGTCTTGGTGGCCTTGGCGGTGGCATTGACCTTGGTGCTGGCGTCCTTCACCTGCTTGGCGGCGTCCTTCTGGCCCAGGCGGTCTTCGTGACGCGCGACGCGCTCCAGATTGTTGCCGGCATCTTCGGCGGCGGTGCCCAGCATGCCAGGCTGGTTGGCCTTGGCCTTGAGTTCCTGCTCGGATTTTTGTGCGGTGTCCTTGGCAAGTTCCGCCAGCGCCTTCTGCATGGCGGGGCTTTTGTGCAGCTGCTTCTCCAGTTCGGCGAGGGCCTTCTGCGGATCGTTCTTGGCATCCTGCGAGACATCGGCGAGTTCCTTCGCCTTGTCATAGGCCTCGTCGAGCGGCTGTTCCACGCCGAGGTCTTTTTCCATCTGCTCAAGCTGCGCGAGGGCGTCCTGGGGCACTTCCTCGCCCTTTTCCATTTTGGCAAAGTTGTCCGCGAGCTTCTGCAGGGCGTCGGCGGTCTGTTGCTGCGCCTGGGCGGCTCTTTGCAAGGACTGGGCCTGGGGCTGCGACTGGGTGGCCTTGGCGGCCTGCTTCAAATTCTGCGCGATCTCGGGCGACTTCTGGCGCATCTGTTCGAGCGCCACATCGGCGGTGCGGGCGAGCTGCCGCTGATCCGCCTTGGCGAGCTGGGCGGCATTGGCTTCCTGGCGCAGGGCGGCCTGGAGGGTGTTCATCTTTTCGGCATTCTTGCCGGCTTCGGGTTGAATGTCCTGGGCCTTTTGCGCCACCTCCTCGACCGGCTTTTTGGCGTCGGCCTCCAGTTTGGCGGCTTCGGTTTCCTTCTGTGTCTCGCGCAGGTTTTTGGCCACCTGATGCATCATCTCGCTGACTTTCGGCGCGAGGGCGGCGAGCTGCTGGCGCGCGCCTTCGGCCTGCGGAGCGAGGGCATCGGCCACGTGCTGGGCCTTGGATTGAGCATCCGCCACGGAGGCGGGGCGTGGCGCAGGCTGCACGGGCTGGTTAGGCTGGCGCTGCGCGGCCTGGCGTTGCTGGTCCTGCAACTGCTGCGCGGCGTTGCGCGCCTGGTCGGCGGCCTGCTGCGCGGTGGCGGCAAGGTCGGCGGGAGCTTCCGCGCGGCGCAGCGCCTGCGGCAGTTGCTTCAATTGATCGGCGGCCTGGCGGGCGGCTTCCGCGTTCTGCTCGAGGTCGTCGCGCTCATTGCCTGCGGGTGGCTGCTGGGAGGCGGCCTCGGCCAGGGCAGCGGTGGCTTCCTGGGCGAGCTGATCGGCATCCAGGGTGCGGGTGATTTTAGCCAGGTCGGCAGCCTTGGTCTGCACGGCGTCGAGCGCTGCGGCGTTGTGGTTTTTGGCGGCTTCGGCGGTGTCCTGCTGGAGTTTTTCCGCGGCGCGGCTGGCCCGGTTCGCATCCAGGGCGGCCTGGGTGTTGGTCAGCGGATTCTGCTCGCGCAGTTCGCCCTGGTCTTGAAGCTGTTTGGCGGCCTGGGCAAGGTGCTGTTCGGCGCGCTCTTCATGGGTGATTGCATCCTTGGGTTTTGGGCGGGCACGGGCTGGCACCGGAGCTTTCGCAGCCTGGGCGGCCTGCTGCAGTTCGGCCTTGGCCTGGTCGATGGCGGCGAGCGCCGGGTTGTCCTGTGCTTGCAGGCGCTGGCGCATGTCGGAGGCTTTGCGCGAGGCGTCATCGGCGATGGTGCGGATGGCATCGGCGCTGCGCGCGAGGCGCTGGTGCAGATTGTCGGAAGCACCGTAGAGATGTTCGGGGCTCTTGGGCTGTGGCGGCTGCGGGTCCTTCGGCGGAGTGGGCGAGTCTGGCTTGTCGAGCGATTCATTGAGGTCGGTGGCGGCCTCGGAGATGTCTTTCTGCATGCGCTCCAGCGCGGCCTGAGTGCCGCCTGGCACCTGCTGCTTCAAGTCGGTGAACTCGCTCTTCAACTGCGCGCTGGCCGCCAGCGCCGCGCGCTGCTGCTCCTGCCACTTGGGGCGCTGCGACTGGTCGCGGTTGCCATTGAGCGACGTCTCGGTGAGGAGGGCCTGCTGGCGGGCGATCTGTTCCGTGGCCTGCTGGGTGATGCGGGCGGTGTCTTCGGTGGCAAAGGCTTTCGCCGCCTCATGCACGGTGCTGGCGAGGCTGGCGGCCAGGGCCGCGTCGCGTTTCAAGATTTCAGGGTTTTCCACCCCATCGCGGGTGTTCTCTTCCAGGCTGTGAAGCGAGTCGTGGCGCAGTTGCGCGACCTTTGCACCCAGCAGCCTGGCTTCCTCGCCATTCAGGCGGGTGGGCGCGACCTGGGCGGCTTTCTTGAGTTGCTCCCACAGATTGGCGGCCTGCTCATTGGCGCGTTCGATCTGCTGCTTCACACGGGCAAGCTGGGCATGGGCATCATCGGTCACCGGTTTGCCTAGTTTCTCTTGGCGCGCCACCTTTTGCACCGTCGCCATGGCCTTCATCACGTCGCGAGTTTTCTCTTCCAGTGTCTTCGCCATTTCGGCCAGACGGCGCGTTTCGGCGGCCCAGGCGCGCTTGGCGGGATCGACGGTCTGTTCAAGAATGAGGATGCGCAGCGGCGCGGACTCGGCTTTCTGACCCTTCAAATCCGTGGCGATGAGCTTGATGAGCAGGGTGTCTCCGGATTTGACATGCAGGGGTGCCATGGCCAGCAGATGCTGCACCGCCGCTTCCTTGCCCGGCTTGAAGGGCAGGGGGGTGGTCTTCCAATCCTCGCCGTTGAGGGCTTGTGCAAGCTGCACGCTTTTGAGTCCCACATCGTCGGACGCGGTGCCGCTGATGCGCACGGATTCATCTGGAAGCAGGCTTACCTGCTGTTCCGGTGGGTCAGTGATCTGCGCCAGCGGCGGCAGATCAGGCACCACGGTGATGCGCCACGAAGCGGCTTCGTCATTCGAGAAGCCGGTCTCGGCGCTGGTGAGTTGCACGGTCCACGCTTCGGCCTTGCCATCCACCGCCAGGACGGCGGCGAGCCGGCCTTGATCCTGTACGGTGATGTCAGGCGCGACCGGATGCGTGGGCATGTCGGGGTTCAAGACGATCCTGGCCTTTTGGATGGGCTGGTTCGCCTGCATCACGAGCTTGACGCTGCTGCCTTCGAGGACTTCGAGGTCACCATGGTCTTCGGTCAGCGTGACGGCTGTGGTGCCTGCATACGCCGGGGGTGCAATGGTCTTGATGAACTGGGTGAGGCGCGGCCGTGCGCGAGCGCTGAGCGTGTGCCAGGCGGTAAGGCCGTCGCTGGCGCGGATGCGGTAACGCACATCGGCCTGGCCCACGGGCAGCCTGCCTTCAAAACGCTCGGGGGACACCTTGCCCAGCTCCATGCGGCGCGTGCTCGCCGTCAGTTCACCATACTCGATGAAGGCCTGATCGATGCTCTGGCCGGTGATGCGGGCCGCCACGTTCACCTCCGAAGCGATGGGGGCCATGCCCGAGGCCGGGGTGGGGGCCTCGATTTCAATTTTAACGCTCGATGGCCGCTCCAGGTTGGCGAAGGGCAGGGCGGCGCGTGCCAGGAAACCGGGCAGGTGCAGCTTGGGCACGAAGCTCAAGGCGATCGCCACAGCCATGGCGGCGGCCAGACGCCAGCCCCAGGGTTTCAGCACGGTGGCGGGCAGCCGCTGCTGCCAGTCCACCTCTTTTACCGCGGCGGCCACTTCATCTTGCAAGCGCGCGCGGAATTCGACCGAGTCATTTACGGCAGCCGGGTCTTGCTGGGAAAGTTCGACTGCGGCGAGAAGCTTTTCACGCACTTCGGGTGCGGCGGTTTCGGCCAGGCGGGCCGAGCCCTGGCGATCGCCTGCGGGCTGGAGAAAGCGCAGCGCCATCTTCCAGGCGGCGATCAGGCTGCCCACATAGACCGCCAGCGAGCACCATGGGCGCAGAACTTCCGGCAGCAGAAATGCGCGGTCCAGCAGGGCGATGACGACGAGGGTGGCGATGCCCAAGGCAAGCCACATCAACCCGGCCCGCCGCCACAGCAGCGCGTTGTGACGGGCACGGAAGCGTTGCAGGGCTTCAACGGTGGCGGGACGAAGGGAAAGATCCATGATCAGGGCAGGGGGAGAGTACGCACAGAGAACGTCGGCTCGCGAGCGATGGTTACAGGATTCGGCGCGAGGCGGGAATGTCACTGCAAAGGACGGAAAGGGTGCGGCTGCGCCACAGAGCGATGTCAAGTCATCGCGCGCCCACATTTATTGAATTGCGCGTCCGCTGACTCATGGCAGCGATGGGAGCCGCAGGCTCTTTGGACTGAGGTGACTTGTCACCGCTTTGGGCCGTGGAGGCTTGCCGACGGAATAGTGGAGGTAAAACGCCAGGACTTTTTGAAGCGAAGCGGGTAGCAGCAAACAGCCTCCGATTCCCCACCGCGCGGACAAGTCCGCTCCGCCGCAAAGCGGTGACAAGTCACCGCAGTCCAAAGTGGCTGCGCCACGTGAGATCGAGCAATTTGCAGGTGTTGATGCGTGGGGCCGGAGACTCGCGAATTATCAGCGCACAGTCGCGGGCAAGGCCTTCGCCAGCGCCGCCAGGATGCGGGCGTGCGCTTGATCCACCTCGGCGGTTTCGAGGGTGCGCTCGGCGGAGCGGTAGGTGAGGGTCCAGGCCACGGACTTGCGGTCCATGGGGATCTTGGTACCGGTGGCATCGGTGAAGACATCGAAGACCTCGGACTTCACCATGAGCGGTTCCTTGATGCCGGCGAAGAATCCGGCGACTTGCGAGTGGGGCACGTCGGCAGGCACCTCCATGGAGATGTCGCGGGTGATGGCGGGGAAGCGCGGCAGCTCTTCAAATTTCGCCGGGCCGCCGCTGCTGGTGCGCAGGGAGCTGAGCACGAGTTCGGCCACGTACACCGGATGGCGTGCATCAATGGCACGGGCACGGGCGGGGTGAAGCTGGGCGATCCAGCCGATGCTGCGGTTGCCGGCGCGCACTTCGTGGCTGAGCAGGAAGGTGGCGTTGTCCGCCAGACGCTTCATTTCCAAGGACTGGCCGGCGAGGCCGGGCAGTGATTCGAGCAGGCCGCGCAAATCATACACATCGGCTGGCTGCGGGTCGCGGCCATGCCAGGAGCCGGGGGCGACCGGGCCGCTGAGCAGGATGGCGACGCGCTCGTCTTCGCGCGTGGAGTTGTTGGGCAGGCGCAGGAAGATGCGCCCCAGTTCGAAGAAGCGCAGTCGGCTCAAGCCCTGGCGGATGTTCAGCGCGGCGGTGGCGATGAGACCAGGGACGATGCTGGGTCGCAGGGTGGTGTGGTCCTCGCTGAGCGGGTTCTTCACCGGCTGGCTCCACTTGGCCACGTCTGGCAGGCCGAGGCTGTCGGTGAGCTGGGCGGTGGAAATCAGGCGCAGGGTCTGGGCTTCGAAGAAGCCGCGGTTGGCCAGCGCCTGGCGCAGCTGCATGGCGAAGTCGTAATTCTTGTCGGTGGCGTCGCCGCTGGCGAACACGGCCTGCTGCTTGGCCGGCACGCGCTCCAGGCCCACCACGCGGGCAAGTTCTTCGGTGAGATCGACGCTGCGTTGCAGATCCAGGCGGTAGCTGGGCACCTGCCAGCGCGAAGTGTGTTCACCGGAGGAAAGCTTGTGCAAGCCGAGCTTGGTCAGGATGCCGTGCATTTCGTCCGCACCGAGGTCTGGAATGCCAAGCAGACTGCGGGCGCGCGCTTCATCGAAATCGAGTTCGCCTGCGATCCGCGGCGCTGTGCCGGTGGCTTGGGTGACGGGTTCGGCGGTGCCTCCGGCGATTTCTTGGATGAGCCGGACGGCCAGTTCGGAGGCACCTTGCACCTGCTGGGGATCGACTCCGCGTTCGAAGCGGTAGCTCGAATCGCTGCTCAATCCGAGGCGGCGCGAGGTGCGACGGATGCCGGAAGGCTGGAAATAGGCGGCTTCGAGCAACACGTCGGAGGTGGTTTCGGTGACGCCGGTGTGTTCACCTCCCATGACGCCCGCAATGGCCACGGCGCGGGTGCTGTCGGCAATGACCAGGTCATCGGCTGCGAGCGTCTGCTCCGCACCGTCGAGAGTGAGCATCTTTTCGCCCTCGGCGGCCAGGCGCACGACGATGCCGCCCTTGAGCTGGGCGAGGTCGAAGGCGTGCAGCGGCTGGCCCATTTCCAGCAGCACATAGTTGGTGATATCCACCACGCTGTTGATCGCGCGCAGGCCCACGCTTTCCAGGCGGGCGCGCAGCCAGGTGGGGCTGGGGCCGACTTTCACGCCCGTGATGCGGCGGGCGGTGTAGAGGGGGCATGCGTCGCCGGCTTCGAGCTTGATGTCCGCTGCCGCAGCCAGGGTCGTGGCTGGTGTGGCATGGTCGCGCTGGCTTTTCAGCGGCAGGCCGGTCAAGGCCGAGAGCTCGCGGGCGAGGCCCAGGTGGCTGAGCAGGTCGGGGCGGTTCGGCGTGATCTCCAGATCGTACAGCACATCCGCCGGCACCAGTTCTTTGAAGGGCCGGCCAATGGGGGCGTCGGCATCCAGGATGAGCAGTCCTCCGGTGTCAGCGCCCACGCCCAGTTCCTTGCCGCTGCACAGCATGCCGTTGCTGGCGACCCCGCGCAGCTTGCCTTCTTTGATTTCGAAATTGCCTGGCAGGATCGCTCCCGGCAGCGCCAGCGGCACCTTGTCGCCCGCCTTGAAATTCTTCGCGCCGCAGACGATCTGACGCAGCGGTCCGGAGCCGTCGTCCACCTGGCACACGCTCAAGCGGTCGGCATTGGGGTGTTGCACGAACTCCCTGATCTGGGCGACCACGACTTTATCCGAGGACACGCCCTTCTCTTCCACGCCTTCGACTTCCACGCCTGCAAAGGTGAGCAGGTCCGTGAGCTGGGCGGTGGTGTAGGTGGACAGGTCGATGTGCGTGCTGAGCCAGGAGAGGGAAACTTTCATCGTAAGGGGCAGGGATTGTCGATGAAATCGGGGAAGGCTCAACTTCGGATTGGAGGGAAGTTTTTGGAGCGAAGGGGAGGGGGAGAGGGGGAAAGTGCGGAGTGCTTAGTGCGCAGTTCGGGCAGCTGGTTCGTATGCTCATGATACTAAATTGGCTCTTTACGCTTAATATTTTATACTTAATACTGAAGCCATGTTGCTTCCACGATCACCGATTGTGCCCCGCCTTCGCATGAGCCAAATCGTTTTTCTCGCCTTCGCGATGGTCATTGTCACCAGTGCTGCGGCCTTCGCTGCCGACAACGCCGCGGATGGAGTCATGAAGGAGTACTCCGCCGCTCGCGCCGCGGGTCTGGCGCGACTGGACGTGCCGTTCGTCCAGAGGCTTGAGGCACTCAAACGCAAGCACGTGCAGGGTGCCGACTTGGGCGGGGCCACCGCCATCGATCAGGCCGTCAAGAGCCTGACATCTGGAGCGGCAGGTGCCGATGTGCCCATCGACAAGGCTCTCCCTGCCGATGCCGCCGCCATCCTGCGAGAGCGTGCTGCGGACAGTCAGAGGGGCTTGATGAAGCTCAACCAGATCTATGCGGGAAAGATGCAGGCGACCAAAGCGGCGGCATTGAAAAGCGGTGACCTTGCGGGAGCCAATGCCGCCAGCACCCGGCTGGTGGAGCTGTCTGAAGAACTCAAGGTGCTAACGCCCGGCCGCCCCGCCGATCCGTCTGCCCAGGCGAAGGATGAGACGACCGTCGAAGCATATATCGATGGCAACACGGAACTGCATGTGAGCAAGCAGGGCTTGTTTTGGAAAGTGGTGGGAGGGGAGTCCAAACCCGGCAGGAACGACGACAAGAACTTTCCCTGCTACGTGGATTCACGCAAATGGCAGCCCGAGTGGAAGAACAAGTCGACCGACCGCGGGCCGGACACGAGCGAGGTGTATCCACTCTCAACGGCCTTCCCAAACCTCACTGCCGAAAAGGTGTCGGTCTCGGAGGAGCGCTTCGGGCGCAATGAGCCGAAGCACACGGGGATCACCTACGCCAGCCAAGGAGGCGATTTCGTGGTGACCATTCCCGATCCCGAAGCCGGAGCCTACTGGTATAAGATCAAAATCAAGGCAGTGAAGAGGTGAGGTGCCGGGTCAAAGGGCTTTCGGGATCAGTTCTTGCCACTTGATACTTCTGACTTCCCACTTCCGCCCTCACTTCCCGCTTGAGTCATCGCCCGCCTTGCATCATGTCCCTTGATGCCCGTCCCGCTGCTTGATGTCAACGCCCAGAACCTTCCCCTTGAAGCCGAATTAACCGGTGCCTTTCAGCGCGTGCTGAAGCACGGCATGTTCATCCTGGGCAAGGAAGTGGATCAGTTTGAAGCGGAGGTGAAGGAGTTCCTCGGGGTGAAGCATGCGCTCGGTCTGTCCTCCGGGACCGATGCGCTGGTGCTGGCCCTCATGGCCTTGGATTTGCAGCCCGGCGACGAAGTGCTGTGCCCGGCGTTCACCTTCTTCGCCACCGCTGGCAGCGTCGCGCGGATCGGCGCGGTGCCGGTGTTTGTCGATGTCTGCCCTGTCTGTTTTAACATGGATGTGAACGATGCGCGGGCCAAGATCACCAGCCGCACCAAGGCCATCATGCCGGTGCATCTGTTTGGCCAGAGCGCGGACATGGATGCGATCATGGCGCTGGCCGCCGAGCATGGACTGCGCGTGATCGAGGATGCGGCGCAGAGCCTGGGCGCGGCGTACAAAGGCCGGCAGACCGGCACGATCGGCGACTTCGGATGCTACAGCTTCTTCCCCAGCAAGAACCTGGGCGGGCTAGGTGATGCCGGGCTGCTGGCGACCAATGACGACAAGCTCGGCGAGTACGCGAAGATTCTGCGCGTGCATGGCTCCGCCCCCAAGTACTACCATCACCACATCGGCGGCAACTTCCGCATCGACGCCCTGCAGGCGGCCTTCCTGAGCGTGAAGCTCAAGCATTACAATCGTTACACCGAAAACCGCCAGGCGAATGCGGCCTTCTACAACCGGGAGCTGTCCAAGCTGCCGGGCGTGGTGCAGGCCGATCCAGCCCACTGCAAGTGCGCAAAGGCCCAGACGGCGGCGCTCGATGCCGCGCAGGCGAAGCTGGTGCTGCCGGTGGGCTACGCTCACAACACCCACATCTGGAACCAGTACACCATCCGCGTCCTGGGCGGCCGGCGCGATGCGCTGCGCGACTACCTGTGGGCCAGTAAAATCGGCTGCGAAGTGTATTACCCCGTGACGCTCGACCAGCAAAAGTGCTTCGCCCATTTGCCGGCTGACTCCCTCAAAGGCTGCCCGGTTTCGCATCAACTCGCCGCCGAGGTGCTAAGCATCCCGATCTATCCCGAACTCAACGACGAGCAAAAGCAGGAAGTGGTCGCCGCCATCGCCGGATTCCTGGCCTAACGCAGCGGTGCCTACTGCCATGCTGACCGTGCTTCACGACATCGCTGAACTGGCCGCCATCGAGAGCCCCGTAGTGCTCGCCATCGGCGTGTTCGACGGCGTGCATCTTGGGCATCAGGCCGTGATCCGCCAGGCGCAGGCGCGGGCCGCCCAGCGGGGGGCGACGCTGGTGCTCATGACCTTTGATCCGCATCCGATGCGCGTGCTGCGGCCAGGCTCCGTGCCCAAGCTGCTTTGCGCCACCGAGCATCAGGTGCTCATCCTGGCCCGCCTGGGCCTCACTCATCTGCTTCTGTGCCGCTTTGATGACGCCTTCGCACAAACTTCAGCCGAAGATTTCGTCCGGCAGCTGGCCGGGGCCTGCTGCAAGCTTGACTCCATCTTTGTGGGCGACACCTGGCGCTTCGGCGCCCGGCGCGGCGGCGACATCCGTCTGCTGCAAAGCATGGGCGATGAACTGGGCTTCGAAGCCTTCGGCGTAGCGGCGGTGACAGGTGGCGACAAAGTCATCAGCAGCACCCTGGTCCGCCATGCCGTGGAGCGCGGCGACTTTGCTGCGGCCAGAGAGTTGTTAGGTCGTGACTACACGGTGCTTGGCACGGTCATTGAAGGCCGCAAGCTCGCCCGCCAGTGGGGATTTCCCACCGCGAATCTCGATGTGCACAACGAGCAGCTGCCTCCAGCCGGCGTGTACGCCGTGAGCGCGCTCATCAATGACGCCTGGCATGCCGGCGTGGCCAATCTCGGCCACCGCCCCACCATCGCCGAAGCCGATGCACTGAGCTTTGAAGTGCATGTCTTCGACTTCGATGCCGAACTTTACGGCCAGCTCGTCGAGGTGCGTTTTGAAAAGCACCTGCGCGACGAAAAGAAGTTCGCCGGTCTGGATGAATTGAAGGCGCAGATCGTCCTGGATTGCGCGGAAGCGCGGGCAGTGGCTGCTATTTAACAATCACCTGCGAGCCCGGCCTGACGAGGCCGGGCAGGCGGATGGCGTCCCAGTTGGCGAAGCGCACGCAGCCGGCGCTCTGGGCGCGGCCGATGGTGCGGGGTGAGGCGGTGCCGTGCAGGCCGATGCCGGACTTGCTCAGGCCGGCCCAGAGGATTCCCACGGGGCTGTTGGGGCCCGGTGGGATGTGCATGGCCGTGGAATCGTCCCCGCGCTGACCTTCTTCGAGGAACTTTTTGTCGTACCGAAAATCGGGCGTGGTGGTCATGTTGACGATCTTCCACTGGCCGTGCGGGATGAACTGCGGCTTGCCCGGCGTGATGGGAAAGGCGGCGATCATGTGCTCGTTGTCATCGTAGATCGCGCCCATGCGTTCGGTGGTGTCGATCACGACAATGTGGTGGCTCAGAACGGCGTCTTCCTTGAAGCCCTGGTACTGCTTCACCAGCTCGATTTTGAAGGGGTGGACGCTGGGCACCTGCACCACGTCGCCAGGTTTGAGCTTGGTCGTGTCCAGGCCGGGATTGACCTTTTGCAGGAAGGTTTCGTCGGTGTGGAAGCGCTCGGCCACCAGTTCATCCATGCTGCGGTAGAGCATGGCCTTGTAGTTCTGCCAAAGCTTCGGGTCTTCAGGCAGTTCGCGATTGATGTAGGTCTCCATTTCCTCGCGCACGGTGTAATTGGCCAGGGCGACGGGCACTTTGGCTTCGGCGGCGCGGATGACCGGCTGCCAGTCATAGATTTCCTTGTGGCCGTGGGCGTAGTTCCAGTTCACCACTGCCTTGTAGCTGAACTCGCCGAGCACGCCGTCGATCTTGCCCGGTGTGAACAGCTCTTCATCAAGGAAAATCTGTACGCGCAGGATGGTGTCTTTATCGGCCGGCACGTGATGGCCCAGGCTTTCAGAGCCGTCATCGCGCTCGCGGGCAGGCTTGTCCTGGGCGGCAAGAGTCAGTGAGGCGGCGAGGACGAGCAGGAAGGGGATGAAACGCATGGTGGAACAGATCGGCTGCTGATACCGCAGGAAGGCCTGCGGATCAAAAGCCAAATGCGCGGGATGGCGGCGCGCCGGTTCCGGAATATTTCCTATACGACCTATTCCGAAGCGCTGGCGAGGCTGATCGGCCGTCCCTCATCGGCGCTGCGCAGTGCGGCCTGGCAGAAGGCCAGGCTTTTGAGGCTGGACGCGCCGTTGTTGGAAGGCTCGCGGTCGTCTTCGATGGCGCAGAGCAGTTCGCCCATGGCGCCCTCGAAGCCGCTTTCAAACCAGCAGCCTTGCAGGGGCACCTCCGCCTCCCCTTGAGCCGTCCACAGCCACACGCGCTGTTCGTTCAGGCCGGGGCCGCTGGCACGCAGGGTGCCCTGGCTGCCGGCGATGATGGTGCGGTCTTCCTGGCCGTGCTTCACATGGGCATTGAAGCTCATCCGCACCTGCGCGCCGCGATAATCGGCGATGACGCTGGCGAGAAAGGGCGGTTTCAGGGTTTGGAACGAAATTCGCTGCACACTGGCATACACGCGCTCCGGCAGCGCTCCGCCCATGACGACGGTGGCGATGTCGAACCAGTGGATGCCGAAGTCGGAGAGCAGGAGGTGCTTGATGTCTTCGAAGCGGGTGCCTGCGGTCCAGGTGTGATCCCAGTGCAGCACGAAGTCGATGCTGGCGACCTCGCCGATGAGGCCTGCGCGGATGGCGGCGGCCATGTAACTGAAGTGCGGCGCCCAGCGACCGTTTTGATTCACGGCGAGTTTCCGGCCCTGGCTGGCGGCCAGTCGGATCAAGCGTTCGCCTTCGGCAGGATCATCGACAAAGGGCTTCTGGCTGAGCACGTGCTTGCCGGCCCGCAGGGCGGCCTCAATCACGGGCACCCGGTCGCGGGCATGGGGGGTGGCATCGATGACGTCGATGTCAGGGTTTTGCAGGAGGTCGCGCAAGTCGGTGGTGGCGAGGGCTCCCGGGGCGAATTCATCGGCCCTGGCCTGGGCCTTGGTCAGGGTGCGGTCAGCGATCGCCACCACCTGCCAGCCCCGGCGTTGATAGGCGCGCAGATGGTATTCGGAGATGCCTCCGGCTCCCACCACGCCGATCCGCGGCTGGTAGTGACGCGGGTAGGGCGGGCGATAATCAAGCGCAGGCGCGGTGAAGCCGGTGGCGCTGGTCACTTTGCTCAATCCGTAGCCGGAGATCTCTTCGGTCATGTGGGGGAGATCAAAGCGAAGGAAAGCCTCCATGGCAAGGAAAGTGCTGCGCCCTGAGGCCGCATCAAAAACGACGCGTCCGATCGAGCTTATGCCGAAGCAGGGCCAAATTCGTCAAGGACAACACACAAATCCTCGATTATTCGATGCAAGTCATGCTTACCGGCATAGCTGCTGGCGAGCGGAGCTGAATGCCACCCTCCAAAAATCAACAGACTATGAATCTTCGATTGCTTTGCTTGTGGTTCGTCGCCGTTGCCTCGATCAGCTGGGCTGGTCCCGATCCTGTGAAAGTGGTGAGAGATGCTTTGGTCACGGGCACGGATACCGTGTCCTCGACAAATCTGGTCGGGAGCTTGTCGTCCTTGGACTCGTGGCAGCACGTATCAGCCACGATTGATGACTATGGGAATCTCCAGGTCACCACCACCGACACTTCCAAGCTTTACCGTGGAGGAACACGGTTGCCAAATGAGGTCACGACCGAAAACTGGATGTTTCCCCTCGCCAAGTTTTCCCGAGTTTTTGTGGAAACCGTTCCAGGATCGGTCGTGTATAATATGAGGATCGCAGGCTATAGCCGCCTGAATTTTGTGCTGCCTTCCGGTGAAACGTATCAGGCCCGGCTCTTGCTTCCTGGGGCGAGTCCGGTGCCAACCGAGCAGCTTTTGAAGGCTCTGAATAACCTGATCAAGCGGGCCAAAGAATAGATCGCGGCATCGTTCATGGCTCGTCGGCACCGCAGCTCGTGCTTTTCGAGGGACGTAAGCAGTGGCGGGGCGCCCAGCGGCCGTTTTGATTCACTGCGGGATTCCGGACCTGGCTGGTGGCGCGGCGGATCAATCGTTCGCCGTCGGCCGGATCATCACGGGCAGGCGCTGACGGCACCGCTGGATCCATAGCCGGGCAAAGGCAAGGGTGCACAGGGACCGGAAATCTTCCGGAGCCCGGTCAAATTTGATAAATTCCGTATCTCGTTACGTACCTTGACGTGACCCCCCTACTCATGAAAACCACTCCACGCCTTGGTTCTGTCTCCACGTTTGCCGCTGCCATGGCAATTGCGAACCTGCTGCCTGCCAATTCGGTTCCGGCTCCCGCACCTGTGGCTCCGTCTGCTGCCGTCGCCGCTGTGGATTTCGTCCGCGACATTCAGCCGTTGCTGGAGACCCGCTGCCTGGAGTGCCACAATCCCAAGAAGGTGAAGGGCAAGCTGCTGATGGACACCCTGGCGCACCTGACCAAGGGTGGTGAAAAGGGAGCCGCCGTTGTCGCCGGCCAGCCTGACAAGGGCGAACTGGTGAAGCGCATCACCCTGCCCAAAGGTGATGACGACATCATGCCGCCCAAGGGCGATGCGCTTTCCGCTGCGCAGATTGGCATGCTCAAGCAATGGATCGCCAGTGGCGCGAAGGTTCCCGATGGCCTGGTCATGGCGGCCAAATCGGCCGAGGAAATGAAGGCGGCTGCCGCCCTGCAAGCCAAGCTGGCGATGTTGCAATCCTTGGAAATCCTGCCCCCGGACGTCAATTTGGAAACCAATCGGGACAGTCACAAGCTGATCGTCATGGCCTACTTCAAGGATGGCACCACCAGGGACGTGACCAAGCAGGCCAACCTGCACGTGACCGATGCCAGGCTCGCGAAGCTGGATGGCGATGTGCTGCTGCCCATTGACGATGGCACCACGGAAGTGACTGCCAGCATCGGCGGTAAATCCGCCAAAGTACCCTTGCTGGTGAAGGATTCGAAGAAGGACAGGCCTGTGTCTTTCAAGCTGGATGTGATGCCCATCTGGATGCGCTCCGGCTGCAACCAGGGCGGCTGCCATGGCGCGGCCCGCGGCAAGGACGGCTTCCGTCTCTCCCTGTTTGGCTTTGACCCCGATGGCGATTACATCCGCCTTACTCGCGAAATGGTGGGTCGCCGCATCAATCTCGCCATTCCCGAAGAAAGCACGCTGGTGGAGAAGTCCATAGGATCGGTGCCTCACAGCGGCAACCAGCTTTTCGACGAAAACAGCCAGTACTACAAGACGCTGATCGAGTGGATCACGGCGGGCACACCGAAGGATCCCGACACGATCGCGAAGGTGACCGGGATCGAGATTTTCCCCAAGCAGGCCGTCATGGAAGGCAAGAATGCCACGCAGCAGATTACGGTGCGCGCCAAGTATTCCGACGGCACGGACCGCGACGTGACGAACCTCGCCTTGTTCATGTCCAACAACGACCCGACTGCGGCCGTCAGCAAGGGTGGTCTGGTGACTTCCGGTGATCGCGGCGAGGCCTTCGTCCTGGCGCGGTTCAACGTGTTCTCCATCACCTCGCAGATCCTGGTGATCCCGGACAACCTTAAGTATGAGCGGCCCAAGCTGGCCGAAACCAATTACATCGACCAGCTTGCCGACGAGAAGCTGCACAAGCTGCGCATCATTCCCTCCGGCACATGCAGTGATGCGGACTTTGTGCGCCGCCTTTACATCGACGTGCTGGGCGTGATGCCGAAGACCGAGGACGTGAAGGGCTTCCTGGCCGATGCCAGCCCGAACAAGCGTGAAGCACTGGTGGACGCGCTGCTGCTGCGCAAGGAGTTCACCGAAGTGTGGGTGATGAAGTGGTCGGAACTGCTGCAGGTGCGCAGCGGCGTGAACAACAACACCGCCCCCTTCTACAAGAACGCGCTGCTGTATTATAACTGGCTGCAGACCAAGATTGCCAAGAACGAGCCGCTTAACGAGATCGTCGTGGAGCTGCTTTCGGCCTCCGGCGGCACGGTATCGACTCCGGCCGTAAACTACTACCAGACCGAGATTGATCCGATCAAGGTCACCGAAAACGTTGCCCAGGTGTTCATGGGCATGCGCATCCAGTGCGCGCAGTGCCACAACCATCCGTTCGACCGCTGGACGCTGGATGACTACTATGGCTGGAAGTCTTTCTTCATGCAGATCGGTCGCAAGCAGACGGATGACCCGCAGGAAGTGATCATTTATAACAGCAAGGGCGGCGACGCCACGCACCCGGTCACCGGCGCACGTGTGGCACCGAAGTTCCTGGGTGGAATCGCCCCGGACCTCAAGCCCGGCGAAGACCGCCGAGTGGCGATGGCGAAGTGGATTGCCTCGCCGGAAAACACTTATTTCGCCCGGAACATTGCGAACATCATCTGGCAGCATTTCACCGGCGTGGGTGTGGTCGATCCGGTCGATGACGTGCGCATCAGCAATCCGCCCTCGAACCCTGAGCTGCTCGACGCCTTGGCGAAAAAGCTGGTGGATTACAACTTCGACATGCGCAAGTTCGTCAAGGACATCACCATGTCCATGACCTATCAGCGCTCCACTCTCACCAACGAGAGCAACGTGGGCGACAAGCGCAATTTCGCCCATGCCATGGTGCGCCGGGTGCGTGCGGAAGTGCTGCTGGACGCGATTTCGCAGGTGACCAATACGCCCAACAAGTTCCAGGGCCTGCCGCTCGGCGCGCGCGCCGTGCAGATCGCCGATGGCGCGGTCACCAATTACTTCCTCACCACCTTTGGCCGTGCCAGCCGCACTACCGTATGCTCATGCGAGGTGAAGATGGAGCCCACCCTGTCGCAGGCGCTGCATCTCATGAACGGCGATGCCGTGCATGAAAACATCAAGAAGGGCCGTGTGGTGGCTGACCTGATCAAGGAGGGCAAGCCGGACAAGCAGATCGTTGAAGACCTGTACTACCGCTGCTTTGGCCGCCTGCCGCTGGAGAAGGAGTCGAAGGCCATCAATCAAGCCCTTGCCGAGTCTGGTGACAGCCGGCAAGCCGTGCTCGAAGATGTGCTCTGGGCATTGCTGAATTCGAAGGAGTTCTACTTCAATCATTAAGGTCTGGTGCTCGGGTAACCAGGGGTGTTTTCAGCGCCCGGGAAATAGGTCCTATAGGACGAATAGGACCTATTCTTTTGGGGGGCTGATCTGGGCCCATACTGCATAAAGGGGTGGTGACCGAGAAATAGGTCCTATAGGACCTATTTTCTTCGAGGCTCCCCCAAGCCCCACGCTGCGCTTCTGCCGCTCGCTGCCGCTTTGATCAAATATCCACCTTGGGAGCTGCGGGAGAGGCCGCCGGGTGCGCTGGCATGACGTTTCGCCCGGTCAGCTTCCTGATCACGGTGTAGAACACCGGGGTGTAGAACACCCCGAAGAACGTCACTCCCAGCATGCCGAAGAATACCGCGGTTCCCATGGCTTGGCGCATTTCGGCGCCGGCGCCGGTGGCGCTGAGCAGGGGGAGGACACCGAAGATGAATGTGAAGCTGGTCATGAGAATGGGCCGCAAGCGCAGTCGTGCGGCCTCGATGGCGGCCTCCGCCGCCGTCATGCCGGGGTTGTGCTCCTGCTGCTGCTTGGCGAATTCCACAATTAAGACTGCGTTCTTCACGCTCATGCCCGCCAGCACCACGAAGCCGATCTGAGTGAAGATGTTGTTGTCCATGTTGCGCAGCCACACGCCCGCGATGCCGGACAGGAGGCACATCGGTACGATGAGAATGATGGCGGTTGAAAGGGCGAAGCTCTCGTACTCGGCCGAGTGCGTGAGCCAGACGAACAAGATGCACAGGGGGAAGATGTAGAGGGCGGTGTTGCCCGCCGAGCGCTCTTGATAGGCCAGGTCGGTCCATTCGAAGGCATAGTCTTTGGGCAGGGTGTTCTGGGCAAGGGTCTCCATGGCCGCGATGCCCTGGCCGCTGCTGTAGCCCGGCGCGGTGGTGCCGTTGATCTCGGCGGAAGGATAGAGGTCGTAGCGCTGGATGCGGTCCGGACCGGTGATGTCCTTCAACTCCATGACCGCCCCAAGGGGCACCATCTGGCCGCTGGCGTTGCGGGTCTGAATCCGGGAGATGTTGGAGGCATCGGAGCGGAACGGCGCATCGGCCTGCGCGGTGACATGCCAGGTGCGGCCCAGGTAATTGAAGTCGTTCACGTAGAGCCCGCCGATGTATACCTGCAGGGCCTGGAAGATATCCGTCACGGCGACCTTCTGCTCCTTGGCTTTGACGCGGTCCACGTTGCCATACAGCTGTGGGAAGCTGGCGCGGAACGTTGAAAACATGCCGCCGAATTCAGGGTGTTTGCGTGCCTCGACGATGAGGTTCTCCACGGCGGCCTGCAACTCCTGAGGAGTGCCGTGCCCGGAGCGGTCTTCGATTTGAATCTTGAAGCCCCCGGCACTGCCGATGCCGCGCACCGGCGGCGGCGGAAACACTGCGATGCTGGCTTCCTGCAAGCCTGAGAGCTGGTCGGAAAGGCGCTTGGCGATGGCTGTGGCGGATTGTTCCGGCTTGCCTGCACGCTCGCTGAATGCCAGCAGAGGAGTGAACATCACCCCGGCGGCGGAGGAATTGGAGCGCGAGAGAATGGAGAGCCCCGCCACGGTGAAGGCTCCGCGAACCCCTGGCGTGGCACGGGCGATCTGCGACAGTTTGGCCATGGTTTGCTCCGTGCGGTCGATCGACGAAGCGTCGGGCATCTGCACGTTGACGATGAGATAGCCTTGATCCTGGCTCGGGATGAAGCCGGTGGGCACGGTGTTGAGCCCATGATAGGCGAGCCAGACCAGGCCGACGTAAACCACCAGCGCCATCACGCTCATGCGCACCACCTTGCGCAGAACCTTGATGTAGAGCCGGTTGGAAAAATCAAATGCGCGGTTGAACAACCGGAAGAACCAGCCAAAGCAAAAATTGATCATCCGCGACAAAAGGTCCGGGCGTGTGCCGTGGGGCTTGAGCAGCAAGGCGGCCAGCGCCGGGCTGAGCGTGAGGGAATTGAAGGCCGACAGCAGGGTGGAGAAGGCGATCGTGAGGGCGAACTGACGGTAGAACTGGCCGGTGATGCCGCTGACGAACGCGACCGGAATGAACACCGCGGAAAGGCCGAAGGCGATGGCGATGACGGCGGGAGTCACCTCCTCCATGGCCTTGATGGCGGCATCGCGCGGGCTTAATCCGTGCTGGATCCAACGCTCGACGTTTTCAATCACGACGATGGCGTCATCCACCACGATGCCGATCGCCAGAACGAGGCCGAACAGAGAGAGGATGTTCATCGAGAACCCGGCGACCCACATGGCGGCGAAGGTTCCGATCAGGGACACCGGGATGGCCACCAGCGGTACGATGGAGGTGCGCCAGCTCTGCAGGAAGACCATCACCACGAGGGCTACCAGTCCGATGCCTTCGAACAGGGTGATGATCACATCGCGGATGCTGTCGCGCACGAACCGGGTCGTATCGTAGGGGATCTTGTAGTCCACTCCAGGCGGGAAGTGCTTCTTGAGCTGTTCCATCTTGGCGGAGATGGCATCGGCGGTTTCGATGGCGTTGCTTCCGGGAAGCTGGAACACGGCCATGGCGACGGCGGGATTGCCGTTGTACGTCATGGCGGTGCTGTAGTCTGCCGCCGCCAGTTCGGTGCGCCCCACGTCGCGGAGCAGGGTGGTGCGGCCATCCTTGCCCACGTTCACCACGATGTCGGCAAACTGTGAGGGCTCGCTGAGCCGTCCCTGCACGTTCATGGTGTATTGGAACTGCGTGGTGCCATGGGGCAGGGGAGGGGCGCCGATGACACCTGCGGCGACCTGGATGTTTTGCTCCCGCACCGCCGCCACCACATCCCCGGCCGTCAAGTTGCGCGCCGCGAGCTTGTCCGGGTCGAGCCACAGGCGCATGGCATAGTCGCGCACGCCGAAGATGTTGATGTCGCCCACACCCGGCAGGCGCGCGATCTCATCCTTGATTTGAAGCGTGGCGTAATTGCTCAGGAACACCGTGTCGTGCGAATTGTCCGGGGACATGACGGCCACCACGACGGTGATGTCCGGCGACGCCTTCTTGATGGTGATGCCCTGCTGCTGGACTTCCTGCGGAAGCTGCGGCTGGGCGATGGCCACGCGGTTCTGCACCTGCACCTGCGCCACGTCCAGGTTGGTGCCTACTTTGAAGGTCACCGTCAGCGACAGGTTGCCGTCGTTGGTGCACTGGCTGGACATATAGAGCATGTGCTCCACGCCATTGATCTGCTCCTCCAGCGGTGTGGCGACGGTTTCCGAAACCGTCTTGGCGTTGGCCCCCGGGTACGCCGTTGTGACGGTGACCGTGGGCGGGGCGATTTCCGGATACTGGTTCACCGGCAGGCCCAGAATCGACAGGGCTCCCGCAATGATCGTGACGATCGACAGCACGCTCGCGAATACCGGCCGGTCGATGAAGAACTTGGCGATCATCGTTTCGTCGCCTCCGTTGGCGGTGCTGCATCCACCGGCTTCTTCTCAGTCTGCGTCTGCGTACCCGGGCCGGATGACAATCCGACGTCAAAGCTGCTGAGCGATTCCAGTGACACCGGCACCTCCGTGGGATTGACCTGGCTGCCGGGCCGCGCCTGCTGCATGCCGTTCACCACTACTTTGTCGCCCAGCTTCACACCTTCAGAAATGGACCGCAAATTGCCAAAGAGCCGGCCCAGTTTCACATGCCGTGACTCCACCACATTGTCTTTGCCGAGCACCAGTACGAAGCGCTCATTTTGTTCCGTGCCCACCGCAATGTCCGGAATCAGGAGGGTCTGATAGGGTTTGCTGTTGGTGAGGCGCATGCGGGCGAAGGCGCCGGGGGTGAGCCTGCCGTCAGGGTTGGGGATGAGACCGCGCAGCTGAATGGTGCCGGTGGCGGCATCGACATTGTTGTCGATGAAATCAATGACGCCGCGGTGTGGAAAGCCGGCTTCGTTTTCGAGTTGGACAAAGCAGGGAATCTTGGCCTCCTGGAGATTGATGGTACCTTGCTGGGCCGCCAGCGCCTGGTACTTCAAAAAGGTTCGCTCTGGGACGGGCGCGAGGCAGTAGATGGAGCCCACGGACACCACCGTGGTCAGCAGGGTGCCCTGTCCGGTGCCGCCATTGACGGGATTCCCGGCCGTCACGTACATGCGGCTGACGCGGCCTGTGATGGGGGCCGTCACCTTCGTCCACTCGAGATTCAATGCCGACAGTTCTTCCGCCGCCTTGTCGGCCGCGAGCTGGGCCTTGGCCTGGTCGAAGCGGGCCTTGCTGGTGTCGAAGTCCTGTTCGGAGATGGCCTTCGTGGCGAGCAGTTTTTCGGAGCGTCCCAGATCGGCCTTTGTCAGGATCACTTGCGCCTCATCCTTGGCCAATGTCGCCCTCTTGTTGTCGAGATCAGACTTGAAGGGGCGTGAATCGATCACGAAGAGCACGTCGCCCTTGTGCACCAGCGCCCCCTCCTTGAAAGGCGTCTGCTCGATGAAGCCGCTCACCCGGGCCTGGATGTTGGCCGTCTCCGGGGCCATCAAGTGCCCTGTGTATTCGTCCCAGTCGCGCATTTCGCGCTGCACCGGCCGGCTGATGGTGACCGGTGGCGGCGGCGGAGCAGGGATGGCAGCGGGCGGTTTGGATGCATCGCAGCTTGCGAGCAGAAGCAGCGCGACCGCCGGGAGCGCCCATGGGTGCCATGCTCTCCCGCGATGATTCTGGGATGGTAGAGGGCCGCCATCTCCGCAAGGGATGGAAGGGCGTGTGGTGCCGGGTTCCGATGGGGTCATGATCGAGAGTGAGAGGATTTGCACTGGTGGTACGTCTCGAACATAAAAGGAGAGGGCATATCGCCAACAGATAATGAGCCTGAGTTTCGCAGGCTCGCAAGATCGGCCCTCGAGGCAAGGTTTTCATGAGCGCACTTCACTTGTGGCGCGCAGCAGTACGGCGAAAAGGCAGCTTGCAAAACAAACCTGTCACCCTACCTCTCCGGCGTCACGTTGGGAACGCGCCTGTAGCTCAATTGGTTAGAGCAGGGAACTCATAATTCCTTGGTTCTCGGTTCAAGTCCGGGCGGGCGCATTACTCGAAGTGAATGAGAGAAACCCTGACAAGCGACAAACCGCTAAGCAGGCTTCAAATGATCTCTTCGATCAGCCTGCCACGCACATGGGTAAGCAGTTCATTGCAGCTTGAGAAAGCGCAACGATCCGCAAGGCTGAAGACGCATCCCCGCCCCTCTCAGTCAATGATCGAAGGATCAATCATCTAAAGTTACATTTATGTTCTTGATTGGTGTCAAAAGTTGATAGCGTCCGCAGGATAGTCTGGTATGTCCCGCGTCATCAGTAGCTTCGTATCCGGGGTTCTGTATACGCCTCCATGAGTGAGGCGGGTGGGTTTGGATACCAACGTGCGCTTCTGAATCGGGCTCCGTGGGCAACAGAGGTTCAATACAATCCCCGCGCCATGCTTGCTCTCACAAGCCGCTCCCCCAGTTCCCGTCGTTTAACACCCAATCCCTGGCCTCTCGGTGTTCATCTGGGGTTGTGGGCTGCATCCTGCTGTGTGGGCCGGGGAACCGCCCCGGCTTCGATCCTTTTGGCTGTGCTCAGCGTGCAGACCACGGCGGGGAATGCCGGGTGCCCAGGCCAGGGGCGACTTCCAAAGCTGTCTGAATCAAGCTCAATCAAAACTGAATCCAGCCTGCCTACCAGCAAGCAGAAACTCTCTTCTCTCTAGCGCACTCCATGAACCCGCCTTGCTTGCCAGCCCGCCGCCACTGCATCCGCCTGTTTACGCTTCTCCTCGCCGCCGCACTCACGCTGCTGGCCGGTGCCCCAAACAGGGCGCTCGGCGCGGCGGGCGATCTGGATTCTCTCGATGCCAATATCGTCGGCACCGCCGTCTATAGCGTGGCGGTGCAACCGGATGGGAAGACGATCATCGCGGGGTTATTCAGCTCCGTGCTGGGTGTGGCGCGCAACAACATCGCCCGCCTCAATGCCGATGGCACGCTGGACGCGGGCTTCGATCCCAACGCGAACAACACCGTCTTTAGCGTGGCGGTGCAGGCGGACGGGAAAATTTTGCTCGGAGGGCAGTTCACCAGCCTGCAGCCCAACGGGGCGGGCAGCGCGACCCCGCGCAACAACATCGCGCGAGTGAATGCCGACGGCACGCTGGACACGGGCTTCGATCCCAAGGCGAGCGGGAGCGTCTTTAGCGTGGCGGTGCAGGCGGACGGGAAGATTTTGCTCGGGGGCAGCTTCACCACCCTCCAGCCCAACGGGGCGCCCAGCGCGACCGCGCGCCATGACATCGCGCGAGTGAATGCCGATGGCACGCTGGACGCGGTCTTCAATCCCAACCCGAACAGCACCGTCCTTAGCGTGGCGGTGCAGGCGGACGGGAACATTGTGCTCGGGGGTAACTTCACCGCCCTCCAGCCCAACGGGGCGCCCAGCTCGACCACGCGCAGCCACATCGCGCGATTGAATGGCGATGGCACGCTGGACGCGGGTTTTGATCCCAACGCGAGCGGCAACGTCAATAGCGTAGCGGTGCAGGCGGACGGGAAGATTCTGCTCGGGGGCAGCTTCACCACCCTCCAGCCCAACGGGGCGCCCAGCACGACCGCGCGCAACCGCATCGCGCGAGTGAATACCGATGGCACGCTGGACGCGGGCTTCGATCCCAACGCGAGCAGCAGCGTCTTTAGCGTGGCGGTGCAGGCGGACGGGAAGATTCTGCTCGGGGGCCAGTTCTTCGGCCTCCAGCCCAACGGGGCGGTCAGCGGGACCACGCGCCAGTTTATTGCGCGAGTGAATGCCGATGGCACGCTGGACGTGGGCTTTGCTCCCAGCACGAGCAGCCGCGTCTATAGCATGGCGGTGCAGGCGGACGGGAAGATTCTGCTCGGGGGTGGGTTCACCATCGTCCAGAGCAGCGGGGGGGGCAACGCGACCAACCGCAATTTCTTCGCGCGGTTGCTGAATGACGCAGCAACCCAGACGTTGAGCTCGCCGGACTCGACCCAGATCAGTTGGAGCCGCGGTGGCAGTTCGCCCGAAGTCTCGCAGGTGACCTTTGAGCAAAGCACGGACTTTGGCGTGACCTGGACGCCCCTGGGAAGCGGCAGCCGCGTGGGCACCACGTCCAACTGGCAGCTTACCGGCCTCTCCTTGCCCATCAGGGGGACGATGCGCGCCCGTGGCCGCACCACCGGCGGCTATGAGAACGGCGGCTCCGGCCTCGTGGAGGCCACGGCGAGCTTTGGCCCCATCCCCACGGTCACGCTAGCCAGCGCCAATCTGCCGTTGAATGCGACGACGATGACGATCACCGGCAGCAACTTCAGCACCACCCCAGGGAACAACACCGTGGTCTTCAATGATGGCGCAACGGGGCACGTGACGGTGGCGACGGCCACGACCTTGACGGTCGTCTTCGACACGTTGCCGACGGCTGTCGGATCTCTCACGGTCGTGGTCACGACCGATGGCGTCCCCAGCGGCGCGGCGGTGCAAGTGGCCACCATGGCGGTACCTGGGCCGGGCGATCTGGATTCTCTCGACGCCAATCTCGACGGCTCGGTCGCTGCCTCGGCCGTGCAGCCGGATGGGAAAACGATCATCGCCGGGAGCTTCAGCTCCGTGCTGGGTGTGGCGCGCAACAATATCGCCCGCCTCAATGCCGATGGCACGCTGGACGCGGGCTTCGATCCCAACGCGAGTGGCATAGTCTTGAGCGTGGCGGTGCAGGCGGACGGGAACATTCTGCTCGTGGGTTCCTTCCACACCCTCCAGCCCAACGGGGCGCCCAGCGCGACCCCGCGCAACTACATTGCGCGAGTGAATGCCGATGGCACGCTGGACGCGGGCTTCGATCCCAACGCGAACAACCAAGTCAATAGCGTGGCGGTGCAGGCGGACGGGAAGATTCTGCTTGGGGGGTTCTTCACCACTCTCCAGCCCAATGGGGCGCCCAGCGCGACCACGCGCAACAGCATCGCGCGAGTGAATGCCGATGGCACACTGGACGCGGGCTTCGATCCCAACGCGGACGCCTACGTCACTAGCGTGGCGGTGCAGGCGGACGGGACGATTCTGCTCGGGGGGGGGTTCACCACCCTCCAGCCCAACGGGGCGGGCAGCGCGACCACGCGCAACTACATTGCGCGAGTGAATGGCGATGGCACGCTGGACGTGGGTTTTGATCCCAAGGCGAGCAACACCGTATTGAGCGTGGTGGTGCAGGCGGACGGGAAGATTCTGCTCGGGGGCTATTTCACCAGCCTGCAGCCCAACGGGGCGGGTAGCGCGACCACCCGCAATCACATCGCGCGAGTGAATGCCGATGGCACGCTGGACGCGGGCTTCGATCCCAACGCGGACGACTACGTCATTAGCATGGCGGTGCAGGCGGACGGGAGGATCCTGCTCGGGGGTGGCTTCTACAGCCTGCAGCCCAACGGGGCGGGCAGTGCGACCGCGCGCAATCGCATCGCGCGAGTGAATGCCGATGGCACGCTGGACGCGGGCTTCGATCCCAACGCGAACATCGCTATCAATAGTGTGGCGGTGCAGGCGGACGGGAAGATTCTGCTCGGGGGTGCCTTCACCACCCTGCAGCCCAACGCGGAGGTCAGCGCGACCACGCGAATTGGTTTCGCGCGACTGCTGAATGACGCAGCGACTCAGACGCTGAGCCCGCCGGACGCGACCCAGATCAGTTGGACCCGCGGTGGCAGTTCGCCCGAAGTCTCGCAGGTGACCTTTGATCAAAGCACGGACTTTGGCGTGACCTGGACGCCCCTGGGAAGCGGCAGCCGCGTGGGCCCCACGTCCAACTGGCATCTCACTGGCCTGTCCTTGCCCGCCAGCGGCCAGTTGCGCGCCCGTGGCCGCACCACCAACGGCTATCAGAACGGCGGCTCCGGCCTCGTGCAGGCCACGGCGAGCTTTGCCTTCCCCACGGTGACTCTAGCCAGCGCAAAACTGCTGTTGAATGCGACGACGATGACGATCACCGGCAGCAACTTCAGCACCACCCCAGGGAATAACACCGTCGTCTTCAACGATGGCGCAACGGGGCACGTGACCGCGGCGACGGCCACGAGCTTGACTGTCGTCTTCGATACGCTGCCGACGGCTGCCGGATCTCTCACGGTCGTGGTTACGACCAACGGCGTCTCCAGCGGCTCGGCGGTGCAGGTGGCCACCATCGCGGCACCTGGGCCGGGGGATGTCGATTCTCCCGATGCCCATCTGGATGGCGGCAGCTACGGCCTTGCCTCGTCCGTGCAACCGGATGGGAAGACGATCATCGCCGGGGGCTTCAGCTCCGTGCAGGGTGTGGCGCGCAACAACATCGCCCGCCTCAATGCCGATGGCACGCTGGACGCGGGCTTCGATCCCAACCCGAACGATGCCATCTATAGCGTGGCGGTGCAGGCGGACGGGAAGATTCTGCTCGTGGGCTACTTCACCACCCTCCAGCCCAACGGGGCGCCCAGCCCGACCACACGCCACTTCATCGCGCGAGTGAATGCCGATGGCACGCTGGACTCGGGCTTCGATCCCAATGCGAACAGCTACATCAATAGCGTGGAAGTGCAGGCGGACGGGAAGATTCTGCTCGGGGGGCAGTTCACCGCCTTGCAGCCCAACGGGGAGTCCAGCGCGAGCACGCGTATCTCCTTCGCGCGACTGCTGAATGACGCAGCGACGCAGACGCTGAGCGCGCCGGATGCGACCCAGATCAGTTGGACCCGCGGTGGCAGTTCACCCGAAGTCTCGCTCGTGACCTTTGATCAAAGCACGGACAGCGGCGTGACCTGGACGCCGCTGGGAAGCGGCATCCGCGTGGGCACCACGTCCAACTGGCATCTCACCGGCCTCGCCCTCACTGGCAGCGGCCAGTTGCGCGCCCGTGGCCTCACCACCGGCGGCTTTGAGAATGGTGGTTCCGGCCTCGTGGAGGCCACGGCGAGCTTTGCCAGCGGCCCCGCAGTCACGGTAGCCAGCGCCAAACTGCTGTTGAATGCGACGACGATGACGATCACCGGCAGCAGCTTCAGCACTACCCCAGGGAACAACACCCTCGTCTTCAACGATGGCGCGACGGGGCACGTGACGGTGGCGACGGCCACGAGCTTGACGGTCGTCTTCGATACGCTGCCGACGGCTGCCGGACCTCTCACAGTCGTGGTTACAACCAACGGCGTTTCCAGCGGCGCGGCGGTGGAGGTGGCCGCCATGGCGGCACCTGGGCCGGGGGATGTCGATTCTCTCGATGCCAATATCGTCGGCATCTTGGTCGCTGCCTCGGCCGTGCAACCGGATGGGAAAACGATTATCGCCGGGAGCTTTAGCTTCGTGCTGGGTGTGGCGCGCAACAACATCGCCCGCCTCAATGCCGATGGCACACTGGACGCGGGCTTCAATCCCAACGCGAACAGCATGGTCCAGAGCGTGGCGGTGCAGGCGGACGGGAAGATTGTGCTCGTGGGCCAGTTCACCAGCCTCCAGCCCAACGGGGCGGCCAGCGCGACCACGCGCAATTGCATAGCGCGAGTGAATGCCGATGGCACGCTGGACGCGGGCTTCGATCCCAACCCCGCGAGCGGTCCCGTCGTGAGCGTGGCGGTGCAGGCGGACGGGAAGATCCTGCTCGGAGGTTTCTTCAGCACCCTCCAGCCCAACGGGGCGGCCAGCGCGACCACGCGCAACAACATTGCGCGAGTGAATGCCGACGGCACGCTGGACGCGGGCTTCGATCCCAACGCAAGCGATGTCGTCTTGAGCGTGGCGGTGCAGGCGGACGGGAAGATTGTGCTCGGGGGCCAGTTCAACAGCCTCCAGCCCAATGGGGCGGCCAGCGCGACCACGCGCAACTTCATTGCACGAGTGAATGCAGACGGCACGCTGGACGCGGGCTTCGATCCCAACGCAAGCGGTCCCGTCCAGACCGTGGTGGTGCAGGCGGACGGGGAGATTCTGCTCGGAGGCCTGTTCACCACTCTCCAGCCCAATGGGGCGCCCAGCGCGATCACGCGCAACTTCATCGCGCGAGTGAATGCCGCTGGCACGGTGGATGCGGGCTTCGATCCCAACGCGAACAACGCTATCAATGGCGTGGCGGTGCAGGCGGACGGGAAGATTCTGCTCGGGGGTAACTTCAACAGCCTCCAGCCCAACGGGGCGGGCAGCGCGACCACTCGTAATCGAATCGCGCGAGTGAATGCCGATGGCACGCTGGACGCGGGCTTCGATCCCAACGCGAACGATACCGTCTTTAGCGTGGCGGTGCAGGCGGACGGGAAGATTCTGCTTGGAGGGCAGTTCTCCACCCTCCAGCCCAACGGGGAGGCCAGCGCGACCACGCGCAACTCCTTCGCGCGGTTGCTGAATGACGCCGCGACCCAGACGCTGAGCGTGCCAGACTCGACCCAGATCAGTTGGAGCCGCAGTGGCAGTTCGCCCGAAATCTCGCTGGTGACCTTTGAGCAAAGCACTGATTATGGCGTGACCTGGACGCCCCTCGGAAGCGGCAGCCGCGTGGGCACCACGTCCAACTGGCAGCTCACCGGCCTGTCCCTGCCCGCCAACGGCCGGTTGCGCGCCCGTGGCCGCACCTCCAGCGGCAATCAGAACGGCAGTTCCGGCCTCGTGGAGGCCGCGGCGAACTTTGGCGTGCCCCCCGCCATCGCCACCCTTTCGAGCCTCATCGTCAACGGCGGCATCCTCAATCCCGCCTTTGCCAGCGGCACCACCACCTACACGGCCGGCGTGTCAAATATGAGCAGCATCACAGTGACGCCGGTAGCGACGGACCCTCTCGCCACCGTGCAGGTACGGGTGAACGGCGGTGGTTACGTCAGTGCCGGCAGCTCACTGGCCATTCACGTGGGGGCCAACACGGTGGATGTGACCGTCACGGCCGAGAACGGGGTGACGACCCTGACTTACACCACCACGGTCACACCCGGTTTTGTGGCCAACAGTGCTGTTATGTTCACCGCTTCTTCCGGCACGGGTGCCGGGGCTGATGGGGCTCCCGGTACTGGCGGATTTGGCACGACCGTAGGCACCTGGGACAGCATCCGCAGCGGCATGGTTATTTCCAGCACCGGTGCCATCGCCTACCGCGGCCATCTCAATGAGACTGGCGCGATCAATGCGTTGAACTATCAGGGCATCTGGAAGAGCCCGGATGGCACGGCCGCGAATACCTACCTGCTGGCCCAGAGCGGCAGCGTCGCGCCTGACGTGGGCAGCGCCGTATTCGACCTGCTGCCGACCAATCCCTATATTAACAACCTGGGCCAGACCTCCTTCGTGGGGTTCCTGCGTGTCAATATTGGCGGCGTAACCAGCAGCAACGACAGCGGCATCTGGTCCGAACTGGGCACCGGTGCCGGCGGGCTGAAACTGATGTTGCAACAAGGGCAGATCCTCGGCGCGGACACGATCACGCAGGTGTCGCCCACGGCTTGGATCGCGTGTTCCCAGCCCGCGACGACGTCCGCCACCGCCTATGCGGCCTTTGCCGTGCAGTTCAACGGGTCCAGCGCCAGCCCCGGCAGCGCGCTGCTGCGGGTGACCTCCACGCCCGGGTCAATCGCCCCCGCGATTGTGGCCAGGGAGGGTGACGCAGCCCCCGGTTCGGGTGGGACGTTCGCCTCCTTCATGGGCAATTCCAGTGATCCACGCATGGACGGGGCAGGGGATGTGGCCTTCCTTGGCTACCTGCAGGCGGGCGGTTCCGGCATCTGGTATCAGGCTGCGGGCGCAAGCTCGCCCAGCGTGGTGGCCTACGCCGGCGAAGCCACGCCCACAGGTCCTGCGGACACCTTTACCGGTTTCGAGCGGCCCTCACTGGCTTCGACCAGCGGCCAGATCGCTTTCCGGGCCTTCCTTGCCAGCGGGCATAGCGTCTGGACGGGCAATCCCGCCACGCCGGGCGCACTGGTTGCCGTGGCCAAAACAGGTGACACCGCCATCGCCGGAATGCCCGGCGGCTTGCATTTGAACAGCATCTGGAGCCCGTTCAGCAATGCCAGCGGCAAAGTCGCCTTCCGTGTAAGCCTACTGGGCGGCGCGGGAGAACCCCGCGCCATTGTGACGGACACCAGCGGCACCTTGACGGTCATTGCCAACGTCGGCGACGCGGCTCCGGGACTGGGAGCGGACACGTTTGCCAACTTTGACCACCCCGTCATTGGCGACGGTAACCAGGTGGCGTTCAGCGCGAGCACCGCGGGTGGTGTGGTGGGCCTCTGGAAGCAGGCGGCAGGCGGCGGAGCGCTGAGCCCGGTGCTAAAGGTGGGCGACGTGATCACCAGCGCCGGGGTTACCAAGGCAATCGCCGCCTTCATCGTGATCGGCACCGCGTCTGGCGACCGTCTCAATGAGGTGACCTCCATGGATGCCGCCGGCCATATCCTGGTGTACGTGACCTTCTCCAGCGGTGAAACGGGAATCCTGCTCACGGCACCGTGAGGCGTTGAGGATTGATCCGGCCCTCCGGCCGTCCCCTTCGGGCTGCCTTCGGCGGTCTGTCCCGCTCCGCTCGGCTGCGGATTGGGAAACCAATAAACCAATAAACCAATAAACCTACAAACCGCTAAACCGATAGACAGGCTTCAAATGATCTCATCGATCAGCCTGCCGCCCACATCGGTGAGCAGTTCATTGCGGCCGTTGTGGAGAAAGGTCTGCTCGTTGTAGTCGATGCCCATCTGGTGGAGGATCGTGGCGTGGATGGCGTGGATGTGGCAGCGATTTTCCACTGCCCGCAGGCCGATTTCATCGGTGGCACCGACGACGGTGCCGCCTTTGATGCCTCCGCCGGACATCCACATGGAGTAGCCGTTGGGATTGTGGTCGCGGCCCTTGCCGCCGCCTTTGCCTTCCGCCAGTGGGGTGCGGCCAAATTCACCGCCCCAGACGACGAGCGTCTCATCGAGCATGCCGCGCTGCTTCAAGTCCTTGATGAGCGCGGCTGCGGGCTGGTCAGTGGCCCGGCACATGCGGCCATGATTGTCTTCCAGGTCGGAATGCGCATCCCACTGCTGGGTTTGCGGGTCGCCGCCGCCGCCAAAAACCAGGACGAAGCGCACGCCGCGTTCGACCATGCGGCGGGCGAGCAGGCAGCGCCGCCCAAAGTCATCGGTGGCGGGGTTGCCCACGCCATACATGTCGAGTGTAGCCTTGGATTCGCGAGTGATGTCCACAGCCTCCGGCGCGCTGGCCTGCATGCGAAACGCCATTTCATAGCTGGCGATGCGGGCGGCCAGTTCGGTGTCCGCCGGGTTGGCGGTGGCCGCGTTCATCTGGCGGATCGCATCAATGGTCTTGCGATAGTGCCGGCCATCGTGGCCTTTGGGCGGCAGCAGATCGAGGATGGGCGATTTGCCGTTGCGCAGCACGGTGCCGGAATTGGCGACTGGCAGGAAGCCTGATCCAAACACCGGCTTGCCGCCTTCGGTCACGCCGTCTTTGGATGGCAGCACGACATAGGCGGGCAGGTCTTTGGCTTCGCTGCCCAGCCCATAGGTGACCCATGAGCCAAGGCTTGGGAAGCCGGACACCACGCGCCCGGTGGAGAGCTGATACTGGGCTGACTCATGAATGAAGCTGTCGCAGTAGCATGACCGGATCACGGCAATGTCATCGGCCACGGAGCCGATGTGCGGCAGGAAATCGGAGATTTCCGTGCCGGACTGGCCATGCTTGCGGAACTCGCGGCGGCTGGCCAGGACAATGTCCGTCTCGCGAATGAACTGCGTCTCGATGGAGCCGAAACTTTTCGGCAGGCGCTGGCCGTGAAGCTTCTTGAGCAATGGCTTGGGATCGAGCAGATCGACGTGGCTGGGCCCGCCGGACATGAACAGGAAGATGCAGGACTTGGCGCGTGGCTGGAGATCAGGGAACGCAGGGTGCGGGGGCTTGTGCTCGGCCTTCGCCGCGGCGCGTGCCTTGTCCTGCTCCAGCATCCAGCTCAATGCCAGCCCGCCAAAGCCGGCGGCCGTGCGTTGCAGCATCTGGCGGCGGTTCGTCGCCATGTGCCAGTGCGGCTGTGGTAGATCAGTCGACATAGAGGAAGCGGTTCAGGTTCAGGAGCACATGGCAGTAATCCGCGAGTGCATCGGTGTGCTCCGAGTCGGCCATGTAGGAGCGGGCGATGCTGAGTTCCTTGGGGCCGGGGTCGCGGCCGCAGATCATGCGATAAGCCTGTTCCACGCGTGACTCACTGTCCGCAACCTCGCGCCGCAGCCGGTTCGCAACGATGGTTGCCTGCTCGATCATCCACTGGTTGTTGAGCAGGCCCAGGGCCTGCAGCACGTGTGTCGAATGGCTGCGCTCGGGGCAGGCGGTCATGGTGTCGGGCTGATCGAAGCTCTCGAGCAGGGGGATGTGGTACTTGCGTTCGGCAAACAGATAGATGCTGCGCTCAGTGTAGGACGAAGTATCCTTGGTCACGCGCCAGCCGCCTTTCTTGATCTCGACCAGTGCTTCGGGGGGTTGCGGTACGACCACTCCTTCACCGCCCATCTTGAGGTTGAGCGTGCCGGCATGGAAGAGGGCGCTGTCGCGAATTTCTTCCGCGGTGAGCCGGTGGCGGATGAAGCGCGAGAACAGGGCGTTCGTTTCATCCTTGGCCACGGCTTCCGGCGGGGCTTCGCTGACCTGCTGATAGCTGCGCGAGAGCACCATCATGCGGTGCATGCGCTTCAAGTTCCAGCCGCCGTCGATGAGATCCTGCGCCAGCCAGTCGAGCAGTTCAGGATGCGTGGGGGGTTGGCCGAGGCCGCCGAAGTTGCTGGGTGTGGCGACGATGCCACGCCCGAAATGCTGCTGCCACAGGCGGTTGACGATGATCCGCGCTGTTTGCGCCCGGCCGGGACCGACGAGCCACTTGGCCAGGGCCAGGCGCCGGCCGGTGGATTTCGCGGCCACAGGCGCAATGCTTTCGCTTGCATCCGCGTGCGGCAGGATGCCTGGCGCACGCGGCGCCACGCGCGCCTCTTTAAGGGTGATCTCGCCGCGCACGAGGGTGAAGGTTGCCGGGGCGACGCGCCCTGAATCACGAATGCCCCAGGCGGGTGGCAAGGGCGGCGGCAGCAGGGCTTGTTCGGCCTTTTGCTTGCGGATCAAGGTGTTCAACTCGCGGCGCTCATCCACGCTCAGGGCGGCCTTCACCTCTTTGTCCGAAGGCATCGTCGCGAGCTTCTTTTGAGCGCGCTCGCGCGCTGGCTTGAGCAGGGCCTGGCGCTGGGCTTCGAGGCTTGACAGGGTCTTTTGAACCTCGGCGCACTGCTCGAGCCATTGCTTCTGTGCCGCAGCGGACGCCATGGGCAGGGTCGCCGGTTCCGTTGCCTCGAAGAAGGCCTGCATGCGGTAATAATCAGCCTGCGGAATGGGGTCGATCTTGTGATCGTGACAGCGCGCGCAGCCCACTGTGAGGCCGAGGAAGGTGGTGCTCACGGCACCCGTCACTTCGACCATGAACTCCTGGCGGTTGCGGTCCAGGTTTTGATTGCCAGAGTTCGCCCGGAAAGGTCCCAGCCGGCAGAAGCTCAGTGCGGGCAGGGTCTCCAGGGGCACGTTGTCCATTTCATCGGCGGCAAGCTGCTCCATGACGAAGCGGTCGTAAGGCTTGTCGTTGTTAAAAGCGGCGATCACATAGTCGCGATAGCGCCAGGCTCCCTGGCGCACGCCGTTGGCCGCATAGCCATCGGTGTCGGCATAACGCACCAGGTCGAGCCAGTGCTGCGCCCAGTGTTCGCCAAAGCGCGGGCTGGCGAGCAGCCGGTCCACCACTGTTTCATAGGCATGGGGATCAGTGTCCGCGAGGAAGGCGGCGCGCTCCTGAAGCGTCGGTGGCAGGCCGGTGAGATCATAGGTGAGGCGGCGCAGCAGCAGGTCTTTCGCCACCTGCGGCGCAAAACTCAGACCCTTCGCCTCCAACTTTGAGAGGACGAAGCGGTCGATGTTGTTTGCCACTGCGGAGCTGTCCTTGACGACGGGCGGGGCAGTTGCGCTCAGCCCGCTGTAGGGGAATTTGCCCGCGTACTTTGGCGCGGGCGGCTTGGGCATGGCCATCGGCAGTGCTGTCGATTTTGCATCGCCTGGTACGCGCGCCGCAGCGGTCTCATCGGCATTGAAGACCGGCCACAGCTCATTGATCTGCGCGTTGTCGGGATCGCCGTGATTGGAGAGCAGCTTGAACATGAAGCGGCGCACTCTCTCCGGGGTCTCGAACAGATGGGTCTGCGACTCGCCGCCACTCTTCTGGGCACCGCGGTAGAGAACCCTGTCGTATGTCTCCTGGCCCTCCGCCTGCAGGCGGATTTCAAATTCACGTGCCTGCCATCCTGTCACTGCGGCGGCGGATGCCAGCCGTATGCCCGAGAGCTCGTGCTCCGCACCATCAAGGAATTCAAATTCAAACTCAAACGGCGGCCCCAGCGTAGTCTTCGACAGCCCGATGGCCAGCCATTCGGTCTTGGCGTCGCCATCGCAAATCGCCGGAGCCGAATCACGGTCGCCATTGCCCGGCCCGCGATAATTGATCAGCCGCAGCGTGGGCAGAGCGTTATCAACGTCTGCCGCCGCGCACACCGCCCCAGTCAGGAGAACAATGGCGAAAAGCCTGAAGGCGAGGACGCTGCGATTCATTGCGGGATTATACGCACTGGCGCGGCGGTTCTTGAGGAGAAATGGCAAGGGTTTCCGAACTGCCCTTGATCGCGGCCGAGACCTCTGCGTTGGCATTTTGCCGGAATAAGTCGTATAGCCTTTATATGACCTATTCCGGCATGCTGCCATCACCCCAGATGAAAGCCATGGTCTTCACGGATCCGGGGCAGCCGCTGGCATGCATGGAAGTGCCCGTACCGCGGCCTGATGAAGAACAGGTGCTGATACGGATTAGTGCCTGTGCGGTGTGCCGCACTGATTTGCATGTGATCGATGGCGAGCTTGCGAACCCAAAGTTGCCTCTTATTCCTGGCCACGAAATTGTCGGAGTGGTGGTCGAGAAGGGGGCGCGGGTGGACCGGTTCGCGGT
>Ga0118677_10001301_pt1 | contig 53436 bp, 44 predicted proteins | sample AliMusrvi5mmetaG_FD_86154 | JGI IMG/M metagenome (GOLD analysis project Ga0118677, IMG submission 86154) | reverse complement strand
GATATTTACAATGACCTATTTTACCTGATATTATTGAAGTTGCATAACCGAGTTATTTATTTTGAAGTTCGGTTTTAAGAACGTGGGGGACTTAGTAACAAAGATCAACCCCTACAACCTAAATCTTATCTATCTTATGAAAATAGAGGTCAATTGTAAGATAAATAAGATTGGGCTTTGGGGGCATTGCAGTGTAACTAAGGTTGAATTTAAAAAATTAAGATTTTTAATCCCAAATACTCGGGACTATTTATTTCTATGTTTATTATTTCTACCCACCTAAAACGTTATAAAGTCCCTTACATTTCTGGGGCGAGGGTTTATCATCAATTTAACAGGACATATTGTTTTTTTAGAAAACCTTCCCGCCTGCTTCGGGAAGGACATTTTGTCCGAAACCTTAGTAACAAACAAATGTCCCGAAACTTGCTCCAAAGTGCAGATTTCCGGGACATTGTCCTAATACTACGATTGATTGATTATACGATTCCCTGGGCGAGCATGGCATCGGCTACTTTTACAAAACCGCCAACATTTGCCCCGACGACATAGTTTATCTTATTTCCTTTTTTGCCATATTTCACACACGTCTCATGAATTTCTTTCATGATGCGGTGCAGATACATATCCACTTCTTCCTTGGGCCAGTTCATGCGAATGGAGTTTTGCGACATTTCCAATCCTGAAACTGCAACTCCACCTGCATTGACTGCTTTCCCCGGAGCATAAGTTATTGCTTCAATCAAATATTCAACGGCATCAGCTGTACAACCCATGTTCGAGGTCTCAGCAACAAGGTAGCATCCGTTTTTCACCAATGTTTTTGCATCTTCCAGATTCAACTCATTTTCGCAGGCACAAGGCATGGCGATGTCAACCGAACATTCCCATGGCTTTTTACCCGGAATAAATTGTGCACCGAATTCAACAGCGTAGGGCTGAACCACGTCATTATTCGAAGACCTGAGCTCAAGAAGGTACTCCACTTTTTCAGCAGTAATTCCTTCGGCATCATAGATGTATCCGTCAGGTCCCGAAATGGTAACAACCTTTCCGCCCAGCTCGTTTATCTTAAGGATGGCTCCCCAGGCTACGTTGCCAAAACCAGATACGCTGAATGTTTTACCTTTCACTTCTTTTCCCATGCTGCTAAGCATGTGCTGAACAAAGTACACGGCTCCGAAACCCGTTGCTTCAGGACGCACTAAACTGCCGCCCCAGCCAAGTCCTTTGCCGGTTAATACACCCGTAAACTCATTTTTGAGCCGTTTGTACTGTCCAAATAAAAATCCGATTTCACGACCGCCAACACCTATATCACCGGCAGGAACATCTGTGTCCGGACCGATATGGCGGAACAATTCTGTCATAAACGACTGGCAAAAATGCATGATCTCATTGTCAGATTTGCCTTTTGTACTGAAATCAGATCCACCTTTACCTCCGCCCATAGGAAGAGTGGTCAAACTATTTTTAAACGTTTGTTCAAAACCTAAGAATTTCAATACACTCAATGTTACCGTCGGGTGAAAGCGTAATCCACCTTTGTAGGGTCCTATAGCCGAATTAAACTCTACACGGAATCCACGGTTGACCTGTACTTCGCCCCGGTCATCAACCCAGGGGACACGGAATATGATTGTGCGCTCGGGTTCAACAATCCGTTCCAGAATCTTTGCTTTTTGATATCTTGGGTTTTTCTGGTAAACATCCCATATTGATTCTATTACTTCTTGAACAGCCTGGTGAAACTCACATTCGCCCGGGGTGCGAACTTTAAGAGCTTCCATGAAATCGCTGATGTCTGCTTTCATCTTTTTTAGAATTTTTAAATGACAGCCAAAGTTATGACTTTCGCGTGTTGGTTATTCCGAATTAAAAAAAACCAGGATAAATTGAACTGTCAGATAACCAGAAGAATAAAGATATTAAATTTCATGTTTAACAACATTGATTGACTTTCGTCATCCTTTCGGACGTCGATTCCTTCCTGTTTTTCCAAAAATAGCCTTTTTGCCTGAAAATCAGTACTTAAACTTACAGTTTGGGGGATTAAATATGCTAATATTGATTGGTTTGAAATCAATCTTCGTTAAAAAGTTGTAATATCTTATCAAATCAAAGCTTCTAATGTTATTTCGTTAATTTAAAATACCCGAAATATTCACCCGATAGGTACGGATTAATCCTGCATCAGGAATACAACCATCACAACCATTACAACATTTTACTTTCCTATAGGATTATGCGGGTATTTATACGGTCCTTCAAAACCGTTTAGCGATCCAACTTGTAGATTCGATCCATCAACTGCCATTTTTCGTCAGCGGTTGCTTCTGCCGAACTTTGCTGAAATCTGGATACATACGCTTCCCATTCGCCCTGGCGTGGCTTTTTGGCCAGTTCAGCCATCGCCTTATCATGATCGAAATCAACCACCGTATCCATAATCATAAACAATCGTGTGCCCTGGATATAGATTTCCATATCAATGATGCCCACTTCCCGCATTCCCTGCGTAATCTCAGGCCATGCAGCCCCCGGAGCGTGTACTTTTTTGTAATCTTCGATCAGTTGGGCATCGTCTTTGAGCAACAATGTTTTGCAGTATCTTTTGAATGAATTTAAGGGTGTCTTTCCCGGTTGTTCCATGATTAATCGGATTTATAAAAATTAAAAGAAAGAAGTCTCTTTTTGCCACAAAGGCTCTAAAACACTTAATTTCACTAAGTATACCAAATTGAATTATAACACTTTGTGTATCTTTGTTACATAGTGTCTTTGTGGCATTTCTTTGTTTTAGCATTTTCAGATAGACAAAAAGAGATTACTCTCAAAACTGAGCGTAATCTATATCTTCCCGGAATCAATGACCAGATCCGATCTTTATGCCGCTTACTCCTTCAGAGCCACTGAGTTTGGTCCAGAAGAATCCATAAAGCGCGATAGCCATAAAACAAACAGCTGGAACAACATATCCTGCCGACATGCCATCGATATCCGCAATTGCTCCCATCACCTTTGGCAATACAGCACCACCCATAATGGCCATTACTATGAATGAAGAGGCCAGCTTTGATTTTTCTCCCAATCCCCAAATGCCCAAAGAGAATATAGTTGGAAACATAATAGACATAAAGAAGAAACTGAAGAATACTGCTGCTACTGATATCCAGCCTAGTTTGGCTACAATTACAAACATTAATAACACATTAATAGAGGCATATAAGCCAAGCATGTTGTGGGCTTTCGTAACCCTTAAAATAAACGAACCGGTAAAACGACCCAAAAGGAACAATGGGAAAGCCATCCAGGACATGAGCGATGTAGCCCCTTTTTCAGTAATGAAATAGGCTCCATTCCTGATAATTGATCCATTTTCACCACCAATAAAGAAGCTGGATTTCAAGCTCTCGCTTATTGCCGGAACTTCTTCCACCATATAATTAATAAAGAAACTGAATATGCCGGCTTGCGCTGCCACGTATAGGAACTGTGAAATAGTTGCACCTGTAAAGTGAGGCGCCGACCACAGACTATTTTTATGAATCAACTTTCCTCTTTTAAGGGTGATAAAAATAATGGAAGCAATACCAAAAATACCGGTAAAACTATAAAATACCCTTGTCAATAGATGGTTTAAAGCGACCATCGCCTCAGGATTGCCAAGTGTCGCCCTGTCCATATAAAACAATTGAACAAAGAATCGGAAAATCATACCTAATGCAAAACTAAACATTATGGCACAAGCATATAAGAGTATGGTTGACAAAAGATTTTGTTGTCCAAAGACATCAACTTTGGCTGTATCAACTTCAGGATTGCTTTTATTATGATCATGCTCAACTATATCCGGCATCTTGCTCTTAACAAAAGCTATAATAAGCACTATAATTATAAGAGCAAGCCCTATATAAGGTATCCACATTGTTTTATGGGCTATTTCAGCATTTTGCTGAGCATTTTTTGTAATATCTGTATGATAAAAATATAATCCGCCAATAAATGGGGCAATTGGCCAACCTAGGGCATTGAAAGATTGTGCCAGATTAATACGTGAAGCTGAATATTTTGGATTGCCTAAAACTGTAGTATAAGGATTGGCAACAGTTTCGAGAAAAGAGAAGCCCATGGCTACCAGGCAAACGCCCAACAAGACCGCCCAGAACCCATCAATTTTGGTGGCGGGATAAAACCACAGACAACCCACTGCGGCTAAACTTAGTCCCAAAATGATTCCCCACTTGTAACCCAATTTATGAATAAACCATCCGGCAGGTAATGCCATAAAAAAATAGCCCAGATAATGCGAAAACTGAACATTTGCAGAGTCTGCTTTTGTCAGGTGGTAGTAATCCTGGAAATGCTTGTCCATGGTATCGATCAGGCTGTTCCCAACGGCCCACAATGTGAAAAGGAGAGCGACCAGAAAGAAAATAAATACATGATTTTTTCCGTCTTCAGTGGTAAAGAGACCTTTTTTTGTTTTTTCCATTTCGTAAAGAATAATTTTTGAGTGCTATTGGTTAAATATATTTAGGTATTTAGTTTGTCAAAAATGATTAAAAAAATCCGAAATGCCAAGTCTGCCGCCAGTTCATATGTCTTGCAAAGCTTTGCACTGCATAGAAAGTGCTGAGGAACATTTTTTGATCGTGCAAAACCCAATCTGCAAGCATAGATTATATTGATTGGAAAACTTGATTCAATGATCGGAATTCTAATCCAACCAGCTATCCTGTACTATGCTGCATCAGGTTGAAATTACCCCTTAAATTCATGTGTATTTGGTGAATAAAAAAAGCGGAGAATAGATTCCCCGCTTTTTTATCCTTGCCGGCTTTGTAGTATTACTGTATGAGGTTTAACCTGAAATTTCTACAGATGCCTCATACATTTCAGATCAGATTCTGTATAATCCTATACCAGACCCTGAGCCAGCATCGAATTGGCCACTTTTACGAAACCGCCGATATTGGCGCCTTTCACGTAATTTATCGAACCATCTTTTTCTTTGCCATATTTGACACACATTTCATGAATATTCTTCATAATGAGGTGAAGGCGGTCATCCACTTCTTCACATGTCCATTTCAGTCGCATACTGTTCTGCGTCATCTCAAGACCTGAAACAGCAACTCCTCCTGCGTTTGCTGCCTTCCCCGGGGCAAACAATGTTTTAGCTTTCAGAAATTGATGTACTGCGTCCAATGTACTTGGCATGTTTGCACCTTCAGAAACAACGGTACAGCCATTTGCCAACAGAGTCAGGGCGTCCTGCCCGTCAATTTCATTTTCAGTGGCGCAGGGAAGTGCTATATCACAGGCAACCGACCACGGTCGTTTCCCTTCCAGATATTCGCAGCCGTATTTGTCGGCATAATCTTTAATCCGCCCGCGAAGAATGTTTTTAAGCTCCATGATGTAGTCCAGTTTTTCAAGGTCAATCCCGTTTTTATCGAAGATCGTTCCTGAAGAATCCGACAGGGTAAGAATTTTTCCACCCTTTTGCAGAATCTTTTCTGCAGCATACTGGGCAACATTTCCTGATCCTGATATACAGACTTTTTTCCCTGCAATGGATTGATTGCGGGTTTTCAGCATTTCTTCGGCAAAATAAACCGCTCCGTAACCAGTGGCTTCAGGACGGATCAGGCTTCCGCCCCAATCAGTGCCCTTCCCGGTTAATACGCCGGTAAACTCGTTTCGGATGCGTTTATACTGTCCGAACATAAATCCGATTTCACGGCCGCCAACGCCAATATCACCGGCAGGTATGTCGGTGGAGGCACCGATGTGCCGCTGAAGCTCGGTCATAAAGCTTTGACAGAAACGCATCACCTCATTATCGGTTTTGCCTTTTGGCTCGAAATCTGAACCTCCTTTTCCGCCGCCCATCGGCAATCCGGTCAGGCTGTTCTTCAGAACCTGCTCAAAGGCAAGAAACTTCAGGATACTCAGGTTCACTGTAGGGTGAAAACGCAAGCCTCCTTTGTAGGGGCCAATGGCGGAGTTCATTTCAATACGGTATCCCCGGTTCACTTGTATTTCACCCCGGTCGTCCAACCAGGGCACGCGGAAAATAATGACCCTTTCAGGTTCAACCATCCGCTCCGGAATTTTTGCATTCAGGTACTTTGGATTTTCAAGCAGGAAAGGGGCCAGTGTTTCGATTACTTCTTGTACGGCCTGATGGAATTCGGCCTGAAACGGATCTTTGGCTTGAACGTAAGCCAAAAAATCGCTTACTAACTGTTCTGGATTTTTTGGATACATAGCATATAAATTTTTTATTCAAGTTATGAATAATGAATTACATTTTCTATGTATTTTATCAGTAAATAACTCTTTGTTCAATTTGTCAGTGTTTTGACATTTGGATAAGTTAGCTTATAAATTTGAATTTACAATTAGCAAAAAATTGTACTTTTGCAGTCAAACATTTAAAGATTGAATAATGAGCAAAGCAGAAATTTATACAAGCAAAGGGTTGATGAAAGTGGACTTCTACGATGAAGATGCACCGGGAACCGTTGCAAACTTTATTAAGTTATCTAAAAGTGGCTTTTATGACGGATTAACTTTTCATCGCGTGATTCCTGATTTTGTGATCCAGGGTGGTTGTCCCGATGGAACAGGCGCAGGCGGCCCGGGTTATAAGATCCCCTGCGAACTTGATGGCGAAAACCAGTACCACGACCGTGGAGTTTTATCGATGGCTCATGCCGGACGCAATACAGGTGGTTCACAATTCTTTATTTGCCACAGCCGCCGCAACACCGCCCACCTCGACCGCAAGCATACCTGTTTCGGAAAAGTTTACGAAGGACTCGAAGTGATTGATGCCATCCGTCAGGGCGATCTGATCGAAAAGATCGTCATTTTGGATAACCCGTCCTGATCGGACTTTACCACATTTAATACAAAAAAAATAATCGTTTAACGGATGGATGTCAGGCTTAGCTTGCATCCATCCGTTTTTTGCTTAAGCGCGGCCCGAACAAGGAAATCATAAAACCGTGGTGTAAAAACTTGCTTATCACTCACCCAACTCCATGCCTCATGTCCATTATCCCCAAACTTTCCCGATAGTATTGTTTCTATTCCCGGTCATGTCACTGCCATACCTCTTTCATACCTCTTTCGGATTAAATTCGAATTATATACGTATTATATTCGAATTTAATCCGAAAGAGGTATGAAAGAGATATGAAAGAAGTATGAAAGAGGTAATAATTTGTCTATTGGCGATTCTTTATCAATACTTAATCTGAACAGTAAGAATAACTGTAGGAAGGATCCGGTACTTTCCGGGGGAAATACACCCGGTGATATTAATTACAACGAAAAGAGTCTTCAGATATTGCAGTCGATTGCTATTCTGGCTCAATGCTTCCAACTGTTTTGTCATGGAATATGAACTCAGTACCCTTCCAATTTTTGAGAACTGGATAGCTGAAATAGGTATGAATAAAGTCTCTTGAAATTTCGGTTTTTATTGCAGATATTTGACTTTACTAAAAAACTTAACATGACTAAACTTATTTCCGGATTCCTCTTTGCAATACTATTGCTTTTCGGATACGATGCATCTGCCCAAAGAGGGTATTACGATGCGCCCTACAAACGGTATGAAGCCGATCTGGGCACATTAACCAATGCCGTCGCCACCCCTAAATCATATAAGCAATCGGACATTCAATGTGAAGCCTCCGATCAGATTTGCGTGGACATGACTCAACCTGATGCTTCAGTGGAATGGACGCTGGCAGAAGCAGCGGATGGATTGGTTATCCGTTATTCAGTACCCGACGGTGAATCGGCCGTTATTGGGGTATATGACGATCAAACCAAGATCACGAGCCTAACGTTAACCTCCAAATGGTCATGGGAATATTTATGGAGCAATGGTGATCCGAACAATATTGGCATAACCAACAAGAATCCAAGAATGCGGTTTGACGAAGTCCGCTACAAATTACCCAATAAACTATCGAAGATCAGATTAGTCAGGGAGAGCGGAAATCTGATGCTCGATTTCATTGAAATGGAGCCGGTTCCCGCAGCTTTGACCGCTCCTGCGGGGGCTGTGGTTTTCAACGGTGATGGCAGTGCCTTACAGGCTTTTATTGATGCTAACGGGAGTAAAACGATATTTATACCGGCAGGTGTTTACAACATAGCCACCCAGCTTTATTTTGGTGTAGATGATACCCATCTGGTTGGCGCCGGAATGTGGTACACCCAGTTAAATTTTACCGAGACCAAAATCAGCAACGGCGGACTACGGGCCAATGCGCAACGAATCAGCTATTCCGATCTGTATCTCACCTCGGATATGACCACCCGCACCAACGGTTATTCAGGCGTTCTGGGTGTTTATACTCCGGGGTCCACCATCCGCAGGGTTTGGGTGGAGCATTGTGCCACCGGAGCATGGATCGGCCAGTACACATCCATTGGACCGGCCTTTGCCGATGGTTTTATCATGTCGGATTGCCGGTTCAGGAATACCTATGCCGATGGGACCAACCTGTGCAAAGGGACAAGCAATGCCATCGTTGAGCACTGCAATTTCAGGAATAACGGTGATGACGGCATGGCCATCTGGAGTGCCGAAGGTCTGGAGTGCATCAACAATACCTTCAGGTATAACACAGTAGAGAACGTATGGCGTGCTGCCGGCGCCGGCCTGTATGGGGGTAAGGACAATAAATTTTACGATATCATCATTAAGGATAATCTTGAAATCGGGATTACAATCAATAACTTCTTTGCAGGAGTTGGGTTCAATGATAAGGGGATGCATGATTTTCATGACATTACAGTCATCGGATGTGGCACTTTGAATGACACCAACAATAGCAGGGTGGGAGCAATTAATATCTCCGGAGGTTCAGGTGCGGGCACCAAGGTTCAAAACATCCGGTTCTACAATATCGATATTAACGGTTCAAAATGTGATGCCATTCATATTATCAGGGCTTCTGGAGCCGGGATATTCGATTTAAGTTTTGAGCATGTGAATGTAAACGGAACGGGTAAGGAATACCCAAACAATAATGTTAATAATGTCACAACGGGAGTAGGCTATGCCGTGATTATTGAAAATAATCCGATTGGCGGGGCAACTTATTGTGATTTGAATACTTCCGATTTAGGCGGCAGCTCAAACGGGACGGCATTTAATACGGCACGAAAAGGTAATTTTTCATGGACAGCACTTACCGGTTGCGATCTTGCAGCCGTCGGTGGTATAAATATTGCCCCTGCTGATACAAGCATTGCAGGCGGTTCAACCTTTCAGCTTGTACCAAAATTTATGCCTTCGAATGCGACCAATAAATTAGTTACTTATTCTACGGACAATCCGGCAGTGGCAACGGTAACTTATGACGGTTTGGTTACTGCCCTTTCAAAGGGTCAGGCTATCGTGACTGTAACCACGCTGGATGGTAATTTCACAGCGATCGGTACGATTCATGTCACCAGTGATCCGTTTACTGTTTACAGGATTAAGAACCGCTGGCAGAGCACCTACCTCTATGATGCAGGTGACCGGGTGAAGTATGCATCATTGGGAACAGGTAATACTTATTTGTGGCAATTGGAAGACGTTGACGGAGTGAAAGAAATAAAGAATTATGGTTCGGGTAATTATATGAACACCGAAAATCAGCTGGGCTATGTGCAATGCAGTACCCGTACACCCGGTACACTGAGTTCAAGATGGTCTCTGCAAAATGCAGGAAGTGGTTATGTCAGACTGGAAAGTGAGAAGGATACATCCAATTACATTTGTGTTGAACATTTGACCGGACAGGCGGAATGTGGAATAATTCAGGCGACCTGGTGGAGCGCCATGTGGTCGCTTGAACCCGTAATTATAATGACTTCGGTTGCCAGCCTGGAGAATGGGAAAACTTCAGGTGTTTATCCCAATCCTTCAACGGGAGATTTCAACTTATTGGTGAGTCATTTTGACCGTAATGAGAAAGTATCAGTCAGCATTTACAGCCTGACCGGGCAGGTGCTTTATACAAAAACCTGCACTTCGGATGATAATGGAAATCAGAACGTAAGGATTTCAGCGGGCAATGTTCTTTCAACTGGCAATTACTACCTGGTGGCAAAAGGGAATTCAAGCTTTACCAGTTCAAAACTAGTAATCTGTAAGTAACTAATTTTCGTTGAAGGCTTACGAAAATATTTACCTTTAACGGCCCGTTTACGTCTGCCAATGTTCAGATTAATATTGGTAGTTTTGCGAATCTAATTCTAATTTGTCTGTATGTCCGATAATTCAAAAGGGATCTTGCTTACCCTGGGATCAGTTGTATTCTTTGCCCTGATGGCTATTCTGGTAAAGGCTATTCCCAATGTATCGAGTTATCAGACTACTTTCTTCAGGTTTGTCATTGGAGTAGGCATCATTGGAATCTTACAGCTCTTCGGAATAATAAATATCCAGTTTAACGACAAGAAAAACCTCTTTTGGCGTGGACTGGTAGGTGGTGTTGCAGTATACCTTTTTTACCTGGCCATACTGAAACTTGGAGTTGGCAAAGGTTCGGTTTACATTTATTCCTATCCTATTTTTGCCACCCTGTTCAGTATGTTGATCCTGAAGGAGAAAGTTGAACCCATAAAGTTCGTATTTATCTTTATTTCGTTTGGAGGGCTCCTGTTGCTTACCCTTGGCGGAGGGATGGAATCGCTGGCCGGGATGGGCATATATGAACTTATTGCAATAGCAGGTTCGGTCACTACCGGATTGGCTGTTGTATTTGTGAAGAAACTTCACGACCGCGACAACTCGTACGCGATATTCTTTTCACAGTGTATCGTAGGCTTCTGGATGTTTATGATCCCTTCGGGAGTTACACAGTCTGCAGGAAATATGTCCGAGTTAATCTTGTTGATATTGGTGGGTGTTGTGGCTACCATCGGGCAGTTGTTTATGACCGAAGGATACCGGTATGTAAATGTGGCCACCGGTTCATTGCTTCAATCCCTGGTGCCTGTCTTCAATCTTTTTTCGGGATGGCTGATCTTTCATGAACATTTTACCACAATTGAAATGACAGGTGCTTTTATTATTGTAACTTCGTGTATGGCTTTGGTTGCAATTAATTTCAGGATTGGAAAGAAAACCAGGATACTGAAGATGGTTGATTAATAGGTATGGAATAGCCTGACAACAATCTACATAAACCTAATATATAAATACTTATGAAATTTAGAAATTTTACTTTGTTTGCAGTGGTTTTGACTGTCAGCTTAGAACAAACGGCCTGCACACCAACCAGTCTTTCCAAAGAAAACATGATTCCCATGCCGGTATCAGTGGTTTCCTCCGGAAGTTCATTCGATCTTACTGATCAAACCACTATTTACGTACAGGGCGAATCACCTGAACTGAAGCAGATCGGGCAGTATCTGGCCGATAAGCTGAATCCTTCTACCGGTCTGGGATTGAAAGTCAAATCAACCGTTGACATACCTCCGCCGGGAAGTATTTATTTGTCACTTAAAGGTAATGATGCCGAGTTGGGTGATGAAGGCTATGAATTGACCATCACAGAAAAAACCATTAACCTGGTTGCCAATAAGCCTGCAGGATTATTCCACGGCATTCAAACCATCCGCCAGATATTGCCGTCTAAAGTAGAAATGTCAACTGCCCAGAAAGGGCCATGGAAGATTTCTACAGGTGTTATCCGTGACTTTCCGGTCTATGGATACCGTGGCTCGATGCTCGATGTCGGCCGTCATTTCTTTAGTGTGGAAGACGTCAAAAACCTGATCGATCAGCTGGCATACTATAAAATGAATGTGTTTCACCTGCATTTGTCGGACGATCAGGGCTGGAGAATAGAGATCAAGTCATGGCCTAATCTGACCAAGCATGGTGGAAGTACCGAAGTGGGCGGTGGTAAGGGTGGTTTTTATACCCAAATACAATATTCTGAAATCATAAAATACGCACAGGACCGATACATCACTGTGATTCCTGAAATTGACATGCCAGGGCATACCAACGCCGCTTTGGCCTCTTACCCTGAGTTAAACTGCAGTGGAATTGCCCCCAATTTATACACCGGCAGAGAAGTCGGGTTCAGTACCCTTTGCTGCAAAAAAGAGATTACCTATAAGTTCATCGACGATGTCGTTCGTGAATTGGCTGAATTGACTCCCGGTCCGTATATTCATATCGGTGGCGACGAATCGCATTCAACCCCTATTGAAGATTATATTCCATTCATCAACCGTGTGCAGGAGATTGTTATTGCTCATGGTAAAAAGGTGATCGGCTGGGATGAAATAGCACTTTCAACCTTGAAACCAAATTCGATTGCCCAATATTGGGCTAAGGCCGAAAATGGAATTAAAGCAGTGGCCCAGGGTGCAAAAGTGCTGATGTCGCCTGCAAAAAATGCCTACCTCGATATGAAGTATGATTCAACAAGTACTTTCGGACAGAAATGGGCAGGCTATATCGAAGTGGATAAAGGTTACAACTGGGACCCTGCAACGCTTGTTCCTGAAATCAAGAAAGAAAACATCATTGGCATTGAAGCACCGCTTTGGTCAGAAACCGTTGGCAACCGTAAGGATCTTGAATACCTGATCTTTCCGCGTCTGCCCGGATATGCCGAAATTGGCTGGACACCGGCTAACCTGAGGAACTGGGACAATTATAAAGTTCGGCTGGCAAATCATGGAGAACGAATGAAGGCTATGAATATCAGTTTCTTTCCATCCAAATTGGTTCCCTGGGAAACTAAAGATGTGAAATAACATGCAAGGATATCATTTATCAAACAAACGCTCCGCGAAAGGAGCGTTTGTTGTTTATTTAATATATTAATGGCATGATTGTTGAGCTGTTTAAGGTATTGATTTAACTATGTGCCATTTAGTGACTGACCTAATGTTCAACTTAATGAAAAAAAAATCTATTGCATTGTTATTCCTGATATCCTTTCTTGTGCAACTTCAGGCACAGGAAATTAAAAGTCGGAATGATGCCAAAAAGCAACTTCTTTTCGAAAAGCTATATGTTCATGTCGACCGTGAATTCTATTCCCCCGGAGATGTTATCTGGATGAAAGTTTACCAGGTGAATGGAATTACCAATCAGTTGAATGCAAATTACAGGAATATATTTGTTCAGCTCGTATCTGATAAAGGTAAGGTGGTTCAGGATATCATCCTGTTTTCGATCAATGGACAGGCAGCAGGTGAATTCAGAACCGATTCGCTGCTCAGCGGAATGTACACCATACGGGCAACTACCAAATTTCTTGAGAACTTTGGGGAGGATGCGTGTTTCCATCAGAAGATCTGGATCGACAAATCTATGAAATCACCAGAGATAACTGGTATCGCTCAACCCGATGATTCGAAGATTGATGTGGCATTTTTACCGGAAGGGGGAAATCTTGTATTAAATGCATTAAATACTGTGGCTTTCAAAGCCATTAACCTGAAAGGGAGAGGCATTTACGTCAGTGGTCAGATCAGGAATGATCGTGGGGATACCCTCACAACTTTTACAACCACTTACCTGGGAATGGGCAAGTTTAAGCTGATGCCCCAGGATGGGACGAGCTACTATGCGATCCTTGATCAATATCCAGGATTGAAAATTCCACTTCCGCAAGCCGGAAAAGACGGCTTATGCATGAATTGCCGGGCTGAAGGAGAATCCTTGCTGCTTGATATTTCCTCAAATATGAAAGGTTCCAGCTATCCGGTGTTTTATTTTATTGCCTCACACAAAGGAGCAGTTCTTTTCAGGCAAAAAATCAGAATGGCTGATTACGCACAATCTATTAAAGTGAATAAAAGCATGTTCCCGGATGGAATTTCAAAAGTCACTTTAGTTGATACCATCATGGCTCCGATGGCTGAACGACTCCTGTATATTGACAACAGTAAAGGTGATTTGCTCAGTCTCCACTTAAACCATCCGGAATTCAAACCTCGGGAAGCCGTGAAGATTGATGCTGATGCTCTATTGGAACCAGGCGATACGATCAATTCGAATATGTTGGTAGCGGTTGTAAACAGAAACTATTTCAGTAACGGAGAGAGTAATCAGAACATTAAGAGTTATTTGCTACTCGATTCCGACCTGAAAGGAGCGATTGAGTCACCAGCTTCTTATTTCGTTGACGATAAGTATCATACTTCAGCCGAAAAGCTGGATTTGCTGATGCTGGTTCATGGCTGGAGAACTTATATATGGGATGATGTGGTAAAAACACCAAGCCCTTCGCTGGAAGATTGGAACGATGCAGGGATCACCGTTTCAGGGCGTGTAAAAAAACTTCTGTGGAAAGGACCGGTTCCCGGAGCATCAGTAGCATTGGATTATGTATATAAAAAATTCAGGATCGGCGAAACCACTACCGATGCGGCCGGAAGATTTGCCTTTAAACACATCTACCTTCTGGACGCCTTAAAGGTGATGCTCAATGCCCGGGCAAAGGATGGAAGCCGTAATGCCGAAATTCTGCTTGATCCTGCACCCATAAAGGATTCAGTTATTCTGTCTACTAATTCCACTTTGGATATTGATTTGAATTCTGATTTTATGCGGGAAAACAGTGTCAAACGAATCAAAGAAATGCAGTTTAATCCCCAGGCAGGAAGTATTTTGCTGGCAGGAATTGATGTTGTAACAAAGAAGAATGATGCTATGATGCGTAGTGGCGGTATATATTCGTGGGCAGATAATACACTCACTATTACCAGGAAAGATTACTCGTTCCTGAGTTTAATCGATTATTTAAGGGCCAAAATACCCTCTTTTACGGATTACGGAGATGATGTAGAGCTAAGAGGTAAACCAGTAAAATTTATGGTCGATGGGCTGGATACCACATATAGTTTAAGGGATATAAGAACACTCCAGATGAACGAAATTGAAACGATAGACATTCTTAATCCAGGCTTTCGCATTGGGTTTTCCCCTGATTTTCTTGGGAATGTAAATCAGTCAGGATTAATAGCTATCTATAAAAAGACTACTCCTGATGTAATGCAATCTGATATATATGTTAAAGGCAGACTTGTACCGGATATCAAAGGCTTTACCCTGCCCAAAAAGTTCTATTCGCCTGAATATACCCTTGAAAATATCACGACAGCACCATTCGATTTCAGGCCTACCTTGTATTGGAATCCTGATGTGAACTTTGAAAACGGAAAGTCTACCATCGACTTCTTTACCTCAGATATACCAGCTGATTATGTAGTATATGTGGAAGGAATCACCAAAAAGGGAAAGATTTGTTTTGGAACAACTCATTTTAAGGTAAATAAAAACTAGCTGGAATAGTGAGCAGGCGACTCAACGTCACCTGCTTACTACTTCTAAATATTAATGTGCAGTATGTGTTCCCGCAGGTTGTGGCTGGCGATAAACTGTTGCAAAAACAGGGGCCCAGGTCTCCAGTTTGGTTTTACCAAATACGGATGGACGGTTTCTGTTGAAATCAGATGCCATTTCACCGCTGCGCATAGCGCTGCCCATTTCGGTGTAATTTCTGGCCACCTCTTCGGATAAACCCATCTGTATCATTCCTGACAGGGTGTCCTTATCACTAAAGTTGACCCATTTAAGTTCAGGTTTCCCGATTGCTTTTCCAAATATCAAGGCTACCTGATCGGTGGTCTTCTCGTCGCTGGCTAAGTAGCGAGCGCTTTTCCCCCTGAATGAAAGATCGAGCAATTCTTTGGCTGCGACTTCAGCAATATCATTCGGATGGGATATAACCATTGTTGAATTTTCACCATAGTTTCCACCCATAATCCCCTGGTTATGAATCATGCCAATGCTGTTGAGGAAGTTGGTGTAGAAATACCCGGGACGCAAGTGTTTTACATTGACTCCGGCTAAGTCATTTAATGACTTTTCGACAAAGAACAAACCGCTCACCGGTCCGCAACCCTCTTTCATATGTGCACCAATACTGCTTAGGTTAACCACGTTTTTTACTCCAGAAGACTGGATGGCAGAAGCAATATTCTCACCAATTCTTGAAATGTACTGTTTCCAGTTACCCGATCCAAAATTAGGTGGAACCATAGTGTAAACAGCGTCGGCACCCTTAAACGTTTTGGTCAGGAATGCAACATCATCAACTGATCCGATGGCCGCCTTTGCGCCCATTAACAGGATATGTTCGGTTTTCTCCTTATTGCTGCTTACAATAGTTACATCGTGTCTGGCAGCAATTAATTTTTCTGCTAGTGGCTTGCTGATATTTCCAAGCGAGCCCAATACAACGTACTTCATAGTTTTTGTTTTTAAATGTGTCTTTTCTAAACGTCCTGTTGGAGTGAAAGTTCAGATATTAAGATTTTTTAACACTACATATTATGTTGTAATTAGTTGTGTAACAATAAGATTGATAATCTTAACTACGGAATAACTGCCATTAATGATTCAGCCAGGCAAACAATCATAAATCCAATTCACCGGTCTTCGTTCTTGCAACTTTCTTTCTATCTTTGCGGTTCATTATCAGAAACCTTTATTACACGCATCAAAATGGAATACAATTTCTCCGAAATTGAGCCCAAATGGCAAAAATACTGGGAAGAACACCAGACGTTTAAGACTACTAACGACTTCTCGAAACCAAAATATTACGTCCTTGACATGTTTCCCTATCCTTCGGGAGCGGGTTTGCATGTAGGGCATCCCGAAGGTTATACGGCTACCGACATCATCTGCCGTTACAAACGCATGAAGGGATTCAATGTGCTTCACCCTATGGGTTGGGACGCCTTCGGTTTGCCTGCCGAACAATATGCCATACAGACCGGCACGCATCCTGCAGTAACAACCAATAAAAACTGCGATAATTTCCGCCGTCAGATCAAATCTCTGGGCTTGAGTTACGACTGGGATCGCGAGATCAATACCACCGATCCAAAATATTTCCGCTGGACGCAATGGATATTTACCAAACTGTATAACACCTGGTTCGATGTCGAAGCCGGAAAAGGACGGCCAATCAGTGAACTGCCCATTCCTGCCGACATTCAGTCTCAGGGAGCCGCTGCAGTAAATGAATACATCGGCAAAAAGCGTCTGGCCTATTACGACAACGCCCAGGTATGGTGGTGTCAGTCCTGTAAGACGGTCTGTGCCAACGAAGAGGTGCTTACTGATGGCTCGCACGAAAAATGCGGGAACCAGGTCACCCGCAAAAACCTGAAGCAATGGTTACTCCGCATTCCTCATTACGCCGAAAGGTTGTTGCAGGGATTGGACGATCTGGATTGGCCCGAAGGTGTTAAAGACATGCAGAAGAACTGGATTGGCAAGTCAACCGGTGCCGAAGTGGATTTTGCCATTGAAGGCCTGAACGAAAAACTTCGTGTTTATACCACACGTCCGGATACTCTATTTGGAGCTACCTATATGGTCGTTTCTCCCGAACACCCCATCCTGGAAACTCTGGTGACTCCTGAAAATAAGGATAAATTCAATCAATATATTCTGGCAGCGTCTCTTAAGTCTGACCTTGACCGTACTGAACTTGCCAAGGATAAAACGGGAGTGTTCACCGGACGCAATGCCATCAACCCAATCACTGGTTTGCCTATCCCAATCTGGGTGGCTGACTATGTGCTGATGGGATACGGAACCGGAGCCATCATGGCTGTACCTGCACACGATAACCGTGACTTCGAGTTCGCGCAAAAGTTTAACATCCCGATTGTCTGCATCCTCGATCCAAAGAGCGCCGATGCTGAAACCCGTGCCAAAGTTTTGGCCGGAGAAGCATGCTGGACAGAAGATGGCGAATACATCAATTCTGCCAACCCTTCAATTGGTCTTGATCTGAATGGTCTCGGCAAAAAGCAAGGCATCGAAAAAGTAGTAGCATGGTTAGGCGAAAACGGTATCGGCAAAGCCACTATCAATTTCAGGCTGCGCGATTGGTTGTTCAGTCGTCAGCGCTATTGGGGTGAGCCATTCCCTGTTATTCACTGGGAAGATGGTGAAGTGACCCTTGTTGAAGATGACCTTCCGGTTGAGCTTCCTGCTATGGAGAAATACGAACCTGGTGAGGGTGGTGAATCACCTTTGGCCAACGCCACCGAATGGCTATACGTGGTGGATAAGAATGGCCGTAAAGGCCGTCGTGAAACCAATACCATGCCTCAATGGGCCGGATCGTGCTGGTATTATTTGCGTTACATTGATCCACACAATGACCAATCCATATTCGACCCAAAGCTGGAGAACTACTGGATGCCGGTAGATTTATATGTCGGCGGTGCCGAACATGCTGTATTGCATTTACTTTATTCGCGTTTCTGGCACAAGGTGCTGTTCGATTTAGGCATCGTATCAACGCCTGAGCCCTTTCAGAAACTCTTTAACCAGGGAATGATCCTTGCGTTTGCCTATGAAACGGCCACGGGAGCAAAGGTTGCCAGCGATTTGGTGGAAGAAAAGGAAGGTAAATATTTCCATACCGAAACCGGCGAAGAGCTGCATCAGATTGTTGCAAAGATGTCGAAATCGCTGAAGAATGTAGTAAATCCTGACGATGTGGTGAATAAGTTTGGTGCCGATGCCCTTCGTTTGTACGAAATGTTCATGGGTCCGCTCGACGATACAAAGCCCTGGGCAGAAAACGGGGTAAAGGGAGTATTTGGCTTCCTGAACCGTGTGGCCCGCTTTTTCGGAACTCCTGAAAATATCGTTGAGGAAGCCGATGACAAGGAAACCCTGAAACTGCTTCACCAGACCATAAAGAAGGTGGCTTTCGATATCGAGAATATGAAATTCAATACAGGGATCTCGGCTTTGATGGTATTCAATAACCTGGTCATGAAGAAGGGGAAGGTAAGCAAACAGACCGCTGAAATATTTGCGAAGTTACTGGCTCCCTATGCTCCGCATCTTGCCGAAGAATTGTGGCAGCTCTATGGCAATGCAGAAACCTTGTCTTACGCACCCTGGCCCGAAGTTGATCCTGCCATGCTGACTGAAGAGGTATTCGAATACCCGGTATCGTTCAACGGAAAAGTACGCTTCAAGCTTGAAATGCCAGTTGGCGCTCCGGTAGCCGAAATTGAACAGGCGGTACTTGCACACGAAACATCACACAAATGGCTCGAAGGGAAACGCCCAAAAAAGGTAATTATAGTCCCGAATAAAATCGTGAATGTGGTCATTTAGGAAAGCCTGGAAAATGGAAAAAGAAATAAGGAAAAGCGCAGGATGAGAGTTCTGCGCTTTTTTTGTGATCTTAACCAGATTCGTTATCTTTGAATACATTAAACAGAAGAACATTTACAATTATATCATACTTCCATAAATTACCCTTTAGAAGATAAGGCTGGACTTTCGGATGAAATGGAGTTGGAATAAGAAAGACGGTACCAGCATGTACTAAAAAATCCTATGAAAGATAAGAGTTGGGAAGAAGTGAAAAATGGTCTTCTTAACCGATAATTATTTCCTCGCGTGAAAGGATATTATTTGATAATTAATAGCTACGATCTGGATGCATTATATCAACCTGCTATAGAAGAGTATATCAAATGGGCCTGATATGAAACTCGCTACCTGGCTTTCATCACTCCTGCTTTTCCCTGAATTTAATCACCCTCCCCCAAAGCTTTTCTCCTGAAGAGTGCATAAACCTTTTTACCTTATACCGGGGCTATACCGGCGTGTCTTTTTAAGTATACAATAAGTATACAATAAGATTAGCATAAGTATAATCTGTGTGTTTCAGAATACACAGGGTACACACAAGGTATACACAAGGTATACACAAGGTATACTCAAGGTGGCAGGCGATACATGCCCGTTAGTAAGGGGAAGGTGGTGGGTTTACTGTTCGTGAGCATCGACTTTGCCTTTGGTGAACACTATGCGGCTTATTTCAAGGTAAGGGAGTTCCAACAAAAAATCCTGACAAGCTTCTACAGCCTGTCAGGATTAATTCTATAAAAACAATATTCTTTTCTATTTATAGCTTTCTATCGGTTCACAGGTGCATACAAGATTGCGGTCACCATAGGCATCATCGACGCGGGCTACGGGAGGCCAGTATTTGTTTTCCTTAAGCCATGCGAGTGGGAATACGGCAGTCTGACGGCTGTACGAATGGTTCCAGTCGTCGGCAGTAACCACATCCGAGGTGTGAGGAGCATTTTTCAATGGGTTATCATCCTTGTCCATTTCACCTGAAGCCACAGCCTGTATTTCGTTGTAAATGCTGTTCATGACTTCGATAAATCGGTCGAGTTCCTGTTTCGATTCGCTCTCGGTAGGTTCAACCATTAGTGTACCATGAACGGGAAACGAAAGGGTAGGGGCGTGAAAGCCATAGTCCATGAGTCGTTTGGAGATGTCGGTTTCAGAGATTCCTGAGGCAGCTTTCAGATGGCGGCATTCGAGAATCATTTCGTGGGCGCAGCGTCCAAATTCACCGGTATATAAAACTCCGTAGTTATCTTTAAGCGCATGTGCGATGTAGTTGGCATTCAGGATGGCGATTTCAGAGGCTCGTTTCAAGCCATCGGCTCCCAGCATTTTGATGTATCCATAGGTAATTGGCAGCACTGAAGCGCTACCCCACGGACCGGCAGACACGGCTGTAATACCCACATGTCCGTTGTTCATGACAGGATGTGAAGGAAGGAATTCAACCAGGTGAGGAGCAACGCAAATAGGACCCACGCCAGGTCCACCACCTCCGTGTGGTATGGCAAAGGTTTTGTGCAGGTTAAGGTGGCAAACATCGGCTCCGATACGGCTCGGATTGGTCAGTCCAACCTGGGCATTCATGTTTGCCCCGTCCATGTATACCTGTCCGCCATGAGCATGTATGATCTCGCACAATTGGGTGATCGAGGATTCATAAACCCCATGGGTCGATGGGTAGGTCACCATAAAACAAGATAAAGTATCTTTGAATTCTTCAGCTTTCTGACGTAAGGCTTCCACGTCGATATTTCCACGTTCGTCGCAGGGAGTGACAACTACCTTCATGCCGGCCATTACTGCACTGGCAGGGTTGGTGCCGTGAGCCGATGAAGGAATGAGTACAACATTTCGGTGTGCATCGCCACGACTGATATGGTATTGACGTATGACCATCAAACCGGCATATTCGCCAGCCGCACCCGAGTTAGGTTGCAGGCTTACATCGGCAAAACCGGTTATTTCAGCCAGGTCACGTCTTAGTTCTTCCATCATTTCCTGGTATCCGCGAGCCTGATTCTTTGGCACAAACGGGTGAATACCACCAAATTCAATCCAGCTTAACGGCAGCATTTCGGTGGCAGCATTTAGCTTCATGGTGCATGAACCAAGCGGAATCATGGAGTGAGTAAGTGAAATATCTTTGTGCTCGAGCTTCTTAATGTAGCGGACCATTTCGGTTTCGGAGCGGTATTTATTAAATACTTCCTGCTGCATAAATGGCGAAGTTCTCAGAAATTCAGGCTGGATGGTAGAAGATGCAGGATATTCAGTAATTGTTCCGTGTGGTTTATTGGCTGCTTTGGCGAATACTTCAATGATCCAGTTGATGTCATCAATGTTGGTGGTTTCATCGATGCTCAGGCCCACTTCACCATTCGCGAAGTAGCGGAAGTTCATTTCCAGTTCGAGTGACAACCATTCAATATCTTCACGTTTCACGTATCGTGGCAGTGCAAACCTTATGGTGTCAAAATAAGTGCTGTTGAGTTGAGTGTAACCCAATGCCGAGATTTCTTTTTCAAGCAAGGTGGCGATACTATGAATGCGTGTAGCAATTTGGGTGATGCCTTCAGGTCCGTGATAGACGGCATAGAATCCTGCCATGTTTGACAACAATGCCTGGGAAGTACAAATGTTGGAAGTCGCTTTTTCGCGTTTAATATGCTGTTCGCGGGTTTGCAACGCCATCCTTAAAGCACGTTTACCATACACATCTTTGCTGACACCAATGATCCGGCCAGGCATAGTTCTTTTGTATCCGTCCTTGGTAGCAAAGAAAGCAGCATGCGGACCACCATATCCCATAGGTACCCCAAATCGCTGGGCGCTTCCGAAAACAATATCTGCATCCCATTCTCCCGGAGGAGTAAGGATTGACAAACTCAATAGGTCAGCAGCTACAGAAACGAGTATTTCTTTTTCGTGGGCTGCTTTTACCAGTGACGAATAATCGACGATTTGTCCATCTGAATTGGGATATTGAACGATTGCGCCAAATGTATTTTCATCAAGATCGAAGTTTTTCAAGTTGGCTACCTTTAATTCGATACCCAGTGGGTTAGCCCTGGTAATAAGCACGTCCAGCGTTTGAGGCCAAATTTTCTCATCTATCCAAACAATGTTGGCATCCGCTTTTGCCTTGGCACGTGAACGAGAATTATGCATCATGATCATGGCTTCGGCTGCAGCAGTGGCTTCATCTAGCAGACCTGCATTGGCCAGTTCCATTCCGGTCAGATCGCATACCATGGTCTGGAAATTCAGCAGCGCTTCAAGACGGCCTTGCGAAATCTCTGCCTGATAAGGGGTATAGCTGGTATACCAGACCGGGTTCTCAAGCACGTTTCGAAGGATAACTGCCGGGGTAATTGTGTCGTAATAACCCATCCCAATGTAGGTGTTGTATACCTTATTTTTTGAGGCCAGTGCAAGAATTTTACGGAAATACTGACGTTCCGTTAGTCCGTCTTCCAGATTGAGTGGTTTTTTCAAACGGATGTTTTCAGGAACAGTCTCGTTCATTAATTCATCCAGTGACGAAACACCAATGGTCTCCAGCATTTCCTGAATTTCCTGATCGCGTGGACCAATGTGGCGCATTACAAATTTATCACTTGCCATATTATCTATATTTTGCTTTTATAATTCTGAGGGTGCAATATTAGAAGAAAAACCAATCGGATTAAATGATTTTTATTAGTCCCTTCATTTAAAGGGAAAAAAGAGAATATTCTTTGATAATGAACATGTAAAATCAAAAAATCAAAAAACTGAAATTCTATTATATTAAGGTTTCCCAATCAGTAGTTCCAAGAGCCTGAATTATTTCTTTCTGTGTATTTTCTTGATTCCTATTGTATCAACCAGATATCTTACTTTTGTCTCCACTCAAGTGTTTTTTTTTGTAAGTCAATGGCTGATATCTTTATATCTTTTAATCCTCCGGCCCAATTCTGCTTTAATTTTCCTGGTTGATGAATCCTATTTTTAGTAATCAAATGATCTAAAAAATGGGCCAATTCATCAATTAATCCCGGGGATAACCGACTTATTTTTGCTTCGATTTCCTTTATTGCTATCATAAATCAAAGATACTCAAAACCTACGTCAAAAAAGGATTATTCTTCTTTTCATAACCTATTGTTGTTTCTGGACCGTGGCCACAATAGACCACTGTTTCTTCAGGTAAAGTGAGGAGTTTGTTTATGATGTTTCCCGTTAGTTGTAGAAAGTCTCCTCCTGGTAGGTCAGTGCGTCCGATACTGCCATAAAAGAGTACGTCACCGGCAATCAGTATCTTTTGTTCAGGACTGTAGAATACCACTCCACCAGGAGAATGTCCTGGCGCTGCGATAACATTTAAATATGAGTTTCCGAAAGTGATCTGATCACCTTCCTTAAAGAATGCGTCCGGGGCATCTACTGGTTCCATCGGGATGCCAAACCTGTCACCATGTTCAGAAGCCTGTTCAACCAAAGAGACTTCATCGGGATGAATTTCAAACTTAAGATGATATTTGGATCGACAATGAGTCACTCCCATGATGTGGTCGAAATGACAATGCGTATTAATCAGCCGGACAGGTTTTAAATGATTTTCAGAAATGAACCTGTCGAGTTCCTCTCGCTCATAATCGAAAAAGCAACCTGCATCGATAATTACGCATTCTTTGGTATCATCATATAAAATAAAAGTGTTTTCCTGAACGGGATTGAAGGTGAATTTTTTGATCTGGAACATCTGATTAAGTATTGATTGTAAGGTTTCTAAAACTTATATATACTATTTTACGATTGACAATTTACCTTAGGAAGGATGGATTGAGTACCTAAACTTGTAAATACTATTCTATTTGTCGGTTCCTTTTAACATTGGAACAAATACAAATGTTCCGTGCCCTTCCTTATAATATTCGGTATCGCTGGTTTTCACCAGTACATACATAGTTTGTTTTTCGCGCGGGCCCATTGGGATCACCATGCGTCCGCCAACTTTAAGCTGCGCAAGCAGGTCTTCAGGTATAACAGGTGCTCCTGCGGTAATAATGATTTTGTCAAATGGTCCATAGGTTGGTAATCCTTTGTATCCATCACCAAAAAAGAACTTAGGATTATACCCGATTTGAGGAAGAAGAGATTGGGATTTAAGATACAATTCCCGCTGTCTTTCAATGGTATAGACTGTTGCTCCCATTTCGATCAGCACAGCGGCTTGATATCCGGAACCGGTTCCTATTTCGAGAACTTTATCATACCGTTCTACCTGTAAGAGCATAGTTTGAATAGCCACAGTGAAAGGCTGGCTTATTGTTTGTCCTGAACCAATGGGAAAGGCCTGGTCTTTGTAAGCAAACTGAATAAAACTGTGATCCATAAACAGATGACGTGGCACCTGTCCGATGGCTGCAAGAACTTTATCGTCTTTAATTCCTTTGATACGTAACCCTTCGACCAATCTTTTTCTTAACCCCTGAAGACGCATTGTATCCTGAAACTCCATAAAAAATCCTTTTTCCAAATTTAACCAAATATTGGTTCGAAATGATTCCTAAAATCAAACAATATTAACAATCGACGTTGAAAAGTATTTCTACCAACAATTAAGACTGATTTTTAATTTATTCTTATTTTGCAAGAATGATTAAACTTGGGATTTTTGGCGATCAGACAACCAATACCGAACTTCTGCATCAATTGAAAAAGATGCCTGAAGTTGAGGTAGCAGGCGTTTATTTTTCAGGAAATGCGATTATTCCTGATGGTTTTGTCGGTTTGTCAAGTCCGACGGGTTTAATGGACATTTCAGATGCCGTACTTATTTTGAGCGATAAAAGCATCAGTAATGATCTGGTCCGATTAATTTTTAGAAAAAGCAAACATGTTTATCTGAAAACTATGCCAAATTTTCATATCAGTGAAATAAAGGAACTGATTGATCTTGAAAAGGAAGCAGGAATAGTCACATCTATTTATAATCCATTTAATTACATCCCCTATCTTGATCCTTTTATCAATAAATATGAAAAACCATTATTGATAAATATTCGAACCTGTTTCGAAGGTGAAGTTATCAAACCTTCACATGAGTTGTTGCTTTTGGTAACCGCACTTAACCGGGTAGTCCAAAGCAACTATAAAAATATTGACGTATTTGGATTAAACACAACCGGCAAGAAACTAATCTTAAACCTTAGGGTTGAATATAATAATGGTTGCGTGATTAATCTGACGCTTTCACAGGAAAAAATAAATGGACACTGTGAAATCATTGATCAAAATGGCAACCTCAATTTTGAATTCCAATCACCATTGTATCTCTCATATCCTTATTTAAATCAGGAATATACGGCAATAAGTAATTTCGTCCTGCATATTCATAGTCAGGACAAAAAAGCAAACTCATTCGATAATCTCCTTAATGGTGTTCAGATAGTACATGACATCAGAGAACATTTACGTTTTAATGGAATAGTTTTTTAATGTGAAAAGTCTACTTTTGTCACAATATTTCCTGAATTGAAACGTTGGTCAATACGTATGTATTACTAACCAAACCGTTTTTATGCATAAAAATCTACAAGTATTAAGGTATCTGGTTCTCGATATTATTGCCGCCATCATTAGCTGGACACTCTTTTATTCTTACCGGAAAATCTACATAGAGCCGTTAAAGTTTGGCTATAAAATTCCTATTACCTTTGACAGCAAATTCTACCTGGCATTGTTTTTTATTCCCGCCTTCTGGATTATAATCTATTACATCAGCGGCCAATATTCAAATATATATCGTAAGTCAAGGTTGCTTGAACTTGGTAAAACTTTAATGACATCCATTGTAGGGGTAACAATTATCTTTTTCCTCCTTTTACTGAACGATTGGATCAGCGATTATAAAAAGTACTATGACCTGTTCTTTACATTGCTTCTTCTTCACTTTGGATTTACCTATTTGTTCCGACTAATAATTACTACCCGCACCATTCATAAGATTCACAACCGAATCATCGGATTTAATACCATTGTGATTGGCGGCAATGAAAAGGCTGTCCGTCTGTATGAAGATATGATGGCGCAAACAAGGCCTGCCGGAAATAAAATTATCGGTTTCCTTACGGTTGAAGAAAGTGATTCCTATCCCCTGGAGAAATATGCTCCTAATCTGGGCTCATACAAAAATCTGCAGAAAGTGGTCAACGATTATAAAGTTGAGGAAATTATCATTGCTATCGAATCATCAGAACACAATTTACTGAGTCAAATACTCACAGTACTCGAAAACCGTGCACATATTGTTTGGGGAATCCCCGATCTGTTTGATATTCTTTCCAATTCGGCAAAATCGAGTATAATATACGGAAGTCCGTTGCTCAAAATTTCAAATGGACTCATGCCGGTTTGGCAGGCAAACATCAAACGATTGCTGGATGTGGGAATCTCAATACTCGCTCTGATTATATTCTTACCGATTTTCATCGCATTGGCTATCATTATCAAGCTAAGTTCGAAAGGACCGATTTTTTATAAACAGGAGCGTATTGGTAAATTTGGTCACCCGTTTAAAATCTACAAATTGCGTACGATGCAAAAGGATGCTGAAACGAACGGCCCGCTTCTTTCAAGTTCGGATGATTGCAGGATTACCAGGATTGGCCAGTTTATGCGTAAGACTCACTTAGATGAGATTCCACAATTTGTTAATGTCATTCTGGGCGAAATGTCGCTGGTGGGCCCGCGACCTGAACGTAAATACTACATTGAACGGATTTCAATCATTGCACCTTATGTAACTCATCTTCAGAAAGTAAGACCAGGTATAACTTCCTGGGGGCAAGTGAAGTATGGATATGCCTCTGATATTGACCAGATGGTCGAACGATTACAATATGACATGGTTTACCTGAAGAATATCTCACTGTATCTTGATTTTAAGATATTAATTTATACGGTGATGGAGTGTGTGAAGGGGAAAGGCAAATAATACAAAGTACTATGGAAAAGTCATTAGTCATTTGAAAAGAGGAAAAAGAAAAGAGGAAAAAATTGTGACTCTATTTCTTTTTCCTCTTTCCTTTTTCCTTATATTTTAAATGTACCCCATCTCAATATAATGAATGATTTGCTCGATCTGTCGGTCTTCTCCTAACGGATCATAACTGGCTTTAAGGTTGTTACCAAAAATTCTTGCAATTCCTTGCCAGAAAACAGCAGCTACACCACCTTTTAAATCATGGATCAGATCATAGGATACTTGTTGTGTTTCACGATCTATTAGTTTAATTAATACCCGGCCATCGTTAACCGACATTTCCCGAAGGGTTGGACCATATTTCTTCATTAATTCTGCTTCTGCCCGGCGAACATATACACGCCTGTCTTTGCCCCTGGCATCAGGAGGAACCTCCATTTCATATTTTTTCAGTAAAACTGCAGCCTCTTTGGCATAGGGCAATACCTTTTTTACCCGCATCACCATTCTCCAAAATTGCTGATCACCGCTGCCATGATTAAATCTATTTATACCATAAATATCAACTGTTGGCAGATCAACGTGCGGCAGGGTATCCTTATCAATTACGATCACACGCACAAGTTGTGAGTGTGGAACGTTTTGCGCCTGTGCAACAAAGGAAAACGAAATGCATCCCAGTATGAATATGAAAAGCCGTTTCATAATTTATTTATTCCTTGCAAATATAGCCATATGTTATAAAACTGAAACGTTTGAAAGTAGTTTACGGTATCCTTCGCTTCAATGTTTGTATCTTTGATGATATAAAATAAAACTTATGCAGTCAAATCAAAAAATCAAAATTGATGTTTGTTCAGAGTTTGGTCAACTGGAAGGAGTAATAATTCATACCCCGGGCCAGGAAGTTGAGGAAATGACTCCTGAAAATGCAGAAAGAGCCCTCTATAGCGATATTCTGAACCTGTCGGTTGCCAGTAGTGAGTATTCAGTATTTAAACAGGTTTTGAATAAAGTCACACGTACCTATGAAGTCAGGGATCTGCTTACTGATATTTTAAAGATTGAGGATGTTAAATCTTTCCTGCTGAAGGAAATCTGCATCAATGAAGGAGCCATGGATGTTTTCCCTGTCCTGATGGAACAGAATGCAGTTGAGCTTTCCAGACAACTCATACAGGGAGTTTTTCTTGAACGCAATAACCTGACACGTTTTCTGAGTCAGGAGCGTTTCAGCCTTCGCCCGCTGCATAACTTTCTTTTTACCCGCGATGCTTCAATGGCTGTAGGAAATGAAGTGTTAATTGGCAAAATGGCCAGTAAGGTCCGCGATCGGGAGGCTGTGATCATGAATGCCATTTTTAACAATCATCCCTTGCTCGAAACCTCGACTGTTAATCCAAATACTCCGGATAACATTAAGAACTTTCCTGGAATCTCAATTGAAGGAGGCGATTTCCAGGTGGGTCGAGACGATGTTTTGGTCATTGGTACCGGAATTCGTACAAGCACACAAGGCATTGACTTTATTCTCGGAAATATCGAATTAAAAAAAGAAGGTGTGCACCATATCCTGATTCAGGAACTGCCTGATACTCCGGAATCATTCATTCATCTCGATATGGTCTTTACATTCCTGGATGTGGATGCCTGCATGGTTTATGAGCCCTTGATTATGGGAACGAACCGCTTTCATACCATCCATATCCGTGTAGAAAACGGGAAGGTTATTGATATCCAGGAACGTAAAAACCTGCCAAAAGCATTGAAAAGCCTTGGTATTGATATGATGCCTATTAAGTGCGGGGGAGGTATTGACCGTTGGACACAGGAGCGGGAACAATGGCACAGTGGTGCCAATTTCCTTGCATTTGCTCCCGGAAAAGTGATTGGTTATGAACGCAATGTTCATACGATCGAGGAACTCAGCCGTAATAATTTTCAAATTATTCAGTCTAAGGAATTACTGGACGGTCTTTGTGAGATACCCGAAGGGAAATGTGTGATAACAATTCCCGGATCAGAGCTTGCAAGGGGTGGTGGAGGTGCCCGCTGTATGTCGATGCCAATACGGAGGAAAAGTGTTAATTGGTAAATCAATCAAACAACGCTTGTTCTCCAAACTTAAATTTTATGCGTAAATTAAAGAATAGCGAACTCGACCGCTTGTCGGTTGACGAATATAAAGAAATAGAAAAGACTCATATTACTGTAATTCTGGACAACATCAGGAGTTGTAATAACATAGGGTCCGTGTTTCGGACTTCCGACGCCTTATTGATTGAAAAGGTCATCCTGTGTGGAATTACTGCTACTCCTCCCAACAAGGATATTCATAAGACTGCCCTTGATGCCGAAAAATCAGTTCCCTGGGCATATTTTGATAAGACTGAAGTAGCAGTTGCAATGCTGAAAGAAGAGGGATACAAAGTGTTCGCAGTTGAGCAGGTTGTGAACAGCATCATGCTTCCCCGATTTATTCCTGAAAAAGACCAGAAACTTGCGCTTGTATTTGGGAATGAAGTTAAAGGAGTCCAGCAGTCGGTGGTTGATCTTTGTGATGGAGCTATTGAAATTCCGCAATATGGAACCAAACATTCGTTCAATATTTCAGTAAGTGCTGGGATCGTGTTGTGGGACCTGGTTTATAAACTTAGGAAGTAAGTCGTTTGTTATTAGTAAAAAGAAAAGAGGAAAGAGGAAAGAGGAATAAGGAATGATGGCACAATCTTTCCTTATTCCTCTTTCCTCTTTTCTTTTTACTAATAATCCTTTCCTTATTGTGTCAGAAATCCTTTATTGCCGTTAGTTTTGTCATTAATGAGTCGCGGTAGACTGTAAACTTCTTCATATCTTTTTCCGGAATTGAAGTTGCCTGGGGTGCTTTCATTTTTAATGGATCTATTGGTGTCCCATTCAGAAAAACCCTGAAATCAAGGTGCGGGCCGGATGCAAGTCCGGTCATTCCAACGTAACCGATCAACTCTGATTGTTTTACCCTGACACCTGTCGCAATTCCTGTTGCAAACTTACTTAAGTGCATATAACTTGTTACATAGGATGAATTAGTATGCCTTATTTTCAGGTAGTTTCCACCGCCAGTTGGTTGATAACCTTTATCAATAATTACTCCATCCCCAATTGCAAGTACAGGTGTGCCAGTGGGTGCAGCATAATCAACTCCATAATGCGGACGATAAATTTTCAGGACAGGGTGAAACCTGCTCAAAGAAAATACGGAACTGATTCGGCTGAATTTTAATGGGGCTTTCAAAAAGGCCGTTTTCAAACTCTTCCCCAAACTATTAAAGTAACTTTCCTCATTATCTTGTGTATATCGGAAAGAATAAAAGTCTTCATTGGCATGTGTAAACTGGGCGGCGATGATGCGGCCTATTCCTATTGATTTACCGAAAACGAAATTCTCCTCATACACTACACGAAACTTGTCGCCCTTTTTAAGACCATAGAAGTCGATACTCCATGCGTAAACATCTGAAAGATCCATGGCCAGTGTGGGGTCAAGGGCCTGCTCCTTCATCGTGTTCCATAGTGATGAACTAATTACTCCACTTGCTGTTTTGACCTGCGTAATGATGGGCTTTTTATACCGTTGTATTTGCAGACTGTCCCTTAAATTGTAAACCACATAATCTACCTGACTGATTTCATAGATAAAATATTCTATTTGGGAGGCATCCTTTTTATTTATGAAGAAATAAAAGTTATTGTTGACCTTCATCTTCCGGACATCAAATGTCAGTACTGATTTTCTTGAAATCTCATCTACTCTGGCCATTGGTACTCCTTTGCTGACCAGTATGTCTGAGAGATTCTGACCCGACCTGACCTGCCCCGGAACGACGGTAAATGAATCGACTGGCAGGTTAAAAAGCATTACCGGTTCAGGTGCCTTTACTTCTCCTTGTTTGGCTAGTTCGCGCTCAATCCGTATGGTTTCGTAATGATCGAAAATGTAATATGCAACTTGTAACAGGAAGATAAAGATGACCACCCCGATCAGGACATTTGCAAGGCGTCTGTATTTTTTGTAATAGCTTTTAAAATTCATCATGAGTTTATTTTTAAACGAATAACCATCCGGTTCGTTCACACAAAACTTCAGGCGGTGATGATTAAATTCAAATCAGACAACAATCTGGGAATTACTTTTTTATTGTAGGAAAGTAATTACATGACAGTTGTTGTTGTTCATTTCAAATGTAATAAAAATAGCAGGGATTCCTGACCAGTCTTTGAATCAATGCGAATGGTCACAATAGCAGGATTAAAGATTCACTGATGTAATTGATTGGTAATTTAATCCTTAGACTTGCAATTAAGATCATTTAAAAATTGTTAAAGAACGTAAAACAAACTGATCAGCCTTTTATTTTATCAAATCCTTGCCCGTAAACACCCATCACACTTGCCATGGATATAAATGCTTCAGGATCAATTTCCTTCACCTTCCTGAAAATAATACTGGTCTCCTTTTTACGGACTATCGTCAGCAAGACCTTTATATTTTCCTGAGTGTACCAGCCTTTACCATCCAAAATGGTTACTCCCCGTAATGATTCATTGTTGATGAAATCTGCAATCTCTTCATATTTTGGGGAGAAGATAAATATTTGTGCCGATGCGTTCGAACCACTTAAATAGGCATCAATCGTATACGAAACGACAGCCATCGATACAAATCCGTAAACCATCTTATCGATAGAATGCAACAGGAAAAACGATGAGCCGATAATGATGACATCACAATACATGATGATCCGGCCCGGGCTGATGTTGCGGTACTTGTTTATGATCATGGCGATAATATCGGTTCCTCCGGTGCTACCTCCCCTCGAAAAGACAAGACCGATACCGATGCCTCCAAACATTCCGCCCAATACTGCTGAAAGAAAGTTGTCTTTTATAATTGCTTCAGGAAATAAACTTTGCGGAATTGAGAATAAAAGGGAAAGAACAATCATGCTGAAGATCGTCTTTATGCCAAAGCTTGCCCCCAGAATTTTCATGGCAATGCCTACTAAAACCACGTTGATCAGAAAAAAAGTCAATCCAATCGGAATCTTGGTACTATAAAATATTACTGCCGATAAGCCACTGATTCCGCCTCCCGTAATCTGGGCCGGTACTAAAAACAATATCCACGACAAGGCATAAATGCTTAGACCAATGAGCATGATCACATAATCCAGGATCACCGTCCGGATTTTTTGCTTTTGGGTATGAACCATATCTTTAAGTTTTTTGACCATGCAAAATACAGATTAAAATTTGAGCCGCAAAAAAACTATCTCCAGGGATAGTAATTTATGCAAAAAATCACAGTTTGTGAGTCTTAATGATAACATTATATTGTATAAATGATCTGATAAGGTTGAAATCAGCTTCGGGTATGAACCAAACAGTTCAGCTATTTTTATACTTTTGCTTTATGATTACATTTCCAAACGCCAAAATAAATCTTGGTCTTCATATCACCGAAAAACGGTCTGATGGTTTTCACAACCTCGAAACCGTCTTTTTTCCGGTGGGTTGGAGTGATATGCTCGAATTTGTTGAATCCGGTGAAATCCATTTTACTACAAGCGGGATCGACATTGTAGGCGAACCCGAATCCAATCTGGTCATGAAAGCCTACCGCATCCTGAAAAATGACTTTGATTTGCCAAACTTAAGTATTCATTTGCACAAGCAGATTCCCCTTGGAGCCGGCCTTGGTGGTGGTTCGTCCGACGGTGCTTTCATGCTTCAAATGCTGAATAAAACTTACAATCTGAGACTTTCCCAGGAACAATTACTCTCTTACGCAGCTGTATTAGGTAGCGATTGTCCCTTTTTCATACTGAACAAACCAGTTTATGCTACTGGAAGAGGAGAAATTATGACCCCGATAGATGTTCGGCTTAACGATATGTTCATATTACTCATTAAACCACCTATCGAAGTTTCAACCGCCAAAGCATTTCAGTTGGTGACTCCCAAAAAATCCGGAATTACACTTCCTGAGTTGCTCAGTTTTTCAGTTCAGGAATGGAAAGAAAAAGTAATCAATCAATTTGAATCGTCTGTCTTCCAACTATATCCGGAAATAGAAGCAATAAGGCAACAGCTTTATGATAGGGGTGCTGTCTATGCTTCGATGTCGGGTAGCGGTTCATGTGTTTTTGGCCTGTTTAAAGAGTCGCCAGACAACATCAAAACCATGTTTCCCGCACCATTCTTAACATTCAACCAACAATTCCAATTCCGTTAAGGTTTTATTAAGACAAGTTTATCCTTTATTTAACTGTTAAATATGTACCTTTTTTCACTTTCATGTGTCTTAATAGTGAAAACAAAAGATACAGAAACAGCCGGTAATGATTACCGTGTAATTATTAATTAAAAGATGAATATGATGAAAACAAAAACCAGAACACTTATTGCACTTTCTGCACTTGGAATAATAGGATTACTAAATAACAATGCCATTGCAGACAACACTAAAACAGTCAACACTGAAAATTCAACCGTGGGAAATGAAATGTTTGCCACTGAAGTACGACTGAATGAAACGACCCTTATCTACTCTCCTGAAGCATTTACAATCAGGGAAATTGATGCAGAAATCGAAAAGCATATAAGCAAAGAAGCACTTCCTAAGGAAAATGTCGTTGTAGAGACAAATTCACTGGATTCAGCTAAAACGATTACTGCATCCGAATCTGATGCGCAAATCGCAAAATATGCAAAGAAGATGGTTGCATTGGCACAATCACGAAATAAGAAATAATCAATGAGATCATTTCTACTCCGCAGGGAAGAATTCCATCAGTGGATTCCGAATCTGACAAACAACCACACTACATATTTTACTTAAAAAGAGCTGTTCCAAATTGGGGCAGCTCTTTTTTTATTTATCCTTTCCCGAAAAGGGCCTTACCGGCAGTCCATGTCCTTTCCGGTTCAATTTCCTTCTCTGAACTTATACTGTTATCGTTTTGTCCTTGTTGAATTTCGATTTCTTGATCGATTCCTTTCTCGAAAGCAACATCGGAATGGCTACCCCCGTGCCCAGTGATATCAGGATAAACATCGCTTTGGCCCCGTTATTTACCGTGTGAATGAGTGATTGAATGTAATCGTCGGTATTCTCAATGCTGGTTAGGTCAATGAGTCCGAGCATCATTTTGTAGGCAAACATGCCAGGAACCATTGGTATTACCGAAGGGATGGAAAAAACAAGCGGAGGACTGTTTCTAAAGTGCGCTATCTGAATGCTGATAATTCCAATCGCAGTTGCTCCTAAAAAGGAAGCAAAAATAATTCCTATGTCAAAATTCATAAGCGTAAATTTAATCAAACCGCCAACGGCACCCAGCATTCCAATGGAGAGGATCACCCGGCGCGGAACATTAAAAAGAACAGCGAATCCCATGGCAGCTATTCCTGCCCAAATGCTTTTTGTAATTATTTCGAGAATTATCATCTTAGAAATTTAAAATCATTTTTGCTGACAACAGACCCATTGCAATCGAAAAGGCAATCATTAATCCGTTCATGGCGCGAACCATTCCGTTTTGGATGTTCCCGTCCATCAGATCGGTCACAGAGTTGATAAGAGGTATTCCGGGTACCAGGAACAGTACTGAAGTAGCCAAAGCTTTATCGGGTTCGGCTCCGATCTTCATATATTGGGCCATACCGGCGATTAATGTGGCCGCAAATGCTGCGAAAAAGATGCAGAGGTATGGGTTGAATTTTACCCGGGTGGCTTCCTGCCTCACAAATAAACCGCCGACAGTTGCTACAAAAGCAACGGTCATTTCAATGTAATCACCTCCGAATATCCGGCAGAAACCTGCTCCGGCCAGTCCCACCATTGCTAAAACAACCAGCCGTGGGTAATGAGGCAGCGCTTTAAGCCTTTGAATTTCTTCCGAAATTTGCGTGATCGTCCAGTCCTGTTCCATCACATTCCAGCTTAAATGACTGATACCGCTGACGATCCTGAAATTTGCCCCATGGGGTGAAATCCGTTTCAACCTGCTGAAGAAATGCTGCTGATCTTTTTCAGTAATGGTAAGCATCAGCGCACGCTGGGTAATCAGCAGTTCGATGCCATAACCAAGACCCCTTGCAATCCGTTCCATGGTAATCCGCGTTCGGTGGGTACTCGCTCCCGAACTCATGAGCAGGGCCCCAATCTCCAGCAAAATAGTGCCAACCGATTGGGCGTTTTCATTTAAAGTCTTCATTGATAATGTATCTGATGTTTTTTCAAAGAGAACACAAAAATAGAGGTTTATTAATTTCAGGATGAATTATTATCGCTTATACTTCTACATTGAATGAAATGTTTACATTAAACCCTTAATTTATTGCATGATTGCATCAATATTCAACTGAACTTCGTCCTTAACAATAAATTGGATGGGTAGTTTACTCACGAAATCATTAATTTGAAAACTTCTGTACCTTTAGGTTCGAAATATTTATAGAAAAGAAACACGCTGAAATCCGGCGTGCCTTTAGGTACGCGACAGGTGATTACGGGGTAATTTATATGCTGAATGTTTCTGTTTTGTCCCAAAATGGACAAATGGCTTTAGGGTGTCTATGAAATAAAATTGTTTACTCCTGCAAATCGACAAAGAACTGAACTAAGTTAAATGTCTAAAGATTTGAGTTTATAGCAATCATCACTGTTTCATCAGGCATCAATTTAAACCAATCTGGCCTGAACTTGTTGTTCAATATCAAAACAATATCAATGTCGAAAGCAGAAGAATATACCAATCAATCGTTTCAATTAATTGAAGTTACAGTTACCTCGAACCAGGAAATATCCCCCAACGTTTACCTGATTTCATGGAAGCGGGCTCATGATTTTCAACCCGGGCAGGTAGTTAAAATTACAGATAATCCTGAATTAGCACCACGCATTTACAGTATTTGCAGTGGCAACAAGGAGGATGAAATCAGGGTGCTCTTTAATGTGAAGGAGGGCGGTATTTTAACTCCCCGTCTCGCCGGAATGATCCCCGGCATGAAATTATATGCATCAAAACCCTATGGCAGCTTTAAAGACGCGAATGATCCATCATGCTGGATTGCCGGCGGTACCGGCATTGCACCTTTTTACAGCATGTTTCGCTCCGGCTATTCGGATAACAAAACACTGATTCATGGGGTAAGGTATCTCAAACATTTTTATTTTGAGGATGAACTCGAAGAAGCAATGGGCGACAGATATATCCGTTGCTGTTCGCAGGAGCAGTCGTGCAATGTTTTCCCGGGACGGATTACCAAATACCTCGAAGAAAAAAATGATCTTCCGGCTAATATTAACTATTATCTTTGCGGCAAGGCTCTGATGGTTGTCGAGGTGCGCGATCTGCTAATTTCCAAAGGCATTCTGTTCGAAAACATCCTTGCTGAAATTTATTTTTAAAAATGAAAGATTCCTTATTCGGAAAAACACTCGTTGAACTCACTGCCCTGGCCGTAGACAATGGTCTGCCCCGGTTTGCCGGAAAGCAAATGGCCGAATGGCTTTATCAGAAAGACATTGCTTCGATCGAAGAAATGACTAATCTCTCCAGGAAAGCACGTGAACTTCTCAGCAGCAAATACGAGTTTGGCCTGATCGGTACGACTAAGGTGCAGGAAAGTGTTGACGGGACAAAAAAATACTTGTTCCCAACTGCAAAGGGTAAGTTTATTGAGACTGCTATGATTCCCGATGAGGACCGGAAAACCGTTTGTGTATCCTCACAGGTGGGCTGCAAGATGGGTTGTTTATTCTGTATGACCGGCAAACAAGGGTTCCAGGGACAATTAACTGCCGGCGAAATCGTGAATCAGATCAGGAATATTCCGGAGTGGCACGAGGTAACAAATATCGTATACATGGGAATGGGCGAACCATTTGATAACCTTGAGGAAGTTTTGAAAAGCCTGGAAATCCTGACTTCGGAATGGGGCTTTGCCATGAGTCCGCGACGCATCACGGTTTCAACCATTGGCATCGTACCGGGAATGGTGACCTTCCTCAATCAATCGGAAGCACACCTGGCCGTGAGTATGCATACCCCTTTCGATGACGAGCGCCAACGCCTCATGCCAGTGCAGGTGGCCTATCCGCTTTCGGAAGTCATTCACGAAATCAAAAGCTGGGATTTTGGCCGTCAACGTCGCGTATCCTTCGAATACATAGTATTTAAAGGATTGAATGATTCGCCGCGACATGTTCGTGAACTGGCCCAAATCCTGAATGGCATTAAATGCCGTATCAACCTGATTCGCTTTCATCCTATCCCGGGTACTCCCCTCGAGGGAACCTACGAAAATACCCTTCAGAAATTTAAGGATCAGCTCAACGACAAGGGCATCCTGACAACCATCCGTGCCAGCCGTGGCCTTGACATCTATGCCGCCTGCGGCCTGCTGTCGACCAAAGAGTTGTTGGGATAAGATCATTTCAAGACAATATAACTTTGCTGAAGTCAGCAACTCTTAGGAGCTCCCGTTAATTTCAGCGAGATTCGAAAGCTTTCATCCTGAGTCGGACTGGGTTCGGGTAGGAATCTCCTCTCAATCCCTATCCGGATACAGTCCGTACAGATAGTAAGCAGGTCCCGGTACTTGTAGAAAAAAGCGTATCGAATAATGAAAGATTTATTATCTCTCCTTATTCGATCGCTAATAAAATGAATAAAAACAGTGCTCTTAAAAGCTTAAACTAAAGACAAACTTACCCGATCAATCAATATGTCCTATTGTTTATTAATCTTGTAAGAATATTCTTTATCACCGACAGAAAGAACAACTTCATAGGTACCGTTTTCAAGATTTGAAAGGTCTAGACCCTCACTTACAATAAAATTGTAACCGATTTCTTTGTCGTATAGCAGCTGATTTTTATTCAGGAGATTCACGATCAGGTTTTCCTTTTGAAAATTCAGGAAAGTATACTTTAGAATTCCATCTTTATATCCGAAATAAGGTTTTAGGTAAGTTTTTTCTTTCCCAATCTTGATTCCTTTGTCGGTCATTCGGAATAAGCGTTCGGTTGTTATGTCCTTACCAACTGCAGTAACTTTGTATTTGCCGTTTTCCAGTTCATGGAAATCAAATTCAGAGCGAAAATCATCGCATGGTTCAATGTTTCCTTTGGAATAAAGCATCTCACCTTTATCGTCTGTCACAGTTATACCAAGATTACTTTTACTGAGTGTTGAAACATAAACAAAACCCTTTTCAGCAGTTAAAGGCATAATGCTTACTTTCAGATTTCCTGCTGCAAATATGTTGTCCAAGAATGATGCAAAGGCGATAACCAATATAATTTGTAAAATTGTTTTCATAGCTTTGATTTATTAAGAAATGAATAAATATTTAAATGTGTGGTGATTGGGTTTTAGCTTCTATTTCAACACCTTACTTTTTCACTTTCTTGAACCAAATGTAGCCGCCTACATTATAATAATCATTCTTTACCTCTGGATTTGAGGCTAATTGTTGGTCGGTATAAGGATAGCGTGGGACTATTACATCTTCGCCTTCATTCCAGTTTGCCGGTGTGCAAACCATTTCACGGTCTACCGTTTGAAGAGCCTTTAAAATTCGTTCAATTTCCTGCATGTTGCGCCCAACCTGCATCGGATAGAAATTAATGCACCTTACTACATTATTGGGATCGATAATGAAAACTCCCCTTACATCTTTGCTTGTACTTACCGGTTCATGGAGCATTCCATATTGAACGGATACAATCCGCGAATGATCATCAATAAAAGGGAAATCGATTTTATGAGTCCCATGACCCTTGTAATCCAAGGTTTCCAGCCATTTCTTCCAATCCTTATGACGAACCACGTCGTCGGTTGAAATAATGGCAATTTGTGTGTTCAGCGATTTAAACTCCCGCTGCATGTCAGCAAGTTCTGAAATCTCGGATGAACACACCGGTGTAAAATCCTGTGGATGACTAAAGAGAATTTTCCATTTACCCTGGTAATCGTCAGGGAACGTTATTGTACCATTTGTTGTTTCAGCAGTAAAAGTAGGCGCTGTAGCACCGATTAAAGGAATCTTTTTATTCTGTGCGAAGTTTGTTCCTGCCAAAAAGGCTAATGCGATGAATGACAATACTAGCTTTTTCATGGTTGTAATTTTAAAATAGTTCAATGATTGTTTATTTGTTGTTTTTCCGAACCATCGGATGGATTAAAATAATCAACTGGTATGCAGATTAATTAGAGAAAGACGCAACGAATGTTTATTGAACCTTAAAAAGGTTCAATTCCTATTCTTCAGGGAGAACAAAGGCAGATTTCAGTATTTTCCAAACCCTGAGTTTACTGTTGGTCCATGGGATTGGGAATAAACTAAATTCAATAAAAATTAGCCAAGGCCTAAATGCTATATCTAAGAATCTAGTTTGTAACGTTTATAATGATAAAGAACTTGTTTCGTAATGACAATCCATTTTAGGATTGAGTAAAATAAGAACAAAAAGATGTATAAATCTATTACTGAGAATTAAACTGTCAAATGTACTTTCAAAATATTCTTCAGTGCAATAGCACAAAAGTGTCATTTTAGTGAGATTAAGTTTTTGTCTGAAATTTATTTTTAAGAAATAATAATGTAACTTTGAATAGAGATTATTACCTGATCAGGTTGACGCTAAGGTGATTGCCTGATTGGATTGCTCGATGGAATAGAGTTATTCTGAAGTTTGGATCAATTGATCTGTTATCGTTTATTAAAAATAATATTTGAACACTTAATGCCTATTTGGTGTTGCTGTTCTTTTCGGATGAAAGTCTTTGATGGACAGTTGCATAATATTAATGTAAGTTCATTTTTTGAATTCGGTAATGCCGGATGAAAACGAAACAATTAATTTTTCTGATATGAAAGAGAGAATAAACAGGAATCATTCAACTAATTCGATGGGGGAGTCTGAAAAAGAGGATTTAGAATACCAATTGGATGAAAAGAATAACTCACTCTTTTTTGATACCTGCTTCATTGATTCTTCTGAGCGACAGATTGCCTGCATTCATGGAAATTGTCTTAAGGAAACCAGCTGTTTTAAAAATAGCCTCATACAGAAGAAAATTGATTTTCATGAACTCCAGTTTCATACAGAAGATCGCATAATTTGGTGTAACGAAGCAGTTCCTGATATTATCAGTTTTATGGATTCAGAATCCCTGTCTGATATTCAGGATTACAGGTTTTTATTCAATCAACGGTATATCCGAAAGGATGGGAGCATTGCGCAGTTTATGCATGAAGGCTCTCTGGCAATCAGCGATAAGGGGAATCCGGTTCTGAAACTGACCGTATTTTTTGAAATTGGGGATATAGTCACTGATGATAGGATTATCCTTAAGATATTCAGGTATTCTGCCGAACACGGTTTTCAGAAGGTATTTCGGAAAGAATATGGAGAAACATCCAATTGCCCTTTAAGTGAGCGGGAGATTGAAATTATCCGGCTTTGCCATGAGGGATTCAGCAGCAAGATGATCGCAGACAAAATTAACCTGAGCATTCATACCGTTAAAAATCACAAGCGCAACAGTATGGCGAAAACTTTTACTCACAATATTTCCGAATTGATCCGTCTGTGCATTAACAGACACTGGATGTAAATATTTCCTGTAAATTATTAGTTTAATTGCCAGGAATTGGGAAACAGGAATAAGGAAAGTTAAGGGACCTCTTTCAATCTTTCACAACAGGGAATAATAAATTTTTATCTTCCTTCATTTACTTTTTCAACTTATAGGCTATTGTTTTGTCTTGTCAAAAGGAGAATATCTTATACTTTTGTCCTTCTAAAATGAAACAGGTACTATTTGTTTGTCTTGGAAATATTTGCAGGAGTCCCAGTGCAGAGGCAGTTTTTAATGAGTTAATCAGGAAAAACGAGCTAGGGAGCGAGGTACAATGCGATTCTGCGGGGACAGCTGCATACCATGCCGGAGATCAGGCTGATTCCCGCATGAAACAATATGCCCAAAAGCGAGGTTATCGCCTGACCAGTATTTCAAGGCCTGTTGACCCGAAGAGTGATTTCGACCGTTTTGATTACATCATTGGAATGGACCGTCAGAATATCCGTGACCTGAAAACTATGGCCCGGAATGAAAATGACCGTAAGAAGATATTTTTGATGACTGATTTTTGTACTAACTCAGAATATGATTCGGTAACCGATCCATATTATGGCAGATCTGGCGGTTTTGAGCTAGTTCTGGATATTCTTGAAGATGCCTGTGACGGGCTGATCACGAAACTTCGGAATGAATAAAGTTGTATAATTGATGTGGCACCTGATAGTTTGGAATACAACGTCTTTGTAATCAAAAACGAAGTTATTGCACTGAGGTCTTGTTAACTGTATTAATAACAATTAAAGAGTAGATTTGATCAGCTTAATACAGCATCCAGTATTCGTTCGACATGAATCTTGGTGGTATTCAGCATTTCAATGTCTTCCATATCGCTTGCTTTCAGAATAAGGGGCAGTTCAGTCCCTCCAAGGATCAAACTGTCGATCTGGCCTTCATTGTACATTCGTTTGGCAATAGACAAGAGGTGACTTTTTGTTTCCGGCAGATACCGTCCTCTGGCCAATTCTTCCATATAAATCTTATGAATGTATTTCCGTTCATCGGGCATAGGGGTAATGATTTCCATCCCGGCAGCTTCAAATCCGTCCTGAAAAAAGTCACCTTCCATGGTTGAGATTGTTCCAAACAGGCCAAGGCGAACAAAACCTTTGGCCTGGGCATAGGAGATGGTCGCATCGACGATGCTTACCATTTTTGTTTTTACCCGTTTGGCCAAGGCTTCAAAAACAAGGTGTGGAGTATTTGAAGCCATAAAGATTACTTTGGCTCCTGCTTTTTCCAATACGTAAATTTCTTCCGAAAGGTAATCAACAAGTTCGTCCAATTGATCATTTGAAATCAGTTCCACCATGTGTGTCATGTTGATACTGTTAATGAGGATGGATGGGTATTCACGCTGGCCTGTTCTTTCCTGAAATCTGGAAATGATTCTCTGGTAATAATCAACTGTAGACGCCGGGGCGATTCCCCCAATCATTCCAATAGGTTTGTAATGTTTAAGCATACGCGAAAATGTTTTTATAGAGTGTCAATAATTGGTTCTTATTATAATCGATTCTCATCCACCACTTTCTTCGGATATTACACTATGGTCATCTTATTATCCTCCAGAACGCTTGACCTTGTAATTTTCACCTTTCAGAATTTCAATTACCTTGTTGCAAAAATCACCCTGAATAATTATTTCTCCCTCTTTAGCCGATCCTCCAACACCACATTTGGTCTTGAGTAATTTGGCTAATTCTTTCAGATCGTCATCTTTTCCTACAAATCCTGAAATCAGGGTAACATTTTTCCCTTTGCGCTGCTTGCGGTCAAGCTGCACGCGCAGATTCTGATATTGAGGAGACAGTGTATCTGTCTCAGATTTGGTATTGGATTCGTATTGAAAATCAGGGTTAGTTGAATATACCGTACCCAGCCGTTCTTTCCAGTCGTTGCCCATTAGGTAGAAATTTGCGATCAAAGATAACAGTTTTTAACATTCATTATTTTTTCACCTTAAAACTTCTTCGAGAATACTTCCTGAACAATGGTCGGGTATGGGGATGTGCAGGATTTCAAGGATTGTAGGAACAAGGTCCTCGCCCGTTATTTTGCTTCGGATTTGGATATGCTTCACTGCATTACCCATCATGATAAAGGGAATATTCGAATTGTCGTTGTAGATGGTTCTCTGGTACTTATAAACTGGTTGCCATCCATCCTCAAGCTGATATAACACATCGCCTGAACGCTTGAAATTGTAGGAGTTGGCAATCACGGCAAGTTGTCCCTTGGCATAATCCCCCTGTTCGAATGAGGTGGAAGGCAGGGCAATTTTTATTCCTTCAAACTGGTTAAAAAAGTTGGCTGTTTTGGTTTGAATAGCCTCCAGTGACACGTTTTTCTTTTCGAGCAAATCGCGGTCAAAATAGAGCTGCTGATCGCCCACGAACTCTAGCCAGTCACCTTGTCCGTAAGTAATGTTCAGATAAGATTTTAAGAGGGCAACTGCACTTTCGGGGGAGAAGGTTCCAACGGGCATGTGAAATTCTTCTTTCATGTAATCAACCGGATAGTTGGACGAACAGGTTGATGTCAGCACAACCAGTGTGTTCCCACGTCCCAGAACTTTATCGGTGAAATCAAGGATAGTGGCAATGTCCTGGTCCATGCGTAAATAAGTGTCTTCCATTTCTACCGAAGCTGGACCGAATGAGTTGTTCTCATAATCCATCGAAGAAAATGTGAGGGTTAGAAAATCAGGGAATTCATCCATTCCGAGACTTTCTGACTTAATTAGTTGCAAGGCAAAATCCTTAATGATAGCATTCCCATATGGAGTGGTTTTAAGAAATTTATAGCTTCCTGCGTTTTCCTTTATTTTTTTCAGGTTATAAGGAAAGGTATTCCACTTATTGTAGTACCCTTTTTCAAGAATGTAATCATCAGCAACACTTTCCTCATAGCTTTTAACTGGAAGCAGTGTCGTCCAGTCGCGTTGGGCATAAGTTTTTGCATATCCAATTTCGTTGAACTGACGAACCCACTCAGGAAAGGTTTCGATATAATATGAACTTGAAATCATGTTGCCATTTTGCGTGTCAAACCAATAGGCACCATTTGCTGTATGTCCGGCTGAAAGTACTGCGCTCATATCGTTCAGGGCCACACTGAATACTTTTGATTTGTTTCTGGTATTGATTTTAATGATGTCGCCAATAGTAGGTGACAGCAACTTGGCGGCAGATCTTTCACCTTCTTTTGAATCACTTCCAACTGTAATAAAATAGTCGTCAGCAATGCAATTGATTTCTTTTTTCTTTAGCCTGTCATACCAACTATCACTCACAATACCATGAGTGGCAGGATAAACGCCTGTAAACAGGGTTGCAGTTCCTGTTGATATTTTCTGAACATGCAAATCAAGCTGTGCGTCACTGCAGACCGCACCTTCGTTTACTAATCGTTTAAAACCTCCAGCCTGAAATTTATTCCAGTAACGGGAAATATAATCGGTTCGCATCTGATCGACCGATAGCACCAAAACAAGCCTGGGAATAGCCGCATCGGTATTTTTAACATTTTGTGCAGTAATGGAATTTCCCCAGAAGAATGTCAGTAAAAAGGAAACACCCAGAATATTTAGTTTTGTCATCGTTGGCGAAAATTGGTGTGTCAAAAGTATAAAAACAATAACTCATCCCCAATTAATAACGAAAACGGATTCTTACAATGAAAAATTACTTTATGCTGATATTTGCTTTGTCATTTTACCTTGGAGTATATTCTCAATCAGAAAATACTGGTAAAGATAAATCGGCTATTCTTGAAAAAATGCACTGGATCATTGAACGTTCTGATATGAATAAAGTCAGGCAGGTTTATAAGGAAATGTGCGACGAAAATCAATTATCTTCGATGGTTTCAAAATTAAAAGATGGCAGCTACAAAGGAACCACTCCTGCTGATGATTATGGCTACCGGCATGAAGTGGTCTTTGAAATGAAAAATGGGAAAGTGATTTCGGTTGACTACAACGAAATTCATAAGGATGGTCATTCCAAACGGCACGATGAAGATTATGCGAAAAGTATGATCAAAAGTGGAACAACTCCTGCAATTGCTTATCCAAGTTATGAAAATCAGTTGCTCTCCAAACAGGATTTTAACAAAGTTGATGCAGTAAGCGGAGCCAGTTATTCGCTTTACAGGTTTAAACTGGCTATACTGTATGCTATTTTGAATTCAGGGCAACTGTGAAAACTAATCATTAGTAGTCATCGATGATCAATAATTATGGAACCTCAGGCAATTAATGACCAACAATGACTCCTATAAATAAATATTACTGAATACTGAGAATGAACACTATTTTACGCTGTTTTCCGGTATCTCTTCAATGCCAGTGTAAGGAATGTAAAACCAAGGATACTTAGGGCTACAAATTCGTGAATCAGATCACCAAAATGCGAACCTTTCAAAACGACCATACGCAGTACCCGCATGAAATGATACACCGGATTAATCTGATCGATGGTTTGAGCCCATTGGGGCATACTTTCAACAGGAGTGAAAATTCCACTCATTAGGATGAAAATCATCATAAAAAAGAAGGTTACAAACATCACTTGCTGCTGTGTGTCGGCAACAGTCGAAATAAACAATCCCAAACCCAGAATGCCAACCAGATAAAGTACTCCAAATCCGAAAACCAATCCCAGATTGCCAACAATGGGCAGATTGAAAACCATTCGCGCAAGGAACAAACCAAAGGATAAGTCGAAAAGCGCTATCACGATAAATGGAATCAGTTTCCCGGCAAGAAACTGAATCTTACGGATTGGAGTCACATTCAACTGTTCGATGGTTCCATCTTCTTTTTCCTTAACTAGACTTGTGCTGGATAGGTTCAGACCGATTAGCGTTACAAGAAGTGCAAGAACGCCGGGAGCCATGTACCATTTGTATTCGAGTTCTGAGTTGTACCAAAATCGCGAAACTGTATTTATTTGATAGGGTGGCTTAAACTCGGGCAAACCTTTCCAATCGGCAATGATGTCCTTGTTGAACCCACCGATCACAGAAGCAGCGTAGGAATAGCCGATCTGTGCAGACTGTCCATCGATGGCATTGACCAAAAGTTGCAGGTTGGCTTTGTCTTCGCGCATCAGGTTGCGCTCAAAATCTTTGGGTATAACTAAAACCATGTCGTCCCGATTGTTTAAAATCTCGTTTTCGCCGTCTTCCGGATTAAATGAGGTATTGTTGATTGTAAAAAATGGCGAAGCATCAATTTTGGAAGCTAGTTTACGCGAGGTGGATGATAGGTCCTGATCGACTAAAAAAACATTTACATTTTTCAAATCGTAGGTTGCTGCAAATACCAAAACCAACATTTGCACGATGGGAATCATGATAATCATCCTTAACATGACCTTATTTCGCTTAACTTGTATAAACTCTTTTTGCAGGACGTAAAATAGTGTTTTCATCTTTTCTCTTTACTATTTGGATATTTGCCATTTACAATATTCCTGCCGATAGGCGTTCTATTTGTAAACAGTCAATCGTCTGTTCATTGATCTGTGACTATTCCAATCTTATTTTAAAGTTTTTAATGCTCAATGCGATAAACGTAAAGGCCATAAAGATCAACACCATCGTTTCTTTCCAGATGTACTGTATTCCTGTGCCTTTCAGCATGATATTCCGGATAATCACGATGAACCACCGGGGTGGAAGGATATTACTGACAATTCGTAATGGAAGCGGCATATTCTGAATGGGGAATATGAACCCCGACAACAGAATGGTTGGAAGCATTAGTCCCAGTAAGGAAATAAACATGGCTACCATCTGATTGGGTGCGACGGTTGAGATCAGTATTCCCAGACTGAGCGCCATTAGAATAAACAGAAATGCCTCGCCCATGAGGAGGAGGAAACTTCCTTTGATTGGTACCCCGAAAACAAACACTCCCAGCAGGATAATGGTCAGCGCATTGATGAAAGACAACAGCAAATAAGGTGTCACTTTACCTAATACAATCTGGATTGGCTTCAGTGGGGAAGCAAGAAGTACTTCCATGGTTCCCATTTCCTTTTCTTTGCTGATCGAAATGGAAGTCATCATAGCCGAAATCAGCATAAGGATCATGGCCATAATTCCCGGTACGAACATATAAACGCTTTTCAGGCCTTCGTTATAAAGCATTCTAACTTCGACATTTATTTGGTCAGGTAACTGAATATTCTGAAGTTTCTCTTTTTTTACATAGTCATTGATAATTCCGGAAGCATAGTTCGTTAGAATTCTTGCAGTGTTGGGATCTGAGGCATCGGCCAGAAGCTGAACATCAGCCTTGCCATCCCGCTCCAGGTTGTGCTCAAATTCTGGTCCGAAGGTGACAATCATTTTCACTTTCCCTTGCCTGAATACATCTTCCACATTATCACCGGGAAGCAATTCCTGACCCAAAACAAAATAGCCTGATGAAAGGAGTTTTGAGCTTATTTCCCTTGTGGTGTTGTCATGTGACTGGTCGAGTATGGCTATTTTTGCATTTTGGATGTCGGTACTGATCACTTTACCGAACAACATTAACTGCACCACAGGGATACCGAAAATGATGATCATTGTTCGTGGGTCGCGAAAAATATGTAAAAATTCTTTCCGGAGAAAGCCTAAAAATTGTTTCATCGAAGAGTTTAAAGTTTAACGTTTAAAAATGATGACTGAGAACTGTTTCTAAACACTGATTTTTCATTCTGTGTTTCGTGCTATTTTCAAAAATACCTCATCCATATTCTTAGCGACATATTGTTTTTTTAGATTCTCCGTTGTATCAAGTGCTTCAATCCGACCTTCATTCATGATTGACACACGGTTGCAATATTCTGCTTCGTCCATATAATGTGTGGTCACAAAAACCGTAATTCCACGGTCGGATGCTTCGTAAATCAAGTCCCAGAATTTGCGACGGGTTATAGGATCAACGCCTCCTGTGGGTTCATCCAGGAATACAATTTTTGGGTCATGAAAAATAGCTACAGAAAAGGCCAGTTTCTGCTTCCATCCCAGTGGCAGAGAACCAACCAGAGAATCTTTTGCAGATTCAATATCCAGGTTTTTGAGCAATATTTCCTGTTTAGCCTTTCGATCTTTGGGCGAGATACCATAAATGCCAGAGAAGAACCTAATGTTTTCTGCAATGGTTAGGTCTTCATACAACGAAAACTTTTGGCTCATATACCCGATATTCCGCTTTACTTTTTCTGTTTCCTTATAAATATCAAAACCAGCCACTTTAACTTCTCCTGAGGTAGGAGATGAGAGCCCACACAGAATTTTCATGGCTGTAGTTTTCCCGGCACCATTGGCACCTAGAAATCCGAATATCTCACCTTTGTACACATCGAAATTCAGGTGATCATTTGCAACGAAAGATCCGAATTTCTTAACCAGATTGTGTACTTCAATTACTTTTTCATTCATTTTTTATCCTTCACTATTCCTACATCAAATCCATAAATACATCTTCAATGCCTGGTTCATTATCAAGAACCTGCAAACCGGTATGTTTCTTTTTCAGAAGGAAGTTTTCAAATTCACTGGCTTCAACTTCATCATTCTTTCCAGTTACATGCAAATATTCCCCAAAAGCATAAGCCGTATCTGTCTTGTCGTATGAGCGTAAATCCAGAATCAGACGGTGCATTTCTTTTGATTTAATGGCATATAACTTACGGGAATAGTTTTCAACAAGCTTCCGTGGAGTATCAATATTCAGCACTTTTCCTTTCTGCATCAACGCCACACGGTTACATAGTGTAGCTTCGTCCATGTAAGGAGTCGACACCAGAATAGTAATTCCTTTCTGCTGAAGTTTTTTTAGCATTTCCCAGAATTCCTTTCTTGAAACTGCATCCACTCCGGTGGTCGGTTCATCTAAAACAAGAATTTCAGGTTTATGAATCAGCGCGCACGACAAAGCCAGTTTTTGCTTCATCCCACCTGAGAGCTTTCCTGCTAAACGTTTTTTAAAAGGTTCGATCTGAATGTAGATATCACGGATTAGTTCGTAGTTTTCGCTGACAGTAGTTTTAAAGACAGTGGCAAAAAAGTTTAGGTTTTCCTCAACCGTCAGGTCTTGGTACAATGAAAACCTGCCAGGCATATATCCAACGATGTTTCTGATTTTTTTATAATCTTTTATCACATCGAAACCATTCATAGTGGCCTTGCCTTGATCCTGTATGAGCAAGGTCATCAAAATGCGCATCAAGGTGGTTTTGCCTGCGCCATCCGGACCGATCAGGCCAAATAGTTCGCCTTTTTGCACTTCGAAAGATATGTCACACACTGCCTGAACATCCTTATATGATTTGCTGATATGTTGAATACTGATAGCCTCCCCCATCCCCCTCATTAGGAGGGGGCTTGATTTACTGTATTGTATGGGCTTTTCTGTAGGCATGATTTAAAAATAATTACATAAATTAATGTAGCAACATAAAGTCTCCCCAATTGGGGAGGTTTGAAGGGGCTTCTTTTAAAACACGACTTCCCCAGGCATCCCGATTTTCAGGCGACCATCATTGGGAACCAGAATTTTTACTCCATACATTAGTTTCACCCGTTCTTCCTTTGTTTGTATAATCTTTGGTGTGAATTCCGATTCAGATGAAATCCAGATGATCTTGCCGGTGAGGTTCTGCATTTCATTATTCCCCGAGTCGATCAGGACTTTAACCTCATTACCTAGTTTAACATTCGTTAGCTGAGATCCCGAAACATATACTTTCAGTTCCAAATTACTCAGGTCAGCCATTTTTAGTACTGGTTTGCCGATAGTGGCCAATTCGCCGGTTTCAAGGTAAGTTTCAAGAACTGTTCCTTTGATAGGACTGTTAATCCGACATTTCTTCAATTGGTCGGTCAACAGATCCTGTTGTCGTTGAATGACATCCATTTCTGTGGTAATCAATTGAAACTGGGTGTTTGTTGCTGTAATTTGTTTGTCCAGAACATTTATTTGTCCGTTTATATCATCCACTTGTTGTTGTGTTGCGGCTTTATCGGCAAACATTTTGGTAATGCGTTGCTGTGTAATAAGTGCATTCTTCTTTTGCTCTTTCAATACATTGATCTGTGCGGACACATTTTGTCTTTTTGTTTCGCTGGCAATAAGTTGTGAATTGGTTTGAAGTTTTTTCAGCACAAGCTCTGTCGTGTCGATCAGGGCAATCAGTTTGCCTGCTTCGAGCAGATCTCCCTGTTTTACCTCCATTGAAAGCAGTTTGCCTGCTGTTTCTGAAGAAACAATAGTTTCAATAACCTCGAAATTTCCATAGGCATCCGATTTCTTCTCGCTGTTTTTGCAGGCTGCCAGCATGAGCAGCGAAAGAGCTATGATTTGTAATTTGTTCATTTTGATATATTTTGATATGTAAATTTTACTTATTTTCTTTCAGGGAAGACCTGACTATTCGAATCTTTTCTTAATCACTTTTCCTTTTTCCTTCTTTTTTATTTGGTTCCCCTGATATTTGCCAACTTGATGATGGCTTCTTTCAACTGGACTTTCCGGGTTTCGAGCATCAGCCTTGCAGTGGTTTCCGCATTAAGATCCTGAAGGTAATCGGCCATAGTGATTGTTCCGTTCTCCAGCTTTGATTCAGATGATTTGGTGATACGTTCCCTAATCTGGATCAGTTCCTGATCACTTTTCATCAATTCTGACAGTTGGGCGATTTGCTTGTTCTGCTGGTCAGTGGCCAGATCAATACCCTGAACAAACGATTCCTGTTTGGTCTGAACAATATCCTGCTGCAGTTTGATCATTTGTTTTTGCCTTTGGGTCGTTTTCCAATCAAGTACATTCCAGCTAAATCCCACTCCAACCAGGTAATAGGGGTCGAATGTATTGCTCAGCATATTCAATCCCGGCTTACCATATCCGGCTTGTCCGAATCCGAATATTTTAGGTTGACGTTGTTTCTGAAGAATTTCAGAATTGGCAGTCAACAATTCATTTTGTTTGCTGAATAGCTCAATCTCGGGACGTATGAGGGGGTTGTCAGATACAATTGATTCTGCAGGCAATACCAGGTTTCTCATTTGATCAGCTGTCTTTCCGGTAAGTATGGATAATGCGTACAAAGTAGTTTCTTTATTGCTGTTCAATTCAATATTCATCTGCTGGGTGTTGATCAGTTCAGCTAGTAATTGATCCAATTCAGAGGACAAAGCCATTCCATTGTTAACTGCTGATTCAATGATTTTCCGCCTTGCTGTCAATGTTTCGGTCTTCTTATCCAGGATTTTCAGGTTCTCCTGAATCAGGAAAGAGGTAAAGAAGAATTGATTCACTTTCTCTTTCACCTGGTACAATTCAACCTCAGTCTGCTGAAGATTGCCTGCATTTTCGGCCTTGTTGATCAGTTCCCTTGCTTTACTCAGGCCGCCATCCCAGATCGTTTGTTTAAAATCAAGATAGAACTTATACTGATCCTTGTCGACAGTCGGAATTTTGATACCGGGCAGTGAAAGAGCGATTTTTGTTACCGCAGATTGGTAAGTTGACTGGCCATTCAGATTTACCTGGGGCAAGAGGCTGGTTGCATTGTTCTCATTTTTGATATCCAGAATCTGCTGGTACAAATCCAATTGTTTCAGAGCCGGGTGGTTTTCGCGTGCCCAGTCCTGGCATCGTTCCAGGGTCACACCATCCTGAGCCATCAAAAGATGAACAGGGAAAAGGAGTACAAGGAACAGAAGTTTAATTGTTTTCATTCGTCTGACTTATTATTTTTTGATTACAACTGCATTGATTACAAATTGTTTAATAATGTCCGCTCTTTCGCTATAAAAAGTATCGAGTGCTTTCTGGTCGTCTTTAAACAATATAAAACTGATTATTGGTCTTGCTGCAAATGGGAATATACACATCGAGATAATGTTGGCCGCCAGGTGTCTGGGTGGCATTTGAATTATTTCTCCACGGTCCATGGCCAACTGAATCTCATCGAGAATAACCTGTGGGTTTAATCCAAACTTGATTACCAATTTAAATAGTCCCGAAGGGTCACGGTTTAGTTCCTTAAGGACAAAGCCCGGAATGAAGGGATGCTTGATTAATAAATCGATATAGGCATCAATGACCTGCTCAATTTTAGATACGATTGGCAAATCTGATTTTACGATCCGTGTTATTTGTGGAAAGGCGAATTTGATGATTTCCGCAAATATAGCTTCAAACAACCGTTCTTTTGTCCTGAAATAGTAGTGCAGCAGGGCTTTGTTTATTCCTGCCTCATCGGCTATTTCCTGCATTCGTGCCCCTTCCATTCCCTTGCTAACAAACACATTTTTTGCTGCCTCAAGGATTTTGTCTTCTGTACTATCTTTTTTTGTTTCCATTTTGCTTTATGGTTTAACTAAGTGGTTAAATCATATGGTCAAAAATAGAATCTGTATTTGAATCTACCAAATGTTTTAACCAATAAATTTAACCAGATGGTTAATAATTATCTATTCTTTGATAATAAATATCTTACATATGGTAATATTATTGATTAATCTGGGTTTTGTTACTTCGTTCGTCTCTCAAGACGCATGCGTGTCATTCGTTCGCGCATCCCTCCATTACTCAGGAAATCTTCACTTATTGATTGTAACTGTTTAAAAAGCAGGTAGTCGGTCTGTTTGATCAGGCAGATAGACATATTGGCAATGGTTTCAGGTGGTCGGGTAATAACTAAAGACATATAATAAGCTGTGCTGTTGTGTTTTCGACCAAGCTCACGCATCTTCTGAAGTTCCACCGAACTGTTCTCCCATTGGTGGTGGTTTCTTGTGCGTAAGTAATCTTCATAATCGATCAACAGTTCCTGAAGGCTCGCCTTGGCAACATTTACCAGCTTTATTTCCGTTTCCTTTGATGTAGCCGACGCCGCACATCCCTCAACAATGTTTTGTTTGCCCGAACGGGCAGCCTGCACCATCTGATCGATGGTACGGTCGCCACGCAGTAAATATTTTTTGCAGAAATAGTAAGTAATGTCATATATCGCTTCAGCCTTTTGGTAACTGTAAAGCTTGCGGTAATTGCCGCTCCGTGGCAACAAAGGCTCCTGGTTTTGCTGGCTGCTGCTCATACATTTAGTTATTACTGGTTTTACTTATCATTTTTTTAAGGGCCTTAAAGACTTTAATGACCTTAAGGTCTTTATAAGAAACTACCTAAAGTTACGAAATCTTACAAAAAGTTTGGCTCTATGACGGATACTGTGGGTAATCAAATCTGAGTTTAGATGTTAAGAAGAAAATCATGTTAATGAAGTTTTCAATATTTCTATACCCTCTTGCCCTTCTTTTTGCAAGTTGCACCTTATTGTTTATTCCTTCTAAAACACCGTTGGTGACATGCCTATCGAAGTATGCAACAATTCCACTCCAGTGTGCTCTTATTGTTTTTACAAATTTTTTAAATGGTTCTATTCCTGATTCCATGACTAAGTCACACCAAAATTGTAGGTATCCCTTAGATTCCTGTGGATCGTTAATGTGCCACA
>Ga0118677_10001300_pt1 | contig 53441 bp, 60 predicted proteins | sample AliMusrvi5mmetaG_FD_86154 | JGI IMG/M metagenome (GOLD analysis project Ga0118677, IMG submission 86154) | reverse complement strand
CACAAACCCTGATTCCACCGTTGAAAATTGGGGTAAACGATTTTTAGGTGGCTCTGTAGCCTAGATAAATAGGGGGCTACAGGGCAGCGCAAATGGCTCCTAATGCTTCTTTAGAGCAAATTGAACAATGGTTCGATACTGCGATTGATGCGAGTTTTTTAAATGATGTATTTAGATAATCAAAAGAAATAGCTAGTTTATCAGTTCTATTAATGCGAATTAGTATAGGAAAACCGTCTAAATCAAGCAGTGTTGGGTGAGTTGCATTATGTGATGAAATGTATAGAGATAAACTATGCATGTTCAGCCACACAAACAATAAAACATTTTAACCCTTCAAAATTTAGCTTTCACGCTATAATCTAAGCAACTGATCCCTTTAGGCTTACTCCATGAACTTTCTTGATATAAAAACCGACTTTGCTTTTAAAAAAGTCTTTGGTAGTGAGGGTTCAAAAGACTTGCTGATTAGTTTTTTAAATTCAGTGATTGAATTTGATCAACTTTAAGGATTGAACAAACGCCCTGATTAAGAAGGGATTAAGACTGATAATCAACACCGGCAACATAAACTAGCTTTCATTGAACAAACGCCCTGGTTTAGGAATGATAAAAACTCAATGCTGGTGCTTTCGATTTGAAAGCAAATGCTTCCAACCATTTTCCTATTGATTTCGCTTTGAAAGCAAATGCTTCCAACCATTTTCCTATTGCTTTCGTTTTGAAAGCAAACGCTTCCAACCATTTTCCTATTGCTTTCGCTTTGAAAGCAAATGCTTCCAACCATTTTCCTGTTGCTTTCGCTTCAAAAGCAAACGCTTTCAACCATTTTCCTATTGCTTTCTCTTCGAAAGCAAACGCTTTCAACTTTTTGACTATTGCTTTCGTTCAGAAAGCGATAGTCATTAGCTTTTTTCCTATTGATGCCGATTGGCTTACAAGAATAATAAAAATGTTTCGAGTGTGATTTTAGCTTAGGTAACTCGCAAAAAATAAAATACCACTCGACATAATCATAATCCCAATCACACTGACAAGCTTGTCAATACGTTTAAAAACGCCTCATCTTGATATTCTATTCCCCATCAACTGACAGCCATTAAGTCAGGCAACAAAGAAGGGAAGAATCAGCCATGTTAAAAACAAATAACGTAAGACGGTTAAGTGTGTCATGAAAAACCGGCAGCTCTATCTGGCGGCTTATGATGTCTCTTGTCCGCGACGTTTACGCAAAGCGCTTTATGTGTTGCGTGGCTTTGCTTCGGGCGGTCAAAAGTCGGTCTTTGAATGTTATTTAACACCAGCAGAAAAAGCCTGCTTACTGGATGAAATCGCTTCAGTGATTGACCCCATTGAAGATCGATTTATTTTATTAAGGTTACTGGGTGCAAAACATATTCGCACCCTGGGCAAGGCAGTTCTTCCTCAAGATGGTTCATTTTTTTACATAGGATGACAAATGAGTAGCTTGTATTTAGATCGAAAGAATTTAGGCTTAAAGTTGGATGGTCAAACCTTAGCCTTGTATGAAGACGGCGTAAAAAAGGGCACCGTGCCGTTACATCTATTAGAGCGGGTGGTGTTAAGAGGTAATGTTCAGTTAGAAAGCAGAGTATTGGGCGCCTTATCAGAACGTAAAATTGGCTTGTTGGTGTTATCCGGTAGAAACACCGAAGCCACTGCCATGTTAGCTGCACATTCGCATGGTGATTCGATTCGCCGCTTGGGCCAGTATCAAGTTAGTCTGGATCAAGCCTTACGTCAACCTTTGGCGCGTTGGTTGGTGTTGGTTAAGGTAAGAGCGCAACAGCGTTTGTTACGAGATGCCTTAGCAGCACGTGCAGATTTAAGGTATCCAATCACCTCAGCCTTAGAAACCCTAAAGGGCATTATCGGGCAATTACGCGAGGATTCGTTCCCGATGACATTAGCCAGTTTACGAGGTTATGAAGGTGCAGCCGCTGCGGCGCATTTTGGGGCTTATGTGCATTTATTTGCCGACTCGCTTAATTTTACCGGTCGAAAGAAGCGTCCCCCACCAGACCCGGTCAATGTCTGTTTGTCCTTAGGTTATACCTTGCTACATTATGATGCGGTCAGAGCCTGTCATAGTGTGGGTTTGGATAGCATGTTGGGGTTTTATCATGATGTGAGCTTTGGTCGGGAATCGTTGGCCTGTGATTTAATGGAACCGTTAAGACCGTTGATGGAACGGTGGGTTTGGGAGTTATTTAAAGAACGGCGCTTAAGACCCGAACATTTTACTATCGATGTCGGTGGTCGTTGCCAGATGAACAAAGTGGGGCGGCAGTCTTTTTATGGCTTTTATGAGTCTCAGGTAGGGCCAGCCAGACGCTTGTTGCGTCGTTATGGCTATACTCTGGCAAAGCGGTATCAAGCGTGTACGGGTGTAACGACTTAAGGAGGGTGATTGTATGCGGCCTTTATATATTGATGGGGTGCCCGGCTGTAGGGTGGTGTTGGATGAGCCTGCCTTGCGTATTGTTGTACCTGAGTCGGCAGATCAGTTGTTTCCGTTATCCCGCATTTCTCGTGTAGTCTGTAAAGGCGTGGTTGAGTGGTCAATGTCAGCCTTGTTAGCCTGTGCGGATGCTGGTATCAATTTATTGTTTTTGCATAAAAATGGGGAGGTGAGGGCGCGTTGGTTGGGTACAGGCAGTGAAAGACAATCGTTAACTCAACGCTTGGTGGATTTGTTGTCCAGGGCAGATGGCAAGCAACGTTATGATAACTGGTATTTGTCCATGCAAAAGTTAGCCGCACGCAGTTTTGCAAGACGCTTGGGCATGTCAGAGTGGCGCGAGGTTTCGATTAATGAGTTGAAGCGTTTAGTCGCGATGAACTTGTCATCAGAAGGGCAGTATCGGGCTAATTTATTGGTTGGCTTATTGCATTCCGAGTTATTGGTGTTGCTTTCTGAGAGTGGCTTTTGTAGTGATGATGAAGCGTTATTATCGACTGAATTAGATTTGGCTGCTGATTTAAGCAAGTTGTTACTTTGGGATTTTTATCCGGCTTTATTGGACGCGGATAAACCGGATAATGAAAAAGCCATGGTGGCAATGGCGGTGTTATATCAACAACGGGAAGACCGGCTGTATTTGTTGTTTAGAAGTGCCCTCAGTAAGTTGCAGCAATTTTTATTGGCCGTGAGTTAATGGCGGATAATCAAGCCGGTTTGTATTTGATTGCTTACGATATAGCCGATCCCAAACGCTTGTCTCGCGTGCATAGAGCCTTAAAACGTGAAGGTTTGCCGGTGCAATATTCGGTGTTTACAGTGGTGATTAAACGTAAAGCTTTATTGCGTTTAATGGGGGTGCTAGAAGAATTAATTCTGCCCGCTAAAGATGATATCCGGTGCTATCGTTTACCAGAAAATACCGAGATTAAAACCTTGGGGCGGCAGTTGTTTCCAATGGATGTTTTATTGTTTACTGGGGGTATTAATCGTTTGTTTGGTTGATGGTTTTACAAAGGCAGTACACAAATAATAATAGCTATTATATTAGCTAATATAGGTACCTACAACCACCTTAAAAAAGGAGTCTATCATGCGAGTTATGAACCAGCCATGTTAAAAAACGCGGATTGAACAAACGCCCTTCTTAAGAAGGGATTAATATCAAACAGAGTTGCCATTAGCTTAAGGATCTTAAAAATCTATTTCTAATGGATTCCTATTTCAATAATAATTACAATAAATAACGCCATGAATAATAAAAATAAAATTACGTTAGTCATCGTTGGGGCAGTTTTATTGCAAGGTTGTGCGAGCATAATCAGCCAATCAAGCTGGCCTGTTGCAATAAAAAGCACGCCTGATTCAACTGCTTTTACCATTACGAATCAAAAAGGTGACAAAATACACTCAGGTACAACGCCATCAACTGTCAATTTAGCGAGCGGAGCAGGTTTTTTTGATGGTGAAAAATATACTCTGCATTTTACAAAAGAGGGCTTCCAAGAAAAGACAGCGACCTCCATACCTGTAACACATTAATTGAAAGATTAAGACCGTTGAGTTTTTAAAATGGTATGTTTCAGTGGGTATTGAATCCTATCATTTTAAGCATGATCAGTTAACCATGTTTCTAAGTCTGCCATTGCATTAAAGTCTAGCAAGGCATCGGCTAAGTCTTCCAGTTTTTCTAAAGGGTAGTTAGGGAAATCCTGTAAGAGAGTTTCAAGTTCCGGTTGCACACCGAATTTTCGCCTTAATAAACGACTCAGTAATTTAACACATTCTTCTTGCAAGCCTTTTTGCAAGCCTTTTTGTTCACCTATCAGCTCGCCCTCTTTCCGCTCTTCAGCGGATATTTCTTGATAAAAGCGGGTTTGTTTTAGTTCAACTTCATATAGGGATAACATCTTTCTAATCTCCTCGCGGCTTAAGTGCGGTAACTTATAAACCAATATTGTTTCAATAAAATCTAACCCATCCAAATCTACTTTATCAAGTCGATCGGCTAGTTCTTTTGCTCGGGTTATTGTCTGCTGTTCGTCACTGGCAATCAAGCGAATAAATTCAAGTGTAGGTGATAAGTCAGACCGATCTTGATAATCTTCTAAATAAATACGGTGGAGATGGGGAGAGTTTATGTTTGTTTGTTTTTTGGGGAGATTAATCGTTTGTTTGGATAAATTAAATAACGTGACAGTGAGTTAAATCAAGCGTCATTGGGGCACGAGAATTGGCAGCTAGGACAGATATCGACGGTTTCTAAGTTATAATACCCGGCCTATTACCCTATTTGTTGTTTAATTGATGGGTAAATCTTTGTTCTTGAGTTGGCGACTAAATAATTAGGAGAAATGTGTGGCAAAGGCGAGTGAGTTAAAGCGTGGAATGGTGGTTGAGATTAATGGCGTGCCGCATATGGTCAAACAGTTTGATGCAAAGAGTCCTTCTTCACGAGGCGCATCCACTTTATACAAGATTCGTTTTACTAACCTTAAAACAGGACAAAAACTGGATGAGTCTTTAAAAGGTGATGACTTTTTAAAAGACAGTGATTTAGTCAGGGCTAAAGTTCAATTCTCTTATGTGGATGGTGAGAGTTATATTTTTATGGACTTGGAGGACTATACGCAATACACCTTAAGCCGTGAGGATTTAGATGACCAGGTTCACTATTTAACAGAAGGTCTGGAAGGTATTATAGCGCTGTTAATTGATGGTGCTATTTTAGGTATTGAGCTGCCGAGTTCGGTGATATTAGGCATTGTAGAAACAGCGCCTTCCATTAAAGGGGCAACGGCCTCAGGACGTACTAAAACAGCGCGTCTGGTAACCGGTATTGAGGTGCAAGTACCTGAGTATTTGGAAGTGGATGATTTAATTAAGGTCAATACTGAAAGTGGCAAATACATGGCGCGTGTTTAAAGCAACGGCTGTATTACTGTATTACTGGATTAATGGATAATAAAACAGAAAATTTACTAAGCGTTCCTCAAGGCGAGTTTGAACTGAAGCGCCTGCCGAAGCGCTCCTTAGAGTTACTCCGTGCTTGGGATGCAGCGGATGAATATTTATTAAATACGCTAGCTGAGGATATTAAACCGACCAATGATGCACGTATATTAATTTTGAATGATAGTTTTGGCGCATTAGCTATCGCATTAAGTGACTTTAAACCGGATGCCGTATCAGACTCTTATTTATCTCAGCAGGCAACGCGGCTTAATTTAAAGGCGAATAACCTGGCTGAAGACAGTGTGAGGTTGATTAATAGTCTTGAGGGGTTAGAAGGGTCATACGATTATGTATTGATTAAAGCCACTAAGACCTTGGCTTTGTTAGAAGATCAATTGATACGGTTGCATTCTCATTTACACGCCTCAACTCACATTATTCTGGGGGGCATGATAAAAACCTTGCCCGCTGCTATCTGGAAGTTGTTAGAACGCTTGGTTGGAATGACTACCACCTCGTTGGCGCGTAAAAAGGCTCGGCTTATTTTCGCAACACCAGATCCTGATTTGATAGTTCCTGTGAGTCCTTACCCCGTTTATTATCAGCTTGAAGGTTCGAGGCTTTTAATTTGCAATCATGCGAATGTGTTTTCAAGAGAGAGTCTGGATATTGGCACCCGTTTTTTTCTTCAGCATCTCCCGCAGCATCATGGCAAGGTTGATATTGTTGATTTGGGCTGTGGTAATGGTTTATTGGGTTTAATAGCGGCTGAACGAAATCCAGAGGCCAGGGTGCATTTTGTTGATGAGTCTTTTATGGCGGTTGCCTCTGCCAAGGAAAACTTTTCTCGAGCATTTGGGGTAGAACGCGAGGCTGTTTTTACAGTAGGTAATGGATTGGATGGTTTTGAAGTCGCTTCGGTTGATTTGATTCTCTGTAATCCACCTTTTCATCAGCAGAATACCCTAGGTGATCAAATTGCGACTAGCATGATTAAGGCATCAAGGCGGGTGCTAAAGAAGAGGGGGGAGCTATGGATAGTGGGTAACCGCCATCTTAATTATCACATCAACCTTAAACAGTTATTCGGAAACTGTACGACGGTTGCTGCCAATAATAAATTTGTTATTTTAAAGGCAGTAGTTAAGGATATTTAAGGTAACAGCTACACTTAGAAGAAAATGTGAGATTATTTTCTCCTATACCTCAGCAATAAGTCATCCCTAAAGAGTCAAAGACTCTCTAGGGGTGATTATATTCGAGAGTATTACGCGGGGGTTACATTCTCTGCTTGCGGTCCTTTTTGACCTTGAGTTACTTGCATAGTAACTTTTTGGCCTTCTCGCAAGGTTTTGCGACCGGTGCCATTAATTGCGCTGTGGTGAACAAAAACATCTTTGCCACCTTCTTGTTCAATAAATCCAAAACCTTTTTCATCATTGAACCACTTAACGGTACCTACAACTTGATCTGACATATCACACTCTTAACTAAAAAACGCCAATTTATGTTGGCTTTGCAAATTCCAGCCCCATAAAGAAGCCGACTCAAACTTTAACTACGGCTAAATAGTAGCACTAAAAATACAGCTAGAGCAAAAAACATTTTAATTAAATACGGAATATTATTGATCTAACAGTCTTACTAGGTTCATTAATGTTCACGGGGTTTATTTAGGCTTAAATTTAAAGGTCGGAAGGTGCTCAAAAAACTCATGCATTATCAGTGCTAAGAGTATCAATCCTGTACCCGTTACTACTTTTGAACTGAGCATTTCAGGGTTAATGAGATGGCCTAAAGATAGGTTAATGGAATGCGCATTAGGGTAAATAGACACGCCATCTCATGCCACCCAGTTCAGCACTGGTTCCACCTTCTAGCGTGCCACCCAATAAATTGATTAGTTCATAAACCACGGTGACACCTATACCGTGACCATCAATGTTTTCATCGAGACGCATCCCTCTTTTTAGTATTTCGTTAAATTTTCCAATCGGTATGCCGGGGCCGTCATCCTCAATCAGAAGTAAGACAGAAAAGTCTCGTCTGTTTTTACGTTGATTGATATTGACGGTCACTTTGACAGAGTGATGGCACCATTTACAGGCGTTATCCATGAGATTCCCTATGACCTCATACAAATCACCTTCTTCATAATAAATTAAGTGTTGTTCAGGGATTGCCAATTCAAGATTAAGGCCTTTATCGATATATACTTTATCAAGAGATGCTTTAATTTTCATAATCACTTGGCAGATATCAATACTCTTTATAGCTTTAACTTCTGCTTTAGCGGCTGCTTTTTGTAATTGATACTCAATAATTTGATTCATCCTTGAAATCTGCTCTTGTACGGTTCCTTTATTGTCACTGAACGATTCAATACAACCCTGTAATATAGCCAGTGGTGTTTTTAAGCTGTGAGCCAAATCATCCAGAGTCTTTCGATATCGGTCTAAATGAGCTCGTTCGTGAACGATAAAGGCATTCAGATTATTGGCGAGTCCTGTTAATTCAGTCGCATAATGACCATCTAAACGGTTTTTATGGCCTTGGTCTACGGCATTAAGGTCATCGACAATGTTTCTTAATGGTTTTAAGCTCCAGTGCAATAATTCAAATTGAATAAAGATCAGAGAGACGCCTATGACTAAGAGCCAGATTCTTAAGACATTTCTTAAGTGTTCGATTTGGGTGCTGACAAAGCGGGTATCCTCAGTGACGGTAAATATAAATTCCCGCTCTATCCCATTAATATTCTTTAAAATAACATCGGAATGGATAGCATAACGATGATGATTTACGATGACAAACTCAGACTTGCCAGCACTTAATTCAACCGGCTCTAGCATTTCTTCAAGTCCAATAGCCGATTGGGAGCGCCAAACCATGTTCTTTTTGGCTTGTTGAATAAAGCCATATAAGCCGGAGCCGGGTGTTTCAAAGCGGGGTTCTGGCAATGAGTGGGGCATTACCAATTCGCCTGATTCATTTAATTTAGCGGCTGATAACAGCGCATAAACCTGAACCTGTAACCGGTCTCTTAATGCTTGTTCAGCACTATCAAGGAAGCCTTTCTCAAGAATAATGGCAACAAGGGTAAAGAAAATGGCGAGTACAACCCCTTCAGTGACTAACAAGCGGAAGCTTAATGATTTTTTGCGCATTTTTAAAGTATAGGGAATAAGTCGAAGGATAGTTCTGGTTTGAGTGACAGCTTAAGACAATGGGCTACCCATTCGGTAGCCACGACCACGTAATGTTTCAATGGGTTTGCGGGTTCCGTCAGGATCCAGTTTTTTTCTTAAGCGACCAATAAAAACTTCAATCACATTGCTATCACGATCAAAGTCTTCATCGTAGATATGAGCGGTTAAAACGGTTTTTGAAACTAATTCACCTTTACGAAACATAAGGTATTCTAAAACTTTGTATTCAAAGGCTGTTAACTCTAATTGCAGCCCTGAAACAAAGACTTCTTGGGTCATGGTATTCAGTTCGATGTTGTCATGCGTTAGTACAGGATGCGCTTGTCCTGCGGAGCGTCGAATTAGTGCATTAATCCGGGCTAATAATTCTTCGTACTGGAAGGGTTTGACTAAATAGTCGTCTGCTCCCGCTTCCAGACCCTCTACCTTTTCCTGCCAACGACTTCGTGCGGTCAGAATTAAAATGGGCGTGGTGACTTTTTCTTTACGTAAGCGTTTAATCAACTCTATGCCTGAAAAGTCAGGAAGACCAATATCAATAATAGCGACATCAATAGGGTACTCTTTGCCCATGTAGTGACCATCAGTGCCTGTATGAGCGATGTCAACAGCAAGGCCTTTATTCGCTAGATATTGTTGGATTTGATGACAGAGGGTTATTTCATCTTCAACGATAAGAATGCGCATGGGATCGGGTCTCTAGGGATAGTTAGTTATTGGCAGTTTAAATACTGGGAAAACTTGATATCCTTTATTGAAAAGGATGAATATAAACAAGCTTATCGGTTGTGATAGATAGATTGGTCTTCTTTAGTATAATATTTTACTCGATTAGACACCGTTACGACTATAATTCTCCTTTGTTGTTACAACCCCGGTGTTAAGCATTTAATTGAGGTGTTATCTATGAGTCAATCAGTTTACGAAGGCAGTGGTGCTCCGATTACAATGCAAAATGGTCTATTGGTTGTACCCGATAACCCGATTATCCCTTATATCGAAGGTGATGGGACGGGGCCTGATATCTGGCGTGCTACGGTGCGTGTTTTAGATGCCGCTGTTGAAAGTGCCTATTCTGGACAAAGAAAGATTCATTGGCTTGAAGTGTATGCCGGAGAAAAGGCAAACACGCTGTTTAATACCTGGTTGCCTGATGAAACGGTGACGGCGTGTCGGGACTTTTTAGTGTCTATCAAAGGCCCTTTGACGACACCTATAGGCGGTGGTATTCGGTCTTTAAATGTAGCGCTGAGACAAATGCTCGATATGTATGTGTGTTTGCGTCCGGTACGATGGTTTAAAGGCGTACCGTCTCCAGTTAAAAATCCTGGCGCTGTGGATATGGTTATTTTTAGGGAAAATACCGAAGACATCTATGCGGGATTGGAGTTTGAGCAAGGCAGTGATGATAACAAATTATTTTTGAAGCTATTACAGGACAACTTTCCTAAGCAATTCAGTAAAATTCGTTTTCCAGAAACGTCAGGCATTGGTATTAAACCGGTTTCACAGGAAGGCACTGAGCGTTTAGTCCGTTCGGCCATTGACTATTGTTTGATTCAGAAGCGCAAAAGCCTCACGATTGTGCATAAAGGCAATATTATGAAGTTTACCGAAGGGGCCTTTCGTAATTGGGCGTATGCACTTGCTGAGCGGGAATACCCCGACCAAACGTATACCTGGTCTCAATGGGAAAGAACGAAAGCTCAGTCAGGTGAAGCAGTGGCAAACAAAGAGCAGGCAGATGCCTTGGCTCAGGGATGGGTGTTAATTAAAGATGCTATTGCGGATATTGCCTTGCAACAGGTATTAACACGTCCAGAAGATTTTGATGTCATAGCGACATTAAATTTAAACGGTGATTATTTATCCGATGCCTTGGCTGCACAAGTCGGAGGAATTGGCATTGCTCCAGGAGGAAATATTAATTATTTAACCGGTACGGCTGTTTTTGAAGCAACTCATGGTACAGCGCCTAAATATGCCAATCTGGATAAAGTGAATCCAGGCTCCTTAATCTTATCCGGTGAGATGATGTTGCGTTATATGGGCTGGACTGAAGCCGCCGATGCTATTATTAAGGCCATGGATACCGCCATTGCAAGTAAACAAGTGACCTATGATTTTGCCCGGTTGATGGATAATGCAATTGAAGTTAAATGTAGTGAATTTGCTGATGTACTTATCGAGAGTCTTTTTAACCAGCAGCAATAATCGATATAATGCGGGTTGACTGAACGTATTTAATCTTCCGTTAGTAATATAACTTATTAGGAGCAGATCATGACTAAAGAAATTATCCAGACTAATAACGCACCTAAAGCCATAGGAACGTATTCACAAGCCGTAAAAGTAGGGCAAACGGTTTATCTTTCAGGGCAGATTCCTTTAGTCCCCGAAACCATGAGCATTGTTGAGGGTGATATTACCGCACAGATTACGCAAGTGTTTGATAATTTAAAAGCCGTTGCGGAAGCGGCAGGTGGTGATTTCTCTGATTTTGTTAAGCTTAATGTATTTCTAACGGATCTATCTCATTTTCCTTTGGTTAATGAAATTATGGGGCATTACTTTCAAGAGCCCTATCCCGCGAGAGCGGCTGTGGGTGTGGCTGCGTTACCTAAAAACGTAGCGGTTGAAATGGACGGCATTATGTTTTTAAAGGAACAAGAATATCCTGCTTCTTAATGATCGGAAGATGAGTCGACCTGTCGTTACATCGTGAATGATCTAAATCAATCCGTTGCGGTATTGACAGGTGTCGGCGCTCAAACTAAAGACCGCTTAGAAAAGCTGGGTATTCGTGTCATTCAGGATCTTATTTTTCACCTGCCATTACGCTATGAAGATCGAACGCGGGTTTATCCTATCGGCTCTTTGTCGGCGGGTATGACGGTATTGATTCGTGGGCGTGTTGAGCTGGCTGATATTGTGTCTAAAAGCAGAAAAAGTTTAGTGTGTAAAGTGTCGGATGATACCGGGCTGATCACACTAAAATTTTTTCACTTTAGTGCTAACCAACACAACATGCTTAAGCCAGGTACTTTAATCAGTTGTTTTGCTGAAGTGCGTTATGGTTTTGGTGGTTTGGAAATGGTTCATCCTGATTATCAGATTATTGCTAATCCTGATGCTGAAATTACCGAAGCCTATTTAACACCTGTGTACCCTTTAACCGAGGGCTTAAGTCAAACCACGATAAGAAAAGCCGTTAAACACGCCTTAACACTTTGCCATCATCAGCCGCAGTTATTAACAGATTGGATTCCTGAGCAGACTTTAAGACAATATGCTTATCCGACTCTTGCAGAAGCCATTCAAACGTTACATGCACCTGATGATACTGTTTCTACTGAGGCACTACTTAACGGCGGTGTTCCAGCACTTAAAAGACTAGCTTTTGAAGAATTACTGGCTCATCACTTAAGCTTATGTTTAAGCAGAAACAAAACTAAAGCATGGCAAGCACCTATTTTCGATGGAACTAATCAATTAGCACGGGTTGAGCAGTTTCTAAAGGCCTTGCCTTTTAAATTCACCGGGGCTCAACAACGTGTTATTGCAGAAATTGAAGCAGACTGTGGTGTGCCACAGCCTATGATGCGTTTGATTCAAGGGGATGTCGGTTCAGGTAAAACGGTTGTTGCGGCTTATGCGGCATTATTGGCGTTAACTGCCGGTTATCAAGTCGCCGTGATGGCACCGACCGAATTATTGGTCGAACAACATAAGCGTAATTTTAGTGCATGGTTTGAATCCTTTCAGGTTAACGTAGTTTTTTTGACGGGGCAAATTAAAGGCAAGGCCCGTAAAGAGATCTTACAAGGCTTAGCAGAGGGTGCTGTCGATATTGTGATTGGCACACATGCTTTATTTCAGGACAGTGTCTTATTTCATCAACTCGGCCTGATCATTATTGATGAACAACATCGTTTCGGTGTCAATCAGCGCTTGGCTTTAAGAGATAAAGGGCAGCAAGGTAATATCAGACCTCACCAATTAGTGATGACCGCCACTCCCATTCCACGCACATTAGCGATGTTGCAATACTCTGATTTGGATATTTCTATCATTGATGAGCTACCTCCGGGTAGAAAGCCAATCGTCACGAGCGTTATTCCGGCTGAGCGTCGTACTGAAGTTATTGAACGGATTAACAGTTGGGTTGGTAAAAAACGGCAAGTGTATTGGGTGTGTACTTTAATAGAAGAGTCAGAGGTCTTGGAATGTGAAGCTGCCGAGAAAACCGCTGATTTTTTAACACTGGCACTACCTAAAGTTCGCGTTGCCTTAATTCATGGACGCATGAAAAGTGCTGAGAAGGAGGCGGTCATGCAGTCGTTTAAAAATCATGAAGTTGACTTGTTAGTTGCCACTACTGTGATTGAAGTCGGTGTTGATGTGCCCAATGCAGGCTTAATGATTATCGAAAATCCAGAGCGCCTAGGGTTGTCCCAGTTGCATCAATTACGCGGTCGAGTGGGGCGAGGGGAGGGGGATAGTTACTGTTTACTGATGTATCAATCCCCTTTATCAGATACGGCACGTCAACGATTAGGTATTTTAAGAGATAGCAATGATGGTTTCGTTATTGCTGAAAAAGATTTGGCGTTACGAGGCCCAGGTGAAGTAATGGGGACTCGACAAACCGGTGCTATTAACTTTAAAATTGCAGATTTAGCGAGAGACGCTGATTTGCTGCATAATATCCAGCAAGTGGGTGAGCAGATTTTTAAGCACTCACCTCAAGCCATACAGCCCTTGTGTGAACGTTGGCTTGGTACATCTACCGAATACGCAGAGGTTTAGCTTAGTTTGACTACGCAAAGTGTTTTATTTACCAAAGAACCTTTATGGCTGGAAAATCGTCAGGGTACACGTCATAAATTACCTGTTAATATCCAATCCTGGGCTTATGAATCTGGTTCATTAACACAACGTTTGAGGAATTATTATGGTTCGGGTGTGGCTGTGAAGATCCTGTTTCATCGTTGGCAAACACCTTTTTTAAGCGAACGTCGTTTTCTGGGTTTACCTGAACATCATTACAGTTTGATACGGGAAGTCTTGCTGCATGTGGATGATAAACCACTGATATTAGCAAGAACCATTATTCCTACAGCTACTATTAAGATGGCAAAAAGTAATTTATCCAAATTAGGCACCCGTCCACTAGGGGAGGTTATTTTTTCTTATCCCAAGTTAGAGCGCGTAGCGATGGATATAACTTTAATTGATCTTCCGACCTGGAAGCCATCTATCATTGAACAAGCAGGGATCTTTCAGCCACTATGGGGGCGTCGAACGATTTATGCGATTGAACACAAGAGAATGCTGGTCAGTGAGTTCTTTTTGCCCGGACTTAACAGGTAATCGGGTAGCTATCCCGTATTAAGTTGGTAGCTGCGAAGTGCAACAACAAAAAGAACTGAATATAAGCTAAATATGTATGCAATATTTAGTCGAATAATCTTGGGGTTGTGTACAAATAAAATAATATAGGTGATAGATAATATTAAAAAATAGGGTTCAATATACTTTTGATAAAAAATATTACCAAAAACCATAAAGCTGGAAAAAAATAATAATATTGCGATTAAGGGAATATAACCAATATGTTGGCGAAAGAGTGCGTATAAAAAATAAAAGCCCATTGATAAAAGCGAATAAAAAAGTATCGGTGATAATCTAAACACTTTTTCCACTATACCTCCACCCAGATGTGGAAATGAAAGTAACTGAAAAAAGTCAAAGAAAAAGCTTATCATCAGGCATACTGCAAGTGCACGATAATCCTGTTCCTGATAGATTCTGATAAATAATGAAGGTATCAAGAGTAACGCTATACTCGCAACAGAAATCAAAGCAGGCGTAAATGAAAGCGATGAATGTATTGCGTATGCAGTGGGCACAACCCCGTTCCATATACAATACATTACCGCCAAGGCAACAATGCTTGGAGAAGAGACTAACAACAGTTTATATATCAATAATTTATTTTTCCAAAAATCGCTTATCTTGGTATTAATGAAAAGGCCATATTCGTTCAGTATATATAGACAATGTATGATCAGGTATGGAAAAAGCATCTGCCTTGTCAAGACGGATAAAGACATGAATAAGCCTGACAGGAAAACGCTCTTTGTGTCATTACGGGTAACAAGGCATAAAAGTGATATCGAATACAGAAACAGTGCGAGTGTATCAGGATTAGCCCACAATGCTGGACCAAAAACAAAAGGGTTTGCTATCGATAAGGCGCAGAAGAGCATGGATATTGATAAAAAATCAAGATTCCGGTGTACATACTTTAATAAAATAAATACATAAGCCAGTGAGCTTATAAGCAAAAGAAATAAGTTGGTTATTTTTAGCCATGCCGTACCTAAATCAAAAAAGGAAAATATTAGGTAGTATAGAGGCCCCATAGCTGACTCTTGATTGCGCATCGCAAAAACAAAATCCTTCGCCTTGTACATTGCAATTGTGGGAAGGTGGGTTTCAAATAAGTCACCTTTTGCTCCTCCGGAAGGATTTATATTGAACATGAGTGATAGGGTTGATGCAAGATAGTATCCGCACATCAGAATCAATAGTCTAAGTGCTATTTGTTTATTGGTAAGTCTCTGCATAAGTCAAAAAATAAGGGGTAAAGTAGCTTCTGTCTGTTCAATAAATGCGTTTTTTATTTCTTCAAGGCTAGATATTTGAGTATCCATAGGGTTAGGTTATATTAAACGGGTGAACCGTTCTTTTGGCAAGTTTGAATTGGGCAGAGAGCTGATATTGATGTACGACAGATAATTTTCTGAAAGCGGGAATGATTAAGCATAGAGATAAATGATTAAAATAATTTATCTCTATGCAGTTATTACAAAAAAAATGTTATATAATTATCAGGATCTGGGGTGTTAGCTCAGTTGGTAGAGCAGTGGACTCTTAATCCATAGGTCTAGGGTTCGAATCCCTAACACCCCACCAATAAAATCAAAGGCTTAGAGTAAAATCTAAGCCATTTTTATTGTCTAAAAATAAAAATGGCGCACTTTTAAATAAACATCTACAATAAACCGCAACACATACCAGATTAATTGACCCAATGCCTCTACGGTATCCTCATCGAAGCGAGTGCAGGATGATTGACCATTTGGAGTGAATGACGAACGCTTCGGGTAAAGTCGTTACACTGAAAAGCTCTCACCACATCCACAAGTCCCTTTTACATTGGGATTGTTGAATTTAAACGCTTCATTAAGTCCTTCTTTTCTAAAGTCCAACTCTATGCCGTCAACGAATTCTATATCGTTTTTGGCTATGATGACTTTAACATCAAACTTATCAAACACGGTGTCATCTTCATTCAGTGTATCCGCGTAATCTAATACGTAAGCATAGCCTGAACAACCCGATTTTTTAACGCCTAATTTTAAGCCAACGCCTTTACCCCGTTTTTCTAACTGTTTTTTAATTTGACGTGCTGCATTTTCTGTTAATGAGACGGACATAATACCCTCTTATAATGGATTAACTAATATTTTTAGTTGTTTGATAAATTCAATAATGTCTGTTTTTGTCGTATGCATGCCTAAGCTAATACGAATGGCACTTTTAGCAAGACTTTCTTCTATTTTCATGGCACCCAGAACAGGACTCAAGTTTTCTGAGCCACTGGCACAGGCTGAACCACTAGACACAGCAAAGCCTTTTTTATCCAGTTTCATTAATAACATTTCACCATCAATGCCAGGTATTCCCAATTGCGTGGTATTGGGTAATCTCGTTGCTTGCTGAGCAAAGATAGTCAAATTAGGGATGGTCATTAAGTCTGTTTCAAGAAGCTTCTTTAAGCTTTCCAAGTGTTCAGTTCGCTGGCTAAGGTCATTTTTTGCAAGTTCTGCGGCTTTTCCGAAGCCTACTATCGCCGCTACATTTTCAGTACCAGCCCGAAAACCATGTTCCTGATCACCACCCAACAGCACAGGCGTTATGGGTGTACTTTTATCAAATATCAAGGCGCCACAGCCTTTAGGGCCGTAGATTTTGTGACTGGACAGTGACATTAAATGCACACCGAGTTGCCGAAACGACAGCGGGATTTTCCCCAAAGCTTGTATGGCGTCTGTATGCACGATTACCTTATGTTCTTTTAATATCTGAGCAAAGGACGCTACATCCTGAATAGCGCCGGTTTCATTGTTTGCCAACATGATTGAAACCAGGTCGGGCTTGTTTTTGATAACTTCATTAATCGCAAGCGAAGTAATGACGCCATTGTTATCAACGTCGATTAAATCCAGGACGTTGCCCGTGTTTTTCAGGCGAATTGCAGGCTCGGTAATAGAGGGATGCTCTATCGTCGAAATAGCCAATCTTCCTTGACGAGGCAATGAAGCTAATGCCAAATGATTAGCTTCAGTACCGCCACTGGTAAAGACAACGTGTGAGGGAGGCGCGTCAACTAATGCAGCAATTTGTTCACGTGCTGTATTAATGGCACTGTGAGCAATTCTGCCAGAGCGATATAACGCGGAAGGGTTGCCATAAAAGTCCTTTAAAAAAGGTAGCATTGCTTCCAGAACGTTAACATCGATAGGGGTTGTTGCATTGTAATCAAGGTAGATCATTCAGCTTATTTTTTTAAATCGCTAGTCCGCTGTATTTCGTTCACTGGAATGCTGCTTGCTTCCAATTTTTTGGCGATCTCTTGGTTTTCGTGTTTTTCAAGTAACTGACCTAAGGTTATGCCTTTTAGATAAGCTCTGATTTGATCACTTAAGCCCATCCAAAGGTCATGCGTTAAGCAGGCTTTTTCATTTTGGCAATTGCCTTCGCCACCGCATTTGGTTGCGTCAATCGGTTCATCGACTGCAGCAATAATATCGGCAATATTGATGTTATGGGCTTCACCTGCGAGTGTATAGCCTCCACCCGGGCCACGAATACCTTTTACCATATTTGCGCGGCGTAAGCGTGCAAACAACTGTTCAAGGTAAGATAGCGAGATCGTTTGTCTGGTTGCGATATCCGTTAAAGTGACGGGCTTTAGTTGACTGTAAAATGCTAAGTCAAGCATGGCTGTTACTGCGTAACGGCCTTTTGTAGTTAAACGCATGAAATTATCCCTCAGAAAAATAAGTATATTAGCACAAATATACTTAACCTATCGAAATAGTCAACTATATTTTATCTTTTTGGTTATTCTGTGACATTCTTAAAATGCCTCTGAGGATGTCCAGCTCTTTAACATCTAAATGCACGCGATTATAAATGCGTCGTAAACGGCGCATGATAGATTTTGATTTATCGGGATGGATAAAACCAATATCAGTTAAGGTCTCGTACAAATGCGTGTAAAAAGACTCCATTTGTAGAGTGGTTGCTTTTGGGGTTTTACCTCTATCACCAATAATAACGGGTGATTGTTGGCCGGCACTAACAAAGAGTTCGTAGCAAACGACTTGTACCGCAGCTGCAATATTCAAGGAGCTATAGTCGCTATTGCAGGGGATTCTGAGCAGGAAATGACATAAGTCTAATTCATGGTTTTTTAAGCCAGAGTTTTCACGACCAAAGATAATGCCGGCTTTTTGATGGTAGCCAACTGTGGTGATTTTCTCAGCACATTCTCTCGGAGTCATTTCTGGCCAGCTAATGGTTCGGCATCGGGCACTGGCACCGATGACAAGTTGGCAGTCACTAATTGCTTCTTGCAAAGTCGAGTATACGGTTGCTTTAGCTAAAATATCATCAGCACCGGAGGCTCTGGAGGTGGCGTCAGCGCTGGGGAATAGTTTAGGTGAAACTAAGCAGAGCTCAGTCATGGTCATGTTTTTCATGGCACGAGCCACAGCACCGATATTACCAGGATGACTGGTTTCGACTAAAATTATTTTAATATGTGACAGCAAGGGTGTCGTCCTTTGTTAAAAATAAGCAAAGTTTACCAAAAGATTTGTTATCATTGACGTTTTATCTGCTCATTGTTAATTTGTCTATGCAACCCATGTTAAATATTGCCATCCGTGCTGCTAGAAGTGCGGGTGAATTAATCCTTCGTTCAGCTGATAATGTTAGTCGTCTGTCTATTGATCAAAAAGGCAAAAATGATTATGCCAGTGAAGTTGATCGTATGGCAGAGCGCGAGATTATTAATATCATTAAAGCCGCTTATCCCGAACACGCTATCTTGGCAGAGGAAAGTGGTGAACACAAAGGCAATGATTTTGTATGGGTCATTGATCCTCTTGATGGAACGACTAATTTTCTGCATGGTTTTCCACAGTATGCGGTGTCTATCGCCTTAAGATACAAAGGCAGGTTAGAAGTTGGTGTTATTTATGATCCCTTAAGAGATGAGTTATTTACTGCTAAGCGGGGTGGTGGCGCTATGTTAAATAATCGTCGCTTGAGAGTGACAAATCAAAACAGCTTAAAAGGGGCTTTATTAGGCACTGGCTTCCCTTTTAAAACGGATAAGCATCTGGATGCTTATGTGGGCATGTTTAAGGCGTTAACAACTGAATGTGCGGGTATTCGAAGAGCGGGTTCTGCGGCTTTGGATTTAGCTTATGTGGCGGCGGGTCGCTTGGATGGTTATTGGGAGATTGGCATCATGGAATGGGATATGGCGGCAGGCATCTTACTGATTAAAGAAGCGGGTGGGGTGGCTACCGATTTCTCATTTAATGACAAATATATGGAGTCTGGTAATGTGATTGTGGGGAACCCCAAAATGCATCAACTGATGTATCAGTTGATAGAGCCTCATGTCACTGAAAATCTGAAGTAAGTCTTTTGCATGGCTTAGGCACCGCGAATAATACGCCTGTCTAAGCCATGGTAAAGTGATTGTCTTAGAATAACTCCAAGGCAAGCATAATAGCATCTTCACGGCCATTTACTGCGGGATAATAGCCTTTTCTAATACCGATCTCATTGAAACCTACATCCTCATACAAGGCAATTGCATGAGTATTACTCGGACGAACTTCTAAAAAGATAGTGTCTGCTCTACCTCGTGAGAAATCGATCAGGTGTTCTAGCATTTTACGACCGATGCCTTGTTTTTGTTCGGCGGGATGAACTGATATATTAAGGATATGCGCTTCACCGACGGCAATCGAGAGAAGGCTATAGCCTAATATTCTATCGTTATATTCACACACCCAGCAACTGTAACCGGCTTTAAAGCAATCAGTAAAAATATCTTCTTCCCACGGAAATTGATAGTTCTTTCTTTCTATTTCAAGGACGTATTTTAAATCTGCATGGGTCATTGTTCTTAATCTTAGCAGCTCTTTTTTAGAGACAGAATCAGGGAATACCTTAGCGTAGAATTCCTTGTCGGCATCATAAATGACCCAATTCTTTATTTTGTCCATGAGTCCCCTCATAAGTCACCTTCGAGTTTTGTAAATGTTTGTAGTGCGAATGATAAATCTACCCAGGCTTTGCTCTTTTCGGGCAAAAACCGGAGTAAATACGCAGGATGATAGGCGACTACAACCGGCGAATTATTAAACGTATGTACCTTGCCTCTGAGTTTAGCTAAAGGTTCATTTGTTTTCAATAAGGTTTGTGCCGCAATTCGACCTAGCGCCAAGATCATTTTGGGTTGAATCAGTTGGTGTTGTCTGTATAAATAATCGCTACAGTGCGCTATTTCATCCGCGTGTGGATCTCGGTTATTAGGTGGGCGACACTTAATGATATTGGCAATAAAGACGTCTTCTCGGGTTAAGCTAATGGCACGTAACATTTCGGTCAATAAGCCTCCGGCATTACCTACAAAAGGCAAACCTTGTTCATCTTCATGTTGACCGGGGCCTTCACCGACTATCATCCAGTCCGCTTGTTGATTTCCAGAGCCAAACACTGTGTTTTTTCGTGTTGTACATAAAGTACATTTTTGACAGTTCGCTACTTCTGCTTCTAAAAGAGTCCAGTTATCCAGTGATGGTGCTAAGTCAATGTGATCGATGACTGCTTCGGTGGGTGATTCGGAAGCAGCAGGTATTGATGTTCTGGATAACCAGACATCAATACCCATCGCTTCTAAATACTGTAAGCGAAGTTCATTGTCCACAACTCATCTCCGCTTTATATCCAAACATATCCAAACAAAGAAGTCATCGTTGCTTATAGCTTAAACTTCACCTTTTTGAGGATGTCTTCGCAGATTCGGGCTGTTGAGCTTATTAACTGCGTTGATATAAGCTTTTGCAGAAGCAATCACAATGTCAGTATCAGCTCCCAGACCGTTAACAATTCGACCTTCTTTTTCAAGGCGAACAGTAACTTCACCTTGGGCATCAGTGCCATTGGTGATGTTATTGACTGAATACAACTCTAAAGTGGCCTTAGAGTTCACCAGTTTTTCAATCGCTTTCAAACTGGCGTCTACGGCACCACCGCCTTCAGAATTGCCAGAGACTTCTTTATTGTCTATGCGGATAGTCACGGTTGCATTCGGTGTTTCACCGGTTTCTGAGCAGACTTTTAAAGCGACCAGTTTGACATATTCTTCTTCTGCGTCAAAACCGGCTTCTGAAATCAACGCCTGTAAGTCTTCATCAAAAATCTCATGCTTCTTATCGGCCAATTGCTTAAAGCGTGAGAAAGCATCGTTGAGTTCTTTCTCTGAGGTAAATTCAAAGCCTAATTCTGTGATTCGACTTTTGAAGGCATTTCTTCCAGAATGTTTACCGAGTACCATCCGGTTAGTCGTCCAGCCTACATCTTCGGCACGCATGATTTCATAAGTCTCACGGCTTTTTAAGACCCCATCCTGATGAATGCCCGCTTCATGTGCAAAGGCATTGGCACCGACAATCGCTTTGTTAGGTTGTACCGGAAAGCCGGTAATAGATGAAACCAGTTTAGAGCAGGTTAATATTTCTCGGGTATCAATACCCGTTTGGCAATTAAACACATCATGGCGTGTGCGAACAGCCATTACCACTTCTTCAAGTGAAGCATTACCGGCACGTTCTCCTAGACCATTAATGGTACATTCAACCTGACGAGCGCCATTCATTACAGCGGATAATGAATTAGCGACAGCGAGACCTAAGTCGTTGTGGCAATGTACAGAAAAGATGGCTTTATCCGAATTGGGTATGCGATTGATTAAGTTCGCAATAGTCGCTCCAAATTGTTGAGGCACACTATAGCCCACAGTGTCAGGTATATTCAGAGTTCTGGCACCTGCATCAATGACGGCTTCAAGGATGCGACATAGAAAATCTTCGTCAGAGCGCCCTGCATCTTCGGGTGAAAACTCCACATCGTCTGTATATTGCCGTGCCCGTTTAACGGCTTTAACGGCATATTCGATGACTTGGTCAGGCGACATTTGCAATTTCATTTGCATGTGTATGGGCGAGGTTGCAATAAAGGTATGAATGCGCGACCGATTCGCGCCCTTAAGTGCGGTTCCGGCACTATCAATGTCTTTATCCAAAGCTCTTGCCAAGCCACAGACTACGCTGTCTTTAATGACATTGGCAACAGCCTGTACGGAGTCAAAGTCACCCGGGCTTGCGGCTGGAAAGCCGGCTTCGATAACATCAACTTTAAGGCGTTCGAGCGCTCTTGCAATTCTAACTTTCTCTTCGCGTGTCATTGATGCGCCGGGGCTTTGTTCGCCATCACGCAAGGTTGTATCAAATATAATTAATTTGTCTTTCATAAAAACTCAATTCAAAGAGTTATATCAACGGTCTGGTTGATGTAATTGATAGGGGGTAACTAAAAGAGATGAAAAGTAAGTATCGATGCCCATTAGGGCAATAATCTTAAATAATGGCAAAGCGCTACTACGTGCAAATTACCTTGGGTAAGAATTGCACTCACTGGCTTCTGGGTAAAATTTAATGGGTGTCTAATAATCATGGTGATGACTATACGCTAATGATAAATTGCTCTCAAGAATATTTTACGATTTGCGTCCCTGTAAGCGACGTCTACGCATGATGAGTGTGACCACAGGGCCTGATATTGCATAAGCCAAAAATAATAAAAAGAGCATTGTTTCAGGTTGAGCCATGATAAAAGCAATGGCTAACATAATGGCAATCGCTACAAAAAACGGTACTTTGCCTTTTAAGTCGATTTCTTTAAAACTGGAGTACCTAAAGTTACTGACCATTAACAAGCCGGTGCTGAGGGTGAGTGCTATGCCAATGTATTTAAAGAGTTCGGCTGGGTAATTATGCTCTAACGAAATCCAGATAAAGCCGGCAAGAATAGCCGCAGCTGCTGGACTGGGTAAGCCTTGGAAATAGCGTTTATCAGCCGAAGTTAATTGGGTATTAAACCGGGCTAGTCTTAGTGCACCACCTGCCATGTGTACAAAAGCGGCAAAAAGTCCTAATTTACCTAAACTGGTAAATGACCATAAATACATGACCAGAGCAGGAGCAGCGCCAAAAGAAACCATATCCGACAGGCTGTCATATTGGGCACCAAATTCACTTTGGGTATTGGTTAAACGCGCCACCCGCCCATCCAAGCCATCCAGAATCATCGCCACAAAGATAGAAATAGCAGCGGTTTCAAAGCGGCCTTCCATGGCTGATGTAATGGCATAAAAACCAGAGAACAAGGCACCCGTAGTAAATAAATTAGGTAATAAATAAATGCCTCGACGGCGTATAGAGCTTTTTTCTGGAGTCATATGTCAATTAATCCTAAAGTTTTATAGACAGTAAAGATCTAAAGCTGAATTATACAATAGGCCAGACGATGGTATCTATTGTTTCGAGTTTTCTACTCTGATTTACAACTAAATCGTTGTTAATGCCGGGGATTGAAAGGAAACACCCTCCCAACCCTGTTCCATAAAGTTTCTAATATTTTGGTGGTCGGTTCCTTCGGGATTATTTAAGACATCAAGTCGATAATAATCACCGAATAAGTTTAAGGTCTGAGATTGATCAAGCTGATTCATTTTAGCAAAGGCGAATATTTTACATGAGCCTTCATTATTGCCTGCTTTATTGATTAAGCGGCTTTCTCCCAGACCGTTACTGAATTCGGTGGGTTGATAAGTATAGTTTTCAGTAATAATTTTAATGGTTTCATTAAAACTGACAGGTACGTTAGTCTTTATTTTTTCAAGGAGTACGCTAAGCGACATAAGTTAAGGCCTAAGGACAATAAGAGTGCTTTGGGTAAGGTATCGTGTTTAAGCTTTTTTCATGATTCTGGCTTTCTCACGTTCCCAGTCACGATCTTTAGAAGTGGCGCGTTTATCGTGTAGCTGCTTACCTTTTGCCAGACCGATTTCTAATTTAGCACGACCACTTTTCCAATACATGGAGAGAGGGATCAAGGTGTAACCTTTTCGTTCAACCGAGCCAATGAGTTTATTCAGTTCGTGACGGTTTAACAGGAGTTTTTTAGAGCGAATAGCATCCGGCTTGATATGTGTAGAGGCAGAAAGCAGGGCAGAAATATGTGCGCCTGACAACCAGGCTTCGCCTCGTTTTAATACCACATAGCTTTCTTTGAGCTGAACTCGGCCTTCTCGTAAGCTCTTAACTTCCCAACCTTCTAATACAATACCTGCTTCAAAACGCTCCTCAATAAAGTACTCATGCTTGGCTTGGCGATTAACGGCAATCGTTGCATTTTGCTGAGTTTTATTTTTTTGAGACTTTTTATCGGCCATAGTGGATAGAATTTTGAATTTTAAACTGACGTAACTGAATATTTTTGCTATTTTACCCGATATTATTAATAAGGTGAGTTTTTAATAGGCGCTCAAAATGACGGACACAAAAAAAACAGTTCATGGTGCATGGTCATCACGCTTTGCATTTATTCTGGCAGCCACCGGTTCGGCGGTGGGTTTAGGTAACATTTGGAAGTTTCCGTACATTACTGGAGAGAATGGTGGTGGTGCATTTGTTCTAGTGTATTTGTTTTGTGTGTTGCTAATTGGCATCCCCATTATGATTGCCGAGACCCTGTTGGGGCGACGCAGTCAAAAGAATCCCATTGAAGCTATGGAGATTTTGACAGAAGAAGCCGAGGCAGATCATAACTGGCATTATTTAGGCTGGATGGGTGTGATAGCGGGTTTGTTGATTTTATCGTATTACAGTGTTATTGCGGGTTGGGCTTCAGCGTATATCCTAAAGGCTTTTACCGGCAGTTTTCTTGATGCGGATGCGCTTACCATAAAAAAGATTTTTGATGATTTTGTGGCGAGTCCTATTCAGTTAATCTTTTGGCACTCGCTATTTATGCTGGCGACTATGCTGATTGTGGTGCGTGGTGTTAATAACGGGCTGGAAAAAGCATCCCAGTATTTAATGCCCAGTCTGTTTGTGTTGATCTTTATCTTAGTGGGCTATGCCATGACCACGGGAAGTTATTTTCAAGGACTGCACTTCCTGTTTGTACCTGACTTTAGTAAATTAACCGGTAATTCCGTATTGACGGCAATGGGTCATGCCTTTTTTACGCTCAGTTTAGGCATGGGGGCGATTATGGTGTATGGCTCTTATTTATCTAAAGACATATCCATTGCTAAAACGGCTTTTCTGATAGCGGGGGCTGATACGGTTGTCGCTTTATTGGCGGGTATCGCTATTTTCCCAATTGTTTTTGCTAATAATCTGCACCCTAATTCTGGGCCAGGACTTATCTTTGAAACCTTGCCGATTGCATTTGGTTCTATGACGGGTGGTTGGCTGATGGGTATTTTGTTTTTTGCGATGTTAGCGGTCGCTGCGTTAACCTCATCTATCTCTTTAATTGAACCTGCGGTGGCCTGGTTAGTTGAGAATAAAAGCTTCACTCGGGAAAAGGCCTGTGTATGGTCAGGATTAGCTACTTGGGCGTTAGGTTTGGGGACAGTATTCTCTTTTAATATCTGGTCGAGTGTTAAGTTCTTCGATAGAAGCATTTTTCAATTGCTGGATTACTTGACTGCTAATTTAATGCTACCTATTGGTGGTTTTTGTATTGCTGTGTTTTCAGGTTGGGTTATGAAAAAGCAGCACAGTGAGCAAGAGCTTAATATGTCGAACGAGACCAGCTATCAAATATGGAAGCTATTAATCAGTTATGTGGCACCCGGTTCAGTATTTTTAGTGTTTCTGCATGTCATAGGAGTGCTTTAAATGACTGTTGTCCAAAAAAGTGCCTTGATTAAGTTTTCGGCTCAGCAAATGTTTGAATTGGTGAATAATATTGAAGATTACCCGCTGTTCTTACCTTGGTGTAGTGCTAGTCGGATTATCAAGCGCGTAGATGATATCGTTGAAGCCGAGTTACTGATATCAAAGGGTGGCTTTAAAAAATCTTTTTCTACCCGGAATAAGGTTGATCCAGGCGGTAAGATAACAGTGTCTTTATTAGACGGCCCTTTTTCTTATTTAGAAGGGGTTTGGAACTTTATGCCGTTACGAGAGGATGCCAGTAAAATTTCGTTAGATTTAGAGTTTGAAATGTCGGGTAAATTGGCGAGTCTTGCGTTCGGCGTTGTTTTTAATCAGATCTGCAATACTATGGTAAGCTCTTTTACTGAGCGGGCTAAACAGATTTATGGTTGAGCGCTTGCTTGAGGTAGAGGTCGCTTATGCTAAGTCCGAGCAACAAGTGATTGTTTCAGTGGATATGCCGGAAGGTACAACTGTTCAGCAGGCGCTTAAGGCTTCAGGTTTATTGGAACGGTTTCCTGAGATTGATGCAGACGATTTAAACGTGGGTATTTTTGGTGCGGTGTGTAAGCCAGAGCAGTTATTAAAAGGGGGGGATAGGGTAGAGGTTTACCGTCCTTTGATCCATGACCCTAAAGATGCAAGAAGACAGCGAGCGACAAAACGTTGAGTGTTTGCGCAACATGAATCGATGGATAGCCCGGTAAGTCGGTCTATCCATCATCGTCTCTATTGATTTAAAAGGGCAGTTTGTCGAGGATTGACTGATCGGGTTTTACTTCAGGTTTGCTGGTTTTAGTGGCAGTATCAGAGCCTAGAAAGCCAAAAAGCCCCGTTATTTTTTCCCATAGCGTTTTATCCAGGTCACGTGCGGGCACGTCAACTGTTGTTTCGTTTGAAGGCTTAACGGCTGGAATGTTTCCTGGTTTAAAGTCGCCCTGAATTCCAACTATTTTGTCATTTTCGAAAAATAGTGAAACTTGTTTTTGTTCCCTGTTTTCGCCACTCGGTTGATTAGAATATAGGTAATACCAACGGTTTTTATGATAGATATCATCTAGCATGGGCGATCCCATAATAAACTGGACTTGACGTTTATTCATGCCGGGGCGGAGTTGATCAATCATGCGCTGCTCAATAATATTACCTTGTTGAACATCGATGGAGTACACACCGGGTAAATTATTCAGGATAGTCGAGCAGGACACCAAGGTCAGGCTGGTTAATAGACTTAAAGAAAAAAGCGACGTTCTCATTTCGGGCTGCGTAATTATTTAAAAGTCAAATCATACAGGATGTTAAATAATAATCCTATAAATCTGTCATGCTATTGACTATTAAAAAGGCTACAATAGTATTTAGATACCCAAATTTAGTATTTAAATGCCCACACGATGATTTAGCCGGAGATTAATATTGGAAACAGATGATTTAAGGAGTGCAGGCTTGAAGGTTACTTTGCCTCGGGTTAAAATTCTGCAAATTCTAGAAAAACAAGTTAATGAGCGGCATTTAACAGCCGAGATGGTTTATAAAATTCTGTTGAGCGAAGACGAAGAAATTGGATTAGCAACCGTTTACAGAGTGTTAACGCAGTTCGAAGCCGCAGGCCTGGTTACTAGACATCAATTTGAAGGTGGAAACTCAATTTTTGAATTGGATACGGGCGATCATCATGATCACATTCTCTGTATGAGATGTGGAAAAGTCGATGAGTTTACTGATGAGATTATTGAAGCCAGACAAAAAGAAGTTGCTGCAAACTTAGGCTATGAACTCACCGATCATGGTCTTTATCTATATGGGTTTTGCCCAAAGTGTAAGTCATCCTAATTTTCTTTAATCGTAATAGATTTCATGTTTAAACCTTTAATTTTTTATATTGGCTTGCGCTATACGCGAGCTAAACGACGTACTCAGTTTATTTCTTTTATCACCTTAACCTCTGTATTAGGTATTGCTTTAGGGGTTACTGCCCTTATTACGGTGCTATCCGTCATGAATGGGTTTGAAGCAGAGTTGCGTGAACGTATTCTGGGTATGACCTCTCATGCTACAGCCACCGGAAGGTCGGGGCAGTTAGATGACTGGCAAGCCCTTGATCAGAAGCTAAAAAATTATCCGCATGTTGAAGGTGCTGCGCCTTTTATCACCGGACAAGTGATGATCAATGCGGATCGGCGGGTCAGTGGGACTATGCTGAATGGCATCTTACCTGAGTATGAATCCAGGGTATCTGATGTCGCCAATAAAATGAAGCTAGGCAAACTTGCTGATTTAGTGCCGGGGGAATATGGCATTGTGTTAGGGCTTGAGTTAGCCAATTATTTAGGGGTCACCTTAAGCGATAAAATTACCGTCATCAGTCCACAGATTAATTCTACTCCGGCAGGTATTGTGCCTAGAATGCGCCGGTTTACGGTGGTGGGTGTTTTTCAGGTAGGTATGTATGAATATGATCGCAATATGGCGCTAATTCATATTGATGATGCGGCTAAGTTATTTCGAATGGACAATGCCGTTTCAGGCTTACGCATCAAATTGGATGATTTATTTAATGCGCCCAAGATTACCCATAGTTTGGCAACCGCACTTTATAATCAATATCAAGTCAGTGACTGGACCTTAGCACACGACAATTTCTTTAAAGCTATTCAGACTGAAAAACGGGTGATGTTTATTATCCTGTTACTGATTGTTGCCGTTGCTGCATTTAATATTGTGTCTACACTGGTGATGGTGGTGACTGATAAGCGAGGCGATATTGCAATTCTTAAAACACAGGGACTAACCTCTGGCTCAATCATGGGCATTTTTATGGTGTTAGGATCTATTATTGGTATCGTTGGAACGGCTCTTGGAACGGTCGGTGGAGTTTTGTTAGCGTTAAATGTCGAAACGATTGTGCCCGCGATTGAAAAACTATTTCAGGTGCAATTTATGGCAGCCGATGTGTATTACATCAGTGAGTTACCTTCTAAGCTGGTTTGGACAGACGTTTACGCAATTGCGGGTATGGCGTTCTTTTTATCCTTATTGGCAACGATTTATCCTGCTTGGCAGGCGTCCAGAATAAATCCAGCGGAAGTGCTTAGATATGAATAATACCAGTATTTTGACGTGTCGGCAGTTGACTAAACGTTATGACCAAGGCGGTCTGGATGTCGACGTGCTTAAGGGTGTTAATCTCGACATCAGCGTAGGCGAACGGGTTGCCATTATGGGGGCTTCGGGTTCAGGTAAAAGTACCTTGCTGCATTTGTTGGGCGGCTTAGAGAAGGCCAGTAGTGGTGAAGTTATTTTGGATGGCGTTGACATTAACAAAGTGAGCAGCGCTAAACTGGCTAAATTAAGAAATAAATCTCTGGGATTTATCTACCAGTCTCATCATTTGTTAGGCGAGTTTTCAGTGCTTGAAAATGTTGCCATGCCTTTGTTGATTGCTGGCGAGTCGGTTAAACAGTCTACTGTGCGAGCGATTGAATTACTTAAGCGAGTTGGCTTAGGACATCGTATTGAACATAAGCCCGGTGAACTATCAGGGGGTGAAAGACAACGTGCAGCGGTGGCTAGGGCGTTGATTAATAAACCTTGTTTAATATTGGCTGATGAACCGACTGGAAACCTGGACAGTAAAACGGCTGATCAAGTTTATCAGTTAATGTTAGAGTTGAATCAAGAGTTGAATGTTAGTTTTTTGGTCGTTACTCATGATCATGAGTTAGCGGCACGTCTGGGTAAAGTGTTGCACATGGAAGACGGTTTGATCGTTAGTTAATCGTCAGTCGGGTTCGATTGTCTATCCCTTGACGGAGCACATTTAAAGTTAAGCCGTTCGTGGTCGACTCAGTCGAACTATGAATGGCTTATTTGGGGCAGTCTTTACCGGGTACTCGTTTAAGGAGTTTAATGATTGTATCTGCCCTGTGCTTTCTGGCCGGACTTTTAGCGGTACAACAGTTTGCCGTTCTGCCCGGTAGCCCATGGTTATTCATGCTAACAACAGTGGCTGTTATTATGGCATGTCTGCGGTATGGGCGGTGGGTGTTTTTTATCACGGGTTTGTTGTGGGCAGTCTTGTTCGCTATGTCACGCTTAGCGGAGCGTTTACCTGAAGCGTTAGAAGGTATTGATATCCCAGTGACTGGGGTGGTCATTGATTTACCTGAACAGAATGAAAGGCAAACCCGCTTTGATTTTAAGGTGCTTCAGTCTACACAACCCCTCCCGTCTAAATTAAGATTAAGCTGGTATTTTCCTGATCAAGCCATTAAGTCCGGTCAACAGTGGTCATTTCTGGTTACGTTAAAGCGTCCGCATGGCGGTTTGAATCTTGGTGGTTTCGATTATGAACGTTGGCTGTTAACCCAAAACATTGGCGCGACGGGTTCTGTTAGACCTCATCCAAAACCAGAGTTATTAGGCCAAGAATCCGCTTGGCGTAGTATTGCGGTGTGGCGGCAAACTATTACGGATAGGTTATCCGATAGCCTATCGGGTAGTCCCAGTTTAGGCTTAATCAAAGCGCTAACCATTGGCGATGGCAGTGGTATCTCACATAACGACTGGGATATTTTCCGAAAAACAGGTACGACGCATTTAGTGGTAATCTCAGGATCTCATGTGGGCTTAATCGCTGGACTCGCATATTTTTTAGTGTTTAAAGTATGGGTTAGATTCGGTTCTATTCGCTGCTCACCGCAGACAGTTGCTGCGCTGGTTGCCATACTGGTTGCAGCATTTTATTCGGGATTAGCGGGCTTCTCAGTGCCCACTCAACGTTCGATGGTGATGTTAAGTGTAGTCATGCTGGCGACTATTTTGCAACGTAATAGCCGCCCGTTTAATGTGCTGGCAGTGGCTTTATTTGCGGTACTGATTTTTGATCCCTTGTCTGTGTTAGCGGTTGGTTTCTGGTTGTCATTTCTGGCGGTAAGCCTGATTGTTTATGTTGTTTCTGGGCGTTTAAGTACAGCGGGTTATTGGACAGAAATGATTAAAATCAATTGGGCTACATCGGTTGGATTGGCGCCGTTGTTAGTGTTATTTTTTCAGCAAGTCTCGCTAATCTCGCCGGTTGCCAATTTTATCGCTGTACCCATTATTAGCTTTATTGCGGTGCCCTTAGCCTTGATGGGTGTGGTGTTGATGTTTGGCTTGCCACTGATAGCGGCAAAACTGTTTTTTATAGTCGATCTGAGTTTACAAGGCTTAGTGACGGTTTTAGGCTATATGGCAGAATTACCCTTCGCAACGATTAATCATCCTCAGCCTTCTGTGTGGTCATTACTCTTTGCGGTGCCTGGTATTTTATGGTTGCTTGCGCCCCGAGGCATACCCAGTCGATGGTTAAGTTTAGTGCTGTTTTTACCGTTGATATTTACAGAATCAGAAAAGCCTGCTGTCGGTAGTATTAAAATGACGCTATTGGATGTCGGACAAGCTTTATCGTTAGTTGTGCAAACTCAAAATCATTGGCTGGTTTATGATACGGGAGCCAAGTTTTCGGATGATAGTGATATGGGTAAGAGTGTTTTGTTACCGTTCTTACGGCAGCAAGGTGCTGATGGCATTGATACATTAATCGTCAGTCACGGGGATAATGATCATATTGGTGGCGCTGTTTCCTTATTAAAAGGCTTGCCGGTACAACAGGTATTAACCAGTGCTATGGAACAATTAAAGGCTTATGCACCGATTAAATGTATTGCAGGGCAGACGTGGGAATGGGATAAGGTGAGTTTTACCGTTTTGTCACCCCAGCACGCTTTTGTTTCTGACAATAATAATGCCTGTGTTTTAAAAATTCAAACAGAGCAGGGGACTGTGTTATTGCCGAGCGATATAGAGACTTCAGCAGAGGCTTGGTTAATTGAGACTTATGGGGCTCAACTTAAAGCAGATGTTTTAATTGCTCCACATCATGGTAGTAAAACTTCCTCGACTGTTGATTTTCTCAAGGCGGTTCAACCGGAGGTAGTATTAATATCGGCGGGGTATAAAAATCAGTTTAGACATCCTCATCAAGACATTCTGACCAGGTATAACGATAATCATAGTCAGTGGCTTAATACGGCTTATAAAGGGGCTATTACGTTGAGTGTAAAAGACGGGCGTTGGTTAGTGCAGTCATTACGTGATACGGACGGTAAATATTGGAATAATGAGTGATGATGTTGTCTGAGGTATTTAATAAGTCATAAATACGCTCAATGGCTCTGGCATGACCAAAATCCTCATTGTGATCTTTAAGCGGTTTGCCTTGCATGGTTAAGCCTTCTTCCAGAATGAAATCTGTTTCGCCTAACGTTAAACTGTTGCCTTACAGTGAGGTTGAGTGATGCGTCCAGACATTACGGATTTGCGCTAACAGTCTATTTTTAATGTCCTCATCAAGATGATCATAAAAATATTTTTTATTGGACATAAACGGAATTGATTTTGGCTATCGATAAGCTTGGGAGAGCGAAAAGAATAAAGACTCTCCCTCACTAAGTCAATTAAGCTTACGGAACAAACTTCTCAACGGGATCGGAGAAATTATAGATACCCATTTTATTGGCTTCTGCACTGGTTGCTGTGACCTTAAATTTATATTTAATGCCGCTGGTTAAATTCGATATCGTACCTTTGGTTTTAGAAAATAATTTGGTATACCATTCGGCGTCGTCTGCGGGTGCGGGTAACGGAGTAAAGAGTACCAGATATTCACTTGCATGAGGGACAATGCCAATTTCAACAATCATTTCTCCTGGGTTCTTGCCGTAATGTACGTCAAAGGTCGGGGCATCTAATATACCAATCACCGTGGGTGTTTTTGAGATATTGAACCCAGAGCTATCCAGTTTGACAAGGTCGGTTGCTGAAACTTGATTAACGTGACCGCCTAAGCTGTTAAGAAGGTTTTCTAGCACTCGACGAGTCGCATTTTTATTCGCGGTGTCTTCTTTAGTACCATCTTTAGACTTGATTAAGGCGGCCATATAAATATTAATAGCGTTTTGAATCGTTGCTAAATCAGGTTGAGGCGCGGTAAAGTTGGGATTGTCGGTCATTTTTTGAACGATTTTTTGAGCGTAGTTGACTAACTCATTATCCCTAAACTTACCAACACTGATGGTTGCCTTTTGTGTTCTCATAATTCCCTCGATTGCGCCCGTAAATGAGCATTAATTGTTGAAGTCCAATTCAAAATCCCTGTAACAGTCAGTACTATTTGAGTGTTAGCGGCTTGAGTATAGCCCCCCTTTTCAACAAATACACTATAAATATAATGTTAGAGACCATGAGTTAAAATCAGTTCGAGCGGTTCGGTATTTAAAAGCTCTTTTGCCAGAGAATAATGCCGTGAAAGCAGTTGAGATTACAGGTGATGAGGTCAATAAGGTAGTAGAGTAGGGGAGGCATACTCTAAAGGTTGTTGCCGGTGTTCTAAAGGCGATTGTTATTGGCGTGTCGGCAACATGCGATGCAGTAAAACCAATCGCTTTTGGAGCATCGGCAACATGCGATGCAGTAAAACCAAGCGCTTTTGGAGCATCGGCAACATGCAATGTAGTAAAACCAATCGCTTTTGGAGCATCGGCAACATGCAATGCAGTAAAACCAATCGCTTTTGGAGCATCGGCAACATGCAATGTAGTAAAACCAATCGCTTTTAGGGCGTCGGCAACAGGCAATGCGTTCAAGTTCTTGTGGGCTGATTTAGCCTCAATAATACTGGCATTATCTACCCTTTCAGTCTTCTATAAGTTATCCCCAGAACCTGTGGATAACTTTGTGGATTACCGGTTGAGTAACCCTCTAACTGTCTAATTTTCATTAAAATTAGTTAGATTGTCTAATCCTTATACAGTTTGTTAAGTTAATTATAAATCAATGAGTTATATCTTATTTTGTAATATTCGGGATGAGTTTTTCGCTTTAATTGTGTTAACATAATAATAACAATCCCTCAATAAGTATTTGTGGGTAACTGTATGACTTTACCTTATTCATTTTCATCTGGACTTTTACAAGGAAAATAGGCGATAACAATGGCACAATTTACAGTGACGGGTGAGATTGATCCCTTTTTGCATATCAGTTTAGTCCGTGGTGAAAAGATTTATTGTGAATCTAACGCCATGGTGATGATGGAAAGCGCTTTAGAGTTAAAAGGAAAAATGACCGGCGGTATCGGCAGCGCGTTAATGCGCCGCTTTGCCAATGGAGAGTCCTTTTTTCAGCAACATATTGAGGCAGTCAGTGGGGATGGGGATTGCTTATTATCACCGACTCTCCCAGGTGCGATACAAGTACTGGAGGTCGGTACAACCAGTTATAAAATAACCGATGGCGCTTTTGTAGCGGCTGAAAGTGGGGTTAGCTTAAGTGTGCGTACTCAAAGCTTAGGGTCTGCGATGTTTGGTCAAACCGGCGGGTTTTTTATTTGCGAAGCAACTGGCTTTGGTAAGCTGGCCGTGTCAGGTTTTGGCTCCAGTTTTGTTTTGGACGTTGAGCCTGGTAAAGATATTATTATCGATAATGCCCATGTGGTTGCCTGGGACAGTGCCTTGCATCATGAAATCTCTGTGGCAACCCAACAATCCAGTGGCTTTTTAGGTCAAATCGTCAATAGCGTCACCAGTGGTGAAGGTATGGTATTAAAGTTTTCTGGCAGAGGTAAGGTTGTTATTTGTTCACGTAACCGTGAAAACTTTATTAGCTGGTTATTGAAAGGACTGCCGACTAATAGTTAACACTTTAAAACAGTTGATTTAATGCGTTCATTATATATTTGTAGGGATGGCTTTAGTCATTCCTACAAATGATTCGGTCTTTTCTCACCCTGTTTATGTGGCTTTTGATGTCGATGTTGATGGTGAGCATCAGGGAAATGGGCATGAATGTGACTCATTTCGTCATGATGATGCAGATGACTGTGCTGGATGCAGAGTTCAACTAAAACATCATGATCATGTTCATGTTGATGATGTTCATCGTGGACATGTTCGTGGGTATGCTCTAACGCTTCATGCCGATGGAGATGAATATGGTGTTCGGTTAAGTGTAGCCAAATACCTAAGCCTATTAATGACCCTGAGATAATAAGTTTTAATGTTAGTGGCTCTCCCATTATCAGTGCCAATATTGCACCGAAGAACGGTGCAATAGAGAAGTAAGCGCCTGTTCGGGCAGTGCCAAGGTGACGCAAGCTGACAACAAATAAAACTAGACTCACCCCATAAGCCAAAAAACCAATACCTAACGTCCAAAGACTGCTTAACAAGGGTGGCAGAGTTGTATCTACCCAGTAAGCCAAGACTAAATTGATTGAACCAGCAACCAGTCCTTTAATCGATGCAATCCAGGTGGCATCATAGAGGGACACTTTACGGGTCAGGTTATTGTCGATAGCCCACATAAAACAAGCTCCAAGGATGGTTAAAGATGGATAAACGCCGGAGAAAACGGTATCTTCCGGCCAACTTAACACAGTGACCCCGATAACAATAGCCACCATGCCAAAAGCGATCCTTCGGTCGACATTTTCTTTAAAGGCAAACCATGCCAGAAGAGTAGTAAATATTCCTTCTGCGTTCAGCAGTAACGAAGCGCCCGATGCTGTCATCTTGTTAAGACCTAACATTAACAAGATTGGGGCTATAATCCCACCTGTGACAATAGCTCCGAATAGCCAGAGCAGATCATGGTGAGCGAGTTTTACCGCAGGTGTTTTTTTTAACCACCTGTAAAAAATAAGGCCGATGCCAGAACCTAAATACAACAGTCCGGCAAGCATCCATGGACTCACACTATTCAGCATCAGTTTTGCAAGTGGAGTACTCGCTCCAAATAACAGTGCGGCACCTATAGCAGAAAGAACGCCTGCTTGGCGTAATCCTTTTATTAATTTCATCATTACATAATCGACCATAATTCATTTAATCTGTTTAGTAGTTATGTGACAGTTGTATCATTCATTCATTCATTCATCCAGCTAATTAAATAGGCCTAAAAATAAGCTTAATATCAAAGCAGTTGCACGCCTAATAATAACTATAACCTATGGTGATGAATGGCGAAGGTTGATTTTTACAAAGTCTTCAATACTAAAAAACTGCTTAAAGCCAAACTGCTGCCGGTCACTACAGTTTGTTCCTGACACATAGCTCTCACTGTTGGACAAATTAGAACTATCGACCCAAACCTGCCACTGAGCTTGATGAATTCACTGCTCCAAACCGGTCAGTCGTGAAATGTTACAAACGCCTTAAAGCTGACATCAGATGTTAAATAAAACAGATTTTTCAGGGCGAGTTTTTCTTCAGTAACAATTCAAATTGTTCAAGCGGGACTGGCTTACTAAACAAGTAACCTTGATAAAGTTGACAATCATGAAGCTCTAAGAAAGAACGCTGGGCTTCCGTCTCGACACCCTCTGCTATAACTTCCATATTTAATTTATTAGCCATGGCAATGATGGTCTCAATAATAATAGCGTCATCCCGGTCGATAGAGATGTCCCGCACAAAACTCTGGTCAATTTTAAGTTGATCCAGCGGCAGTTTCTTGAGACTGGAGAGTGACGAATAGCCAGTACCGAAGTCATCCATCGAAAAACGTACACCGATGTGTCGAAGCGCATTCATTTTGACTATAGTGTCATCAATATCATCAAGGACTAAGCTTTCGGTCAGTTCCAGTTTAAGCATTTTGGGATTAATGCCATCAAAAATCAAAAGCTGACTCACTTGCTCTACAAAATCGGTCTGATGAAATTGACGCGCACAGACATTAACGGCTAGTTGTAATGACCGTGTATGCTCATTACCTTCCCAGATTTTGAGTTGAGCGCAAGCTGTTTTTAGCACCCATTCTCCAATGGGCAATATCAAGCGGGTTTCTTCAGCTAGCGGGATAAACTCCGCTGGAGTTACCAGGCCACGCAGTGGATGTTGCCAGCGAACAAGTACTTCTGCACCGATGATCTTACCGCTATGATGAACTTGCGGCTGATAATAGAGTATAAATTGCTGTTCTTTTATTGCTAGGCGCAAGTCTTCTTCTAGCGCAACGCGGGCAGTGATGGAGGCTTGCATTTTTGGATCGAAAAAGCGCAGAGCGTTACGACCCGAGGTCTTGGCTTGGTACATGGCAATATCGGCCTGTTTCAATAGATCTTCGCTTGATTGTTCTTGACCGTTAAATAAGGTGACACCAATGCTGGGTGTGCTGTAATATTCGTGGGTATCAAGCTGATAAGGCTGATTTAAAGCAGCCAGGATTTTATTGCCAATAATTTCAGTCAGCGTTGCACACTCAAGGGTTTGTTCACTCAAGTCTTCTAGCATCACGACGAACTCATCACCACCAAGACGAGCGACAGTGTCACCTTCCCGCACGCAAGATTCAAGACGCTTTGCTATCTGTTGAAGTAATAAGTCGCCCATGTCATGACCAAGGGTATCATTAAGAGTCTTGAAATTATCCATGTCAATGAACAATAACGCACCTTGCCGACCACTGCGATGACTGGAAGCCAATGCAGGTTTTAGTCGATCCTGAAGCAATCGTCTATTAGGCAGTCCAGTAAGCGGATCATAGAAGGCTAGTTGTTCAATTTTATCAACCGCCTCTTTACGTAGGGTGATGTCGGTGAGCGTGGAAACGTAATTGGAAATATTGCTGTTTTGGTCCTTCACTGCGGTGATGGTGAGATGTACTGGAAAAATTTGACCATTTTTGCGGCGGTTCCAGATTTCTCCCTGCCAAGAGCCTGTGGTATTGATGCTTTCCCACATGGCAGCATAGAAGTTTGCATCATGTTGGCCTGATTTCAGTACCCGAGGGTTCTTGCCTAAAACATCTTCTGCCGAATAACCGGTAATAGCAGTGAAGGCGCCATTAATACGGAGAATATTATGATTGGCATCAGTGACGAGCATACCTTCCTGGGATTCAAAAGCAGTGGCGGCAATACGTAGATCGGTTTCAGCTTGTTTACGCTCAGTAATGTCAAATAGTACGACCAAATGCTCATCAGAACCCGCAATTGTCGTTGCACTCACTAGCACGGTTTTCAATGCCCCGCCATTAGCGCAAATACTAAGCTCCATGGGCGGAAATGGCTTATGTTCACGTTTGGCTTTTTCAAACGTCGCTTGCCACGTAGTCTTGACCCATTCCCGATAATTGGAATCAGGGTAGGCTTTCGGCCACCACTCCGCCAGAGTCGGAATATCCTCCAAACAGTAACCAAAGGTTTGTATAAACGCCGGGTTCAGATAAGTAATATTCAACTGTTCATCATTTAATGCCATCGGCACCGGAGAAATTTCAATAATCGAACGGAATTTTTTCTCACGGGTTTTTAATTCATCTTCCATGAGATTACGAGCGGTGATATTGCGAAGGAAGCAAAAATTGAATTCATGTCCGCCGATAGCCACGTAATTGGCATTAACTTCGATGGGATACACAACCCCGTTCTTAGTGCGGTGCCGGGTCTTATGTGTGATCGTGCCGCGCCGTTTGAGGTCTTCAAAGTGCGAACCCCAGACGTCGGGTTGGTAATCTGGATCCAGATCGAAAATGCTCATTCCAAGCAATTCCTCGCGGGAGTAACCCCGTTCCATGCAAGTTGCGTTGTTTACATAAAGGATGCGCCCCTCACGACTGATCCAAAATATGCTATCACCGGCGTGATCCACACTGAACCGCATCATCTGTAGTGATTCTTCGGCTTGCTTGCGCTCGGTAATGTCTGTGATGGTTCCGATATAGCCTAGTAACTCACCTGTTACCGAGCGAGAATCACGTGACTGTCCGAGAACCCAAAAAATATTTCCATCTGTATGTTGAAATCGGTACTCCATATGGAATGGACGTTGTTCCGTGATTACAGCGACCCATTCAGCAAAGACTTTTTCCTTATCTTCTGGATGCAGTGATATGACCCAGCCATCGGCCTTTGCAGCCTCAAATGGCAATCCAGTGATTTCTGACCAACGCTCGTTGACATAAGTACATTTTCCATCTGGGTCAGTTTCGAATACCCCGACTGGCGATGTTGAAATCAGCGTTGAAAGATGTCGCTCTTTATCAGCGAGTACCCGATCAATTCTCTTTCGTTCAGTGATGTCTGAAAAAAGTCCGACGTAGTGAATAACCTCGCCCTCCTCATCGCGTAGAGTGGAGATCGTAATATGTTCGGCGTAGAGCTCACCGTTTTTCTTGCGATTCCACATTTCACTTTGCCAGTAGCCATGCTCTTTTAGCGCTGCCCACATTGCGGCAAAAAATTCAGCACCATGTTTGCCGGAACTGAGTATGCGTGGATTTTGTCCGATGGCCTCATCTCTGCTATATCCGGTGATCTCACAGAAGGTAGGATTGACGTCGATAATGGTACCTTCGGCATCAGTAATCATGATGGCTCCACGAGCTTCTTTAAACACCCTTGCCGACAGGGCCAGTTGTGCCGCTGCCCGTTTGTTTTCTATCCGGCGCTTATAAAATTCATAGGCAGCGAAGCTAAGCAGAAGCAGAATAATGGGCGATAGATACCAGAACACTTCCCAAAACGTTGCTTGTTTTTCTTCATACGGTCGAAACCACTTTTCATAGAGCGCATCGAAAGTGCCGTTGGGTTTGGTCAACGCCAGTCCCTCATTGATCTTAGCCAGCAGATCAGCGTTTCCTTTGTGAACGGCAAATGAGAATTTCTGTGTAAAACCAGCTTTTACATCCAGCGGCCCAATAGTGGAAATTTTAAGATCTCGCAGGGTCTGCATCCCAGCCAGTTTGCTTAGTAGCATTGCATCATGTTTACCCGATGCCAGTAAGCGCAAGCCTTGTTCTGCCGTATCTACAAGTACCAGTTGTTTCTCCCATCCTTTTGATACGGCATAGTCATACGCCAGATCGGCTTTAAGCACGATAATAGATTTCCCTACTAAATCGTCCTCCGAATGGATCTGAGATTCGCCCTTGCGCACAAAGATCGCACCATGAATGATGACATGAGGAACAGTAAAATCCGCGAAGTGGTGACGCTCTTCAGATTGTGCAAGGTTAATTAGGACATCAATCTTGCCCTCTTTAAATTCCTGAAGAATCGCATGAAAAGGCAACACGCGGATGACGTAGTTCAAGCCTGCTTCTGCCGCGACTGCTTTCCATAGATCGACGGTAAAACCATCCGCAGTGTCATCGGTCATGCCTATAGCGAAAGGTGGATAGTCTTGTTCACTGCCCACGACCAAAATGTCTTTTTGAGCCTGAATAGTCGAGAGGGCGGAGGGTTCATTCGCGCTAGCTTGGTTGACGGGTGTCATAGCCAGCAGAACGTCACTTGTAAATAACGAGAGAAAGAGTGCGATGACAAAAACTGGAAGAGATCTACTGATCTTCAGTTGAATATTTAGATGACTCAATTAAGCTATTTTAGTTGGGAAATGAGCGTGCTATTATATACCCTAAAGGAAAATTATGAATCCACTGGATATTGGCAAACTTTACGATTAAATTACCCCTCTAATTGAGGTGGAAAGGCGGACTCAATTCACCGAAATAATTATAAAATATTGAATTATAATGAGCGCTGTAGGTTTTGACGATTTTGCATTCCACAAAGATTAAGAGAACTATTTCATGAGCAATTTTTATAGTAAACCGCATCGCCAGTTGCAGGATCAGCATGATACTCGCAGCTTGGCAGATCGACTCCAGCAAATCATCGTCGAAAATCAGGTTAGTGAGCAACATCCAAGGCAATGCCAAGATCGGTATGCTGTTCATCGACTTTGAAACCCCGCATCGTATTCGTGTTCATGGAGATGCTTTTATTCAGACTGACGATACTCTGCTATCTGAATATCCGGGTGCTGATATGATTGTTAGAGTAAAAATCAGTGAAATATTCATTAACTGTCCTCGCTATATCCACAGAATGCATCGTGTCGAATCTTCAAAATATGTACCGCAAGAGGGTAAGGATGCGCCTATTGCGCAATGGAAGCGAATTGACGCCTTACAAGATGTTCTTCCTGCATGCGACCAGGGTTTTGCAGAAAAAAGTGGTGGTGTCATTACCCCAGAAGAATATGGTGCTATGGTGATGAACGGCGAGGGTTGATTTTTATACAGTCTTATGAATCCACATGATATTGGCAAAGCTTACGGCTGGCCAAAAACCGACACCCCGAAATAAAATTTCATCAACAAGATATTTGTGAATGGGGTATACCTGAGAAATATGACTTCATTACGGCTTGGGATAGCATTTGGCATATACGGCTTAATCAGCAATTAATAAGCCAGACAAAATTTTTATTTTTTCGATTCAAGAGAAGGAGATAAGTTAATTCGGTCTTGATAATCTTCTAGGGGTATTGGTTTCTATCGCTAGTGAGAATTTAGCCTGCTAAAATAATTATTAGGTTATCATTAACTTAATGCACTATGATCTTAATTTTAAGAGTAGGGATTTATCATGATTAATGAAGTAAACACGGCGGTTTTCCAACAAAATTTAGGGGAGATGTTGAATCAAGTGCAATATCGTCATGATTCAATATTAATTAAAGAGGATGGTAAGCCAGTAGCTGCACTGGTAGATGCGCAATTATTTGATCGGATACGTCGTTTTAAAAATAGATTTGATACCTTAAGTAATCAAATAGCTAACGCTTATGAGAGTGTACCCCAAGAAGATGGTTTAAATGAAATTGATGCTATTGTCTCGGAGATTAGACATTCTCAATTTTAGTCATGTCACAAATTTGTGTTGTACTTGATACTAATGTCTTACTCTTTTACGAGATAAGGCTGATCAACCTGTTCTTGGCACATTGCTAGCATCAAGAGCAAATTATTTAGTGACAGGCGATAAAGATTTATTGGCAATATCCGCTATGTATTCCATCATTACCCCGGCAGACTTTTGGCAAATGTATGGGGAACAAGAAATTGCACACTGAGTTTTATTCGTCAGGCTAACAAGGATAAAAAAGGCCTTGATATACCGCTTTCACGCACTTGATAAGACAAACGAAGATCGGTCATTGCATATTACATTCACCCTGCGTAATGCTGGCGAGAGCATATGCGTTATATCAGCCAGAGACATGCACAGAAAGGAGCGCAAGATTTATGAGCAAACCACTTAAAACCATTCCAAAATTTGCCAACGAAACCGAAGAACGTGCGTTTTGGGTACAACATGACTCCACAGATTATTTGGATTGGACGAAAGCTCAGCAGATAGTGCTTCCCAATTTAAAGCCAACAACAAAAACGATTTCACTCCGACTTCCCCAACACCTGCTTGATTCGATCAAAGCAGCAGCGAATTCTCGGGATGTGCCTTACCAATCGCTTATTAAGGTATGGTTACAGGAAAAACTGCATAGCCAGTAATGATTGCATAGCCGATGGTTAGATACACACTAACGCCCCAAATTTTACTCATCCAACAATTTAAGATAGGTCGATGACAACTGAACATTTGTACATCAGCAGCAATAGGGTTTTGCAAAATGGATCATTATTGATCGCAATACCCTGAAACCCATTGGCGATTCAAGCCCCCTATATTTTCCAGAATGACAGACTTTCGAGTTAGGTTATAGATTGTTGCCGGGCTTTTGGATCCAGGGAATAGCAACTAAAGTAGCAACTGCCTGGATTCGGTATTGCTTTCAAGTATTAGGCTTGAAGAATTTAATGGCTTTTGCGCATACAAAAAATCTGGCTTCAATACGTGTTCTTGAAAAATTAGGATTTCAATTCAGCCATCAAGAGTGCTTGATGGGTATGGAGAGTAGGGTATTTAATATGGGTAAGTCCGAGTTCGAGCTTAGACTATAGTGAAAGACAAAGTTCGATCCAACTTGTCCTCCACATTAGTTTTTTGATGCGCCTGGTTAGTGATAGCCGCCATTGATTCTTAATTGGGTCGGGTGAGCGTGACTGAGCGTTGGCAAAAGTTCGAAAATGTTGAAAGATTGAAAAATGGCGCTTGTGATCGCTAGTGATAATGGCTTTAAGGTGGGATACTTTGGTTGAGTTGGTTGAATTTCCTATCCATTTAAGCGTGATTGCCCTGACTAAATCGCTACCTACGCTACTTTTATAGGAGCTTAAAAGGTATAATTGAGGCTGTAAGGATTATTATTCAGAGTGTTTTTAGTTAATTTAGATTCGAGTCATTATGTGGAAAACAGAGAAATAGTTATGAATAGCATTGAAAAACAATTGCTTATGATGCAGGTTCAGCAGTATGAACATGATGAGTTTTTTCATAAAGAAATCACTCGTTTGAGCATTCATCAGCGTTTGAATCACATGGCACTGCATTTCGCTAAATATGCAGGGAAAATTTGTGACTGTGTTTTGAATACACAAGACGAACAAAGCTTGAAAAAAAATATCATTGACTCTTTTATTATTTCAACTACTTGCGCAAATACATTAAATATCAGTATCTTCGATAAGTTATCTTTTTCAGATACCACTATGCCTGAAAACTTGCTTGACTTAGGGCGTGATGTTGCTATTCGGTTAGGCATTGATACAGAAGATTCTTTTTGGTTGGTAAAGACTTATCCTGTCGTTGTGGGTGAACTGGCAAAAGCTTGTGAGTCAGTGGATCACCTTGAACCCTATCCATACAGAGAAGTAATAGCCGACTGCGTGATAAGAATCTGCTCACTCATGTTGGTAGCTGCTTCACAACAGAACATTGATCTTGTTAATGAAGTTGCTAATCGCCTGACTGGTGTTAAGAAAAAATCTATTTTCTTTGATTACTATATGTCTCGCCAAGCTTAAAATTTTTGGATTAGTATTTTATGGCATTTTGGAGTAGTCAAACACTTAAAATAAAACTACCAACGCTTATTACTCCCTGTGATCCTAAAAACATAAAACAAGCTTCTTATGAACTGGGAATAGGTAGTGAAATATACATAACAAAAGACCATAAAAACTCTAACAGTCAACACACAAAAAGAACATTAAAGAAAAAGGAACCATTTGTTATACCTCCAGGTCAGTTTGCATTTCTGCTAACTCTAGAGACGGTTAAAGTTCCAAAAAATGCAATAGCCTTCATTTCAATGAAAGCTGGTGTTAAATTCAAAGGTCTTATAAATGTATCAGGCTTTCATGTTGATCCTGGATTTGAAGGTAAATTGCTTTTTTCTGTTTATAACGCAGGACCTAGCCCAATTCATCTTGAACACGGAAAACGATGTTTTTTAATTTGGTATGCAAACCTTGATCTTAATCCTAATGACCCTACTCAGTTAGAAGATTCTGAATTTAGGAAAGAACCAGGCTTTATTTCTATTCCTACGGAAGTATTAAATCAAATTTCAACAGACCCAATTTATTCTCTACAGGCATTAACATCAGAATTTATAAAAATAGATAACAAATATGATTCAGTTTTATGGTGGATTGCTGGTGTAAAATGGTTTATAGGTATTGTAGTGGCAGGTTTTATCGCTCTTATTCCACTTATATATTCTGATTGGGATGATATAGCCGATTATTACTCTGCTATTAACAAGCTAGTTGAAGAGCAACATAGACAAACTTCAATTGAAGCAGATTTAAATACTCTGAAAAAAAATCATTCAAAACTATTCACGAATGAATCTAGAGACGATTTAAAGCCGAAATGATAAAACCAACTGAAATTTATGATTTATATTGGTATTTCGCTGCTGAACGTCAACGAATCTTCTATAACCGATTATCTGAACAGCATAATAATTTAACTGAAGACTCCATCTTAAAAACATATCGATTCACCAACGCTTATCGCGCTTCTGATCGCGTTAGTCAATTTCTTATTCGTCATGTTATCTATTCAGGCGATCAATCCTCGCAAGAAGTTTTTTTTCGTACTATCCTTTTTCGATTTTTTAACCGAATCTCAACCTGGGAAAGTTTAAGTACAGCACTAAATCACGAAATTAATTATGCCAATTACAATTTCCGTTTATATGATGAAATTTTTACTTCCATCATAAATGGCAAAAACAAATTATATTCGGCTGCCTATATTATGCCATCTGGTATTCGGGAGTTTGGTTTTTCAAAAAAACACCAAAACAATTTAAAACTGCTTGAATTAATGATGCAAGACAATGTTCCAGAGCGTGTTGCAGAAGCTAAAAGCCTTAAAAATGTTTTTAATACACTAAAAAGTTATCCAACATTGGGTGATTTTCTTGCTTATCAATACACTATTGATCTTGCTTATAGTAATCTCGATTGTGGCTTGGAAAGTGATTTTATTGTTGCGGGTCCAGGTGCATTACGCGGTATCAAAAAATGCTTTAGTGAGGTTGACAATTTATCTCCACCCGATGTTATCCGTTATGTTACAGAGCGGCAACAACATGAGTTTTCTATTCGGAATATCGATTTTCCAGATTTATATGGAAGATCTTTGCAATTGATAGATTGTCAAAATCTTTTCTGTGAAATCGATAAATATGCCAGAGTATATTGCCCTGAATTAGCTGTTGGAGGCAGAACTCGAATAAAGCAAAAATATAGTATTAACCCTACGACAATCAAATTGTTTTATCCGCCAAAATGGAATTTTAATCATAAAATTCCTGAAAAACATCTTAACTGAATATAACTATTCGTTGATTTTTATGCCACCGCATACGATAGGCGTACAACTTTGTTTAAGATCAATACGCTGTGTTGATATTTTTCAGAAACACCAGTAACACCTAAAAACAACAAGCTAAAGTATAAATTTAATTTTCAAAGCTTTTCCTGAGTAAGGGCATAGGCATAAATCAATACTATAAATCGCTCCCCTCTGAGGTCTATCACAGCTCCAGGTTGAATGTCTGCAATTTAGGCCACAAGGAAAATTATGAATCCACATGATATTGGCAAAGCTTACGATCAAATTACCCATCTTTAGGAAACTGAAGGCTACAATAGAAACAATGGTATTGATCAGCACAAGAGAGCGATTGCCTTTGTAAGAATAGAGGTAAAGCGCTTGATGTTTATTGTGGCACTTTCCGCAATTTCCTCACGTCATAGCCAAGATTTGCAACGGCTGTTGTTAGTTCTTGGTATTGGCTGTCAGAAATAACAGGTGTACGCGCCATTATCCAGACATAGTCTCTGGCATTTCTTGCAATGATGGTGCTAGTGTAGTCCTTATCAAGATAGGCAATAATATATTCAGATTTAAACGGCCAGATAAATTGCATACCCCAGACTGCGTTGCCAGAGTTTTCAACTACAAACCCATGCGGGTTATACCGCTTTTTAGGCCCATTAAATCCGCCTTCGTTAAAAACGAAAGTCGTGTTAATACTGCCGTCTTTTTCGAGCTGGTAAGATTCAATGGCATTGTATGCTCCGGTTTCTATAAACGTGGGAATGCACGCAATCACATACCAGTCGCCCATAAATTTATTTAAATTGACTTCAGCGACCGGTTTAACGGGTGGCAGGTTTTGACTTGAACAGCCACCGATGATCGAGGTAAAAAGGCCGACGAATAAACAGATTATTTTATTTTTCATTTTAGCAGTGTTTCTTTTAAGTCTTCAGAAAAGGGTTTGTTGCCAAACCAGACATTTAGGTAAGCCAGCGCAATCTCGGGATCTTGGAGGCCTTTCAGTAATTGCTTGCGCTGTTTTTTATCCATCGCAATACGCCTCCTATAATCGGTAAGTGTTGGTAAAAACCCTGCATACTGTCCCAATAGTCCTGATGCATTATTATTTGGTTGTCTGCATTAAATCGTAAATGGCTCAAGCCTATAGACTGACTATCGACATCCTGTCCGATCACCTTAAATCGGGTCTTCATCAGCCAACGCACGTAAGCATCCTTGCCATTGTCTTGCACACTGAGTACTACAAATTTCATGGTATCAATATTTTGTTGAGTCTGTTTCAAGTACTTCAATAAGTTTTCTCTGTCATGGATAGTGACCAGGGTGTCGTTAAAAAATATTTTTTCAGCGTAGGTTTTAGCTATTTGTTCATCTATCGAACCGGAATCAAGTAGATCATACAATTTAATGAAGGCTTGTATCCGCTGGTTAGCTTGAATATCCTGCTCTGCAGGTGCCAAAGCCAGATATTCCTGTATTGAACTGGATTCAACATGACTGCAAGCGGTAATTAATAAGCAACATAAAACCAAACAATATTTCATCGAGACCCCTGTATTTTTTTATAGTCGTACTATTGCACAGTGCCTGCTCTATTACGTGAACGTTTTTATCTTAAACGTTCACGTAACAGTCACATGAAATAATATTAAATATTCATTCAAATTTCCCGGAGTTATTCATGTTTTTGAAAACAATGCTCGCCAAGTTTCTCAGTTGGTTTGATAACAACAGTGTAAAGAAAACCAATCAAAGTGACGAGGCCATTGATTGGCTTAGGGTGATACCGTTTATTCTGATGCATCTGGTCTGTTTGCTGGTTTTTGTGGTCGGCTGGAGTCCCGTGGCATTGTGGATAGCGCTGTTTTCGTATCTTATTCGGATGTTTGCCATCACGGCGTTTTATCATCGCTATTTCTCCCATAAAGCCTTTAAAACCAGCCGAGTTTGTCAGTTTTTGTTTGCCTTGCTGGGTGCGACGGCAACCCAGCGTGGGCCGATATGGTGGGCATCGCATCACCGCCGGCATCATCTCTATTCTGATAAAGAAAAGGATATTCATAGTCCTAGACACGGTTTTATCTGGAGTCATATGGGCTGGTTTCTCTGTCTTAAAAACTTTACTACCCAGGAGCATTGCGTGCGCGATTTGCTGAAATATCCAGAGCTGCGTTGGCTGGATCGTTTTGATATTGTCGTACCCATTGTTTACGCTTTCTTTATGTTAGGGCTGGGAAAAGGGCTGGAACTGTATTTCCCGGAACTCAATATCAATGCTTCGCAAATGTTGATATGGGGGTATTTTGTTTCTACGATTGTGTTGATTCATTGCACGCTTTCTATAAATTCATTGGCTCACCTCTTTGGCTCTAAGCGTTATCAAACGGATGATGACAGTCGTAATAATGCCTTTCTGGCGTTGATCTCTCTTGGGGAAGGCTGGCATAACAATCATCATCATTATCCAGTGTCAGCCAGACAAGGGTTCTTTTGGTGGGAAATTGATATCAGTTACTACCTTTTAAAACTAATGTCGTGGTTTGGTTTAATCTGGGATTTGCAAGCAGTGCCTACCGAACGGTTAACGTTAAATCTCGTTTCTAAGGAATCAAAAGCATGAAAATAGCAGTGATAGGCAGCGGCATTTCTGGCGTTTATGCGGCTCATTATTTAAGTCAACAGCATCAAGTAACTATTTTTGAAGCGAACCCCTATCTAGGTGGTCATACCGATACTCATAACATCGTGCTGGAAGAGCAGAATTATCCGGTAGATACCGGTTTTATTGTTTTCAACGAACATAATTATCATTTTTTCTGTCAGTTTTTGCGCGATCTGGGCGTGACTTCTCAGCCTTCTGATATGAGTTTTAGCGTAGTCAATGCCCTTAGCGGACTTGAATACAATGCCACCACGATGGATAAACTCTTTTGCCAGCGCCAAAATTTGTTACGACCCCGCTTTTACCGCATGGTCATGGATATCCTGCGTTTTTACCGTGAGGCCCCGGCCTTGTTAAACAGTACGGATGATGCTTTAACACTGGGCGACTATTTACAAAACAACCGGTATAGCGAAGCCTTTATAGATGATCATATTTTGCCTATGGGCAGTGCTTTATGGTCCGGTCCTGCCGAGTTAGTCAAGCAGTTTCCAGCGCGTTATTTCGTCAGCTTCATGGCTAATCACCAGATGTTAAAAACCAGCGATAGGCCAGAGTGGCGAACTATTGTGGGGGGTTCTTCAACGTATATTCAGGCATTTCAGCGGAGTTTCCAGGGTGAATTACGCTTGAACTCGCCTGTGTCGGCGGTGAGTCGTAATAGTTACGGTGTTACGGTAAAGACGTCTTTAGATGAGCAACAGTTTGATCGGGTTATTTTTGCTTGCCATAGTGATCAAGCCTTGCGGCTATTGGCAGAGCCGACTCAAAGTGAAGTCGAGATTCTGGGTGCCATGACTTTTCAGGAGAATGAGGTGGTGTTGCATACGGATGCTAATTTAATGCCTAAACATCCTAAAGCCTGGGCCAGTTGGAATGCCTTAAAACTCAGCGAACACCAGTCTCGGTGTACGGTGACTTATTACATGAACCTGTTACAAAATCTGTCAGCGCCTGAACCATTATTGGTAACGCTGAATTGTACAGACCGTATTGATCCGGCCAAAATTCTTCAGACAAGAACCTATCATCACCCTGTTTACACTGTTAACAGTCTGGCAGCCCAACAGCGTCGTGAGGAAATCAATGGACAGAATTCTACTTATTATACGGGTGCCTACTGGGGATGGGGCTTTCATGAAGACGGCGCTAAAAGTGCCCAGGAAGTCATTGATCTAATAAACGGCTAGCCATGAGTCAATTGCACAGTCATCTTTATGAAGGTTGGGTTAGACATCGTCGATATACGCCTAAAAGTCACGCCTTTAACTATCCTGTATTTATGACCTGGCTGGCTTTGGATGAACTTGATCAGGTGATGGCTCTCAGTCAATTTTGGTCTTTAGAGCGGTTTAATCTGGTTAGTTTTTATCGTAACGATTATCTCGGGGGCAATACCGGAGAGGATTTGTCCAGCTCGGTAATAAACCGTATCAAAGAACATAACGGAGACGATTTTAAGGGGCGAATCTGCTTGTTAACCCATTTACGTTTTCTGGGCTTTTGTTTTAATCCCGTCAGTTTTTATTTCTGTTATCCCGAGGGTTCAGAGTCGCCTCGTTACATCCTGGCTGAAATCAATAACACACCGTGGAATGAAAGATACTGTTACGTTTTGGATGTCGAAGAGGGGGCTTCGCAAAAAAACCACTGTACCTTTGATTTTAAGAAAGCTTTTCATGTATCCCCGTTTATGCCCATGGAGCAGCAATACCACTGGCAGTTTAGTTTGCAGGAATCAAACCTGACCATCCATATGCAGTTACAACAGGATAATGACTGCTGTTTTGATGCAACGTTACAGCTTAAAGCGAAAGCAATGACCCCGGCTGAGATGCGGAATCTGCCGTTACGTTTTCCATTTTTGACGTTATCGGTGGTTATTGCTATTTACTGGCAAGCCTTACGCTTGTGGTTAAAAGGGATTCCTTTTTATAGCCACCCTGAAAAATAATTCGAGTAACATCCAGGAGACTTCCATGAACGCAGTTGTTAACACCTTAAGTAAAACCCCGACCCGCATTGATTTGTTTTTTCGCAAAGCGTTTCTGGATAAACTTGCGAAATTAGAGAATGCGGTATTAATCATTTCGGATTCATTGGGTGAAACTGTTTTAGGGTCTGAAGGCATCGATGGTCTATCAGCCAGAATCGATGTACTGGATATGGGTTTCTATCAGCAAATAGCTCTGGGAGGATCAATCGGTGCAGCGGAGTCTTATATGGCTCAGGCTTGGCAAGCAGATGATCTATGTCGGGTTATACAGGTGCTGGTTCGTAATCGTGATTTACTCGATAGCCTGGAAGGCGGTTTAGCAACGCTGGCAAATCAATTACTCAAGATCTGGCATTTTGCGAACCGGAATTCCAGGCAAGGCAGCAAAAAGAATATCGCAGCCCATTATGATCTGGGTAATGACTTGTTTGACTTGTTTCTTGATCAGCATGGTATGTATTCATCGGCTACTTATTATCAGTCTGACTTAAGTTTAGAGGACGCTTCGACGGCAAAGCTTGAGCGGATTTGTCAGAAACTGGATTTAAAACCGGACGATCATGTGCTGGAAATCGGGACGGGGTGGGGTGGTTTTGCAACGTATGCCGCCAGCAGGTACGGTTGTAAAATTACCACGACAACGATCTCTAAACAGCAATTTGACGCCGCACAACAGCGATTTACCGAAGCCGGTGTTGCCGACCGGGTTACCGTGTTGATGAAGGATTATCGAGAATTGCAAGGCTGTTATGACAAGCTGGTTTCAATTGAAATGATAGAAGCGGTCGGACATCATTACCTGGATACGTATTTAAAACACTGTGCCGCTTTGTTAAAGCCTGAGGGTTTGGGCTTGATTCAGGCGATCACCATAGAAGACCGGTATTATCATCAGGCATTAAAAAGTGTTGACTTTATCAAGCGCTATATTTTTCCGGGTAGTTTTATTCCTTGTGTGAGTGTCATTATAGAAAGTGCTTCACGATGCACTGACCTCCGTCTCATCAATCTGGAAGACCAGGGAGAGAGCTATGCCTTGACTCTTAATAGTTGGCGAAAACGATTTATGGCGGCTTTGAATCAGGTCAGAGCGTTAGGGTATAACGAAGAGTTTGTTCGAATGTGGGAGTTTTATCTTTGCTATTGTGAAGGCGGCTTTAGAGAAAAGTCGATTTCAAATGTCCAGTTACTCTTTGCCAAACCCGGAAACCGTCGTCAGCAATGGTTACCTGTTTATGAATCGTAATAACTGGATCAATATGGCCTGGATGCAGACTCTTTGGTTTGGAGCCATTATTGGCGCGGCTTGGGGGCAGCTTTGGCTTGCGCCGGTTTTGCTGATGGGCTTTGTATGCTGGGAGTTTAGTCCTACCCGACGTGTTTATGGTGACTTTCAGTTAATGCTGGTTGCCGTCTTGATAGGACTTATACTCGATACGACCTGGGTAAAAATAAACTGGCTTGAATTTGCATCAGGCTGGACTTTATCTAAGCTGGCACCTTTATGGATTTTAGTGTTATGGGCAGGTTTGGCATTAACGCTGAATCATTCTCTGGCCTGGTTACAATCCCGGTTACTGCTTGCTGGCGTGTTAAGTGGCTTTTGCTGTCCATTATCTTATTTGGGAGCAGCACGTTTGGGGGCGGTTAATATTGTGACGGATTCCTGGCTCTGGGCTATAGGACTTGGTATTAGCTGGGCAGTAGCTTTGCCATTCTTACTTTGGTTAGCCAGACATTTGAAGCAGATTAAAGAGGAACAAGTGGATGTTTAGTCTGATTACCGTAGCTGTTTTAAGTGTTGTCGCCATGTTACTGGCCTGGAACTGGCAAAAGAATCATGTCAATGCGGGTATTGTTGATGTGGTTTGGGCTTATGGGATGATGTTTTCTGGGGTTTTTTATGCTTTAACCGGTGCTGGGCCGTTGATTATAAGATTAAGTTTAGGCTTACTGACGTTTGGCTGGTTTCTGCGCTTGGGCATTCATTTACAACGACGCGTGTTGTCAGAACCAGAAGATGGTCGCTATCAAGCGATGCGTAAGGCGATGAAAGAGCAAGCCAATAGTGGTTTTTTAGTATTTTTTCTATTACAGGCTGGGTTTGTCTGGTTATTATCGCTGCCGTTCTGGGCGGTTGCACAGAACATGCAACCACAACCTGCTTTAGTGATTGCCGCCTTAATACTTGCTGGGCTGTCTTTATACGGTGAAACCACCGCTGATCAGCAATTAGCCAAATTCAAAAGCAATCCGGATAACCACGGATTAAGCTGTCGCAAGGGCTGGTGGCGTTATTCCCGACATCCCAACTATTTTTTTGAATGGATACACTGGTTTGCTTATCCATTGTTGGGTTGGGGAGGCGCTTATCACTATGAGTTATGGTTAGCCCCAATAGCCCTATTTTGCTTTTTATATTTTTTGACCGGTATCCCTTTCACAGAACAGCAGGCATTGCGAAGTCGAGGAGAGGATTACCGAAAGTATCAACAGGCGACCTCTAAGTTTTTTCTATGGTGGCCTAAATCTGAACCCTTCTAATAAGAGAATCAACGATGAGTGTTATAACACTTGCAGAAAATAGATGGTTGCCAGACAGTATGATTCGGTTTGGCATTCGACAGTTATTGAAGCAGCGGCTGAAAGATGAGTTTGCTTACGATGTGGAACAACAAAACAAACGCTATGGGGAATTACTGGAGAGTTTACGACAAAGTCCTATTGCCATAGAAACGGCTGCCGCCAATGCACAGCATTATGAAGTGCCTGCCGCATTCTATCAATACGCTTTAGGTAAACATCTTAAGTATTCATCCTGTTATTGGGATGATGAAACAGAAAATCTGGATCAGGCTGAAGCAAAAATGCTGGGCCTGACGATGGCAAGAGCCGAATTACTGGATGGTCAGGATATCCTCGAATTAGGTTGCGGTTGGGGGTCGCTAACTTTATGGATGGCAGAACAGTTACCCAATAGTCATATCACAGCCGTTTCAAATTCCAATAGTCAAAGAGAGCACATACAAAAGCAGGCAAAATTGAGACATCTCGATAATATCGAAGTGATTACCTGCGATGTCAATCAGTTAAATTTACAACAGCAGTATGATCGAATTGTTTCAGTTGAAATGTTTGAGCACATGCGGAATTATGACAGCTTACTGAACAAAGTGGCTTCGTGGTTAAAACCTGAAGGTAAATTGTTGGCATCCTTCATAGCGGCCTAAAAGTAGTTGACACTTTTGATGTCAATAAAAAATTAACAACAAGCTACCGTAGCCATGAAAAAACGGCCAGTGACTTTAAAGA
>Ga0118677_10001297_pt1 | contig 53512 bp, 39 predicted proteins | sample AliMusrvi5mmetaG_FD_86154 | JGI IMG/M metagenome (GOLD analysis project Ga0118677, IMG submission 86154) | reverse complement strand
TATTGGGGCAGTACGATTTCCGCAACAAACGGCACCTGATTGACTTAGAATCTATTTTATCAGGTATAATATTAGACACTTAAAGATTTCGTGGATTAGGGCTTACAACCCCTAATAGCTTAGGGTACCGGGCTGACGTTGTCGCAAATGGATTGGAGGCGGTTACGGCGTTGGAACTTATTAACTACGATGTGGTATTGATGGACTGTGTGATGCCGGAGTTGGATGGTTTTGATGCGACAAGAGCGATACGTGCCACCTCTTCGCACGTCAAGAATCGTGATGTACCGATTATTGCCATGACGGCCAATGCCATGAGCGATGACCGTGAAATCTGTCTGAAAGCCGGTATGGATGACTATCTGTCGAAACCGGTACGGAAGGACGCATTAGGCACAATGCTGGAGAAATGGCTTAACAAAAGTGATTAGCGCGCACTTGGGAGGGTTGTCGAACAATGTGCAGCAACCCTTCAACAAGCACAAAGTCAAAAGCTAACCCCTCCTGTCCTCCCCTTAGGTAAGGGGTGCTTTTGACGTTAAGCAATTATCTAACGGACATCACTGACTATTATTATATGATTGATGGAATATATTTAATCGGTGTTTAGGGTAAACTCCCCGCCTTGCGGGCCGGTGCTGCCGGTTATGTGAATAATGGAAGCGCGTCGAGTGTACTAAAGCTGGCGATCGAAACCGTCCTGTCCGGCTCGATGTACGTGAGCACAATTCAGTCGTTATTGCTGGTTGGATCTTTGAATAAAAGCGGAAACACATCGTCACACAATATCCTGTCAAGCCGTGAGTATCAACTTGCATGTATGGTAACTGCCGGCAAAACGCTCACTGAAATCGCCAAAGAACTTTCCTTGAGTGTAAAGACCGCCAGCACCTATCGTACCCGTATTCTGGGAATGTTGAATCTCAGGACTACCGCCGATATTATCCACTATTGCATGCAGAACGAGCTTTCTATGTAAGAACATTCCTACGTCGTCCGTTTATTATCCTACTAAAAATATAGGTTTCCTCCTATTTACTTTAATAGTGGGATCATATATACAATAGTTAAAGTACAAGAGTGCTAACAGCTCATCTCCGTAAAAAGCAAACTCAGGGCAACCTGAAGACGCAAAGCCACGAGTCCAATTAAATGGATAGTCGGGTTACCAAAAAGAGGGTTTTATTTAACCCTTCTATCAATTGGTAGAGGGTTTTTTTTTGCTATAAATTTCAAATAACACATCCAATATACTGTAACTGTTAATAAATAAGTCTTTCTTTTAGTTAAGAGGAGTTCACGTTTTATGTCACTTAAATGAATGCCACCCACCCATACACAGCCCTTTAACGGATGCGGATGGAGCTGTTATGGACGTAAATGGGGTAACAAAGGTACACCAAACACGTCGTCTGCATAACTTCCACCGCTAATCTGATAATCTGACTTTAAGGGTATAGCAACATTGCATATAAAGTAGGCTTGAAAATATCCACAGGGAGAAACACATGAATTTTTACACGAATATGAAAATCGGCCACAAGTTGTTAACCGGTTTTGCCACAGTTGTCCTTATTACCTTGTTCATAGGATTCTTTGGCAATTACCGGATCCATCAGATCGACGCGAACGATGATTTTCTTTTTGAACACGGGGTGAAGCCGGTTGAGCAGATCGGTGAGATTGCATTTAAGTTCCAGACGTTGCGAACCAATTTCCGGGACATGATTTATGCGAACGATCAGAAAGATATTCTACACTATGAGAAGGAAACCATAAAATGGCGCACTGAAATTGATGATACGTGTAAAAAACTGGAGTCGGTGCTGCCTGATGCCGAGGCGAAGAAACGGTTTAGCCTGCTAATTCGGGCTCGTAGTGACTTTAGAGCGCCTGTGAACCGGATCTTTGAGCTTGCAAAACTTAACAAGGATGAAGAGGCCTGGGCGTATATTCATTCGGAGGCCGTCAGTACTATTGAAAAAGATGAAATTGCTGCAATTGAAGCGCTGCAGACTTCTCTGGTGAAGAGTGCCGAACGTATCTCCGGCGAGAATGCAACAATAGCCAATACTACCGGCAGAATCATGCTGGGGTTGGCTTTTGCTGCTTCACTGCTGGCAGTGATCATGGGTTGGCAGATCAACCGGAGTATCACCAATCCTTTGCGCACAGTGTACGATGCGATCCGTTACCTGAATGAGGGGAGTGTGGAAAAAGCCCGTTTGGTCGAAGCGATTGCTTGTGGTGATTTCAACAAGGATGTTGTCGTAGCCGAACCGTTTAAAATGACCGGGCTCCGGATAAGTAGTGATGAAGCCGGTGTGCTGCTGCAAGCGATTGCTGACATGAGCGAGGTTCAATATCAGCTCGACCAGGCCTTTGTCACAATGACCAGTTCACTGCGCCATAACCGCGAACAGGAGAACGCATATCGGACGCAACAGGAACAGTACCGTACCGAAGAAACGCTGCGCAACTGGTTCAAGAACGGCCTGTTCGATCTTAACACTATCCTGAGGGGGAATAAGAGTACTGCCGAACTGACGGAACAGGCTCTTACCTTTTTGACCAAATATCTCGGCGCCGGGGTCGGCGTTTTCTATCTGTATGATGAAGCCGAGAATGCGTTACAGATTTCGGCGAGCTACGCCTTTACCCGGCGCAAACGGTTGAATAACCAGATCGCCCTGGGAGAAGGCCTGGCCGGGCAGGCGGCGCAGGAGCGGAAGATGATCTGCCTGAACAGCGCACCGCCCGACTATCTCCCGATCAGCTCAGCGCTCGGCGAGGCCGAACCGGCTAATATCGTAGTGCTGCCGCTTATGCATGATGATGTGTTGATCGGCATCGTGGAGTTTGGCTCTTTTAAAATTTTCAGCGACAACGATCTGTTGTTTTTGAACCAGTCGATGGAGGGTATAGCCATAGGGGTGAGTGTCAATAAATCGCGTCAGCAGGTAATTGGACTGCTGGAAGAGACCCAGTCCCAGGCTGAAGAACTGCGCGTCCAGCAGGAAGAGCTGCTGCAGACCAATGAAGAGCTGGAAGAGCGGGCCCAGACATTGGAACAGCAACGTGAAGAGATTCGCGCTAAAAACCGTGAAGTTGAGGCTACCAGTCGTGAAATCCTGCAAAAAGCCGAGGCTTTGGAACAGATCAGCAGCTATAAATCCGATTTTCTGGCCAATATGTCCCATGAACTGCGCACTCCTTTGAACAGCCTGATGATTCTTTCCAGCCTGCTTAAAGATAATAATGAGGGGAACCTGACCGCAAAACAGGTCGAGTTTGCCGCAACTATCAACGGCGCCGGTCGGGATTTGCTTAACCTGATCAACGATATTCTCGACATTTCAAAAATCGAATCGGGTCATATGGAGTTCCATTTTGAAAATGAGACCGTTCGGGATATCTGCGCGCGACTTGAAACGGTCTTCAATCCGATAACCAGGGACAAGGGGATAGATTTTACCGTAACCATCGACGCCTCTGCCCCTGAAACCATCAGCACTGACGGCCAGAGAGCCTTGCAGGTGATGAAAAACCTATTGTCGAACTCCTGCAAATTTACCGGCAAGGGGTCGGTTGCACTGCATGCCTACACACCAAGCCAAGCCGAGAACCCTCTCAAATCCGCTGCCGTAGCCTTTGCCGTCAGCGACACCGGCATCGGTATTTCTCCTGACAAACAATCACTCATCTTCAACGCCTTCCAGCAGGCTGACGGCAGTACCAGCCGCACCTACGGCGGCACCGGCCTCGGGCTTTCCATCTCACTCCAGCTTGCCCGCTCCATGGGGGGCGACATAACCCTGATCAGCGAACTGGGCACCGGGAGTACTTTTACGCTATATCTGCCGCTCAGTCGGACAGATCAGGCAATTCAGGCAGATCGGACTGATCGGACAATTCAGATCAGTCCGATCAGTCAGAAAAATCAGACCAGTCAGACAACGGTGGATAAAAACCTCGAACCTCATCCGGCACCGCTGCCTGATGACCGTGGTGTGATTACGGAGGGGAGTCGGAGCATCCTGATTATCGAAGATGACCTGACCACCGCCGGGGTACTTGTCGATATGGTGCGTGGGAGGGGGTTCCAGGTGCTGGTCGCAGCCGAAGGGGAGAGCGGCATAATCCTTGCCGAGCGTCATCAGCCGAGCGCGATCATTCTGGATGTCATGCTGCCTCATATCAACGGCTGGGGGGTTATGCGGACTCTGAAGGACAACCCGAAAACCCGGCACATACCGGTTCATTTCATTACATGTCTGGAAGAGCGGCAGAAGGCGATGGGTATGGGGGCCGTCGGTTTTGTCACCAAGCCGGTCAGCAGCGAACAATTGGATACATTGTTCGGTACCCTCGATACCGTCATAGAAAAAACCGTGAAAAAACTGCTGATAGTTGAAGATGACCCGACTCAGGTTACGGCGATGATTGCCCTGCTTGAAGATCCGAATATCGCCATAACTGTTGCCGAATCCGGCGCCGACGCAACCAGGCTTCTTGCCGGTGAGGAGTTTGACTGCATCGTGCTTGATCTTGGACTGGGGGACATCGGTGCTTTCGAGCCGCTGGATGAGCTGAGAAGACTGAACCCGGATCACAGCATTCCGGTCATTATTCACACCGGCCGGGATCTGACCCGCGAGGATGAGGCCAGGCTGCACCACTATGCCAAGAGCGTCATTATCAAGGGGGCCAAGAGTCCGGAGCGGCTTTTGAATGAAGTAACACTGTTCTTGCACGTGGTGGAAACTTCGCTTGATCCTGACAAACAGCGGATGATCCGAACCGCCCTCGATCAAGAGGCCATGCTCGGGGGCAAAAAAGTGCTCATCGTAGACGATGACATGCGCAATATCTATTCCCTCTCCAGCGCTCTTGAGAAAAAGGATATTATCATCATAGAAGCAGAAAACGGCCGCGAAGCACTGAAAAAACTGGATGAGCACCCTGATATCGATCTGGTACTGATGGATATCATGATGCCGGAAATGGACGGTTATGAGGCGATGCGCATCCTCAGGAAGGATTCCCGCTTTCGTGAGCTGCCGATTATTGCGCTGACCGCCAAGGCGATGAAGGGGGATCGTGAGGAGTGCCTGAAAGCCGGGGCAAGTGATTATATTACCAAGCCGCTGGATATGGAGAAGCTGTTTTCGCTGCTGCGGGTTTGGCTGTATTCGTCGGCCGTTGCAGATTCAATGAAGATTTAGCATGAAGAACGATAAACTTATTGACGTTGAAATAAAACTTCTGATGGAGGGTATCTATCAGGTGTACGGGTACGATTTCAGGGATTACGCTGAAGCCTCACTCCGGCGGCGGTTGACCCAGTGGCTGATCGGTTCCGGTTTTGCCACGCTGTCGCTTGCCCAGTCACGCCTGCTGAGGGAACATGCCCTGTTCGATACGCTGTTGCGGGGGATAACGGTAAATGTTACCGAGATGTTCCGCGATCCGGCATTTTTTAAGACAATCAGGAAACAGGTCGTATCTCACCTGAAAACCTATCCATTTGTAAAAATATGGCATGCCGGGTGCGCCACCGGGGAAGAAGCATATTCTATGGCGATATTGCTTCTGGAAGAGGGTCTAAAGGGGCGCTTCCGCATCTATGCCACCGACATCAACGAAGAGGTGATCCGCAAAGCTCAGAAGGGGATTTATCAGCTTAAGGATATGCAGAGTTTTACCAAAAACTATCAGCATGCTGGAGGTAAAGCTTCGTTTTCCGATTACTACACAGCCAGGTATGGTCATGTCATTTTAAACCCCTCGCTGCGGGAAAATATTGTCTTTGCAGCACACAATCTGGCCGTTGACGCGGATTTTGGCGAGATGAACGTGATTCTCTGCCGCAATGTTATGATTTACTTCAACCAGCCACTCAAGGAGCGGGTTCTGGAGCTTTTTAACAACAGTCTGACACAGGGTGGTTTTCTCTGCCTCGGTACAAAAGAGAGTCTGGATCAGCGCCTGATTTCTGATCGCTATGAAGAAATTCATCTTCGTTCACGGATATATCGGAAACGCTATGAGAAAAATTCAGGAGGGAAATGACTTGGAAATAATAGTACCCGACATACCTATACTTATGGTTGACGATCGTCCCGAAAACCTGCTTTCTCTGGAGGGACTTCTCAGTAACCAGGGATATCAGCTCACCCGTGCATTATCCGGTAATGAAGCGCTCCGTTTGACGCTCAAGCAAGATTTTGCCCTGGTGCTTATGGATGCCCATATGCCGGAAATGGACGGTTTCGAGGCGGCAGAACTGATGCGGACCAACGCCAAGACCAGGCATATTCCGATCCTCTTTGTTACTGCGGGCCTGAAAGACCTCCATTATCAGTTCAAAGGGTATGAAGCCGGAGCGGTCGACTATCTGGAAAAGCCCATAGAGCCGCTGTTTTTGCAGAGTAAAGTGAGGGTGTTTGCCGAGCTGTATCGTCAACGGAGCGAGCTTGAACAGCATAGAAACCATCTGGAACATCTGGTTGAGCTGCGTACGGCACATCTCGATACAGCAAAAAAACTTGCGGAAGAAATGTCCCACGAAGTTAAAAAGCAGGGTGACATGCTTCGCCTGATTCTTGATTCAGCCGCTCAGGGCATCTATGGAATTGACACGCACGGCAACTGCACATTCTGTAATCAGGCCTTTCTGGATATGTTCGGGTATACCGGAACAGAGGAACTGGTTGGTAAAAACATGCATGGCCAGGTTAGTCACACTTATTCTGACGGTACGGCATTTCTAATCGATAGCTGCCGAATTTTAAGTGCATTGCAACGGGGTGAGAGATATTATGCCGATGATGAAGTTCTCTGGCGCAAGGATGGTTCGTCGTTCCCGGCAGAATACTGGTCATTTCCACAATATAGTAACGGTGAAATAATCGGGGCTGTTATTACCGCCTTCGACAGCACTGACCGTAAACAGTCCAAAACGGCAATGGACCAGGCCCGTATCGAGGCTGAGGCGGCAAACCGTGCCAAAAGTGAGTTTCTGGCCAACATGAGCCACGAAATCCGCACCCCCATGAACGGCATAATCGGCATGACCGAAATTCTTCTGGAGAGCGATCTGAACGCAGAACAACGAGAATATGCCGAAATAGTCCAGGGGAGCGGAAACAGCCTGCTGACTTTGATCAACGACATTCTTGATTTTTCAAAAATAGAATCCGGACAACTGGATCTTGAGCATATCGACTTCGATCTGAAATGTATGATGAACGATGCCACCAAGTTATTGGCTTATCGGGCTGAAGATCAGGGACTTGAACTATCCTGCCATATTGATCCGGCTGTGCCGTTGTTGCTGACGGGTGACACCGGTAGAATACGGCAGATTATTACTAATCTGATCGGCAACGCTCTCAAGTTTACCCAACACGGCGCGGTTAACCTTAAAGTATTACTCGAGCAAGATCACGGTTGCTCTGTGATCATCAAGTTTGAAATTACAGATACCGGTATTGGTATACCTGTGGAACGCCTGAACGCCATCTTTGATCCCTTCACCCAGGTTGATTCATCCACCACCCGTATATACGGCGGCACCGGCCTGGGGCTGAGCATCTGTAAACAACTGGCAGTGCTTATGGGGGGTGGAATAGGCGTTACCAGTGAAAAGGGTAACGGTTCCACTTTCTGGTTCACTGTCCAGCTTTATAAGCAAACTGTCGCGACTTTAATAGCCGCACAGGCGCAAACCGAACATACTCGGGATGTTATTCCGCGTGTTGCTGTAACTATTAAAGATCTCAGCGCACGCATTCTTTTGGTAGAAGATAACACCATCAATCAGAAAGTTGCCATCCATATGCTGAAAACGATTGGCTACACCGCTGACGTGGTGGCGGACGGCCAACAGGCGGTGGAAGCGATGGAGAAGTTTAATTATGATCTGGTGCTGATGGATTGCATGATGCCGGTAATGGATGGTTTTGAAGCGACCTCCGCAATCCGTGGACTGCATTCAAAGGTTTGCAATCATAACGTGCCTATTATCGCTATGACCGCCAATGCTATGAAGGAGGATCGTGATAAGTGCCTTGCGGCCGGGATGGATGATTATATATCAAAACCGGTCAAAAAAGGGGCGCTTGCTGATATTCTCGAGAAATGGCTTTCCCCCGCACATCTGCTGCGGAGGAAAAACATAGATGTCGGTAAGCAGGATTTGGATCGACTGAAACGCCTTACCGTTTTGTATGTTGAAGATGACGATGAAACACGGAATCAATACAGCCAGTTCCTGACTCGTATGGTCGGTACACTGGTTACCGCAAAAGATGGTGAGGAAGGGCTGGCCGCCTACCACCTGCACCAACCAGATGTGATCATAACCGACATCACGATGCCGGTTATGGATGGGTTGGAAATGTTGAAGCGCGTGCGCGCCATGGATGCATCGCTCCCGGCAATTGTACTGTCAGGCTTTGAACTCTCTGACGACCAGCATGGCCTTGAAGAGTTGAGGTGTGAGATGAAACCAGTCACCCCAGCAAAGTTGAAAATAGCCCTGTTGGGGTTGTAAGCCCTAATCCACGAAATCTTTAAGTGTCTAATATTATACCTGATAAAATAGATTCTAAGTCAATCAGGTGCCGTTTGTTGCGGAAATCGTAGTGCCCCAGTAAGTGAAGATGCTGCCACGCCGCTGGTGAGATTCTCCGCAGCAAGTCGAGCGCTTTTTCGTTGCCGGTTGCTAAACACCGCTCAAGCAAACCAGATAGCAACATGGAATTATATGCAATTACGATATTTGCAATCAAGCGACCACACTGGTTGCTGACAGCTACATCCAGGTCGGTGCGGCCTGTCAGTTCTTTTTTGCCGTTTACCTGGGCGATGGTGGAACGTAACTGGTGGTAAGACTCAATGCGATTTTCTGAACGATGAACATCACGTTGCAATTGTGGATCTCGCAAGTAACGAAGCGTATAAATGCTGCGGATCAGTCTATCGAACTCAAAGATGGCTTTGCGCGTACGGTGGTGCCCGGATAGGGTGCAAATCTTGCGCATAATGGTACTTTGGCTCATCTCCTTAAGTCCCAACGTGGCGGCAATGTGATCCATGTTGGCTTTCTCTGAGGTAATCAGACTGCGGTCGATTTGGCCTACAGGGTTAATCAGGAAATCGGAATACCCACCCTGGCCAAGGCCACAGTAAAGGTGTTTCAACTGTGCCTGCAAATTGGTGAAACGAGGCGCAAGGTTCATACCGAACCAATACAGGATTGCAAAGTTGGCCATGTTGATGCTGTGCATATCGCCGGTGATCGTTGTCGGCACGATGACGGAGGTGTTGTTGTAGCAGATGTCAAACACCCAGTAGCTCTCATGCTGATTTGCACCCAACAGCTCAGTTTGTAAAGCCACATGATTGGCCAGCAAGGTGTAGGCAACAACCCCGCGATCTTTACCAAAATACTTGCGCGAGTGGCGTGCCTTGAGCGTTGGGGCGGCAGCGGCAAACTTCTGCCCGTCAACACTGCCATAGAGAACATCCATGTCGATGGAGTAGTAGGGGAATATGGGCAGACTACTGATAAAAGTGCTGATCTGGTCGTTCGCGTCAATCAGCGTGGCCGGGCGCAGGTATTGCTGATGAGTGGCCTCTAAAACGTAGTAAGGGATGTCACAGGTCTCGGCCATGCTGAAATTGCCATGGTTCATAGCTTGTGCAAAAATCACGGCCATTAAGCTATCTTCGTCGGCTATATTCTTTGCGTAGCGCGGCTGTAAAGGTGTCATTGCCGACAGGAAGCCGCTTTTTTCATTCACAAACCGGAAAACGTCAGCAATGTCATGCGCCTGGAGCTTAGAGTAAAAGCTCTGTTGCAGCAGTTTATCCTTGTCAGCTTTTGGCCGGTGCCAAGTCAATGTTTGTTTATCTGGATTGAACTCCAGGTGTTTAAGTTTGCCGCCACGCAGTTCCTCATCGAACGCTCGCCACTCCGTATCCAACTCGGCGAACAGGGTATCAAGAGTCACGTCAATCGGCTGGCGTAGCCAGGGAATGTCCAGTGCCTTCAGTGCATCAGCCTTCGCCTCCATGGACACCAGATCATCTGCAAAGCGCCGATGCTGTACACTATCGTCAAGGTAAATGTCACCCATATCAAGGCGCTTGCGTAGTTGCCGGTAAACCCAGAACTCATAACGGTCGCCATGCAATCCAACCGGCTTTCCATCTTGGTCAAAGCTCAGCAAAAAGTTGCGCAGACGTTTTGGAAGCGTGCGACGCGGGATTTCTGTCAGCGGCTGCTTGGCAAGTCGCTGTTTTCGAGCAAAGATCTCCTTCATCCATTGCAGAGCGGCAAGCCAGATCTTGCCGCTGGTGGTAACACTTTCAAAATTCAGGGCAGTAGCAAGGGATCGAAGATTTTTTGTGCAAAGTCCGCTTTGCTTGTCCACCGCTTGCCACCGCAAATCCATCTGACTGACAGGTTTTTCAGCCAAAAGCTTGCCGGTCGAGCGTAATTTTTCTTCCGGTATGATCCGGAATGCGCGTTGGCGCACTGTGCCGAAAGGGGTCACATCAGCGAGCGTGTCATCTACGTACAGCAAGAGCAGTTCACCCACCCTTGGCGTGGCTTGTTGGCGTTCGTTGTGAATTTGGGTGGCCTGCTTGTTGGCAACTGCCTTGGTGTCGTCTTCAAGATGCCGTGTGTGGTAACCAAAAGCTTCCACTAAATTGTCGGTAAGTTGTCGGTAACGTTGCCAAGCATAGCACAGCAGATAGAGGTTGGCCTGACCTGGCTTGAGCCGGCGTAAATCATAGATGGTATAGAAGTTGGCCAGACTGGCGTAGTAGGCAATATTGAGCTGCGAGATTTCAAGCTTTGGGAGCAGGGCCTTGGCATAGGCATACAGAGGGGCCAGTGTGAGGCGCTTTTGTCGTTCCAGGCCCATTTGGCGGTAACGAAAGTTTTTGGCATCTTGTTTGAGCGCTGCCAAATTGGACAGAGTATCTTCTCGTACCAGCAATTGCTGCAATTCAACGCGAGCCTTATCAGTTAGATCGGATTCGACCAGTAGTTCAAGGCGTTCACGTTCAGTGGTGAGCGCATTGGTGATAAGGTCTTGCAGCGTTGTGTACCCTGGCCGTACTATACGTTGACCAATAAGGAAAACCATCAGCTCTGCCAACAAGAACGAGGGAGACACATCAGTTCTGGTCAGCAATATTGCTTTATTGAGGAGCCTTGGCAAATCCTCGTCAGACCAGAGGCGAAAGCCAAACAAAGCAGTAATCTCTTTACGTGGCTGGTATCGGTCATTGTCGCTTACTTTCTGAGTAGGTAGAGCCTGCCCAGGAAAATACCGTTGCATGAGGAACTTCAAGTCTTCAGCAGGCGCATCAATCAAAGAGAAGCGGAAGAATGCATTCTTAGCCTTGAAATACCCTATCTGCAATAGACAATGAAGTTGGGTTGCCACCCCCTTGCGCGCAAATGCCAGAGCATGTTCAGCGTCGGCCATGGCAAAAAGATCAATGCGCTGAAAATCGTCGAAGTCGGGGAGTCCATAGAGCGCAGTCTTCTCGGCCTCAGTGAGAATAGTAAGACGTTTGTTTTGGTCACCACGCATTGGTCACCACCTTCCATATAAAAAACCCAACTGCCCACTTCTCGCTCAATAAGAAAAAACGCGGAACGACTGACCGAAACACGCTTTCATAAACGTGGTTTAGTAATCTCCTGATCTACAAGGATCTTAAGTCGTTTATTGTGTAGGGCTGCCAAGTCCTGGTGACTTATCAGGCGTTACGACGCCGACACGTTTGTACAAAGTGGCTACACTGACTCCAAAGCGTTTGGCTATATCTTTAACTCGAACACCGGGGTCTTTCAATAGGACACTGATTTGCATTTTGTCCTTGGCAGAAAGCTTTTCCGGACGGCCTCCAAAACGCCCGCGGGCTCGTGCGGCCTTTAGTCCGGCCAAAGTTCGTTCATGAATGACGTTGCGTTCAAACTCTGCCAGTGCTGCGAAGATATGAAATACCAGTCTGCCTGTGGATGAAACGGTTTCGATCTTCTCTGTAATTGATTCAAGCCCTATCTTGCAGATTTCCAGTTCACCAACAATCCGTACCAGATCCGGCAGATTCCGACCGAGCCGGTCCAGACGCCATACAACCAGAACATCGCCTGTACGTAGCGCCTTCAGGCAATTCAGCAGCTCGGTCCGTTCCGCATTTTTACCGCTGGCGTGTTCCTCATAGATTTGCTCACACCCTGCAGCTTTAAGCGCGTCAAGCTGCAAATAAAGGTTCTGTTCCGCGGTGGAAACTCGGGCATATCCGATTTTCATATCATATTACCATCCGTTTATCAGTAATTGATTAGTAGATGGGTTTATATGCATTTCTAAGGGGAAAAACAACCATTTTACCGGATCAAAATATTCTTCGAAAAAACGGACGTTTGTTTCGAGCCATTACTTGGGCATCCTATGGGATCTTGGCGAGCGCCGTACTAAAGACTACCCGAAGTGGATGAATGGCAATGGAAATGATACTTGTGCAATATATCACATGATGATAGGATCGTCGTATGAATGAAGATACTGAGCTTGACCTGTTACTTTCGTTAGATGGAGCCAGCTATGAAGCGGCCGATGGCTACGTAGTCGAATTTAAGGCTCAGAGAACGAACCCGACACCGGCACGACCACACGGCGTTATTTATGCCTTTGTTTTTCGCCCTAATGACGGGAAGCCTTATGTGCGTTTTGACAATGCGCACGGTGTCGAATGGTTGGGCGGCAAATTCGTGAAAGCACCGGTTGCTTATGACCACTGGCACCAGACAGAGGATGACGAAGGACGGCCATATATTTTCACAACAGCCACACAGTTGCTTGATGATTTTTGGCGAGAAGTGAAGCGAGCTATGAACGGGAGGGGGATACCCAATGACTTATAAGACTGGATCAATTAGCGAATTTATGACTTGGACAAAACGTGTCATCACAAATCCGGTTACATCTAACGAGATTCCCCAGCGTTGGTTCGACAGTGATGCTACTGCAGCGCAAGCATCAAGGACAACGACTTCGCCAGAAGCAATGGTGAAGTTGCTTTCAGAAGACAATATCAGTCTCCTGCGGATGATCATATCGGAACACCCGACTTCGCTGCGTGCACTGGCATTGATGGCTCATCGCAAAGAATCTAATTTATCACGTACGCTTAAAAAACTGCACGATGCCGGTATAGTTGATTACGAAGAGGGTCCAGGACGTACACGCGCCCCTCGTGTGACGGCGCAGCGTGTGACTCTTGAGCTTGATCTCGTCGGGCGGGGAAGTAGCGTTTATGTTGAACATGCCCGGGCGTTTGCGGGGTAAGTCCCTCACAAGTGGCAGCATCTTCACTTCTTGGGGCACTATGATTTCCGCAACAAACGGCAACTGATAGACTTAGAATATATTTTATCAGGTATAATATTAAACACTTAAAGATTTCGTGGATTAGGGCTTACAACCCCTCTTTAACGTTACATACGCGGTATACGGAGCGCCGTTTTTCATCAGTCGCTGCACCAGTTGCTCATTGCCAAGTGTCGTCATGATACCGACGGCCGAAGCGGGATATTCGGATACCGTTTGTACCGTACCGACCATGCTGCCGAACTCTTCACGCCGCACCGATGATGGCACAATATCCATTTTCATGCCGGGGCGAATTTTTTTGCCATCCGCCTCGGAAATATAAATGATCCCCTCCAACTGCTTTTCCCCGTGCTCAATACTCAGGATGCATTACAAAATAACTTGAACATTTAGCTGAGCCGATATACAATGTCGGCATGCAAACTACACTGGACCAAATCAAAATAAGGCATGCTGTGCTATCCCCTGTTTTAGATGAAAAACAGTATCGGATATATCTCGCTTCCGAGGCAAAGGCACTTGGCTGGGGCGGTGTGTCAATGGTAGCACTGGCAACCAATGCCTCTCGCAATACTATTTCTTTGGGTTTGGATGAATTAGCAAGGCCGCTAGCTCCCAAGCCTGCTGAAGATGGAACTGAGGGGAAGAAAGCAAGGCGCGTAACAAGAGGTCGCCGCCTTCCTGTAGCTGATGATGTGCGGCAACGCCAGCTCGGTGGTGGACGTAAGCGCACAACAGATATTGACATCACGCTTAAAACAGATTTGGATGCTTTGCTTGAACCGTTTGCCGCCGGAGATCCCTGTTCACCGCTACGCTGGACATGCAAAAGTATTTCTGCGTTAACCACTGAGCTGGTAAATATGGGGCACAAAACCAGCACGCGAATGGTTCATGAGTTGCTTGTTGAAATGCGCTACACCATGCAATCAAACCGGAAATGCAAAGAGAGCGGGAGTCATCCAGACCGAAACGATCAGTTCATTTTTATTAATGATAAGGTAAAACTTTTCCAAGAGGCTGGCGAACCTGTCATTTCAGTTGACACCAAGAAGAAAGAGATTGTGGGTGAATTTGCGAACAAAGGTAGCACCTGGAGACCAGAAGGCTGCCCTGAGAAAGTAAACACGCATGACTTTCCCGATCCAGACAAGGGACGGGCATCTCCGTACGGCATTTATGATATGACCAATAATGTAGGTTTTGTAAATGTCGGAATTAGTGCTGACACGTCTGAATTTGCAGTTGAAAGTATCCGCCGGTGGTGGTTGAACATGGGAAAAGAAAGCCATGCCGATGCTACAAAGCTGCTGATAACAGCAGATGGCGGAGGGAGTAACGGATCACGCGTAAGGCTATGGAAAACTGAGTTGCAGCGTTTAGCTGACGAATTGAATCTGGAGATTTCAGTTTGCCATTTTCCGCCTGGAACGAGCAAGTGGAATAAGATCGAACACAGAATGTTTTCATATATAAGTCAGAACTGGCGTGGAAAGCCTCTCGTAAGTATTGAGACAATCATTAACCTGATTGGGTCAACTAAAACTAAAAAGGGATTAACTATCAAAACGTCAGTTGACACAAAAGAGTACACCAAGGGCAATAAAATTACAGATGAAGAAAGAGAGGCGTTATCTCTTAGGCGGGAACAATTTCATGGTGAATGGAACTACACACTATATCCGCAGAAATTGCTCAAGTAATATTGTAACGCATCCTCAGTTCTCCGGCGGACAGTTTTAATTTCATTTCGCGGTCAAAGACTTCGACACCAAGCCGTCCCCTCTTCATCTTGAGCAGAACCTGGGGAAGACTGTCTTCGGGAAGCGGGAAAACGGTCGCAATCGGCTGCATCTGGGTAATCGTCAGCAGACCTCCGGCATCTGTGGCACGTACCATGTTGCCGGGGTCCACGAGGCGCAAGCCGATGCGACCATTGATAGGTGCGATGATACGGCTGTAAGTGAGTTGTAGTTTGGCGCTGTCAATCTGACCTTGATCAACTTTCACGGCACCTTCATACTGCCGGACCAGTGCTTCCTGGGTATCCAATTGCTGGCGGGGAATCGAGTCCTGTTTCCAGAGGGTACGGTAGCGTTCCAGGTCCATACGGGCATTGTTCAACTGCTCCCGGTCGCGAGCCATCTGCCCCTCAGCCTGAGTCAGCTGCACCTGGAACGGCCGGGGGTCGATGGTTGCCAGCAGACTACCCTTGGTGACGTTCTGTCCTTCGCGAAAATGAACCTCCATCAACTGCCCGTCAACCCGGCTTCGCACGATGACATTATTCAGAGGTGTGACTGAGCCGAGTCCGGTCAGATAGAGATTCATGTTGCCCGTGCGGGCCGGGACCACGAATACCGGGGTCGGGAGAGTTTGCCCTTTGGCGCCTTTGCCTGATGCAGCCGATGGGGAAGCGGTTTGATTTTTCCATAGCGCAAAAGCGCTACCGACTATCAGGCAGAACATGAGCAACCAGAACCATGGCCGTTTCCAGAATGGCCGTTTGGATTGTTGTGTATCAGTTTCAACAGTTGTACTGACGGCTTCTTGCATGCTCACGATCCTCTGTTTCCGTTAGGTGTCATATTTGTATCCTGCTCCGTATACGGAATGGATAAGTTCGGTTTCCGGAGAAACGCCGGAAATTTTCTTGCGCAGGTTCTTGATGTGGCTATCGATGGTTCGATCACTGACAATCCGTTGATCGGGATAGATGTGATCCATGAGCTTGGACCGACCGTATATCCGTCCCTGATTGGACGAGAGAAAACTCAACAGCTTGAACTCGACCACGGTAAGTTCCAGATCGATGCCATGCAGGGTTGCCTGAAAACGATCCTCATCCAGATGGAGTACGGAAATCGCCTCCGGATGGTGCTGAGTGGCGCTTCTTCGCAGCACCGCTTTGACACGGGCCACGACCTCCCTCGGGCTGAACGGCTTGCAGATATAATCGTCGGCACCGAGTTCAAGGCCGAGGAGCCGGTCGATTTCTTCAATGCGTGCGGAGACCATGATGATCGGCACCGTTGAAAACGAACGGATATCCTTGCAGATATCCACGCCGTTTCGCCCCGGCAGCATCAAGTCCAGCAGTATCAGGGCAGGCATCCGTGTGCGCACTCGCGGCACGACATCAAGGCCGTTCTCGATGCTTTCCGAATCATACCCGGCCTGGCGCAGGTAATTGCTCAAAAGCCGGACCAACTTTGGTTCATCTTCGACGATCAGTATGGTGTCATTCATTGGTGACCCTCGGATAGTGGCAGAGTAATGCGGATCCAGACTCCTCCGAGCGGCGAATGAAATGCCTCTATCGCCCCTTCGTGAGCCTCTACGATATTGCGGCAGATTGCAAGTCCAAGACCTGCACCGCCGGAAGACCTGTTACGTGACCGCTCCACCCGGTAAAGCCGATCAAACAGTTTATCGCGTTCTTCCCCGGTAACTCCGGGACCGCTATCTCTGATGTCAACCGTTACTCCGCCGTGCATCGCTTCGAGCGTTATTTCAAGCACACCACCGGAATCGGTGTATTTTCGTGAATTATCCAGCAAATTGTCGAAAAGCTGGGTCAATCGTTCGGCATCGGCAAAAACAATGACAGGGGCTTGCGGCAAAGTAATGGAGAGTGCCAGCGACCGCTCCGCCAATTTTGGCCGGGCCCGATCTATCGCTTCAGATATGATATCTGCCAGGTTTACATCGGATTTCCGGTATGCAAGTGCACCGACATCTGAAAGGGCCAATTGGTAAAGATCGTCTACCAAACGGTTGAGACGAAATACCTCAACCTGAAGAGAGCCGATCGATTCCAGCGAAAGATCCTGGATACCATCCTGAATAGCCTCGATTTCGCCTCCCAGTATGGCCAGCGGAGTCCGCAACTCATGGGATATATCAGCCACGAACTGGCGCCGTGCCTGTTCGTTTTTGTCGAGACTCAGCGCCAACGCATTAAAGTCGCGGGAAAGATGGCCAAACTCGTCGTCCGAATCGACAGGAACCCTGACGTCATAGCGCCCCGAGGAGAGATGGCCGGTCGCTGCCGCCAGCTTTTTGAGCGGTCGAACCAGGAGCCGTGCCAACGGCAGAGATATCGCAGCGGCAACAAGCAGCATGATCATGGCGACAAAAGCAAAAACAAGTTTCTGTTCCTTGACGAATTTGAGCTGATGCATATCCGAAACAAATTTACTCGGGAGCAGTCCCAGATACCCAACCACGCCCCCTACCCCCAAAATCGGCTTAAACAGTTCGACCTCGGCAGGATTGCTGACGCCGAAGACCGGACTCCGTAAAGCGTCCAGCACGATAATTCGCCGTTCCAGGCGATAGTGTCGTCTGCCGGTAAATGGCTCTCCAGGGGGAACACCCTCTCGCTTCATATCGACTGGTGGCGGGGGGAGAACGTTCTGCGAGGAATCTTCGGTAATGGTTTCGCCGATCAGCCGGGAAATCATATCGGGAGTCTTGCGGAGGAATTCCCAGCTCCCCCGTGAGACATGTTCCTTCCCCAATTTCGCGGCCAGGCGGTCCAGGCGATTCTGCTCGACCTGGTTTATGTACTTGAGAAAACCACGATCCATAGTTCGCTGCATAATCAGGAACATGCAGAGAACTATGATCGCATTGGCGGCAAGAATCGCTAAGAAGACCCTCTGGGTTACATTCAATTTCATCGCGTAAACACTCGTATGCCCACATATTGACCGGATTTCATAAGATGTATCGTAATCAGGTTTCACAAAAATAGGAAGAGTGATTCCGCCTCATGGGCAAAAATTCACACTCACTCCATATTTATTCGTATCTCCGGTATTGTCTGTTTATTGGCTGGAAAATTGAAGAAGTTGCTGTCAGAATGGATAGAACCAAACACCTTCATCCCTTTGTTACGTCATGTTCGTTTCACATACCCTGAAGATGGAAATTTTTCCTGGAGACCCCCTTGACCGATTCTGCTCCATTCCTGATTGATGATACCGATCTGTCCGGTTTCCGCACTGCCATATCCCGGCTTACCCGTGCCGGCTATTGTGAAACAGCCGTATGTGAGCGCTTAGGGGTTGCCGACATATCTTTTCTGCAGTGGCGCGCTCTGCCGATTTATCGCGAAGAACGATTGAAACTCCGCGATGCACTTGGTTCAGCCATAGATCTTTTTCTCTTGCAGGGCGCCGTTCCTGCCGTCGAGCTCAACCGGTTATTCGATACGAACGATCAGGGTGCTCTAGTGCGGGGGGGGATACTGGTCATCGATGATCACGGAGTTGCACGGGCACGTGCGTCATTGTTTCCGGTTGGAAATCGGCTCGTCTTCTCGGACCATGCCTGGCCCAAACTTCCCCATCCCGGCCAGAGCTCCATTCCATACGACCAGGTGATGTCGGTCGGCGCCGACAGCCGCTGGCTCGCTCGTGCTACCGTGCGCCGCCCTGTCGGCGCCACGTTGGATCTCTGTACGGGATCCGGCATTCATGCCCTTCTTGCTGCTTCTCACTCACAACACGTGGTTGCAGTGGATATAAATTCTCGCGCCGCCCATTGTACTCGCTTCAATGCTCAGGTGACCGGCGCAGATAATATTGAAGTCATAATCGGAAATCTTTTCGAACCGGTGCAGGGCAAATGCTTCGACCTCATCACGGCAAACCCTCCGTTCGTTCCTTCGCCCGTCGATTCGCTCCGGTTTCGCGATGGCGGAAACTCCGGTGAAGATGTCCAGCAGGATCTTATTGCCGGACTACCATGCCACCTCGCACCGGGGGGGATTGCGCAGATTGTCACGGAACTCGGCGAACGGGATGATGAGCCGATTTCCGACCGGTTGCGAAGATGGCTCGGAGATGCCCCGATGGACATCTTGATCCTTCGCTTGCGCGAGCATACGGTAACAAACTATGCTATCGGACATGCCGAAGGTGATTATGACTTCGGTACGTTTCTTGATTCGGTGCATGAGTGGGCCGACAATCTGAGAACCCAGGGCTATACGCGTATCGTCTCAGTTCTTCTGGCCTTCCAATGGAGCGACCCTGCATTCGGTCCGCCATGGATCCGCAGTGAGGAAACCGGGGCGCCAATCGGTAGCGCCGGTGGCGAAATTGAAGCGCTGTTTCGTACAGAGCGTCTGGCACGCCATCCGCGTCTGTACGAGATACTGGAGCGCAGTCTGGTGCGGCGGGCGGGACCGACAGGGCTGATGGAGGCCCGAATGCTCGGCAGCCAACAAGGCGCAAATGCTCAGGCGCATCTGCTGGGGACGTCATTGCCTCTCCATCAATGGCTCGTTCCTGCAGAACGGGAAGTCCTCGTATTGCTGGAGGAACCGTTGGCGATGCATGATCTCGTGGCACTCGCGAGCGAACTCGGAATCGACGAAGAAACCGTCTTTGCTGCGGTTGGGTCGCTCCTCCGCCGCGGCCTCGTCCTCCTGTCGGATGATCCTTCCGTTTCATCTTTCATGGTAAATGACTAAAAATGGTACCGGTCGCTTGCCGGCGTTGCCGGAATTGGTTTTTTTATTAGAATAAAATTAAAAGTTTCTGAGCTCTTGGAGACATTTCCAAATTGCTCCCTTCCTGCACAACCACCGCTTTAAGCTCGCCCATCTTTAACCCGAGCTTTTGTGTTGCAACCGACAAGGCCGAAAGAACAATCTGGTGGTTCGACTGATCCGTACCTGGCGGCACCTTGACGAGCATCACCCCGCCCGAAGCAACTGACACGAACGTTTCAACGACACGGCCATTGGGAAGACTGACAAACAACGATTTTCTTTCACCTTCTCCTGATATGGCAAGACGGGATTGGTTTGTCGCTGTTTCCGAAGGAGAGAGCGACAGGCTGCCGTCCTTGTCGGCTATGTTGAAATAGCCAACTCCGACCGGCTCGGGCGGTTGCACCGATTTGACGCTTAGTACCGGTACGTTTGTAAGGACACTCCCTTTTCCGAAGTCAGCGGCAGGCGCCACGGGACTCACCGCCGGTGTCTGCTTGTAAGATTCGGGAGCAGGTGCTGTGAAACTCAATGGAGAGGTGATTTTATCAGAATCGGGTGCTATGGAACTCACGGTGGTTTTGTTCTCGTTTTGATTGTGTTGAATAGGTATGTCGGGAGCAGCCACCGCTTTTGTGGATATTTTCATTCTGACAGATTGGGGTTTGATCTCCAGAGTCGATTTGTCCGGCATGACCGTAGTATTGCCGACATTGTTGTCAACCAGCGTACTTGTAGCATAGTGGGTAATGGTGGTGGAACCCGATCCAGGCCCTATTGAGACAATCGCAGGGTTTGGTTCCGCTGGTATTGACAACAAGGAATCGTCTACCCCGACGACACGTGCCTGTGGAGATGAAATGCTGCTGACAGCCGCTTCTCCCCTCGCCGCTGATGACGACAAATCCGGTAAGGGAGCTGCCGCGGTGATGTTGGCGGTCAAACCGGTTTGCTGCACGAGGTTATAGTTGCCGGAGTCGGAGCCGCTAATGGTGTTGCCGCTGACGGTGACGTTCTTGCCGGTGCCAACGTCTTTGGTGTCGAATGCGCCAACGGCGGTACCGCCGATGGTGACGTTGTCGGCCCCCAACTTCGTGATTGCCGCGGTACCACTCAACGTCGCAACAGTAGTGCCATCATAGATTTTGTTGTTGGCGGTAAGGCCGGTTACATGCAGATCGGCTTTGCTGATGTCGGCAGTCAGGCCAGCTTGCTGCACGAGAGTATAGTTGCCGGAGTCAGCGCCGCTGATGGTGTTACCGCTGACAGTAATATTCTTACCGGTGCCGACATTCTTTGTGTCGAAGACACCGATGGCTGTTCCACTGAGGGTTACGTCGTCGGTCCCCAACTTTGTAATTGCTGCCGCGCCGTTGAGAGCCGCAACAGTGGTGGTATCATAAACCTTGTTGTTAGCGGTCAGGCCGTGCACGTTCAGGTTGGCTTTGCTGATGTCGGCGGTCAAACCGGTTTGAGGCACCAGACTGTAGTTGTCAGCATCGGCGCCACCGATAGTCATGGTGACGCCATTGCCGGTTCCGACGTTCTTGGTATCGAAGATGCCACCGACGGTGACGACGTCGCCCACCACCGTCGGAATTACTGTTGCCCCGCTGAGAGTCGCGACTGTAGTTGCATCATAGACCTTGTTGTTGGCGGTAAAGCCGGTGACCGCAAGCGTTTTCTGGTTAACGGTCAGCTTATTGCCACTGTTTGCCGGGTCGTCCATAAAACCATACCCGAGGTTGCTACTGAGACCCGTGTCGTATCCCACATCGTGGGTACCGGCAGTATAGTTACCGGAAGTAGATTTGGAACCGTCCGCTTTAAATTTTGCCGTGCCGGAATAGGCGTCTGAAGCAGCATCACCATTTCTTAAGATGGATACGCTGGATAAGACCACTGCTCCGGTAAAGGTCGGAGTTTCTCCGTAAGTAATGGTCTGGCTGTCGTGATCTACATACAACATTGGCTGTTCACGATAGATGGCGTAGCTGCCCGGCGCACTTAACGCCGCTGTGTAGTTGCTGGCGGATTCATCACTGTTGTAGCGGAAATTTCCTGCCCCGACAAGATCCGTAAGTCCCACGCTGCCGTCAATACTGCCGCTGAACAAGGTTGCTCTCCCGTTACCGACGACGCTTACCTTTCCACCGTCAATTATTCTAATGTCGCCGCCGGTGGAATCTCCGACCACGTTACTTTTACCGGCATTAATCGTGATCGCCTTGTCGGTGACATCCGTAGTTGCAATAGCACCGGCAAGTGTAAGATCACCGGTCAGGGTAGCAATATCCACAGTGCCGGTAGCAGTCACAGCTCCCACAGTCAAGGCAGTGGCACTGGTTAATGTAACGTTGTTGGCGTTTCCAACCGAGACCACACCGCCGAAGGTATTTTCACCTTTATCGAGCGTAATGTCGTTAGCAGCAGTAAAGGTGGATTCTCCGCCTACCGCCAGAGCGCCGCCGGTCTGCGTCAGGGCATCACCGGTATCCACCGTCAGGTTGCCTCTGATCGAAGAAGTACCGAAGTCAATCGTGGTGGCACTCTTCAAGGTAACATTGTTTGCGTCAACCAACGACACGGTCTTGTCGAACTTGTTACCACTGTTATCCAGCGTGATGTCGTTAGCAGCCGTAAAGATGGACGCTCCGCCTACAGTCAGAGCACCGCCGGTCTGCATCAGGGCGTCACCGGCATCCACCGTCAGGTCGCCTCTGATCGAAGAAGTGCCGAAGTCAATCGTGTTGCCGCTCTTAACGGTAACGTTATTGGCGTCAACTACCGAGACGGGGCCGGCGAAGTTGTTGCCACTGTTGTCCAGCGTAATATCGTTAGCAGCAGTAAAGGTGGACACTCCGCCCACCGTCAGAGCGCCGCCGGTCTGCGTCAGGGCATCACCGGTATCCACCGTCAGGTTGCCTCTGATCGAAGAAGTGCCGAAGTCAATCGTGTTACCGCTCTTCAAGGTTACATTGTTGGCGTCAACCACCGAGACGGTCTTGTCGAATTTGTTACCACTGTTATCAAGCGTGATGTCGTTAGCAGCAGTAAAGGTGGACGCTCTGCCTACCGTCAAAGCACCGCCGATCTGCGTCAGGGCGTCACCGGTCTCGACCGTCAAGTCACCTCTGATCAAAGAAGTGCCGAAGTCTATGGTGTTGCCGCTCTTCAAGGTGACATTGTTGGCGTCAACTACCGAGACGGGGCCGACGAAGTTATTACCACTGTCATCAAGCGCGATGTCGTTAGCAGCACTGAAGGTCGAGGCTCCACCTACCGTCAGAGCACCACCGGTCTGCGTTAGGGAGTCTCCGGTATCTACCTTCAGGTCACCTCTGATCGAAGAAGTGCCGAAATCAATAGCTTTAGCGCTCTTTACGGTAACGTTATTGGCATCAACTACCGAGACGGGGCCGATAAAGTTGTTACCACTGTTATCAAGCGTAATGTCGTTAGCAGCACTGAAGGTGGATGCTCCGTCTACAGTCAGAGCGCCGCCGGTCTGCGTCAGGGCATCACCGGTATCCACCGTCAGGTTGCCTCTGATCGAAGAAATACCGAAGTCAATCGTGTTGCCGCCCTTCAAGGTGACGTTATCGGCATTACCTACCGAGACGGAGCCGACAAAGTTGTTATCACTGTTATCCAGCGTGATATCGTTAGCAGCACTGAAGGTCGAGGCTCCGACTACCGTCAGAGCGCCGCCGGTCTGCCTCAGGGCGTCACCGGTTTCCACCGTCAGGTCGCCTCTGATCGAAGAAGTGCCGAAGTCGATCGTGTTGGCACTCTTCAAGGTGACATTGTTGGCGTCAACCACCGATACGGTCTTGTCGAATTTGTTACCACTTTTTTCCAGCGTAATTTCGTTAGCGGCAGTGAAGATCGAGGCTCCGACTACCGTCAGAGCGCCGCCGGTCTGCGTCAGGGAGTCACCCGTCTCCACCGTCAGATCGCCTCTGACTAAGGAAGTGCCGAAGTCAATCGTGTTGACGCTCTTCAAGGTGACATTGTTGGCATCAACCACCGATACGGTCTTGTCGAATTTGTTACCACTGTCATCCAGCGTGATATCGTTAGCAGCAGTGAAGGCCGAGGCGCCGCCTACCGACAAAACGCCTCCGGTCTGCGTCAGGGCGTCACCGGTTTCCACCGTCAGGTCGCCTCTGATCGAAGAAGTGCCGAAGTCGATCGTGTTGACGCTCCTCAAGGCGACATTATTGGCATCAATCACCGATACGGTCTTGTCGAATTTGTTACCACTCTTATCCAGCGTGATGTCGTTAGCGGCAGTAAAGTTTGAGGTTCCGACTATCGTCAGAGCGCCTCCGGTCTGCGTCAGCGAGTCACCCGTCTCAACCGTCAGATCGCCTCTGACTAAGGAAGTGCCGAAGTCAATCGTGTTACCGCTCTTCAAGGTAACGTTATTGGCGTCAACTACCAAGATAGGGCCGGCGAATTTGTTGTCACGGTTATCCAGCGTGATGTCGTTAGCAGTAGTAAAGGCAGATGTTCCACCTACCGTCAGAGCGCCGCCGGTCTGCATCAGGGCATCACCGGTATCCACCGTCAGATCGCCTCTGATCGAAGAAATGCCGAAGTCAATTGTGTTGCCGCTCTTCAGAGTGACATTATTGGCGTCAACCACCGAGACGGTCTTGTCGAATTTGTTATCACTGTTACTCAGCGTGATGTCATTAGCGGCAGCGAAGGTCGAGACGCCGGCTACCGTCAGAGCACCGCCGGTTTGCGTCAGGTCGGCTCCCGTCTCAACCGTCAGATCGCCTCTGATCGAAGAAGTGCCGAAGTCAATCGTGCTGCTGCTCTTCAAGGTAACATTGTTGGCGTCAATCACCGAGACGGTCTTGTCGAATTTGTTACCACTGTTATCGAACGTGATGTCGTTAGCAGCAGTGAAGGTCGAGGCGCCGCCTACCGTCAAAGCACCGCCGGTCTGCGACAGGGAGTCACCGGTCTCTACCGACAGATTGCCTCTGATCGAAGAAGTGCCGAAGTCAATTATGTTACCGCTCTTCAAGGTGACATTGTTGGCGTCAACCACCGATATGGGACCGACGAAGTTGTTACCACTGTTACCCAGCGTGATGTCGGTAGCGGCAGTGAAGGTCGAGACTCCACCTACCGTCAGAGCGCCGCCAGTCTGCATCAGCGCCGCTCCCGTCTCAACCGTCAGATTGCCTCTGATCGAAGAAGTATCGAAGTCAATTGTGTCGACGCTCTTCAAGGTGACATTATTGGCGTCAACCACCGATATGGGGCCGACGAAGTTGTTACCTCTCTTATCCAGCGTGATGTCATTAGCAGCAGTGAAGGTCGAGGAACCGGCTACCGTCAGAGCGCCGCCGGCCTGAATCAGGGAGTCACCGGTCTCAACCGTCAGATGGCCTCTGACCGAAGAAGTACCGAAGTCAATTGTGTTGCCGCTCTTCAAGGTCACATTGTTGGCGTCAACCACCGATACGGGGCCGACGAAGTTGTTACCACTGTTATTCAGCGTGATATCGTTAGCAGCTGTGAAGGTCGATGAGCCGTCCACGTTCATATCGCCGCGCTGAGTCAGGTTGCCCCCGGCCTGTACCGTCAGCGTCCCCCTCGCCGTTGAGGCACCGAGGTCGAGGTCACCGGCGTTGTTGAGGGTGACATTCTTGCCGTCAAGCAAAACCGGACCGGTGAATTTGTTTGCACCGCTCAGCGTGATATCGTTGGCCACTGTTATGGTGGATGTCCCGGCCACGCTCAGAGTGCCACTCTCGTTCTGGGTCACTGCAGCGCCGGATACCGTCAGATTGCCACCATTGGTGTTGACCGTCGAACCGGCAAAGTTGACATTTCCCGTTCCGCTTCCGGCAACATCCGACGTAAGCACGACATTGAGCGCTTTTGTGTTGCCATTTTGAGTCGCGTCTATACCGGAACCTGGCGCAAAGGAAATATTCCGATGAGCCTGCAGGGTCAGCGTTCGCGGTGCGCCAAGGTCGGCAAGGGTGTTGACCATGGCGTTGACATTGATATCGCCCTTGCCTCCGTTTGCCGGATTGTCAGGATTATCAACTGTTTCAATTGTTATATCCGTACTCTGCAGGTTAGTCGCCAGGGTGTCGGCCCCGATGCCGCTTTCGGTCTGAGGATCTGATCCGGCAACAATGGTAAAGTCAACCGGATCTATCAACCACGTTCCGCTCTTGCCGGAAGGTGCGTCGGTGGTTATCCGGGTATTCCCCTTTACCGTCACCTTCGCTCCCGAGGTCTCGATGAAACCGCCATCGCCGCCGTTGGGTGCACCGGCGTCCAGCCTTCCGCCAATAATGGTTTCCCCCTGTCCCATGTCGGACATGAGCAATATTTTCCCCTTCTTGTTCAACAGTGTCTGCGCCTCAATAACGCCGCTGTTGTTCACCACGGCACTGGTCAAGCTGTCTGCCGCCCTGGCGGTCATCACCACCATGCCGCCATCAGCCTTGATCAGCCCCCTGTTCTCGGCCAACGCGTCAACTGCACCCTGTTCGACACTGTACTTCACGAGGCCGTCGCCGACAAAATCGAGGGCAACCTTGTTGCCGGCTGCCATGACCACACTTCCGTCATTGGCGGTGATGCTCCCTTCGTTGATCACCCGGGGGCCGAGAAAAGCGACATAGCCGCCATTGGCTGCGTGGATAGTCCCCTGATTAATGATTGCGCCGCCACCCCCTCCCCTTTCGAAGAGGTTCTTCCCGGACATGAACGTGTCATTGCTGAGGTTCAATGACGAGGCCACCAGGCCACCCACATCCACCTGGGCTGATTTACCGAAGATAATGCCGGCGGGGTTCAGTAGAAAGACCTGACCGTTGGCGGTAAGGTTCCCCATGATCTGGCTGGGATTTTGGTCCTGAATCCGGTTAAGTGCCACGCTGGAGGCGTCCGGCTGCTGGAACTGAACCGAGGCATTCTGACCGATGTTGAAAGTTCCCCAGTTGGCAACCATCCGCCCGCTGTTCTGGTTCACGGTCACACTGTTGCCCGACTGGGCAATACTGCCGCTGCCGGCAACAATCTGTCCGCCGGTCGGCAAGGCACCGGGATCAAGAGTCCATGCGGGCACCGCTCCCGCCATAACCGCCGCCATCAAGGCCGCAGAACCGACAATCAGGGAAGAAAATGAGCCCCGGCTCCTGACGGTCTCTGCAGCAACGATCCAGCAATCTTTAACAGCGCTCCAAATCAGTCTATATGTTCTGTTCATGGTATCTTTTCTCCTTTAAAACCAGACAGAGGCCTGTAACCAGAACCGGTTCGCTTCACTGAGGCCATCGGCATTAGCGCCATTATTGCTGCGACCGGCGTTATCTCCGAGAGTATGTGCCCAGGTGGCACGCAGGGAGTAAAGGCTTGACTTACTCATGTTTACTCCCAGACCGCTGCCGGTCAGCCAGTAATTGTTTTTACCGGTAGCGGTGGTAACGGAGTTGGTCCATTCCGTCTGGTGCAGCGTGATATTGCCGGCATCCAGAAAACCGATCATCTGCAAAGCACCGTATGAAACTTTGACCGGCACGTCGTAGCGCAGTTCCGTCGTAAAGCTGTGACCATCATCGCCGTTCGCTTCCCCTACCGGGTAGGAACGAACACCGCTGGGGCCGCCCAGAATGAACTTTTCCGATGAATCCAGATTGTTATTTGCCAACTGCCCGTTGGCTGAGACAAACAGTGACACATCGCCGATCAGCTGTTGGAGTCGGGAAACGGAATAGCCAAGTTTGAAGTAACTGCTGGACGCATTGGCGGTGGCTGTGTCTATCGATCCGGTAGTGACGGCCAACCGGCTGGAGGTAAGACCGCCGCCGTTGAAGGTGTCGTAGCCGCTGGACGTGAGATCGGCGGTAACCGCATGGATATTCCGATTACTGACAAGTGCACCGTTGTCGTTAAACATACGATATTCGTAGGAGAGGTTGCTCCAGAGACTGAAGGGACGGCTTCTGAGGACGGGATACGAGATGTTCGCCCCAATGGTGTTTGCATGCCCCGAGTAATTCAGACTTTTAAATTCTTTACCGAGTTCATAATAGAGGGATGAGTAGGAAATGCCGCCTCTCAAACCGCTGGAATGCAATTGGGCGCTGTAGCCTGCCCTGCCTTGATACAACCCATCGGCCTGGGAGTACGAAAGTGAGAGCTGGTCGCCGATACCTAATGGGTCGTTCACGGTTGCAGAGCCGGTGCCACGCCATACGCCGGTGTAGCGGTTGCCGTAGTTATCCACGGAAAGGCCGCCGGAGAGCAATGGTCCTTCGGAGACATCAACAACCACCTTGGTGCTTCCGGGCGTGGCACCCCGCTCAAGGGTCCCTCGGGCAGTGATGCCGGGCAGGTCGTTAAGGAGCATCAGTACACGTTCAAGATCGTTTTCATTCAGCACTTCACCGGTCTTCACCGCGCTGTCCACCATGGCGCGCAAGACGCGGTCGCGGATACTGCGCGGCTCCTGGGCCCGGATGTCGGCGCTGCCGTCAAGCCTGCCGCCAATAACGGCAATCTCGACAATTCCACTCGTAATATCCTGCTTGGGGAGATAAGCGCGTGCCAGGAAAAAACCTTTACCTCGCAGGTAGCCGGTGATTAGTCCGGCCAGCCGCTGCAAGTCGGTCAAACCCTGTTCTTTGCCAACAGCATCTTTCAGTATCTTCTGCAATTCCGATTCGGTGGCCATGCCGGAGATACCGGTGCACCGGAACGCTTTGACAACGACCTTTACGCCGCTGTCGGTGAGTGAAGGGCGCTCAACAGCCGTTTCATCCGGTTTTGGCAGACGGTCCGGAAACCGCGGGCCTTGCTGTTGTTCTCGCAGAATAGAGCCAGCATCGGGAGGAGCTGCAAAGGCAGTGAGAGACGTGGTAAGGGACAAACTACAGAGCAATGCCAACATTTTTCGCATATATGGGTCTCCTTGCATTAAGAGATGTCAGTGAACCGTGACGCGGACCGCACTGCACAAACTATCACTAAACACTTCAAAATGGTAACTTTTCCTTCGGCTTGACAACATGCAAGTCCACCGGTGGATAATACGAGCATTATGAGGACAATTCAATAACGGATTGTTCCGAAGACGCTTTTTTTGTAGGATCGCTATAATCAGAGGCTTCACGCCATTCAGCACGACCACGCCTGCTACTGTTCTTTTTCCCGCATCATCGTGAAAAAGAACAGCAGGGTAACCAGAGCCATGCCGCCGGTGGCGGCAAAGCCGACCGGATAGCCAATTTTTTTCAGGGTCACCCCCATCACGGTGGAACCGGTCATCATCCCCAGGTAGATGCAGCTGTTATACATCCCCATTGCCAGCCCCCGTTGCACGACCGGAACCAGTTCCGCGATCAATGCGCCGATAGCGGTAAACGTCAGAGCCATTCCCACCCCCATGACAACGGCACAGACCATGAGCCGTCCGAGCTGCACAAACTGACCGAACCCTGTCAACGCCACTGCCAGGCACATCAGGCCGACAGCCGCAAGGGTGCGGCGATCGACACGGTCGGCAAGACTTCCGATAGGTACCCTGCCGACTACATTGGTGATGGCCTGGGCGGCAAACAGCAGACCGACCTGGGCCGGGTCATATCCCTGCAGAGCTGCGTACAACGGGAGAAAGGTCAGAAACACGCCAAACCCGATACAGCTGCCGACGGTCGCCAGCAGACAGGCACGCAGGCGGCGATGGAGCAACAATTCAAAGCTGGCCGCCAGTGCGGCATGCAGTTCGGTCTTGTGCCGGGGAGGCCCCTTGGGTAGTATCGGCACTGCCAGCAGAGCAACCACTGCAAGCAGGCATCCGGATACGACAAAAACGTGCCGGAGCCCCACTGTTTTGGCAAGATAACCTCCGGTTGCCGGCCCCAGCGTCATGGCGATGTAAATTGCAGTGGTATACCAACCGTAAGCCTGACCAAGCCGTTGTTGCGGCATGACATCCGCCACCAGCGACAACATCCCGGGAGCAAAAGCGGCCAGTCCGGCGCCAAAAAGGACGTAGACCGCCGCCATTTCCCACGGTTTATGACATTGGGTTACCAGAAGCGAAGATGCTGCTGTTGCGGCAATACCCGCAATAATAGGTACGGTGCGACCGATACGGTCGGCCAGCAGACCGGCGGGAATGGATAGCAGACCGGCTGTCAGCATAAAAGCGCCGTTGATGGTTCCTACCTGGGCCGGACCAGCCCCCAGCGTAGCGGCCAGCAACGGCATAACCGGGATGCGCAGGTACGAACTGAAGAAAGCGGCGAACCCGATCAGACAGAGCAACAGAAACGGGGTAAGGTTGTGTGTCTTTCCTGTCATGAAACTTCCAATCACGATGCAATTGTGCCGCTGCACTATAGTACAGGCATCCGAGGAGGGCTACCACGGAATTATCCGCCTGAATAATTATCTTGCATAACATATTGGATAAGCAGAGAATGAAGATGTACGGTCGGGTGGCGAACCGGTCGCAGGGAGGTGAAACCCATGGCTATGGCAGCTCTATCTCCAAACAGTGTGTTGTCTACTTCTATTCAGGTTAACCCGCAAACGAGGACTGACCAGCAGACATCAGTTCCTCAAGTTGCCCAGGATGCACGGAAAACCGGGGAAACGGTTCGGACCGACACGATAACTATTTCACCGCAAGCGCTCAAGATGGCTGATGACAAAAATATTGTCGCTAAGGAAGCTGCTGATAAAGCTGATGAACAAAAAGCCTTGCAGGCGGCAAGCGATAAAGCCGATGCCGTAAAGAGCGAGGCCCAGAGGAATGCGGTAAAAGCATATGCCACGGTAAGCGCGATACAGTAGTTCGAATTTAACATTTAACATGCACAAAGAGAGGAAACCGCCTGCCGATTTCCTCTCTTTGTGCATGATATATAAACCGTTCTGTTCCTCCCGTGAGGAGGACCTGATTTAAATCTCTCGCGTACCGTTTATGCCTTCGTGTTTACCGATGAATCGGATTGTGAAGCAGCCTCTTTCAGACGTAACATAAGCTCAGAAGGCACCTGATAGATAAGTCTGTTGGCGGAGTCCATGTACCGCACACTTAACGTACCTTTCTGATCATAGACGAACTGAACCTTTGACATTACCCCGTCGGATTTTCCAAGCGTGTTCGCTTTGCTCGCCTCTTCCTTTTTTGCTTTTTCCCGTTGTGCTTCCAGGGAGAGTGTTCCTTCATTCTTTACAACAACCCCTGCCTGGCGAGACTGATCCGATATGCTGATCGTATCGACCTGAATGTGCGTAGCCTCTTTGTTTAAGACGGTTCCCGCATTTGGAGCAGCCATTGCTCTCGCCGCCGACGGGGATACATCAGGCGTCCGAGTCGAAAGGAGCGGGTGCTTTTGATCTATGCCCGGAACCATGGCTGGAGTCACAACACATATCCCCTTTCAGATGATAGTCGGCATCACTAGGCCTGTTACACACACCTCATGATAGTCCTTGCCAACTCTTTTTACAAACATTTTTTGACATTACAAAAGAGGGCAAAACGGCATCTGACAATAGATTCCGCGGTGAGTTTATTGCCATGTCATGACGAAAGCCCGCAACTTTCCGCCATGCTCGTCACGGTAATAAACCACTTTGATATTTTCGGTAATACGTCCGCGCTGAATTTCATACCCCTCTTTTTTTTCGGCAGTCTCAATGTTTAAGACAGGTTTTTTCGTAACCTGTCGCAACACGCCTTTCATGAATGATTCCGGAACACCCTGTCCCCCTCGGTCAATAACCTGAATTGCCTTGATTGCCTGAGCTTCACGCAGTACCTTGAACTCTGTGACTTGTCCTTTGTACCGTTCCCATCCCGGGTTGGAGGCACTGAACTGCTTATCAAGCCCGGCGCGGGGAATAAAATCGGGGAGGGTTGTTGGCCGTGCTCCGGACGCTGCTGAGGGTGAAGGGCTTGTTGAACCGCGATTTTCGGCAATGGCGGTCAGTACGGCCTTGTCGCTCATACGATCCTGATCCTGTGGCGATACCGGAGAAATAACCTTGGTAACAACCGCTGCTTTAGCGGACTCAGATACCGGAGTCGGCAATTGGTGTGGAGGGGACTGCGTGGCAGGCTTCACCATCGCAACCGATACTGTGTTGGTTGCAACGGGATCGGCTTTGGGGACGGGTCCTTGCTGCTGGAAATAGGTGATGGCCAGTACCACGATGACAACCGGTATCAGCCAGAGGAGAAATACTCCTTTTTTTGAAAGGTGTGATTTCGTTTCAGCGATGTCAACACTCTCGGCATCCCAGCCGTGAGTTTGGAAAGGAGCCGCCTGATCAAGCGTTTCAGGCTCGGTGGCATTGCTTACCGCATTGTCAAAGGAGCTGTTGAATTCGGAATACACTTTTAAGCGTTGGCGGGGAGCATAGGTAATCCCCTGCTCTTCCAAAGAAGGTTCGGAGGCGTTGGTCGCGACAGGAAACGGCAGTTCTGTAGTGATCTGTTGCGGTGGGACTGCCTCGGTAACCGGGCGGTAACCGGGGAGGGGAGATTCATCATCAGGAAGCGGTTTCAAGTCTGCTTGAACCATTGATTCGGCCGGGAATGTCTCCTCACCCTTCTTCGCCTTGCTGAGAAGCGTATCAAGAAGGTGTTGAAGTTCGGCGCTCAGCTGGCCGTCTTCTGCCGAAGTGTCGAGCCATCCCTGATATGGTTTCAAAATTACGTCCGTCACCTGACCGGGAGAAGCCAGCAACACGAAACGTGAGCGCTTGCGTCCCAACTGTTTTTTCAGGTGCATGATCAAAATATCGGCCGAGAGCCCGGATAAATGAGTCTGAACAAATACGACATCCGGCTTTTCGATAGCGATCTCTTCGCCACCTTTTTCGAGGTTGTTAACAACACGAAGACGAATGTTCCTGTCTTCGGTCAAGCGGCTGAAAATTTTTCTCAGTCGCGCAACATCAGTAATTAATAGCAGATTGCTCACGAAAAACCCTCTCACCGTAAATATCGCCATTGTACGGGATGGCAATGCGGTAATCAACACTTATGATGTGCTTTTAGTTGTGCTTTTAGTTTGACAAAACGGTATTGCGAAAATTACTATGGAGAGATTGGTATCTGATGTAAACTTTTGGAGGAATTATGGGCAAAACATACAACATAGCAGTTTTGGCAGGCGATGGCATCGGCCCTGAGGTTATGGCGGAAGCACTTAATGTTCTTGATGCGGTAGAAAAAAAATTCGATGTTACCTTTACGCGAACCTCTGCCAACGTCGGGGGGGCCGGAATTGACAACGAGGGAAAAGCTCTTCCGCAGAAAACGATTGATATCTGCAAAGCTTCCGACGCCATTCTGTTCGGTTCGGTTGGCGGGCCGAAGTGGGAAACACTGCCGCCGGATGAACAGCCCGAACGTGGCGCTCTTTTGCCGCTCCGCAAAATATTCGGCTTGTATGCGAACCTGCGACCGGCCATCATTTTTCCTTCCCTGACCGGTGCATCGTCGCTCAAGGAAGAGGTTATAGGCGGCGGTTTTAATATTCTGGTTATCCGCGAATTGACTGGGGGGATCTATTTTTCCCAACCGAAAGGTATCGAAGGCGCCGGTCGCGAGCGGGTCGGGATTGATACCCTGCGCTACTCCGTACCGGAGATTGAGCGCATCGCGCATGTCGCGTTTCAGGCCGCCCGCAAGCGGGATAAAAAGGTCTGTTCAATCGACAAAGCCAACGTACTCTCCTCATCGGTGCTCTGGCGCGAAATTGTTATCGGCATCGCCAAAGAATATCCGGATGTTGAACTGACCCATATGTATGTCGATAACGCTGCCATGCAGCTGGTGAAATGGCCAAAACAGTTTGACGTTATTCTGGCAGAAAATATGTTTGGCGATATTCTTTCCGATGAGGCAGCCATGTTGACCGGATCGCTCGGGATGCTCCCGTCCGCCTCTCTGGCAGAGGGGACCTTCGGCATGTACGAACCGTCCGGCGGCTCGGCCCCGGACATCGCCGGCAAGGGAATTGCCAATCCGATCGCCCAGATTCTTTCGGCTGGGATGATGCTCAAGTTCTCGTTCGGGATGCTGGATGCTGCGGATGCAATCGATAAGGCCGTGGAGAAAGTGCTTGATCAGGGATACAGAACGGCTGACATTTTCCAGAACAAACCGGGCGAACAGCTGGTAAATACAAAGGAAATAGGTGCAGCAATAATTGCCAATCTGTAGGTTGCGCTTTGTGCGCACCATCTGCGTAAACTCGCTATAAAAACTAACAGGGGAAAAGGAATACAACAATGAAAGTCGGAATCGTCGGATGGCGCGGTATGGTTGGTTCGGTTCTTATGCAGCGGATGCAGGAAGAAAACGATTTTGCTCTGGGCTTTGAACCGGTATTTTTCACTACTTCTCAGACTGGTCAACCTGCACCGATGAATGCAGGAACCTTGAAGGACGCTTCGGATATCGCCGAACTTGCTAAACTGGACGTAATCATCACCTGTCAGGGGGGCGATTACACCAAGGCGGTCCACCCCGAACTGCGTAAACAGGGGTGGAACGGCTACTGGATTGACGCCGCCAGCACCCTGCGCATGGAGGACAATGCCGTCATAATCCTCGACCCGGTCAACCGCGATGTGATTGATGCGGCACTGGCCAAAGGAGGGAAAGATTTCATCGGCGGCAACTGCACCGTCAGCCTGATGCTGATGGCGTTAGGCGGTCTGTTCCGTGCCGGTGCGGTGGAATGGATCAGCTCCATGACCTATCAGGCTGCAAGCGGCGCCGGGGCACCCAATATGCGTGAGCTGCTTTCGCAGATGGGTGTTCTGAACGGAGTTGTGGCGGAAGAGCTGAAAGATCCGGGGTCGGCAATTCTGGAGATTGACAGAAAAGTAACCGAAACCTTGCGTGACGGCTCTCTGCCGACGAAAGAGTTCGGCTTCCCGCTGGCAGGCAGTGTCCTCCCCTGGATCGACCGTGAAGTTGAAGATGGTCAGAGCCGTGAAGAATTGAAAGGTTTCCTGGAAACCAACAAGATCCTTGGCACCGCTTCGCCGATCCCGGTTGACGGCATTTGCGTCCGGGTCGGCGCCATGCGCTGCCACAGTCAGGCATTGACAATCAAGCTGAATAAGGAACTGCCCATAGCTGAAATAGAAGCGTTGATAAAAAATGACAACCAGTGGGTCAAGCTGATTCCGAACACCAAGGCGGAGTCTCTGGCAGGCCTGACACCGGCGGCGGTATCAGGCACTCTGACAGTGCCGATCGGCCGACTACGCAAGATGAAGATGGGGCCGCAGTACGTATCGGCCTTCACCTGCGGGGATCAGCTCCTCTGGGGAGCGGCGGAACCGCTCCGCCGGATGCTGCGTATTCTGCTGGAGAAATAGTCGTCATGTTTTAAATCCGTTGGTATGGAGTTAGCGCCCCGTTTGGGGCGCTTTCTGTTTGAGGTCCCCCATGAAAACATCACACGTTAAACCTGAACTTCTTGCCCCGGCCGGTTCGTTGGAATCCTTCTTCGCTGCGATGGAAAAAGGTGCCGATGCTGTATATGCCGGCTTGCAGGAATTTTCTGCCCGCGCCCGCGCCAAGAACTTCTCCCTATCCCAGATGGAACGGATGCTGGCATATGCTCATGGACACAACCGTAAAATATACGTGACCCTCAACACTCTGGTGAAAGAGAAGGAGCTGCCGCAACTGGTGGATACGTTGGCGGCACTGGCAGGGATGCGGGTCGATGGCGTGATATTGCAGGATCTGGCGGTGGCACGGCTGATCCGGAACCACTTTCCCTCCATTCCGTTGCACGCATCGACCCAGATGACGATCCATAACACGCCCGGCGTCAAGATGCTGGAAGAACTCGGCTTTCAGAGGGCCGTGCTGGCGCGTGAGCTGGCGGTTGATGAAATAGCGGCCATCGCCGCTGCCACACCGGTCGAGATTGAATGCTTCGTCCATGGGGCACTCTGTTTCTCGATTTCAGGGCAATGCTTTTTCTCGTCGCTACTGGGAGGGCACAGCGGTAATCGTGGACGCTGTGCCCAGCCCTGTCGCCGTCTGTACAATCATCGCGGCAAGGAGGGGCACTACTTCTCCACCAGCGACCTGTCAGCTATCGATCTGATCCCGGATCTGGTCAGGGCCGGGGTAAAATCACTCAAAATCGAGGGGAGGATGAAATCGGCCGAGTACGTCGCCTCGGTGGTTGAAGCCTATCGTACCGTGCTTGATGCTCCGGAAAAAGCGTATAAAGAGGCATTGGTGACTGCCAAGGGGATTCTGAAATACTCCTTTGGCCGAACGCCGACCAAGGGTTTTCTGGCATCACAGCAACCGGATGACATTGCCAACCCCTGGCAGAAAGGGGGGACCGGACGTTTTATCGGTCAAATAAAAAGCATCAAGGGAAAGAGCCTGATCTTTGAAACGAGGGATGCACTGTATGTCGGAGACCGGCTCCGGGCACAACCGAAAAGCGACATGGCCGGCCAAGCGTGGACCGTGCGCGAGATGGTTCTTGGCCGCAAGAAGTGCATGGAGGCCCCGGCCGGGAGCCTGGTGGAGGTTGAGACACCGTTCAGCTTTTCCGCCGGTGATTCCATCTACAAGGTTTCATCCCGCGAAGCATACACGCTGAGCGACAACGCGAGCCAGCGCAGACTTGAGGGAGCCCAGGGTGACAAGCTTCCCTGCAGACTGGTCGTCTCGTTGAAAGAGGAGCAATTGCGCATCTCCGCTACGGTTGCCGGGTATGGTCATGAGTTCAGCTTTCCGCTCGGTCCACTTGAACCGGCTCGAAGCGGCGACATGCAGGCGGTCCTGTTCGGCCAGTTCTCGAAATGTGGCGATACCCCCTTCAGGCTTGAAGCGCTTGAGGCAGCTGATTTTCCGGCCGTATTGATTCCGATGGCGCTCTTTAAAAATCTGCGTCGACAGTTTTATGAGCAGTTATGTGAAGCATCCACATCCACCTTCCGTGAACAGCTTGCGACGGCCCGCCGTGGCGCGATGCGGGAACTGGATGCGGCACACGCCGCCACGCGCCGTACGGCATCACGCGAGACAGTGACGGTTGTCATGGCGGAGCCGAAAGAGTGGCACGTTCCACTGCAAAACGGTGCCGATGCAACAGAGCTGCCACTCTCAAAAGCGGCGATTCACCAGATTGCCGCGGCAGTGCCGCGCATGCGCGGTTCGGAAGATCGCATTATCTGGCAGCTCCCGTTCATCCTCTTTGATCGTGATATCCCGCTGTATCGCGATACACTCCGTTCTTTATACCGGGCCGGTTTCCGCCGTTTTGAGGCGGCAAACCTGTCTCATTTTGAGCTGTTACGCGACCTTGACGGTCTGCATATTTCAACCTGGCATCGCTGTTTTTCGCTCAACAGCCAGGCGCTTGCTGCCTGGCGGGATCTCGGCGCCGAAACCGCAACACTTTATCTGGAAGACGATAGCGCCAATCTTGCGGAACTGCTCACGGCCGGAGTGGACATTGAACAGCGTATGCTGGTGTATTCGCCACTTCCGGTAATGACTACCAAGATCCGCTTGAAAGAGGTGCATGCCAATACACCTCTCCGCTCGGACCGGGGCGAAACATACCGTGTGACAAGTCATGACGGTCTGCAGACGATCAGCTCTGTACTGCAATTTTCGTTGACGAAGCGGCATGGGGAGCTGCTTCAAAACGGGTGTCGTTCGTTTGTAATCGATCTCTGCGAAGAACCGCGGGAACGGTGGGGCGAAATCATATCCGCTTTCAAATCGGGGCGGGAACTTCCCGGGACCACTGAATTCAATTATGCAACGGAGTTGATCTGATGAAAATATTCGTCATCGTCCTGCTCCTGAATCTGCTTGCAGCGAGCTCCGCACATGCCGGAAGAACGATTGATGGTATGGTACGGGCGGTTTACGATGGAGATACCGTGTTGCTGACCACCCGCGAGGAAAGCAGACTCAAAGTGAGGCTGTACGGCATCGATGCCCCCGAGACAAGAAAGCCAGATACGCCGGGGCAACCGTACGGCACCATATCCAAACGAACCCTTATGTACAAGATCATGGGACGGCGGGTTACTGCGGAAATAATGGATATCGACCGCTACAAACGGGCCGTGGCGGTTATTCGCTATGGAGGGCGGGACATCAACCGCGAGATGGTGGCGGAGGGAATGGCGTGGGCGTATCGCCAGTATCTTCAGGGGGCGTACGAGTCGGATTATATTTCCGCTGAAACCCGCGCCCGCTCACACCGCGCCGGACTCTGGAGAGAATCCGACCCGCAGCCCCCCTGGGAATTCAGAAACGGGCGGAGAGATCAGGGGAAACATTCGCATCGCCGCTGAGCACCGTTTTTGATTTAACGTGCGTGTGCATAACGCGTTTTGGCGTTAAAAAGGGCCCAGAAGAATAATCTTCCGGGCCCTTTTTACAGTCAGCTGTAATAAACGTTAGTTCGGGTATACCGAAACTTTTTTACGATCTTTGCCGAGACGCTCGAAAGCGACCACACCTTCAATCAGTGCAAACAGGGTATAATCCTTGCCGCAGCCGACGTTATTGCCGGGGTGGATCTGGGTACCGCGTTGACGATAAATGATGTTGCCCGCTTTGACGGTTTCACCGCCGAATTTTTTGCAGCCGAGGCGCTGTCCGCCTGAGTCCCTGCCGTTTCTTGAACTACCACCTGCTTTTTTATGTGCCATTTCCGTATCTCCTGGGAAAAAATAGTATGCGGTTGTAATCAGGCTGTAATCTTTTCAATCTTGAGAACAGTCAGGTGCTGACGATGACCGCGCAATTTACGTGAGTCTTTACGACGCTTCGATTTGAATACGAGAACCTTTTTGCCTTTGCCCTGTACGGCAATTTTAGCAGTTACGGAAGCTCCGGCAACGAGTGGCGCGCCAACAACAGTCTTTTCTCCACCCACCATAAGGATCTCTGCGAATTCTATGCTGTCACCGATTTCGCCCTCAAGTTTTTCAACCTTGAGAAATTCACCTTCGGCAACCTTGTATTGCTTTCCACCTGTTTTGATAACTGCGTACATATGCCATCTCCATCCGCTTCTAATTTTTAAAGAGTTATGGAATATAGATACATGAGCAGAACAAGTCAAGCATAAAATAACAGCATAAAGTAGCGAGTGAATAAATTGACATTATTGAAGTAACCGGGAGCCATCACCCATAAAGACCAAATTTTACTCACAAGTGTACTAATTGTACACATACTGTCGCTATCCGCCACGATACCGGCAAATACTACCGGAAATAATCCTGCTTAACTAGCTGACATATCAGCCGAGAACCACGGCAAAGAGAGGATCGTTTCGATATGGCACGGTATCTGCTATAGAAATTGCCCGCTCTCAGTTTATGCGAACCAGACCAAGTACATCATCGGCAAAGGCTACCCCATGAAAAACAATCGACCACCAGTAAAACAAGGACTTTACGATCCTCAATTCGAGCACGATGCGTGTGGTGTCGGCTTTGTAGCCAATATGAAGGGGAATAAATCCCATGAGATCGTCAGTCAGGCTCTTGAGGTCCTCACCAATCTTGATCATCGTGGCGCAACCGGCAGCGAGCCGAACACCGGAGATGGCGCCGGTATTCTTATGCAGATACCGGACAGTTTTCTCCGATCGGTCTGCACGCCGCTTGGCATCGATCTTCCCGAGCCGTTCCACTATGGAGTCGGGATGGTCTTTACCTCACAGGAAGCGACCGAGCGGAACGCTGCCCGCCATATTCTGGAAAAAATACTGGCGGAAGAAGGGGTGGAATTACTCGGCTGGCGCAACGTGCCGACCGACAACTCTTCGCTGGGAGAGACTGCACGGGAAGGAGAGCCGCGGGTCCGTCAATTATTCCTCAAACGCCCGCTTGACTGCGATGAACACGCGTTCAACCGCAAGCTTTATATCATTAACCAGCGTGCCACCAATGATATCAGGCGCTCCGAGGTTGATGAACAGTGGTATGTGAGCAGCCTCTCCACCCGGACCATCATCTACAAAGGGATGCTCATGCCGGTTCAGGTAGACAAATACTACCCGGAACTGTGCGACCCGGCCATGGAAAGCGCCATCGCCCTGGTGCACTCCCGTTTCTCCACCAACACGTTTCCCAGTTGGGATCGCGCCCACCCGTATCATTTTCTGGCCCATAACGGAGAGATCAATACCCTGCGTGGTAACGTCAACTGGATGAATGCCCGTCAGAATCTCTTTGCCAGCGATTTGTTCGGCGCCGACATCAAGAAGACGCTGCCGATTATCAACACAAACGGCTCCGACTCGGCCATGTTCGACAACTGCCTGGAACTGCTCGTCATGGGTGGCCGTTCCCTGCCGCACGCCATCATGATGATGGTGCCTGAGCCGTGGGAAAACCACACCGACATGAGTGACGACAAGAGGGCATTCTACGAATACCACTCCTGCCTGATGGAACCATGGGATGGCCCGGCCGCGATCGCATTCACCGATGGCCGATGCATCGGGACCGTTCTGGACCGTAATGGTCTCCGTCCATCACGTTATTACATTACCAACGATGATCTGGTCATCATGGCCTCCGAAGCCGGAGTTCTGCAACTTGAACCGAGTCGGATCCTGAGCAAGGGGCGCATTCAGCCGGGACAGATGTTTCTGGTCGATACGGAGCAGGGACGCATCGTTCCCGACGAAGAGATCAAGAAGGAACTGGCAACTGCCAAACCATACGGCCAGTGGTTGAAAGAGCATCATATCACGCTGGAAGATCTGCCGGGCGTCCCCGATGCGCCTCTTCCTGATCACGCGGCCCTGCTACAGCGCCAGCAGGCCTTCGGCTATACCTATGAGGATCAGCGGGTCGTTTTGGGGCCGATGGCAACCGATGGCATCCAGCCTCTCGGCTCCATGGGAACCGATACGCCGTTGGCGGTACTTTCCAGCCAGTCCCAGTTGCTGTACAACTACTTCAAGCAACTGTTTGCCCAGGTCACCAATCCTCCAATCGACCCGATTCGCGAGGAGATCGTCACCTCGACGGTGACCTTGATCGGTTCGGAAGCCAACCTGCTTGCGCCGAGCGCCGAGAGCGCCCGAATGATCAAGCTGGAACATCCGCTGCTTGGCAATCAGGAACTTGAAAAATTGCGGCAGATTGATCGTGCCGGTTTCAAGTCCGTCACGCTGCCGCTGCTCTTCCCGGCCGCACACGGAACAAGTGCCATGGAAAAGGGGCTGGAAGCACTTTTTGCAGCAGCCGACGCCGCGGTTGAATCGGGCAGCAACATCCTGATTCTTTCCGACCGGGGAGTAGATGCAGACAATGCTGCGATTCCGGCGCTGTTGGCGGTTTCCGGTCTCCACCACCATCTGGTCGGCAGTGGCACCCGTACCCAGGTTGCCCTGATCCTGGAATCGGGCGAACCGCGCGAAGTGCATCATTTTGCCGTACTGCTCGGTTATGGCGTCAATGCAATCAATCCCTATCTGGCCTTTGAATCTCTGGATGACATGATTCGGCAGAGTATGCTGCCAGATCTCGACCACAAGAAAGCGGTCAAAAACTATATCAAGGCATCCATCAAAGGCGTGGTCAAAACCATGGCCAAGATGGGAATATCCACTGTCCAAAGCTACCGAGGCGCACAAATATTTGAAGCGGTCGGCCTGCATCATTCCGTTATAGACAGCTATTTCACATGGACGCCGTCGCGTATCGGAGGCACCGATATCAACGGAATCGCCAGAGAACTGCTGGAGCGTCACGCGCGCGCCTATCCGAAGCGGGTTGCCCCTGAAGTGACACTTACGCCGGGCGGCGTATATCAGTGGCGCAAGGATGGAGAGGAGCATCAGTACAATCCGCTGACCATCACCTCGCTCCAGAAAGCCACCCGCACCGATGATTATCGTGAATTCAAGGTTTTTTCCTCCCTGATAGACGACCAGAGCACGCGGCACTACACCCTGCGCGGCCTCCTTGAATTCAAGGACAACATGCCGTCAGTACCGCTTGATGAAGTTGAACCGGTGGAATCAATCATGAAGCGATTCAAAACCGGCGCCATGTCGTATGGTTCGATCAGCAAGGAGGCCCATGAGGCGCTCGCCATCGCCATGAACCGGATCGGCGGCCGATCAAACACCGGCGAGGGGGGTGAAGACCCGGAACGTTTCACTTGGACCAATGAACGAGGGGATTCAAAAAACAGCTCCATCAAACAAGTTGCGTCCGGTCGTTTCGGCGTCACCAGCGACTACCTGACCAATGCCGGAGAACTGCAGATCAAAATGGCCCAAGGGGCCAAGCCGGGTGAGGGTGGTGAGCTGCCCGGCACCAAAGTATATCCCTGGATTGCCAAAACGCGGCATACCACTCCGGGTGTCGGCCTGGTATCGCCACCGCCGCACCACGATATTTATTCAATCGAGGATCTTGCAGAACTGATCCACGACCTGAAAAATGCAAACCGCCGTGCCCGCATCAGCGTAAAGCTGGTATCCGAAGTTGGTGTCGGGACGATTGCAGCCGGTGTTGCCAAAGCACATGCCGATGTCGTGCTTATCAGCGGCTATGACGGCGGTACCGGAGCATCGCCGATTTCAAGCATCAAGCATGCCGGTCTCCCGTGGGAACTCGGCCTGGCCGAGACACACCAGACGTTGCTGCTGAACAATCTGCGCAGCCGTATCATTATCGAAGCCGACGGCCAGCTGAAAACCGGCCGCGACGTGGCCATCGCCGCACTGCTGGGTGCCGAGGAGTTCGGCTTTGCCACGGCTCCGCTGGTAACTCTGGGGTGCGTCATGATGCGGGTCTGCCACAGCAACACCTGTCCGACCGGTGTTGCAACCCAGGATCCGAACCTGCGCAAGAACTTCAGCGGTAAACCGGAATATGTCGTCAACTTCATGCGCTTTGTTGCCCAGGAACTGCGCGAAATCATGGCACAACTCGGCTTCCGAACCCTGAACGAGATGGTCGGGCGCTGCGACGTACTTGAGGCGAACAAAGCGATCGACCATTGGAAGGCGCAGGGGCTTGACTTCTCCAGCATACTCTATCAACCGAAAGTTGCGCTGAATGTTGGCCGGTACTGCACCGAGCAGCAGGATCACGGCCTGGAAAAATCTATAGACATGACAAAGCTGCTCCACATCTGCCAACCGGCGATCGAACGGGGTGAAAAGGTCAGCGCTGAGTTGCCGATTACCAATGTGGATCGCGTTGTCGGAACTATTATCGGCAATGAAATTACCCGTCATCATGGCGCCGCGGGGCTGCCGGACAACACGGTCTGCCTCACGTTCAACGGCTCTGCCGGGCAGAGTTTCGGCGCATTCGTACCGCGCGGCATCACGCTGAAATTATCAGGTGACGCCAACGATTACCTTGGCAAAGGGCTGAGCGGCGGCACCATCATCGTCCATCCGCCACAGAGATCAACCTTCAAGGCCGAAGAGAACATCATTGCCGGCAACGTGGCATTTTATGGGGCTACCAGCGGTACGGCGTATATTCGCGGCATGGTCGGCGAGCGCTTCTGCGTCCGTAACTCCGGTATCAATGCGGTGGTTGAAGGGGTCGGTGATCATGGTTGTGAATACATGACCGGCGGCGCCGTGGTAATTCTTGGCCGGACCGGACGTAACTTTGCTGCGGGAATGAGTGGCGGCATTGCGTACGTCTTTGACGCTCAGGGGGATTTTGCTTCACGCTGCAACAGGGAGATGGTCGGGTTGGAGCATCTGGATACGACCGATCATGAGACGGTCAGGTGCATGATTGAAAAACATGCCGAGTATACCGGGAGTTCTCTTGCGTCAGGCATGCTGGCCGACTGGAAAAACGTGGCTCCGCGATTTGTAAAAGTTCTGCCGATGGATTACAAGCGTGTGCTGCAAGCGCTTGAACGGGCAAAGGCGGCCGGTCTCAGTGGCGATGATGCGCTGGCAGCGGCATTTGAAGAAAATTCGCACAGCGTTGGACACTAGAACTCAATTTACTTAGGAAACGATTATGGGAAAAACGACTGGATTCATGGAATATATTCGCGAAGTGCCGGCTGACCGGGCACCGCTGGAGCGTATCAACGACTGGAACGAATTTCATCTGCATATGCCGGATGAAGATTTGCGCACGCAAGGTGCCCGCTGTATGGATTGCGGAGTGCCTTTCTGCCACAGCGGCGTGCTGATCAGCGGTATGGCCAGTGGCTGCCCGATTAACAATCTGATTCCGGAATGGAATGACCTGGTTTATCGTAATCTCTGGCGCCAGGCGCTGGACCGGCTGCACAAGACCAACAACTTCCCCGAGTTTACCGGACGTGTCTGTCCGGCTCCCTGTGAAGGCTCCTGCACGTTGGCGAGCATCGACCCGGCCGTTACGATAAAGAACATTGAGGTCAGCATTGCCGAACGCGGCTTTGAGGAAGGCTGGATCGTTCCCGCCCCTCCTGCAAACCGCACCGGCAAAAAAGTTGCCGTTGTCGGCTCCGGTCCTGCGGGGCTCTCCGCCGCCGCACAGCTCAACAAAGCCGGTCACAACGTCACGGTCTTCGAACGCGACGATCTGCCGGGTGGGCTTCTGATGTACGGCATTCCCAATATGAAGCTCGACAAACGCCAGGTGCTGCTGCGACGCATCACGTTGATGGAGGCCGAAGGTATTTGCTTTGTCTGTAATACCGAAATCGGCGGGAACGATTACCCGACGGCCAAATTGCGCACCGAATTCGATGCCGTTGTCGTGACGACCGGGGCCACCCTGCCACGCGATCTTCCGATAGAGGGTCGCGCTCTGAAGGGGATTCATTTCGCCATGGAGTTTCTGACCGCCAACACGAAAGCACTCCTCAGCGGCTCCGATGATTTTATCTCGGCTAAAGGAAAGGACGTCATTATCATCGGGGGGGGAGATACCGGGACAGACTGCGTTGGGACATCGCTCCGGCATGGCTGTACCACTGTCGGCCAACTGGAGATCATGCCCCGCTCCCCGGATGAGCGTGCCGCCGACAATCCGTGGCCGGAGTGGCCCAAAACGCACAAGATTGACTATGGCCAGGAAGAGGCTGCCGCAAAATTCGGGGATGACCCCCGGGCCTATCTGACAACCGCCACACGGTTTGAAGGCGACCGGGATGGCGCGGTCAAGGCTGTTCATACCGTAGAAGTCGCATGGCGCAAGAACGATAACGGGCAATTTATTCCGCAACCGGTTCCGGGAACCGAGCAGGTGCGGCCTGCCCAGCTTGTACTGCTGGCGATGGGATTTCTTGGGCCGGAGCAATCGCTGGTCGACTCTTTTGGTTTCGAACAGGATCAGCGCAGCAATATCAAGGCTGAGTATGGCGCCTACGGAACCAGTATTCCGGGTATTTTTGCCGCCGGTGACTGCCGCAGAGGCCAAAGCCTTGTCGTATGGGCCTTCAACGAGGGTCGTGGCGCTGCCCGCGAATGTGATCGTTACCTGATGGGTAACAGCGAGCTGCCGTAAAACTACCCGTCTGTTTTCAATCAGGACTGTTCGCATGGGCGTGACAAGGCCCTCCCGGCACAAATCGGGGGGCCTTGTCACGTTGATCACCCAAAAACAGACGTATCTGCTTTCCCTTTTGAAATCACCTTCCCCCTATAGCCTGAACTAAATGAAAATAATATTGTTTACAAAGCATATTAAGTTCTTTTTTTTTAGCTACCATTATGTTATTTAATCGATACTAAATTTTAATACCTCAATTGGGGAGGCGGCATGAGTTACGATGTGAAAAATGAGCAGTTGGTCAAATGGGTAGCAGAAGTTGCAGCGATGTGCGGACCCGAAGCAATCCACTGGTGCGATGGTTCACAGGAAGAGTATGATACGCTTTGCGATCAGCTGGTAGCGAGCGGCACCTTCAAGAAACTGAACCAGGAAAAGCGCCCGAACAGCTATCTGGCCTGGTCCGATCCGGGCGACGTTGCACGTGTTGAAGACCGTACCTTCATTTGCAGTATTTCCAAACAGGATGCCGGCCCGACCAACAACTGGATGCACCCCAAAGAAATGAAGGACATATTAACAAAGCTCTTCAAGGGATGCATGCGCGGTCGCACGATGTATGTCATTCCGTTCAGCATGGGTCCGCTCGGGTCGCCAATTGCCAAAATCGGTGTTGAAATCACCGATTCCCCCTACGTTGCCGTCAACATGCGGATTATGACCCGTATGGGCAAGGCCGTTATCGACGTGCTCGAAAACGGTGAATTTGTCCCGTGCCTGCACTCGGTCGGCGCACCCCTGGAGCCGGGCCAGAAAGACGTGTCATGGCCTTGCAACAAGGAAAAATACATCGTCCACTTCCCTGAAGAACGTTCAATCTGGTCTTACGGCAGCGGCTACGGCGGCAACGCTCTGCTCGGCAAAAAGTGTCTGGCCCTCCGTATCGCTTCCAAAATTGCCAAAGACGAGGGTTGGCTGGCCGAGCATATGCTGATTCTCGGCATTGAATCGCCAAAAGGAGAGAAAACCTATCTGGGCGCCGCGTTCCCGAGCGCTTGCGGTAAAACCAACCTGGCGATGCTGGTTCCGCCGGCAAGTTTCACCGAAAACGGCTGGAAAATTACTACTGTCGGTGATGACATTGCCTGGATCAAACCGGGTGCTGACGGCAGCCTGTATGCCATCAATCCGGAATACGGCTTCTTTGGTGTTGCCCCAGGCACATCGATCAAGACGAACCCGAATGCCATGGCTTCCTGCGCCGCCAACTCGATTTTCACCAACGTGGCCCTGACTCCCGATGGCGACGTCTGGTGGGAAGGCATGACCGACGCCAAGCCGCCTGTGCTGACCGACTGGCAGGGCAACCGATGGACACCGGATAGCGGCAGGAATGCAGCGCATCCTAACTCCCGTTTTACTTCACCGGCCAGCCAGTGCCCCTCCATCGACCCCGAATGGGAAAATCCCAAAGGGGTACCGATGGCAGCCTTTATCTTTGGCGGTCGCCGCAACAGCGTTATTCCGCTGGTCTATCAATCATTCAACTGGAGCTTCGGCGTTTATCTTGCTGCGACCATGGGGTCTGAAACAACCGCTGCTGCAACAGGTGCGGTCGGTAATGTCCGCCGCGATCCATTCGCCATGTTGCCGTTTACCGGCTATCACGTGGCCGATTACTTTGCTCACTGGTTGCAGGTCGGGCGGACAACACCAAAACCGCCGCGCATCTTCAGCGTCAACTGGTTCCGCAAGGATGCCGTCGGCAACTTCCTCTGGCCGGGTTACGGCGAAAACATGCGCATCCTGAAGTGGGTTGTCGAACGATGTAATGGCAATGCTGCCGCCGTGGAAAGTCCTCTTGGCTGGATGCCGCGTTACGAAGATCTTGATTGGACCGGTCTTGACAGTGTTACTCGCGAACAGTTCAACGAACTGACTTCAGTTGACCGTGATGTCTGGAAGGACGAGATCGTGTCCCACGAAGAGTTGTTTGTAAAAATGTATGACCGGTTGCCCAAGGAGTTCCTGCACATTCGTCAGTTGATTTTGTCCGGTTTGTGGCGATCACCGGAACATTGGGAGCAATTCAATCCCGCGGCCCATCATCAGGAGTAGTACTCTGTCGTAGCCGCGTTCGTCAGAACGAAGAGGGCACTGCCGGATTGCAGTGCCCTCTTATTAATCATCCACTTCAATCTCACGGACTCTCAACTCTTCGCCTGCTGTGATAACGACCCGGTTGCTGCCGCACTGTTCGCATGAGCCGTACAGCTCGGCAAGGGGCGTTTCTTTGCCACACTCCTGACACAGCCCCCTTCCGGGAATCCTGATGATCGTCAGTAGGGCACCTTCCAAAAGGGTTTCCCTGCTGCATGCCTCGAAGCAGAACTCAATCGCTTCCGGTACCACACTGCCAAGTTCCCCGATTTCCACATCAAGTGAGCGGACCCGGCGGCTTCCCGCATGCTCCAGACAGAGCTCGATGATTCCCTGGGTTATGGACATTTCATGCATATCTGCTCCGATCATAAAAAAAGCCTGCGAGGCTGAACCCCGCAGGCTTTTATACGTTTTCCCGAAGGAATACGAATTATTTCTTCTCGGCAGCAGGTGCAGCAGCAGGAGCGGCAGCAGGTGCAGCAGCGCCTTTAGCAGCAGAAATAGGAGCCTGAACAGGCTTCGGTGCCTCAACAGCAGGAGCAGGAGCAGGAGCAGGAGCTTCTTCTTTTTTCTTGCAGCCAGCTGCGAAAACAGTAGCAAGTGCCAGTACCAGGGTCAGGGAGATCAGCTTTTTCATGTGTATTACCTCTTTCTTTTGTGTATTTACCATTTAAACGCAAAGCGCATGGTTTCTAAATCGACCTAGGAATATACGCATATTATCGGGAGAGTCAAGTTTTTTTTACATCCCGTTGATATTTTGATAGCTACCGATCGCGCTGCATGTCGATTTCCGCTTCATGAACAAGCGCATCAAGATCAAGCAGAATCGCTTCACCGTCGGACAGGCCAAGCATTCCCAGCGTAAAACCACTATCCGGATGGTGATTAAAGGAGACCTCGTATTCGGAAACAATCTTCACTACCGCATCAACCAGGAAAGCAAGCGAGGCGATATCCCTGTGAAGAATAATAACCTTTCCGGAGTGGCCACATCCGTCGCGCCCCAGAAAAAAAGCCAGATTCATTACGGCAACAATGTCGCCATGAAAATTCAGAGCGCCGCTGTAGCAGGCGGGAGCCAGCGGTATCGGCCAGATGCGTGGCGAATCGCCAACTTCAGCTACCTGCTCCAGATCTAACGCATAACGGACATCAAGCAGAGAAAAAACAAGAAATTTTCTATTCTGGCTGGTCATGGCCGGCATATCAGGAATGATCGACCTGAAAACGCTCCACCACTGCCATCAACTCTTCTGCAAGCTGGGTAAGCTCTTTGGTCGAGAGGGCCATATCCTGCATTGCCGTCAGCTGTTCTTCCGTAGCAGCGGAAACCTGCTCAGTTGATGCCGCATTATCATCGGCCACCCTGGCTATTTCGTCAACAGCAGTTACCATCCTGGCAGAGCCCTCTTTCTGCATCATGGAAAGGTCGGCAATACTCGAAGCTTTTCGTTCGGTGTCAAGTACCGTCTTGAGTATTTCCTGAAAGGCGCTGGCGGTAACATCGATATTTTTTTTCCCCTCTTTTATACTGCGGGAACTTTCCATAATGACTTCCTGGACCTTACGGCTCTCTTCACGCAAATTTTCAATCATATCGCCGATATCGGAAGCCGATTGAGACGAGCCGTCCGCCAGCTTGCGAACTTCTTCGGCAACCACCGAAAAGCCCTTGCCGTAATCACCAGCCCGGACCGCTTCGATTGACGCATTAAGCGCAAGCAAATTGGTTTGCCGGGCAATATCGCCAATACAATCGGCAACCTTGCCTACCCTTTGGAGTTTGCTGTTAAACGTATCGAACTGCCGGACAATCTGCTCCTGCATTTCAAGGAAATCTTTCATCCTCTCCAGAGAATCCTTAGCCAGTGTCCCGCCATGCTGAGCGGTCAAACTGGTATCACGGGCTGCTTTGGCCGTCTCTCTGGCACGTGCGGCAACCAGCTCAATTGAAATGGCCATCTCCCGAATAGTCTTTGAACCTCTTTCAACAAGCTCGGCCTGGGTTGCCGCCCCACGCGAAATCTGCTCAATCGTCTGAGCCACCTCTTCGGTCGAAGCATTGATTTCAAGAGCGGAAGAGTTGATCTCCCGGGCCGATTCGGTAAGCCGTCCCGAAGTTTTCTTTATATGACGAACGAGCTCCCGCAGGCTTTGAAGCATTAAATTGATCAGATTTGCCAGCTCATGGCTCTCATCCGGGATCCGCGTAGGACGAAGGGCCACATCTCTGGTCAGATCCCCGCGGCTGATAGATTCAGCCGAATCGGTCAGTCTTCCGATATTTGCGGTAAACCCTTTTGAAAACAGCCATCCCAGAATCAGGCCGATCGTCATCGCAACAACATACCCGAGAATGCTGCTGATCTCTGCCGAATAGCCGAGCATTCCCACCAGTTGCGGACTGAACGCAACAGCAGCAACAACAATAACAAAGCCGATAATAAATTTGTAGCCTATGGGAATACGCATATTAGACCCTCCACAGATAAAAGGACGGATTACATTGACATTAGTTGATCAAAGACGACGATAAATCCGCTCCACAGGACATACCGTAGTAAAAAGTCCACGTACGTCGCCGACCAGCGTCTCCGATTTTCCGAGCACCAGTATACCACCAGCCGGCAAAATATGGGCAATACCGCGTAATATTTTTTCCTGATCCGGCCGGGTAAAATAAATGAGTGTATTTCGGCACAGAGCCAGCTGGCACATTTCAAACATTTCGGCGGTCATGATATCCCGCTGATGAAACGTGACCATGTTCCGGATTTTGTCCGACAGCCGCAAGCGTGACCCATTCCGGACAAAATAGCGTTCCCTGATGGGATCCGGGAGATCTTTCAGGCGGTCCTCGTTATACTCCGCCCGTTCCGCGACCTGTAAAACATCGGCATCTATGTCGGAAGCGCGAATTTCCGTCGGTATTCTCTGCAGTTCCCGCGCAAAATACTCCCGCAGTATGATACCCAGGCTATACGCTTCCTCACCCCCGGCACAACCAAGACTCCAGAACATGAGCCGTTCCTGCGCAACTTCCCGAAAAAGATAGGGGAATACATCTGTTTGCAACTTTTCGAACAGAGAGGGATTGCGGAAAAACTGACTGACATGAATAGTAAGGTTTTTTTTCAGCAGATCAAGTTCCTGCTCATTTTGTCGTAGCAGGTTGCAATACGCTGCAGCATCAATACAGCGGCATGAGCGCATCCGGATTGCAATGCGGCGCTTCATGCACTTATCCTTATAGACAGACATGCTGAAGTTGCGCCGCAGTGCGAGTATCGAGCTGATCTCGCTCAGAGCATCATCACTGATTTCCAGTGATTCAATCAAGGAATTTCCGGACAACATGTTTGTCACCGTAACCTCGTCATTACGTTGCTTTCGGTATCTGTAAGTAGCACGAAGCAGCGCTCCGCGCAACTGCTAGAAAACAATATCAAACGTCCGGTTACCTGGTTGCTTCTGTGCGATATAAAAATTATTGCCGCAGCATAGAGCACAGTGCTACAGTGCGCCCATACCTGCCGGAGCAGAGAGCCCATATGTTATCTCAGGAATCGTCAATCGAAGCCATATCATCCGATACTCCGGAAAGCACCCAAGATGCCCTTCCCCGGCCGGATATCTTACAGGAAGCACTTACAGCCGACAAGGATCACCTGTTCTCGATTATTCAAGACCACCGCGATGATGTCATACTGGCGGCACTGCACAATCCCGCGCTCGACCATCAACACCTGTTGGCACTCCTCAAACGGCGGGGACTGGAATCGGTAATTACCGCCATCCATGCCACTAAACGCCTTATCGAGACATATCCCGTAAAATACGCCCTGGTTACCCACCCGGATACTCCACCACACATCGCACAAACCCTGCTCCCGCTGCTGTATATCTTCGACCAGCTGAAACTGTGCCTGATACCCGGCGTATCTCCCGATATCCATGTGGCCGCCGAACGTAAAATCGTCCAGCAGATTCCGACTCAACCGCTCGGAAACAAGCTGACGCTGGCTCGACGCGGCACGGCAGCCGTATTGGATGCGCTCCTGCGTGAAGGAATCGTCACGGTAGTGGAAGCATGCCTTGACAATCCGCACCTGAAAGAGGGCTCCGTGCATCAATTCCTGATGTCGTCACACGCAACGGCAGAAGCGGTGTCACTGGTTGCCCGTAACAGCCGCTGGAAAAGCCGCCCCAATATTCGACTGGCAATCCTCAAAAATCCGCGCACTCCGTTAATCTGGTTTACGACGTTCCTGCCGGGGCTTCCGGCAGCCACTCTGCGCGACCTGCTTGCTTCGCCCCGCCTTACCTTTGCCCAAAAAGAGCTGGTACGCCAGACCGGCTCCCGTCCCCGCGCATGATGCGGATTATAGTTTTAATCATCCTGTTTGGGGTTGCCGACTGTTTTTTGTCCGATGCCGCAGAATATGCCGTGGTGCACACTTCAGCTCCGGTATTACACAGTCCCGATTTCAAAGCGATCTTTGGCGGGACAACCGGGCAACAGCTGAAAACCGATCATTGCGGTCAGGTGCGAGAGCTTGAATATATCGCCCTGCCGGGAACAGTCGTGAGAATACTGGAAAAATCGTCATCCGGAACGGATACTATTTACCGGATTGAGACCGATGAATACACGGCTCCACCGAACATCCGTCTGTATATTGACGGGCGCTTCCTGCGACGGGAGCAGACAGCCCCAATACCACGCAAGCCATCGTTACCGTCACGCGAAGCGATTGAATCTTTGCTCCAGGCAGCCGTCGGAAGCCCGTATGTCTGGGGTGGCAACAGTATGACCGGAGTCCCTGAACTTGGCGCCTGGTTCTACAAAGAAATCCGGGAGCATGACAGGACGCGGCTCACACTGGCCGGACTCGATTGTTCCGGATTGCTGTATCATGCCACCGGTGGCTGGACGCCCCGTAACACGTCGCAACTGATCACGTTTGGCCAAGGCGTGACAATCAGCGGCAAGCAACCGCCAGAAATTGCGGCACTCCTTCAGCCGCTCGATCTGATCGTCTGGAATGGGCATGTCATCATTGTGCTCGACCGGCAAACCGTCATAGAAAGTCGCCTTGAATGCGGCAAACCAGGCAATGGCGGGGTACTGAAGACACCATTATCACAACGTATTTCCGAAATAATGCGTACACGTATCCCGGCCAATGCCTGGCCATTCGGCGAAAAACACCAGAATGTCTTTGTGGTCAGACGATGGTATGTCCAATAACAAAATAGATCAGACAACAAAATCACCAGTCACGAAAAAAATAATTGACTTCCCTGGAATAGTTAGGTATAAAACAGATCCTTTCGCGCTTCATGGGCATGATTCCTTAAATGGAACGGCGCGGCAGGTCATACGTCCCCTTCGTCTAGCCCGGCCCAGGACACCGCCCTTTCACGGCGGCGACACCGGTTCAAATCCGGTAGGGGACGCCAGTCTTTATTGAAATTGAGTACTTCTTGAGGAGTACTCAATTTCTTTTTTTGGGCTGTAAACCGCACCGCACCCACCAACGGAACATAACCGCCTTTCACCGTCACACTGTTTCCGGTCAAGACAATTTCATTCACCAACAGTTGCAGATATTCCTTGCTGAACGGCTGTGACGTGTCCAGCAACTTCTCACGCAGCACCGCACAGAACGAAGCAACCTCTTCCTTGTCTATTGAATCCACGACCGCCTGCGGCGAATGTTCGAAGCCGCTGATACGTGCCGCAATATCCGACTCCTGCTTTTTAAGGTTGCCCAGATTGTCCCGGAAAATATCATCCAACTCAATGCCGCTTTCAATGGATTTGTAAACATTAGCCCATTTTTGACACTGTAATTAAAAACACTCGCTGTTACAGCGTGTTACCGATGTAAATTTC